>Ga0126377_10000021_pt1 | contig 64272 bp, 57 predicted proteins | sample PanSoiMetPlot_22_FD_92647 | JGI IMG/M metagenome (GOLD analysis project Ga0126377, IMG submission 92647) | Tropical forest soil microbial communities from Panama - MetaG Plot_22 | ecosystem: Environmental > Terrestrial > Soil > Tropical forest > Bulk soil | place: Panama | collected 2016-02-17 | reverse complement strand
TTGCGCTTTCTTCTGCTGCTCAGCGAAGAATTTGTAGTCGATTTCCCAACACATTGGGTCCTCCATCGGTGATGGAACCAACGGCATAACAACGCCGACACGGTACCACATTGTTCCGCGCTGTTGCTAGCGCCGGAGCGCATGCGTCGGTTCCGGGCCGGCCGCTTCGTCTCGACAAATCCGCGGGTTTGCACTGGGGAGCGCCCGCATCGTGGTACCATGCGCGTGCGGGGCAAGAGCTGGAGCCCCGCGTCAGGTTGCCACGAGCCTTTCCATGAAGGACGTCGCAGAGTGGCTGGCGTCGCTTGAGCTCGGAGAATACGCGCAGCGCTTCGCCGAGAATGCGATCGATCTGTCCGTTATACCTGATCTGACAGAAAACGATCTCAAAGAGATCGGGGTGCTGCTTGGGCATCGCCGCAAGATGCTGCGTGCGATCGCCGAACTGCAGCGGGCAGGCGGCAACGCGCCTCAACTTGCGATCGAACTGGGACGGGAACGTGCCGAGCGACGGCAGCTGACCGTGATGTTTTGCGATCTGGTCGGCTCGAGTGCGCTGGCGACACACCTTGATCCAGAAGACATGCGCCAGCTCATGGCGCGCTTTCATCGCCACATCGCCGAGGTCATCGCCGGCTACGAGGGAATCATCGCGCGCTATATGGGCGACGGGGTTCTAGCCTATTTCGGTTATCCGCAAGCGCATGAGGACGATGCCGTGCAAGCGGTGCGCGCCGGGCTCGCACTCGTAGACTCAGTGGCTCACCTGCAGACCGGTGGGAATTCTCTGCTGCAGGTTCGCGTCGGGATCGCAACCGGGCTCGCAGTGGTGGGAGACCTCATCGGCGAGGGTGGCGCGCAGGAGCAGGCGGTGGTCGGCGACACGCCGAACCTGGCTGCCCGCCTGCAAGCGTTGGCCGAGCCGGGCACCGTCATGATTTCTGCCACTACACGCCGGCTAACTGCCAGGCAGTTCGAGTACCGCGATCGCGGCCCCGTCGCGCTCAAAGGTTGGGAGCAACCCGTCCCAGCTTGGCAGGTTCTGGGAACGAGCGGGGTGGAGAGCCGGTTCGAAGCGCAACACGAAACGAAGCCGACGCCGCTGTTCGGGCGCGACGAGGAGATCGATCTGCTGTTGCGCCGGTGGCAGAGTGCGAGGGAGGGCGAAGGGCGCGTCGTGGCGCTGACCGGCGACCCCGGCATCGGCAAATCGCACATCGCGCTTGCGCTGGAAGAGCGGCTACAGGCGGAGCCGCATACGAGCTTGCGCTACTTCTGCTCGGCGCATCACACGAACAGCGCGCTATTCCCGTTTGTCGCTCAACTCGAGCGGGCGGCCCGCTTCAAGCGCGGGGATTCGCCCGCTCAAAAACTCGCCAAGCTGGAAACGCTGGTCGTGCGATCCGGCGCTGACGGGGATCACACGATCGCGGTGCTGGCCAATTTGCTGTCGCTGCCACCGAGCAACCGATATCGTTTGCCGGAGCTCACACCGCAAGGCCGGAAGGAGAAGACACTCGCAGCCCTATCGACGCACCTCGAAGCTTTGGCGGCGAAGCAGCCGGTACTGGTGATCTTCGAAGACGCTCACTGGATCGACCCGACCTCGCTCGAGCTGCTGACGGCCACGGTGGAGCGCGTGGCGCAGCTGCGGGTCTTGCTGCTCATCACTGCCCGCCCGGAGTTCGTAGCGCCCTGGCCGCGCTACGCGCATGTGAGCACAGTTGCGCTCGCACGCCTTCGTCGATCGGACGCGGCGGCCATCATCATGCGAATCACCGGCGGTAAGACCCTGCCCGACGAAGTAATGCACCAGATCGTCGCTCGCACGGACGGCGTGCCTCTGTTCGTCGAGGAACTGACCAAGACGGTGCTCGAAAGCGGAGTTCTAAGGCAGCGCGACGGCGAGTATGTTCTCGAGCGCCCGCTGCCGCCGCTCGCGATCCCCACCACGCTGCACGATTCGCTAACAGCGCGGCTCGACCGGTTCGCTCCGGTACGAGAGGTGGCACAGATCGGCGCCGTGGTGGGTCGCTCGTTCTCCTACGAATTGCTGAGCGCCGTGGCCGGACTTTCGCCGCAAAAGCTGGAGGAGGCGCTCGGCCAACTGGTTCTCTCCGAGCTGGTGTTCTGCCGCGGAGAGATACCGCACGCCGTTTATACCTTTAAGCACGTGCTGGTGAGAGATGCGGCCTATTCCAGCCTGCTGAAATCCCGGCGCGCCACAATGCATGCAGCAATCGCCAGCGCATTCGAGCAGCGCTTCCCGGAAATCGTGGAGGCCGAGCCTGAGACGCTGGCACACCATCTCACCGAAGCCGGCTTGCATGAAAAGGCGGTGAGCTATTGGTTGAAGGCCGGCAAGAACGCCGTCCAACGCTTCGCTAACCTCGAAGCAATCGCGCATTTACAGCAGGGCCTAGAGGCCGCATGTCAATTGCCGGAGAGCTCGGCGAGGGACAGGCTCGAGCTGGATCTACAGTTCGCGTTGGGGCCCTGCCTGATCGCCACGCAAGGTCCAGCCTCAAGCACGGCCATTGCCACCTTTGCCCGCAGTCGTGAGCTGTGCTCACGCCTCGGCGATCCGCCCGAATATCTGCAGGTTTTGTTTTGGCTTGCGACCGGCAGCGTCATACGTGGAGAGCTGCCACAAGCGCGCGAGGCAACCACAACGTTGCTCGGGCTCGCCGAAGCTCGCAACGATCGGCCAATGCTGATCAACGCGATACGTGGGCTGGGCATGATACTCCTGTTCATGGGGCACCTGGTCGAGGCGCGTGAACTGACGGAACGCGCCATCGTCGCATTCAGCACCAGCAGCGACTCCGAAAAGCTTGCCGCCCGTGCGGCTGGCCAGGATGCCGGCGTGGCGGGCCTGGCGCTGATGTCGTGGGCCCTTTGGGCCCTCGGCCACGTCGACCTGGCGGTGACGCGAATGGCTGCCGCACTTCAACGTGCCGATGCGGTCGGGCACCCCCACACACAAGCTTACGCTTGTTACTATGCATCCATTCTGCACGCCCTGCGCGGCGAGCCGTCTCTCGCGCAGCGCCATGCCGAGCGTTGCCTCGCCTTGTCCGAGGAACACGGATTCCGGCACTGGCATGGGCTTTCGCGCGCCATTCGCGGCATCTGCATGACAACGCTCGATCCGTCGGCGAGCGCGCTCGCGGAGGTCAAAGGCGCTCTGGATCAGTACCGCAGTGCTGGCTATCAGCTGGGCATCACGGCGCTCTACGTGCTGATGTGTCCGATTTTGTTGGTCCGAGGCGAACGCGAGGCTGCGCTGGAGATGATAGGGCAGGGGCTCTCTGCAGCGAGCCACAATAGCGAACGCTTATTTGAAGCTGAACTACATCGATTAAAAGCGCAAGCGCTGACGGTCTGCGGCGCAGCGAGCGCCGATGCACAGTCATCGCTCGAGCGAGCCCTCAAGACAGCAGAAAGCCAACACGCCCGATCCCTTGAACTTCGGGCCGCCAAAGACCTGGCCGCGCTGTGGCTCGGCCAGGGTAGGCGCGAGGAGGCGCTCGCGTTTCTCGCGCCGGTCCATGCTTGGTTTTCCGAAGGGTTCGATACGCGCGATCTCAGGGACGCAAAAGCTTTGCTCGATCAGCTGCAGCTGTGAGCGATTTGTCCTATCAGCCCACGCTACCATCTGCGCGGCGGCGCAGCACGCTGCCCGGCGTCGCGCCGGTGTGAGTCGCATTCTCAACGACCATGATCCCGTTGACGATGACGGTCGTACGCGCGCCACTCGGGTACTGATGGGGATTCGCATAAGTGGCCTCGTCTCGAAAATCGTCCGAATCAAAAATCGCAATATCGGCGCGGTAGCCCTCCTTCAATAGTCCGCGGTCGCGTAATTTGAGCGCCTTCGCCGGTCCACCGGTCATCTTGTAAATCGCCCGCTCGAGCGGGAGGAGCCGTTCGTCGTGGACGTAGCGCCCGATAATTCTCGGAAAGGTGCCGTAAAAGCGCGGGTGCGGCATACCTTGGCTGACAATGCCATAGGTCGCGACACAATTTCCGTCTGACCCGACGAGTGCCGTCGGCGAGCGCACGATGGTGCGAATGTCGTCTTCGCAGATCGATGTAATCAAAACGCGGGTGGCCCCGTCATCGGCGATCAGATGGTCGCAAATTTGGTCGATCGGATCACAACCGCGCGGCCTCGCCAGCGCCGCCACTGTCTGGCCGGCTGTCTGCGGCAGGCGCGGCGAGATCGAGATCTGCACCGCCTCCCATGAGGCGATCCGCCCCCAATTGTTGAGCCCGTGCTCGGCGAGCTCGCTGCGAATGCAGGCGCGGACGTCTGGCAGCGCCAGCCGCGCGATCATCGTCTCTTTGTCGCCGGTCTGGACCCAAGGTGGGAGCAAGTTCTTCAGCGGATTGGCGCCCGCGGCGTAAGGGTAGGCGTCGCAATCGATATCACAACCTGACGCTCGCGCCGCGGCGATCTTGTCGAGGATTTGCGCCGCCTTGCCCCAGTTGTCCACGCCGGAACACTTCAGGTGCACGATTTCCACATGCACGCCGCATGCGCGGGCAATGTCGATCGCTTCCTCCACCGCCTCCATGACTTTGTTGGATTCGTCGCGAATATGGGTGAAATAGCCGGCGTTGTGCCGTTTCAGCACTCCGCAAAGGGCGACGATTTCGTCTGCTTGGGCAAAGCTGCCGGGCGGAGTGAAAAGGCCCGACGACATGCCGAGCGCGCCTGCGCGCAGGCCGTCTTCCAACAACGCGATCATCTCCCCAAGTTCGGTTTTTGTGGACGAGCGATCTTCAAGCCCCATCACCATGAGTCTGAGCGTGTTGTGGCCGATGAGCATGCCTGTGTTGACTGCGACGGCCGGGAACGTATCGAGATATTCCGGAAAGCTCATTTCCCGGAACGGGAGCCACGGCGCGCCTCCGCTCAGATAGTCCGCAAGAAGGTCGGTCTTTCCCGGCAGCACCGGCGCGACCGAGAAGCCGCAATGGCCAATGATCTCGGTGGTGACTCCCTGCCGCACTTTGCTTTCCGCCTTCGGATTGATCGGAAGGACAAAGTCGGAATGGGTTTTGATGTCGATGAAGCCGGGCGTCACAGCGAGGCCGGCGGCATCGATAACCTTCTTTGCATCACCGGCCAGTGCAGGGCCAAGCGCGACGAGGCGGCCGGCGCTAACCGCGACATCGCCGGTGATGCCCGGGCTGCCGCTGCCATCGATCACGGTGCCGCGATGGATTAGGATATCCCAGGTCATAGCGGGGCGGCGTCGCGCATCCTTGCCGATGATCGCGCGGGTATCGGGCGCACAGGCGGTCCTTATCGCGGGTCCAGTCAGAATCAATACCCATCAATTCGGTCGCCCGCGAGACCGACTTCCAACGCATCAACCTGTTGCTTTCGAGCGGCGACCAAGAGAGGGAGAGAAAAATGAAGTTTCAGGGCGGGAAAGGTGGTGGAGTTCTTGGGCAAAGGCGGATTGATTTGAGGCGGGCGTGAGTCGGCGGTGAGAGCAGGCGATGAAATTCATGGATATGCGGCAGTGGATCGCCCTTCTTGAGAAGGAGGGTGAGCTACGGCGGATTACCGCCGAGGTGGACTGGAAGTGCGAAATCGGCACCATTGCTCGGCGCGTCCTTGAGAAGAAGGGGCCCGCGCTGCTGTTCGAGAACATCAAGGACTACGGAAATGCGCGCTGCACCAAGGTTTTTGTGAGTGGATTGGGGGCCCAATCACGCCTGGCGCTTGCCCTCGGCTTTCCCCGCGACGTCGCCAATCGCGACCTAATTCAGTATGTGATGAAGAAAAACCGCGAGACGATCGCGCCGGTCATCGTCGAAACGGGGCCGGTGAAGGAGGTCATCGTACGCGGCGATGCCATCGATCAGACTGAATTTCCGGTTCCGCAATGGCAGTACCTGGAAGGCGGCCGTTACATCCACACCTTCTCCGGGGTCGTGACGAGGGATCCGGAGACGCGGGTGATGAACGTCGGCATCTACCGCGGGATGATCGGCCAGAAGGACACGGCACCTTTTCTCCTCATCAAAGGTGGCCAGCATTGGGGCGCGCATTTTGCCAAGTGGTCCGCGCGCAAAGAGCCAATGCCGGTGGCTTGCGTGATCGGCTGGGATCCCATCATGCCATTCTTGGCGGGCTCACCGGTCTTGGCCGGGGTGTGCGAGTGGGATGTGATGGGTGCATACCGCGGCGCTCCCGCGCAGCTGGTCCGCTGCGAAACGGTCGATCTCGAGGTTCCCGCCACGGCGGAGATCGTGCTCGAGGGATATATCAGCGACGATCCGGCAAGCTACGAGATCGAAGGGCCTTTCGGCGAGTTCACCGGCTACGTGTCCGATCTTCCCACACCGCGTCCGACAATGAAAGTCACGTGCATCACGCACCGCCGCGACCCGATCTTCTGCGGCTCGCTGGAGGGCACCCTGCCAGGGTCCTACAGCGAGAACAGCGTCATGTCGTCAGTGCAGCGCGCGGGCATCGCCTGGAACATTCTTACCGGCGCCGGCATCCCTGGCATTCTCCACGTCTACGCGCCGCCCATCACCAACGGCGTCAACATCCGTATCCAGATCAAAAAGCATTATCAGGGACAGCCCAAGCAGATCGCCGCAGCGCTCTGGGGCAACAGCGCCGCGCAATACCGCTATAAGCACGTCATTGTGGTGGAGGAGGACATCGATCCCGCGGACGACGAGCAAGTTGAATGGGCACTCGCGCACCGGGTGAACGCCGGTGAAGGCGGCGTCGTCATCTTCCCGGGCATTTTCGGCTCGCCGATCGATCCCAGCACGCCCATGGAGGATCGCGACGTTGCACAGCTCGGCACCGGCCTCTGGAATCGGATGTTGATCGACGCCACGCGCTCCTGGAAGAACCCGCGGCGTTCGCAGTGGGGCGGGGAGCGTTTTCCTCCGACCGTGCGGCCATCCCTTGAAGATGAGGCGCGCGTGCAAGCCCGCTGGTCGGAATACGGGCTGGGTGATCTGTGATACCGAACCGACTCCTCAGTTCATAAACTGTCGTCCTCGCGAAAGCGGGACCCCTGAGCAGCGGCGTCCTGACGAGCGATCCTGGCGTCCGATCATCTTCGAATAGCAGCCGCCACGCAAACGGATGTTGTGCGCTCGTACCTTAGCATTAGCTTAGCCTGCAGCTGTTAGCGCGGTTGCTGCAGTGCGGGAGAAAATCCATGCGTCCCGTCTTAAGCAGTACATCGGCCTGGCAGACCAAGTTTTTGTGGGCAGCGATCGCGATACTAGGCGCTGTTTCCTTCGGGATCGTCGCGCTCAATCGGGGCGAAGCGGTCAATGCGGCGTGGTTGGTGGTCGCTGCGGTCTGCGTTTATTTCGTCGCTTATCGCTTCTATGGACTGTTCGTCGCCGAGCGGGCGCTCGGCGTCGACGCAACACGACCGACGCCCGCCTACCGGCACAATGACGGCCTCGATTACGTTCCCACCAATCGATACGTGCTCTTCGGCCATCACTTCGCGGCGATCGCAGGCGCGGGTCCGCTGGTTGGTCCGGTGCTTGCCGCGCAAATGGGTTATTTGCCAGGGACGCTCTGGATTCTTGCCGGGGCGGTGTTCGCCGGCGCGATCCAGGACATGACGGTGCTGTTTCTGTCGACGCGGCGCGACGGTCGTTCGCTCGGCGATATCGTGCGCGCCGAGATGGGACCGGTTGCGGGCACGGTTGCGGGCATCGGCATTCTCCTGATCTGCGTCATCGTGCTTGCGGTTCTTGCTCTCGTTGTCGTCAAGGCCTTGGTCGGCAGCCCGTGGGGCACTTTCGCGGTGTTCTGCACAATTCCCATCGCGTTGTTCATGGGCATCTACAATCAGTTCATCCGGCCGGGGCATATCGGCGAGATGTCGCTCATCGGCTGCGTCCTGCTGCTCGCGGGTCTGATCTATGGACGGACCGTGTCCGAGACCCCGGCGCTCGCCGCCTGGTTCGATTTCAAAGGCGAGACGCTGGCGCTGATCATCATCGGCTACGGCTTCGTCGCCTCCGTGCTCCCCGTCTGGCTGCTGTTGGCGCCGCGCGATTATCTCTCGACTTTCCTCAAGATCGGAACCATCGCGCTCCTGGCCCTCGGAATCCTCATCGTGCGTCCCGATCTGCAGATGCCCGCCGTGACCAAGTTTATCGACGGCACCGGGCCGGTTTGGTCGGGCAGCGTCTTTCCGTTCCTGTTCATCACCATCGCCTGCGGAGCGGTTTCCGGCTGGCATTCGCTCATTGCTTCGGGAACGACGCCGAAAATGATCGAGAACGAACGCCAGATCGCGTTCATCGGATATGGCGGGATGCTGATGGAGTCGTTCGTCGCCATCATGGCGATGATCGGAGCGAGCGTCATCCATCCCGGCGTCTACTTCGCCATGAACAGCTCGGCGGGGGTGATCGGCACCACCGCTGATCATGCCGCGCAGGTGATCTCGTCCTGGGGATTCGTGGTGACGCCCAACGAGATCGCCCAGATGGCCAAGGATGTCGGCGAAACGACGATCATGTCGCGTACCGGCGGCGCGCCGACGCTGGCGGTCGGCATGGCGAGCATTTTGTCGTCATTCCTCGGCGGCCCCACATTGATGGGCATTTGGTATCACTTCGCGATCCTATTCGAGGCCCTGTTCATCCTGACCACGGTCGATGCGGGGACGCGCGTCCTGCGCTTCATGATCCAAGATCTGATCGGCAACGCGATTCCCGCGTTCAAGGAGACCTCGTCCTGGACCAACAATCTGATCGGCTCGCTGCTTTCGGTGATCCTGTGGGGATACTTCCTCTATGCCGGCGTGATCGATCCATTCGGTGGGATCTGGACGCTGTGGCCGCTGTTCGGCACCGCCAACCAAATGCTCGCGGCAATCGCGCTGACGGTATGCACGGTCGTGCTGTTCAAGATGAAACGCGAGCGCTTCGCGCTGGTGACGATTGCACCTGCCACTTGGCTCATCGTATGCACGACGACCGCTGGGCTGGAGAAGGTAGCCAGTCTAGATCCGAATGTGGGATTCATCAGCCACGCCCTCAAATACGCGGATGCGATCGCGGCCGGGCAGCTGTTGGCCCCAGCCAAAACGGCGGCGGAGATGACCCGAATCGTCGTCAACGATTACATTGATGCGGCGCTTGCTGCGGTATTCGTGCTCGTCGTTGTTGCCACGGTGATCTACGGTCTGATCAGCATCTGGAAGGCGCTGGCGAGTCCGCAGGCGACGGCCATGGAAGTCGGATTCGCCGGGGCAGCGGCGGGAGGCGGTCATGCCTGACTTGCAGAACTTGTTCGATCGCCCCACGCGGGCAGCGGGCGCCACTCTCTATTGGACGACGCGGGCGGCGCGTTTGATGGTCGGAGTTCCCGATTATGAAACGTATGTTGCACACCGGCGGGCCAACCATCCGAACGAATCGATCATGACCTATGTGGAGTTTTTCCGTGAACGGCAGCAGGCCCGGTATGCCGTGGGGAAGGGTCGATTCAGGGGCTGCTGCTAACGGCCGTCACGGTCACCCAATACCACTCGAGTGAGGGGGCCAAGGGATTGCAAAGGCGCTATGCCGCAAGTTGCGGCAGGCTGCCTAATCCATCGCCATGATTGGTTCAGGCGCGAATGCTCGCGCGAGATTCACGGTTGAGCATCCAAACGTCATAGTTTTGAAAAACGTGCAGCGTAAGAAATGAATCTCCACGATTGTTGACGCTCGCGCTCCGTATGGCACATGTCTTGCTCTAATAACTCTTGCTCTAATAACGTGTCGGTGTGCGCCGAGAAAAAAAGGCGCGCGGTGGAACGAGTGTGAACCACCGCACATTTCGGGGACCGGTCAGGGGGCAATAATCGCCACGTTCTCCACCGACGGAGGTCCCCGATGCACAAGCCCTCCCGATACTTCCCCACACGCATGCCCACGCAGACCAAGCCGGCGCCGATCGGCCTCGATTTGCTTCTGAAAATCGGCACGGCGCTTTTGATCAGCTTTGCTGCGACGCTCGTTCTCGTTCACGTCGGAGTCTTTTTTGCTTCGCCGCTGAACATGCCTTGACTCGAATTGTCTGGTTTGGCGTTTGCCTGAGCATGCGGGAGCAAATCATGTGGAAGGCATCGTTATGTGCGGTGGCACTCCTCGGGATGACGATGGGGGGATCGCTCTCCGCCAAAGACCCGGCGATGTTTCGATCCATCGAAAGAGCGGAAACGGACGGCACACAGGTCCGCACCAAGGCGGATTTCCGGCACTCCCGCAATCCCGCGCGCCACGCGTTGCTTCCGGCGGTTCAAGCCTGGCTCTCGGCCGAATTCGATCTTCCGGTAATCCACGAGCACCCCGTTCTGAGGTTCGTGCCTGCGGCCAGGATTGCAGCGCTGCGTTTTAGGGGATTGCTCTCGCCTCCGGGGACTGGGGTCGCCGCCAACGATCAGAGTGCGACCGGGCAAGGCGATACGCTTGCCCTCTATGACGACGCCACACACACCATCTACCTGCCCGAAGGGTGGAAGGGCAAAACACCGGTCGAGCTTTCTCTTCTCGTTCATGAGCTGGTCCATCATTTTCAAAGCGTGCTCGGTCTCAAGCATGAGTGCCCGCAACAACGCGAGAAGCTCGCCTATGTCGCGCAGGACCGCTGGCTGGGCCTCTTCGGGCATAGTCTCGCGGACGATTTCGAGCTCGATCCATTTTCGCTGTTGGTGAAAACGACCTGCTTCTACTGATCACCAAGTGGTCCCCTCTCCCCCGCTCTTGTGAGACATTCGCGCTGATCGCCGTGCAGGTCGCCTGAAAGCGACGTCCTCGAGGCGTCGCAGCTCGAAGAATTGTCGCGCTATATTTCGACTTATTCGATGTTGATGGGAGCTTAGCCGACCTGAAATCAGGAATTAGCGATAGTGGGGATATGCTAGGATCGGCATTTCCGGTGTCAGGAGCCTTGGAGGGACAATGAGGCGACGCGCGTTCATCACTTTGCTCGGCGGCGCAGCAGCGGCGCTGCTCACTGTTCATCACCCCCCACCGATGTTCGCGCAGGAGAGCGCCGACTGGGTGACCGCATTCCCGCGCACCCCGGTCCAAGTTACTGCCTGGCCCGGCGGCAGAAAGGTCGCCGTCAGCTTCGCCCTGTTCGTCGAAGAGTTCGGCTTCGGCCAGGGCCCCGTCTTGCGTCCGGATCTTGCGAGCCGCAGCCCCGATCTCGTGAACGAGGCGTTTCGCCAATACGCCATCGACTGGGGCATCACGCGGGTCGGGCGCCTGTTCAAAGAGTTGGATGTCCCGCTCAGCATCGTGTTGAACGCCGAGTTTCCGGGCAAGCATGCCGCCGTGTGGAAAGAGTTCCGCGCGACCCACTCGAACGCGCCGATCATCGCCCACGGCATGAACAACACCAGCCGTATGTTGCCGCTCGGGCGCGGGCTAGCTGCGCAGAAGGCGTACATTCGTGAGACGTTGGATCTGATCGCCAGCGCAACCGGCGTGAGGCCGACCGGCTGGTCGTCTCCGAGCGTCTATTCCAATGGTGATACCATGCAGGCGATCGCCGCCGAGGGCATCACCTACACCATCGACCAAATGGATTCCGACGTCATCTCGACCTTGAAGACGCCGGAGGGCGCACTCGTCCTGCTGCCCTATCCGGTCGTCACGGTCGACATGGGCCAGCAGCTCGCGCGCATGAAGACGCCGGCCGAGATCGAGACGCTCTGGGTAGACTACGTGCTCGAGTTGGCCAACGAGGCGCGCGCCGACCCCGCGCGCGAGGCGACCACGGTGGTCATTGGAATCCATCCCTTCGTGATCGGGACGCCCGACGGAGCCGCCGCCTTGCGCCGTGTCCTGTCGCGCCTCAGCAAGGATGAGAAGGTCTGGCTGACCGACACCGCCGCCATCCTCAAAGCGGCCGGCCTGAAATGAAGGGTTCAGAGTCTGGCTTCATCTACCTTCTGCATTCAGCGTCCTGAACACTCGGCCGTAGATCTGAGAAATCCTGGTTAGCCACATCCCGGTTTGCTCGTGCCCAGAGAACGGCCTTTTGTCCTTTGAAGAAAATCATTTGCCCAGCTTCTCCAGCTCTCGGACATTCCGGGAACCGCAAGCAACCGGTCGACTTCATGGCGATCACGGGTGTAGATGCGAAATACATGTCGAACGGTGAGATCATGATTGGGTCTGTCGATCACCCGGATCTCATCTCCGGCCCCCACATCGCCCTCGACGACGATTCGTAAGTAAGTCCCGGGCCGCAACGCCTCGGTGAAGCGGCGCGGAAACAACTGATCATTCATCCGAACTCCAAGCCGCCAGCAAGGGATTCTCGGCTCAGAAACCTCAAGAACAGTGGTTCCGATCTCCCAACGCTCTCCGATGAGCGCATCGTTCGCTTCAATCCCCTCGGTCGTGAGATTTTCGCCGAACTCACCGTATGCAAGCGGTCGGCCGATCTCCTGTCCCCACCATCGTGCGTCTTCGACGGCGTATGCGTAGATCGCTTTATCGGGTCCCCCATGCGCTTCTCGATCCGCCTGCACGTCTCCGTCGAGGTTTACACCTCGAGCGGCGATCCGACCGGCGACGGGTGATTTCCAGATGGCACTCTTGGCAGGACGACCTTTGTATTCGAACTCCCGAACAGTACCGACGTTGACCGAGAGAACGCTCGCCACCTTAGTCGCCATCGGCTCTTCTCCTTCCCGGTTGCTTGTCCGTCTTCATGAACTCGCGTAGCAGCGTTGCAATCTCATCTGCTTTGGTATCAAGCGCAAAATGTCCTGCGTCGAGCACATGCACCTCCGCGTTCGACACGTCACTGCGGAAACGTTCCGGCTCGCTCGGAGCTCTGCCGGCAACGAGCTTTGATCACCAGTTGTAGATGTTTTGGTTGTAGCCGAGGTTGCCGCCGCCTGTGGCTGCGGGACTGTCCGGGTTCGAAAACGGGGCGCTCCGTGGAACGGTGGCTTGCGCGCGTGGGCTGCTGCGATAGACGTTCTGACGCCTTGGCGCGGTCCATGCCGCAGCCACGGTGCTAAGGACAATGGCAGCGGCGAGCGCAAGTCTTATCGTCATTGACATTTTTGCCTCCTGGTTCGTTTAAAACGTAATCGTTGCTGCGACCCCGGGCGCATTATCGAGACACCGCATGGCCTGAATTATTCCTCGCGGGGCGCGTTGCCTAGGGCAGAAGCGCATCACACTTGCGCGAGCAATTTCGACTATCATGCACCTCGGCTCGTGCGGGAGGGAGGCATGGCCATGGAAATACGCGTGTTCGGGCGCACTGGGATGCAGCTCTCGGTGCTGGGCTTTGGCTGCGGCGCGGTCGGCGGATTGATGGTACGTGGCGATCCACGCGACCAGGAGCGCGCCGTGGCGCGGGCGATCGAAGCTGGCGTGAACTACTTCGATACCGCCGTCCAGTATGGCAACGGCGAATCGGAAAAGAATCTCGGCCGTGTGCTGCAAAGGCTTAAACCCGCGAATACAGTCGTGGGGACCAAGGTCCGCTTGCCGAGCGCCGACTTCGGGCGCATTGCCGAGGCCGTGGCGAAGTCGCTCGATGGCAGCTTGGCGCGACTCCTCCGCGAGCGGGTCGATATCTTCCACCTGCACAATGCGATCACCGAGACCGGCGGCGGAGAATCGCTGAGCGTCCGGCAAGTGCTCGGCGAGGTGGTGCCCGCGTTCGAGCGGCTGCGCGAAGAGGGCAAGACGCGCTTTCTCGGGCTGACCTCAGTCGGCGAGACGGCGGCACTCCATCAAGTAGTCGACGCGCGCGTCTTCGACAGCGCGCAGGTGGTCTACAACATGCTCAATCCGTCCGCTGCCGTCGCCCTGCCGGCGAAATATCCGGCACAAGATTATGGCCGGCTGTTCGATCATACGACGGCGGCCGGCGTCGGCGTCGTGGGCATTCGCGTGCTCGCGGGCGGTGCCCTATCTGGCTCGCCCGAACGCCATCCCATTGCGTCGGCGCCACCCGAACCGATCGGCTCGGCGATGAGTTACGACACCGACGTTGCGCGCGCGCGGCGCCTCATGCCCCTTGTCAAGGAGGGGTTTGCCGCGAGTCTCACCGAAGCGGCCACACGGTTTGCAGTCTCGCATCCGGCGACGGGCACGATCCTGGTCGGCATGGCAACGCCGCAACAGTTCGAGGCTGCGCTCGCCGCCGTTCAAAAAGGCCCGCTCTCAGGAGCCGCGCTCGCGCGCGTCTCTGCGCTGCAACAGGCGTTCGCCGACGAGCCCCGCTGAGGCGCTGGAGCCAAGCTTGCCGACTTCAAGAACCCCTTGCGCGACGCGTGCACCGAATCCAATCTTTGCGGCGCAGCCCATGAAGGGCGAGAGCGCACGGCAATGAAGCGATATAGCGAGTCCTTCGATTACATCATCGTCGGCGCTGGCACGGCCGGCTGCGTACTCGCCAATCGCCTGACCGCCTCGGGGAGCGAGCGCGTTCTGCTGCTCGAAGCCGGCGGTCACGACCGGCACATCTGGATTCACATCCCGCTCGGTTACGGCAAGCTGTTCACCAATCCCAAGGTGAACTGGCTCTATAGCTCCGAGCCGGAAGCCGAGCTCAACAACCGGCGCATCATCCAGCCGCGCGGGAAAGTGTTGGGTGGGTCGAGTTCGATCAATGGTCTTCTATACATCCGCGGTCAGCCGGAGGATTTCGATCATTGGCGCCAGCTCGGCAATGCCGGCTGGAGTTTTGAGGATGTGCTGCCCTATTTTCGTCGCGCTGAGGACCAAGAACGCGGCGAGGACGCGTTGCACGGGGTAGGCGGGCCGCTCGCCGTCTCCGACGTCTGTGAACCGCATCCTCTGTGTGAGGCTTTCATCGCCGCCGCCCAGCAGGCGGACTTCCCCCGCAACGACGATTTCAACGGGCCCACTCAGGAAGGTGCCGGCTATTTCCAGCTCACCGCGCGGCACGGCCGCCGCTGGTCGACCGCGGTCGGATATCTGCGCCCCGCCCGCCGAAGGGCAAACCTCGCCATCGCCTCGAATGCGCTGGCGAGCCGGATTCTCTTTTCAGGACGCCGTACGATTGGCGTCGAATACCGGCAGGGGGAGGCGAAGCGCATTGCCTACGCGAACCGGGAAGTCATCCTCGCCGGCGGCACATTCAACTCGCCGCAGCTTCTGCAACTGTCCGGGCTCGGGCCGGCGGCGCTGTTGCGCGGGCTCGGCATAGACGTGATCGCCGACATGCCAGGGATCGGCGCCGACCTGCAGGATCACCTTCAGGTCCGCATGCAATATCGTTGCACCGAGCGGATCACGATGAACGATGTGATCCACAGTTGGCGGCATCGAACTGGCGCCGGGCTGCGCTACGCCCTATTCCGAAAAGGGCTGCTAGCCATCGGCGCCGGCTATGCGGGCGGCTTCTTTCGCACGAGCCCGCAGGTTGCGACGCCCGACGTGCAAGTGCATTTCATCATCTTCAGCGCCGATGCGGCCGGTGCCGCGCTGCACGCCTTTCCGGGCTTCATCGCATCGGTTTGTCAATTGCGGCCGGAGAGTCGTGGCTTTGTGCGCATCACGTCGCCTGACCCCGCGAAGCCGCCGGCGATCGAGCCGCGTTATCTCTCGAGCCGCACCGATCGCGACACCGTCGTCGCCGGGATGAAGCTTCTGCGCTGGATCATGCGGCAGCCGGCTATGCGCCGCTATATCGCCGAAGAGCGCGCGCCGCCCACGACCTGCACGAGCGATGCGGACCTTCTCGCCTTTGCGCGCGAAACCGCCACGACCGTGTTCCATCCCACGAGCACGTGCCGCATGGGTAGCGATGACGCTGCCGTGGTCGACGAGCGGCTGCGTGTGCGCGGCATTGACGGGCTGCGCGTGGTCGACGGCTCGATCATGCCGACCGTCGTTTCCGGCAACACAAATGCCGCCATCGTCATGATTGCGGAAAAAGGCGCCGACATGATTCTCGAGGATGCGGCCGCACAGGCACCCATCGCGCTGTCGGCTTGAGGGGCATGACGAAAGCGGAGGCGCTATCTATAGGCATGGTGCTCCAACACTGGTCGAGGCGCATATGGACCCGGCGCGGCCCATCATCGCAGTTACGCCAATCACCAACGCCGATTGCAACGGCAGCTTGAGAGGCCGCTCGCGCGGCCTGTTGTGTGCGGCGATGGCTGCGGTTGCGGCGGCGGCGCTTGGAACCGGCGTGCTGATTTTTGTCCCGGCCGTTGTTGCGCAGCCCGCCTCTGCGCTTGGCGAGTTGTCGGTCGGCAAAGCGGCGTTGGGTGATTGGCGCACCGATGCCCCGTTGGTTCGGCGCAAAATCACCGAGCTGCCGGCGCCCTATGCCACGCGCTCCGCGTCGAATCCTCCCCGCGTGATCGCGAAGCCCGCTTCCGCCGCGCCAAAGGTGCCGCCCGGCTTCCAGGTCGAATTGTTCGCCACCAATCTCCACGACCCGCGCACGGTTCGGGTCGCGCCGAATGGAGACATCTTCATCGCGGAATCGGAGCCCGGGCGCGTTCGCGTGCTGCGCGCCGCCGATGGCGCATCGACACCCAAAACCAACGAGGTGTTCGCCTCAGGCCTGCGGCAGCCGTTCGGCATAGCCTTCTACCCGCCTGGATCGGATCCGCAGTGGATATATGTCGCCAATACTGCGTCCGTGGTCCGCTATCCCTACCGCAGCGGCGACCTCAAACCGCGTGGGAAGCCCGAGGTGATCGTGCGCGATCTTGCCGGCGTGGCCGGCCGCTCGGTGCAGCGCGGCCACATTACGCGCGACATTGTTTTCTCGCAGGACGGCCGCAAGATGTTCGTCTCTGTCGGATCGGCGTCGAACGACGGCGAGGGCATGGGCAAACGCGACGCGACCGCGATCGCGCGCTGGGAGGCGGCGCATGGGCTCGGCAGCGCCTGGGGGCCCGAAACCGATCGCGCGGCTGTACTCGTCTTCGACCCGGACGGCGGAAATCGGCGCGCGTTCGCAACCGGGCTGCGAAACTGCGTCGGCCTCGCCGTGCATCCGCTGACGGGCGATGTCTGGTGCTCGACCAACGAGCGCGACGATCTTGGCGACGATCTCGTTCCTGATTTCGTCACGCGCGTGCGGGACGGTACGTTCTACGGCTGGCCTTGGTACTATCTGGGGCCCAACGAAGATCCGCGCCATCGCGGCGAACGGCCCGACCTCAAGGACAAGATCACCGTACCCGACGTGTTGATCCAGGCCCATTCTGCGTCCATGGGAATGGTGTTCTACGACAATGACCAATTCCCCTCGGAATACCGCGGCGATGCGTTTGCGGCCGAGCACGGCTCTTGGAACCGCGCGAAGCGCACCGGCTACAAGGTGATCCGCGTGCTCCTGAAGGACGGGGTTCCGACCGGCGAATACGAGGACTTTATGACGGGATTTGTGGTGAACGACTCGGCCGTTTGGGCGCGCCCGGTCGGGATCGCGGTCGCGCATGACGGCGCGCTCCTCGTCAGCGAGGATGGAAACGGCACGATCTGGCGCGTGACCTATCGCGGCGGGCCATAGAACAGTTCATGGCGAGGCGGACGCGTTTCTGCCGCTGCCGTTATTCCGCGGGTTTCGACTTGGCTGAGAGTTTCGTGAGCCCACTGGACGCGCTTTATTTTCATTTTTATCGTTTGCTGCGCGTGTCCATGACGGCGGCATCGCCGATCGTCGGGCAGCCAGTGCGGGACCACAACGCAAGACTCTAAAGGACAAGATGACAAGTCACATGCTCGTCGAGCAATTCCGACACGATATTGGCGATATCAGCTCGAGCGTTGATGCGCGCGAAATTCGCCAGAAGTCCCACGACTTTCACTGGTACAGCCCGGTGCTTACGCCGCAACTCGAGAATTGCATGGCCGACGTCGTGGTCCGCCCCCAGAGTGAGGAGGAAATCGCCGCGGTGGTGACGGCAGCCGTCAGGCACAAAACTCCATTGACGCTGCGGGGCGGCGGCACGGGCAATTACGGGCAATCGGTGCCGCTCAAAGGCGGTGTGCTCCTCGACATGACCGGGTTTAACGAAGTGATCGCGGTGGAATGGGGCCACATTCGCGTGCAAGGCGGGGCGGTCATTGGCAAAGCGCTCGAGGCGGCTTTGGCGTCGGGCCAGCAATTGATGATGTATCCATCGACGATGCGCTCGGCCACGATCGGAGGCTATCTCGGCGGCGGATTTGCCGGCATCGGCTCAGTTCGCCACGGCATCCTTCGCGATTCCGGGATGATCCAGTCGCTCAGGATCATGACCATGGAAGAATCCCCGCGCATCGTGACGCTTTCCGGCGATGACACGGGGCTCGTCCTTCACTCTTGGGGCACGACCGGAATTATCGTCGAGGCAGAGCTCAAGCTCGTTCCCGCTGAGACATGGATCGACTGCATCGCGACTTTCTCCAGCTATGCAGACGTTATCGCATTCGGGAATGCAGCATTCGACAGCGATCTCGATATCTTCTTGTTGAGCGCCGTCGAACGCCGGTTCGCGCCCTACTACAAGCGGCTCAATACTTATTTCGACGGCAGCCGCGACGCGATGTTCTCGATGGTCAAGGAAAGCGACGTCGACGGCTATTTCGCGCTCGCCGCCAAATTCGATGGGCATCGTTCCATGGCAGTGAACGAGACCCAAAGCGCCGCAGCCAATCTGCGGCGCATCCACGAAACGGCGTTCAACCATACGACGTTGATGGCGCTGCAGGTCGATCGCGGCTGGACCTATCTCCAGGTTGTGATGCCGAATCCGTTCGAGCCCAAGCTCGTAGCCGAGCAGAAGCGGCGCTTTGGCGACGAAGTTTTGATGCATCACGAATATACCAAGGAGAAGGGGCGCTGCCGCATCGGCGCGCTGCCGCTTATTCGCTACACGACGGAACAGCGGCTCAACGATATCATGCGCTCATTCGAAGAGGACGGCTGCATTCTCAACAACCCGCACATCTTCAAGCTGGAAGACGGCGGTCGCTTCGATCCCGATGGCCGCAAGCTCGCGTTTCGCAAGTCGGTCGATCCGATGGGGCTCCTCAACCCGGGCAAACTGCGCTCCCTGTCGTGACTGTCGCAATCAGGGTCGCCGCGCGACGTGCCATCGCCCTGCGTCTCAGAGCCTGTGAGAAATTAGCGCCGCAAGCTCGGAACTTATTATTGCGTCCTCTCGCCTTGCTTGGCCGGTCGCGTGTGGCGCGGATCGAGTTATGCCCTGCCCGCGCGCGCTTGTGCCTTGCAGGGACCACAAGAAGTGCGGATAGTTGCGCGCGTACGCGCGTGAGCAACCGCCGCGGCGCCGCATACCGCCAGCAAGGGGATCTCGTGGGTAATGGTCTATCACTGTCCTGCTCGGATCGGCTCTCGTTTGACCTCGGCGAGCGTCATGCGAGCCGCTGAACTTCAGGTCATAGCGGGGGGCGGCATCGCTGCCGCGTTGAAAGAGCTTGCGGTGCTGTTCGAGCGTGCCTCCGGCCATAAGGTCGTTATTCGTTACGGCACCGCGCCGGAGCTGATCAAGATGGCCGCGAGCGGTGTCCCATTCGATCTTGGTGTGGTGCCCCAGGATGTGTGGACCGACGCCGCCGCGCGCGCACAGCTCGCGCCCGGACCGACGCCCGACGTCGCGCGCGTGGGCATCGGCATCGCGGTTCGCAGCGGCGCCCCTAAGCCTGATATTAGCACCGCCGCGGCGCTCAAGCAGACGCTGCTCAACGCGAAGTCCATCGCCTCGATACCGGCGAGCGCCACCGGCGCTCAGCTTGCCGGTATCTACGAGCGGCTCGGCATCACTGACGAGATGAGGGCCAAAACCAAGGCGCAGGCCGCGCCCAAGCACGTCGTCGAGGCGGTCGCGAGCGGCGAGGCCGAGCTCGCAGTGTTCGGACTCAACGTGCTGATCGACCCGCGCTTGGATATCGTGGGGCCGTTCCCGCCAGACGTGCAGCGCGAGGTGGTCTATGCCGCAGGCTTCGCAAGCAACAGCAAGGAACCGGAAGCGGCCAAGGCGTTTCTTGCCTATCTGATGAGCCCGCCGGCCATCGCCGTCATCAAGTCCAAAGGCATGAATCCCGGCTGAACCAGGTTCGAGCGCAAGTCTCGGACGCAAGACCAAGGGCAAAGCAAATGAAACCGAAGGCAAAGGTGCTCACAACGGCCATCGCGATCTCTCTGCTGGCGGCGCTCACGCTGGCAGGAGTGCCGTACGACGTCGCCCGCGGGCAGAGCCCGGAAAAACTGACCGTTCGTTTCACTTGGAAGCTCAAGGGCGAGTATGCGCCGCTCTATGTCGCTCTGCAGAAGGGCTATTACAATGCCGAAGGTCTCGACGTGCAGCTGTCCGAAGGCAACGGCGCGCAGAACGTGCTCAAGGCGCTCGCGTCCGGCAACGAAAACTTCGGCTATGGGCCGGCGGTCGCCGCCGCGCGGGCGGTGAGCCAGGGCCTGCCGGTCAAGGTCGTCGCGCTCTATCAGACCAGCGCGCCGATGGCTGTCATTGCTTTTCCCGACACGCCGCTGAAGGGCCCAAAGGACATCGAGGGCAAGCGGCTCGCGATCTCGGTGGGTGAGACGTTCGGCGACATGATCCGCCCGTTCACGCGCATCAACAACATCGATCTCGGCAAGGTCCAGCTCATCCAGATGGACGCGTCGGCGCGCACCTCGCAGTTTCTCACGCGCAAGGTCGACATCATGTCGGTCTATCTGAGCAACGAGCTGCCGCAGATCGAGAAGCGCGCGGGCGTGAAGTTCAACGTGATCAAGGTGACCGATTTCGGCCTCAACGTGCTCGGCGCCTCGATGTATGTCAGCAACGCTTTTGCCGAGCAGAAGCCCGATACGGTGAAGAAGCTGCTGCGCGCGACCGCGAAAGGCTATCGCGACGCCATGGCGGATCCGAAAGCGGCGGCGAAAATAATGGCCAGCCACATGGCGGTGCCTGAGCAGCCGGACGTGCTCGAGCAGCAGGTCGAGGCGACCATGGTCACCACCAATGCTCCGGCGGGCAAGCCGATTGGTTGGCAGTCCGAAGCCGACTGGCGCGCAAACCTCGATCTGTTGAAGGAAACTGGCGACATCGACGATATCAAGCCGCTGAGCAGCTACTTCACCAACGCGTATCTGCAGTAACCCGGATCAAGCGCAGTTCGTAGGATGGGTTTCGCTTGTGCGCGAAACCCATCACCCGCTGCCGCGCGCGAAGTCATGGGTTTCGCTCACGCTCAACCCATCCTACGGTCCTGCGCCAGGACCTCCGTTGCGCCGGTCGTCCCGCGGGTGTTTGCTTTTTGCGTGCAAGCCAACCGATCGATCGTCCTTGATCTAGCGAGTCCGGGCGGCATCAACTCGCCATACGGCCTGATCGTGTTCGACGGCGTGTGCGTCCTATGCTCGCGCGGCTGCCGCTTCGTCAGCAAACGTGATCGCCGCGGCTATTTTCGCTTCGTCCCAATGCAGTTGGCCGAGGGACGCTCCCTCGCGCAACAGCTCGGGATCGATCCTGACCGGCCGGACTCGTTTGCGTTCGTGGCATCCGGCCAAGCTTACGTAAAATCCGAAGCAGTGCTGCGCATTGCGCGCGAGCTCCCCGGCTGGCAATGGACCTGGGTCTTCCACTTCGTCCCAAGGCTCATCCGCGACGCGATCTATGACTTGGTCGCGCGCAACCGCTACCGCTGGTTTGGCCGTCGCGACGCCTGCATGCTGCCGGCCTCGGATCGTTCCTGGCCGTGGTGAAGCGCGGGGCTGTCCGGCGAATGAACGCTCTTTGCGAATTCATGCTCGGATTTTGCTTGGTGACGGGTTCTGCATCAGAAGTGCCGCCAACTCGCTTCAAATCAAAATCGGTCACCGCTTCCCGAGCTATGCATCGGCAAATTGTCGAAGCACGCGCGCGGCTTATCCGGCGGTATGTGGCAAACGCGTCACACTGCCGGGCGATGTGGATCGCAAGCGCAATCTGGATGGAACCGAGCAACCCTCCTGGATGTTGAGCGCGCAGGTGGGGCGGGGGGGGGGGACGCAAACCTTCCGCGCGTATTGGATCGATGGGCGGCGACGGGCCGCTGCGCAGACGCCACAGCGGAAAAGGCCGTGCCGTTCCCGCGCTGTCCGTCGATCCTGAGCTTCGCTGCGCTCAACCCATTTTACGGGGATCGCTCGCGCATACGGTGGGGCGGGGATTGGCGTGATCCGCCGCAAGCGTGGGTGCGTGAGATGGGTTGAGCCTAGCGAAGCGCCGCATGAAGCAATGCCGCGGGGGCGCGGACATGTCGGAACGGGGGGCGCGGCATAAATACCGACGACGGCAGGATCATCGCGCGGTTCCAACGCTTGACGACTGAGCTATTGGTGCAGAAACGGTTGGGCCAGTGGCATCCGGAGTTGGTCGACGACCTCTATCGGACCTCGCTGGAGATTGAGCAGCGTGGCCTCAAGAAGACCCCGGAGTAACGAAGCGCCATGGTGCGGGCCTATGAGGAAGCAAGCTGGCTCGCAGAATTGGAAAATTTGAGTGGGACAGGAAAGACTTCGTAGGCTCAACCCTGCAACTTATCGAGCGTGATGGGCAGCTCGCGCACGCGTTTGCCGGTGGCGTGATAGACGGCGTTGGCGATTGCGGCGGCGACGCCGACGATGCCGATCTCGCCCACCCCCTTGATGCCGAGTGGATTGATGGTCGCGTCCGGCTCCTCGACGAAGATTACCTTGATGTCGTGTACGTCGGCATTCACCGGCACGTGATATTCGGCGATGTTCGCGTTCATGATGCGGCCGAACGCGTGATCGATCAGCGTCTCCTCGTGCAGCGCCATACCGATCCCCCACACCACGGCGCCCATGATTTGGCTCGTCGCGGTCTTGGTGTTGAGGATGCGTCCGGCGGCGACCGCGTTGACGACGCGGGTGACGCGGATGACGCCGAGCTCCTCGTCGACCTTGACCTCGGCGAACACCGCCGAATGCGTGTTGTGCGCGCGCTCCGCGTACTCGGGAAAGCTCGTCTCTTCCTCCTGCTCGATGCGCTCGACGCCGCCGTGGCGCATCGCATCCGTAATCGACACCGCGCGCGAGGGATCGCGCTTGCTCACCAACTTGCCGTCGGCGAGGGCGACGTCGTCCGCCGCGGTGTCGTGAAGGCGCGAATTCGGCATGCGCTTGGCGATCCGCAACAACTCCTTGCGCACCGCCTCGGCCGTGGTCGCGATTCCGTTCGCGACCGAAGCCGCCATCCATGAGCCGCCCTCGACCGGCGATGCCGGCAGGCCCGAGTCGCCGAGCTTGATGGTGATGGCCTCGAGCGGCAGCCCCAGCATGTCGGCGGCGACCTGCGCCATGATCGTATGCGTGCCGGTGCCGATGTCGGAGCACCCGCAAGCGACTTCCGCGTGTCCGTTGGCGGAGAGCACGATGCGCACCGTGATGGCCATCTGCCACGCGTCCCACACGCCCGTCGCCATGCCCCAGCCGACGAGCTCGCTGCCCTCGCGCATGGAGCGCGGCTCGCTGCTGCGCCGCTCCCAGCCGAAGGCTTGCGCGCCCTGCTGGTAACACTCGCGCAGCTTCTTGCTGCTGTAGGGCTTGTCGGCGTTCTGGTCGCGGTCCGAATAGCAGCGCAGGCGCAGCTCCAGCGGATCGAGCTTGAGCGCGACCGCAAGCTCGTCCATCGCGCTTTCGAGCGCAAACGAGCCGGGCGCCGCGCTCGGGCAGCGCATATCGCAGGAGGTCGCAAGGTCGAGCTTGGCGAGCTTGTGTATGTATTTCGCGTTGGCGCATTTGTAGAGGAGGCCGGACCAGCCGGTCTCCTGCCGGTAAAAATCCTCGTATTGCGAGGTCACCGTGACAGCGTCGTGGGTGATGGCCTCTAGCGTGCCGGCGGCCGTGGCGCCGAGTTGGATGCGCTGGAGCATGGCCGGCCGGTAGCCGAGCTGATACATCTGCTGGCGCCGCAGCACGAGCCGCACCGAGCGCTTCAGCGCGCGCGCTGCAAGCCCCGCGAGCACCGCCTGGTATTGCGGGCGCAGCCCCGAACCAAATCCGCCGCCCATATACGGCCCGACGACCCGAACGTCGTCCGCTTTCATCTCGAATACGTTCGCGACATAGCGCTGCACGTTCTGCACGCCTTGCGTCTTGTCGTAGATTGTGAGCTTGCCGTCGCGTTCGTAGACCACCGTCGAGGCGAACAGCTCCATCGGGTTGTGGTGCTCGATCGGCACGTAATACTCCGCCTCGTGCCGCACTTTTGCCGCGCCGAAGGCCCGTTCCGCGTCACCGCGCGGCTTGGGCGGACTTAACATGGTCTCGCCCGGCTTCAAGGCGACCGCGTCAGTGCGCCGGCGATGGAGGTCGGTGACGTGCGCCTTTTCGTCGTAGTCGACGCGCACCAGCGAGGCCGCGAAGCGCGCGATCTCCCACTCCTCGGCGACGACCAGCGCGATCGGCTGGTTGTTGAACAAAATCTTGTCGTCGTAGAGCGGGCGGAACGGCGAGCCTTCCGGCGCGACCTCGTCCTTGTAGGCATCGTCGCTCTTCGCCATGCGCGGTCGGTTCTCGTGCGTGAGCACAGCGAGCACGCCGGCAACGCGCAATGCCTCGCTCGCATCGATATGCTTGATGCGGCCCTTGGCGATGCTGGAGGTGACCACCGCGGCGTGCGCGAGGCCCCGGGTGTTGTATTCGGCGGCGTATTTCGCCGCGCCGGTGACTTTCGCGCGGCCGTCGATGCGTGACGTTGGCGTGCCGATATAGGTCATGCGGCTGCTCGCTTTGGGCTCCGAAAGTGCGCGGCAGACTCGGTATGCTTCCTCTCCCCCTTTGGGGAGAGGGTTGGGGTGAGCGGGTTACCGGCCATACGGATGGACCTGAACCCCCTCACCCATTCCTTCACGTTGCAAAAGCGAGCAGTCCTCTCCCCGGCGGGGAGAGGGCACAAGCGGCGATAGCGTGCGCGCCCGATAGCCGACTGTGCTGCGATGGCCATCACCTCACCGAATCTTCTTGTCGGACTGCGATTGCGGCGTGCCTTGCGCGGCTTGCGTGAGCGCGCGTACGATGCCGCGCCGCGCGAACTCGATCTTGAAGGAATTGTGCGCGTAGCCGCGAGCTTCCCGCAGCAGCACATCGGCGGCGCGGGTAAACGCGGCGCGATTGGCCGCCTCACCGCGCAGCGCCGCCTCCGCCGCCTTATCGCGCCAGGGCTTATGCGCAACGCCACCCAGCGCCAGGCGCGCTTCTTTGATGGTCCCGCCCTCGAGCTCGAGCGCGGCGGCGATCGACACGAGCGCAAACGCATAGGAGAGCCGGTCGCGGATTTTGAGATACGTGTAATTGGCGGCAAAGCCCTGCGGCGGAAGCTCGACCGCGGTGACGATCTCGTCGTGCGCGAGGTTGGTGTCGCGCTCCGGCATGTCGCCGGGGAGCCGATGGAAATCGGCAAACGCGATCGCGCGCTCGCCCGAAGGCCCGGCCACGTGCACCTTGGCCTCGAGTGCGGCGAGCGCCACGCCCATGTCGGAGGGATGCGTGGCGATGCACGCCTCGCTCGCGCCGAGGATTGCGTGCATGCGGTTGAGCCCGTTGATGGCGGAGCAGCCGCTGCCGGGCTGACGTTTATTGCAGGGCGTGGTGACGTCGTAGAAATAGCAGCAGCGCGTGCGCTGCAGGAGATTGCCGCCGGTCGAGGCCATGTTGCGCAGCTGCTGCGAGGCACCGGCAAGAATCGCGCTTGTAAGCAGCGGATAGCGTTGCGCCACCAGCGGGTGATAGGCGAGGTCGGAATTCGGCACGAGCGCGCCGATGCGCACGCCGCCGTCACGTGTCTCTTCCACCGCCTTGAGCGGCAAGCGCGTGATGTCGATGAGCCGCGTCGGCCGCTCGACATCCTCCTTCATGAGGTCGATGAGGTTGGTACCGCCGGCGATGAATTTCGCCTTCGGATCGGCGGCGATGCGGCGCACGGCGTCGGCGACGTCGGTGGCGCGTGCGTACGCAAAGTTGATCATGATCGCCCCATCGCCTGCTGGATCGCCGCCAGTATGTTGGGATAGGCCCCGCAGCGGCAGACATTGCCGCTCATGAGTTCGCGGATCTCGTCTGCGGTCTTCGCTTTCCCTTCGGCGATGAGGCCGGCCGCGGAGCAGATTTGTCCCGGCGTGCAGTAGCCGCACTGGAACGCGTCGTGGTCGATGAACGCCTGCTGCAGCGCATGCAGTGTATCGTCCGTAGCCAAACCCTCGATCGTCGTCACCTTGGCGCCGTCCTGCATGACGGCGAGCGCGAGGCAGGAATTGATTCGCCGCCCATTTACGAGCACCGTGCACGCGCCGCATTGGCCGTGGTCGCAGCCTTTCTTGGTGCCCGTGAGGTCGAGACGGTCGCGCAGCGCGTCGAGCAGCGTGGTCCAGGGCGCGAGCGTGAGCTTGCGCTCGACGCCATTGACTGTCAGCGTCACCGGCATCTTCTCCGGCACCGCGATGCTATCCCCGCTCGCCGTGCTCGTTTTCGCCATTTTTTATTTTCCCCAGGTGTCTCGACAAACAACCGGCGTACCGGTTCCGGCGTCTGTCGCAGGGCTCGTCGAGGTCACTTTCTGCCCTGCATCAGATCGGTTTGCGCCAAATTGCGCTCACTTGGGCGATCTTGCGCCAGCCAGAGAGCGACGCCTTCAACGTAACATAGCCGAAATTCAGCCGCTATGCGCTTTGCGTAGGGCTGTCCGTTTGCGAAAAAAACAGGCAAGCGTTCTGGGCGACAAGCTGATTAATTGGCGCGCCGAATGGTAGCCCGGATTGAGCGGAGCGAAATCCGGGGGGCCAACCAAGGTCGGCTGAGATGACCTTCCCAGGTTTCGCTTCGCTCATCCTGGGCTATCGCTGCTCGACCCCGCTTTCGCCGCATCACGAGGATCGAACGCATGAAAACGTTGACCACGCTGGCATTGGCGGCGCTCGCGGGCGCCGGCATCGGCGCGCTCGCGGTCGAGCGCATCCATGCGCAGTCGGCCAAGCCGCTGGCCGCTTATTACGTCGTCGAGCTGGACGTGACCAACGAGGACATTTTCTCCAAACAGTGGAGCCCGAAGGCCGACGAGACGATCAGGGCCGCGGGCGGCGTCTACCTCGTGCGCAGCGCCGACGTCGAGCGTATCGAAGGCGCCGCGCCCAAGCGGCTCCTGATTACCAAATGGGACAATCTCGATAAGCTCGCCGCCTGGCGCCAATCCGACGCCTACATGAAGACACTGCCGCTCCTCGACAAAGCGGTGCGTTCGGTGCGCTCCTACGCGGTCGAAGGCGTGAATTAGCTGATGGTTCGCAGGATGGGTTGAGCGCGCGTTTGCGCGCGAAACCCATCGAGTGCCACAGCGTGCCGAGATATTGATGGGTTTCGCTCCGCTCAACCCATCCTGCGTGTTCTGCCTTACTGCGTGGCGACAAATGCGTGGGATAGATAAAGGAACAGCGTACAGCCGAGAAGGAACAGCAGAAGGGCAAGCGCCAAATCGATCCGCGATCCCGGGCCGGACTCTGGATCTTCGCTGTCGATATTCCTTGCGGTGATGCGAAAGCGCACCGCAGCAATGGCAACCATTGCAGTGCCTAGAAGAACAAACGCCAGTCCGGCGAGGTTGGCGAATCTGTGGCCCGGCAACGAGAAGGCGCGGCCGGCCAACGAAGGAGCGGCAACCTCGAGGAACAAATCAAATTTTTCCACGAGGAACCCGAAAGCCATCACGGTAATGGCCGTGCGAACCCAAGCGAGGAACGTCCGCTCATTAGCAGCATGGTCACTGTAGCCCTGGATCATCGAAGCCTCGTTCATTGGCAGGTGCGCAAGCCTAGCATCCCCAGCAGGGCATCATTCAATGCATGAAATGACTTTATCGGCTCGCGCGAGGCGCGCTAATCGATCTTGATGCCGATCGACTTGATGACCGCGCTCCATTGCGCGATTTCCGCTTTGAGGAGCTTGGCCAGCTCCTCCGGCGAGGAGCCCTCGGCCAGATATCCGGTTTGGGCGAGCTTGTCTTTGATCGCCGGATCGCTCAACGCCGTGTTGGTATCGGCGCTGACCTTGCGCACGATGCCGGGGGACGTCTTGGCCGGAACGAACAGCGCCTGCCACGCCGTCACCTCGTAGCCGGGGACGCCGGCCTCGGCGATGGTCGGCACGTCCGGCGCCGCCGCGTCGCGTTTCGCTCCGGTCATCGCCAGCACGCGAACCTGGCCCGACCGTGCATAGGACAACAACGTGCCACTGCCGAAATAGCAGTCGATGCGGCCCGGGATGAGATCGGCGAAGGCGGGCGACGCGCCGCGATAGGGCACGTGGATCATCTCAATGCCGCTCATCTGCAAGAACAGCATCTCGGCCAAGAACGGCGCGCTGCCGGTGCCGGGCGAGGCGATCGTGAGTTTGCCCGGGCGCGACTTGGCATAGTCGATCAGCTCCTTGATCGAATGGGCCGGCGAGGAGTTCGGCACGAACACGTAATAGGCGAGCTGAGTGACCAGCGAGACCGGTGCAAAGTCCGCGATCGGATCGTAGGCAAGCGAGCGGTAGAGGCTGGTGTTCACCGCCAGCGAGGCGGTAGCGAACAGAATCGTATATCCATCGGGATCGGCCTGCGCGACATACTCGTTGCCGAGGTTGGTGCCGGCTCCGCCCTTGTTCTCGATGACGACCTGCTGGCCCCACATCTTCGAAAGCTTGTCGCCGAGCAAGCGCGCGACGATATCGGTCGGTCCGCCGGCAGCGACCGGCACGATGATGCGCACGGGTTTATGCGGGAAATCGCCCTTCGCGGTTTGCGCGCGCGCGTGGCGAGCGAAAAGCGCCGGCGCGAATGCCGGCGCCGCTGCGAGCGCGATCAAGTCGCGACGGGTGAGCATGTCGGTGCTCCCGCTGTCTCAGTGTTCACACTCTAGTACCCCAGCGGTGCGGCGCAATAGCCGGCGAAAGGTCACACCTGTCGCTCACGGAATGTAGGTCGAATACACGTAGTCCTGGTCCTTCTTCGGCTGATGACAGGCGAAGCATTGCTTGGCGGCGTCGGCCACCAGTGGCTTCTTTGGATCGCCGCCGTCGAAGAGCTGAAACCCCCAGCCGCCGGTCGAGGAATATTTTTTCGCATCCTTCAGCATCACGGCCAGCGCTTTGCGCGTGCCCTCCACGTAGGAGCCGTCGGACAGCGTAAAGTTGTGCAAGTCGGTCACGAACATGGTCTTGTCGGGATAGGGCGTGCCCTTCTTGAGCGCGGGCAAGCCGACCGCATTGATGTAAACGTTGTGCATTCCGCCGAGATCGCCGAACAGCGGGCTTCCTTTGTCGACGATCATGGTGTTGACGTGAAACCACTGCCGATACCCGCTCGGCGGCTTGATATCGTCGGCACCGTCTGCGGTGAACAACGTGACGGCAAGCAGGCCGAGCGTCGCGCAAAGCACACGGATTGGCTGCAACATTGCTGTACTCCCTCGTTGAACGCGCGACGGCGCTTGATGGGTTTGCAAGCGCAAGGCGTCCCGGGCGCTATTCGGCCTTGATGTTGGCGGCGCGGATCACCTTGGCCCACATATCGATCTCGGACGTGATGCGACTGGCGAACTCCTCCGGAGTGCTCGCGACCACGTCGTAGCCCAACTCGGCGAGCCGCCGCTTCATGTCAGGTTGCGCGAGGATGTTCGCACTCTCGCGGTGCAACAGCGTGATGATGTCTGCCGGGGTGCCGGCAGGGACAAGGATGCCGACCCAGCTGTCGCCTTCGATGTCTGGATAGCCCGCCTCCGTCATGGTCGGCACGTCGGGAAAAAGTTGCGAGCGCGACTTGCTGGTGACTGCGAGCGCGCGCACCGTTCCTTCCTTCACGTGCTGCATGGCAGCCTGCGGCGAGCCGAAGCTGATCGGCGTGTGCCCCGCGACCACCGCGGCGACCGCCGGCCCGCCGCCGCCGAAGGGAACGTGGACGAGATCGAGGCCGAGTGAGAGCCGGAACTGTTCGCCGGCGAGATGCGCCTGGGTGCCCGCTCCCGCCGAACCGAAGCTGTATTTGCCGGGATTGGCTTTGATGAGTTCGACGAGCTCCTTGACCGTCTTCGCCGGCACGGCGGGGTTGACGGTGAGCACGGTGGTGGAGGCGACCGCGAGCGTGACCGGTTTGAAGTCGTTGACCGCGTCGTAGGGCACGCGCGCGAACAGCGTCGGATTGACCACGTGCGAGCTGAACGCGAACAGGATGGTGTAGCCGTCGGGCGGTGCTTTCGCCACCTGGCCAGTGCCGATATTTCCCGAGGCGCCGGCGATGTTCTCGACATAGACCTGCTTGCCGAACTGCTCGGTGAGCTTCTGCGCCATGAGGCGGCCGAAGGTGTCGGTCACCCCGCCGGGCGCAAAGGCCACGACCGCGCGCACCGGCCGGCTTGGGTAGGCTTGCGCCCTGACTGCGCGCGACGCGCTCGGCAGCGCCGCGGCGGCCGCGGCCAGACCTAAAAATCTGCGGCGGGGAACTGTCATCATTTGAAGGCCTGGGTGGTGCGGCGGCTCGCCATCAAGTCTAGCTTAGTCATGCATCGACCCGAAAGAGCATGGCGTCCTCCTCGCACTTAATAATGCGCAACTCAGGCAAGCCCGAGTTGCGATGCGATCCATCACTATCGCTTCTCGCGAAGAAGATGGATGCGCGGGCACCAGCGCGTTTACGCGCGTCTTCGAGGCGCTTCTGCCGCGCATGACGGTCAAGCCGATACGCCCTTTTTCGCGCTTGAAATTCGCTAATATGCGCGTGGAGCATTGGGCATGAGGCGATCCGCGGCTCGACGATTCGCGTGTGCTGTCGCTGTCGCGGGTCTTGCGCTCATCGTCAAGGACGCGGCGGCCGACGGCTTTCCGGTGAAGCCGGTCCGCATCATTGTGCCCTACACGGCGGGCTCGCCGAATGACGTCATGGCGCGGTTGCTGGCGCAGCACCTGCAAGGCCAGCTCGGCCAGCCTGTCGTGATCGACAACAAATCTGGCGGCGGAACGACCATCGGCTCCAAAGCTGCCGCGTCCGCGCCGGCCGACGGCTACACGCTACTGTTGGCAAGCTCGGCGCTCGTCATCGAGCCGATCATGACCAAGCAGATCGAATACGATCCGCAGAAGGATTTTGCGCCCATCGCATTCCTTGCGCGCACCTCGATGCTCCTGACCACCAATGCGCAAGTACCTGCCAATTCGGTCGAGGAATTCGTCGCCTACGCCAAGGTCAATCCCGGCAAGCTCAGTCTCGGCTTCGCCCAGGGCACGGTATCTCAACTCATCGCCGAGTATTTCAATCGCCTGCACGGGCTCGACATCACCAGCGTTCCCTACCGCGGCGGCGCCCTCGTCATTCCCGACATGCTGGGCGGCCGTATCCACATCTATTGGCCGGCGCCCGCGACGGTGTTGCCGCTCATTCGCGAGGGCAGGATCAAGGCGCTGGCCATATCGAGCCGCGAGCGCAATCCCGATTTGCCCGACGTGCCCACCATGAAGGAGCTCGGGCTCGATCAACTCTCTCTTGAATTCTGGACCGGGGTATGGGCGCCGGCCGGCATTCCTGCCGACATTGCGGAAAAGCTCAACGCCGCGATCAACGCGGCGCTGCAATCCCCCGAGATGATCGCCAGCATGAAACAGCTCGGCTTCGAATCCAGACTTGGCTCGCCGCAGGATTTCGCCATCTTCGTGGCGGCGGAGATTCCGCGCTGGACCGCCGTGGTGAGAGCATCCGGCGTGAAGTAGAGTCGTGTTCAGTTTGATTGTGTCAAGGCAAGGGCGGCGCCAGTGGAAGACGACAATGGAAGCAGGGCAGACTCCACTTACAGGGCTGGAACTGATTTTACCTGCCCTGTTTCTCGCCTCGCTATTTGTTTCTGGATGGGGCTGGAATGCTGCCTGGACCGAAGCAGAGAAAAGTTTGCCGATCGAATTTCGTGATGAAATGTACTCACTTCGGTTCAGGATTGATCCGTTTATGTGGGGACCATCGGCCTCTCGCAAGGGTCGGCGGCAGTACGTTGCGACATTAGGTTGTTTTATTTTAGGTTTTGCGTGTCTCCCGGCATTCACGTGGGGACGCCTCGGCTATCCTTTGGCCATGCTGCCTTCTTTGATGTTGGCTATCGTGACAGGAACTTTTGCTTGGAAATGTTTTCAGCACTGGCGTTATTTGAAATAGAGAGATTCCCCACAATCCGACTGAGACACGACATGAAGTAGGGATGTCTTTACTTCGGCAGGACGGGCGGTCCATCCTAGGCGCGGATTGCCGACGGGTCATTAGCGGGACCCAAGCGACATCATTGTGAATGTCGAGCCGTTAAGGCCCGCGGTCGAATCGCCGACCATTGGACATCACACGATCCAAAAGAAGGGGAGACACATGAAACGCCGTCAATTCCTGATCACCGCGGGGGCCGGCGCGGCCGCCGCTAGCATCGCTAAGCCCGCAATCGCCCAATCGATGCCGACCATCAGATGGCGATTAACGGCAAGCTGGCCAAAATCGCTCGACACCATCTACGGGGGTTGTGAAACAATCTCCAAATATGTGTCCGAGGCGACCGACGGTAAATTCCATATCCAGACCTTCGCCGCCGGCGAGATCGTGCCGGCCTTGCAGGTGCTCGACGCCGTGCAAAACGGCACCGTCGAGATGGGCCACACGGCCAATTATTACTATATCGGGAAAGATCCGACCTGGGCGCTTTTCTGCGCCACGCCGTTCGGACTCAACGCCCGTCAGCAGAATGCCTGGTTCTACGACGGCGATGGCACGAAGCTGATCGACGCGTTTGCGGGCAAATCTAACGTGAAATGCATGTCGGCCGGCAATACGGGCTGCCAGATGGGAGGCTGGGCCCACAAAGAACTCAAGGAGCCGGAAGATCTAAAGGGGCTGCGGTTTCGCATGGGCGGCTGGGCCAGCCGGACACTGCAAAAGCTCGGCGTGGTTCCGCAGCAGATCGCCGGCGGCGACATCTATCCGGCGCTCGAGAGGGGCACGATCGACGCCGCCGAATGGGTCGGGCCTTACGACGACGAGAAGCTCGGCTTCTATAAGGTGGTGAAGTTCTACTATTACCCCGGCTGGTGGGAAGGAGGCACCACGCTGCACCTCATGATCAACTTGGCCAAATGGAACGAGTTGCCCAAGGCCTACCAGGCGATCGTTACCGCCGCCGCGGGCTATGCCAACGTCGAGATGCAGGCGAGATACGACGCCCGCAATCCTCAGGCCTTGAAACGTCTGGTCGCCGCCGGCACGCAATTGCGTGCGTACTCGCCGTCCATCATGGACGCTTGCTTGAAGGCGTCGAACGAGGTCAACGCCGAGACGTCGGCGGCCAACGAGGATTACAAGAAGGTCTGGGACTCGATCGCGGCGTTTCGCAACGACCAATATCTCTGGTGGCAGGTCGCCGAATACAGCTACGACACCTTCATGATCCGCAGTCGCTCGCGGAGTTGAATGCGCATTCCCGCCGCGTGTCGCCGCTGACGCGCATGTCGGACTTAAGACGTGAGGGATGGTTGCGCCGCCCTCATCGCTCATTGCTGCTTGGAGACGGCAAATGCTGAAGACGGCTCTCTGTGACCTGTTCGGCATCGAGGTGCCGATCATCTTGGCGCCCATGGGCACCTGCACATCGGCGGAGCTCGCGGCTGCGGTGTCGAACGAAGGCGGCCTAGGGGGCGTGGGATCGCTGTTCCGAACCACCGCTGCTATCAAGCGCGACATCGACACGGTGAGGAAGCTGACAAGCCGGCCGTTTGCGATCAACCACATTCCGCAAACGTTGGACACCGAGGCATTTCGCTGCACGCTCGAGGCACGCCCTGCCGTTGTCTCCTTCGCGCTCGGCGATCCGGGGGATCTGGTGCGGCAGGCCCACGACGTCGGGTCGCTCGTGATGCTGCAGGTCACGACGGTGACGCAAGCGGTGCAAGCGGCCGACCGAGGCGTCGACGTCATCATCGCGCAAGGTGGCGAGGCCGGCGGCTATTGCGGCGAGGTCAGCACGATGACACTCGTGCCGCAGGTCGTCGACGCGGTGTCGCCCATTCCTGTCGTCGCCGCCGGCGGCATCTTCGACGGGCGCGGCATCGCGGCGGCGTTGATGCTGGGCGCGGTCGGGGTCAATCTCGGCACGCGGTTCATCGCCTCGACGGAAGCTCCCGCGCCCGATGGGTGGAAGCAGGCGATAACCGCAGCCGAGTCGGAGGATGCGATCAAGGTCGACGTTCTCAATGACATCAGCCCACTTCCGGGAACGGTCGGCTTCCAGACGGTCCTGCGCTCGCTCCACACGACGTTCATCGATGAGTGGAGTGCCAAGCGCGAGGCGGCGCGGCGCGATCGCGACCGCCTCCGCGAGCAAATCGTCTCTACGACCCAGTCAGGCCGTCCACACGCGTGCCTACTCACGGCCGGCCAGACCGCGGGAGGCATCAAACAAGTCCTCTCGGTCGGCGACATCATGCGCGGACTTGTCGCCGAGACCGAAGCGGCGCTGTCGAGGGCTCCGGCGCTGGCGGCCGCGTTGCAGAGCGGACGGGCAGCGTGACGAGACATCGGACTGTCGCGTGCGTCCCATGAGCACGTCGAGAAAAGTCGTTGTCGTCGGCGCCGGCATTGGCGGACTGACCGCCGCACTTGCGCTTCTCGAGCGCGGCATCGACGTCGAAGTCTACGAACAATCGAACGAGCTCAAGGAAGTCGGCGCCGGTATCCAGATCAGCTCCAACGGCACGCGCGTTCTATTTGCGCTCGGGTTGGAGGCGGCCCTTGCTCGCGTTCAAGTGCGGCCGGAGCGGCGCGAGCTGCGGCACTGGAGCACCGGCGAAACCTGGAATTGGTTCGATCTCGGCGACAAGAACGTGCAGCGGTTCGGCACGCCGCATCTCATGCTGCATCGCGCCGATCTGCATGACCTCCTCGCCGGTGCCGTGCGCGCGAAGAAGCGCGACATCATCAAGCTGAACAAGAAATGCCTCGTCGTCGCCTCGCAAGCCGGACACGCCGACGCGACATTCGCGGACGGCGGTACCGTGCGGGCGGCTTACGTGATCGGCGCCGATGGCATCCATTCGACGATCCGCGTGTGCCTGTTCGGGCCAAGCAAGCCGATCTTCACCGGCTGCATCGCCTGGCGTGGCTTAATCCCGATGCAAAAACTTCCCTCCCGGCTTGCGCGCATGGTCGGAACGAATTGGCTCGGTCCGCACGGCAACGTGCTGCACTATCCGGTGCGCCGCGGCGAGATCATGAACTTCGTGAGCACATCCGAGCGCGAGGATTGGCGGATCGAGTCCTGGTCGACGGTGGGCACGAGGGACGAGCTGCGCCACGATTTTCGCGATTGGCATCCCGACGTTCAGGTCATGATCGATCAGATCGAGACCCCGTACAAATGGGCGCTGATGATCCGCGAGCCGATGCCGGCCTGGTCCAAGGGCCGCGTCACGTTGCTCGGCGATGCCTGCCATCCGACGTTGCCGTTTTTGGGCCAGGGCGGCGTGATGGCGATCGAGGATGGTTATGTCCTCGCGGCTTGTCTCGATAAATATCTCGCCGCGCCGGACTTGGCGCTCGCCCGCTACGAGGCGATCCGCAGGGAGCGCACCGCGATGGTGGTGCGCAAGGCGAGCGAGAACAAGGCGAGCGCCTTTGCGCCGGCTCTCGCCGACAAGGAGCGGGTCGCCGAGGAGGTCGCGCGCGAATGGCAGCAAGTGCGCCTGCGCGAGCGCATGGAGTGGCTCTATAACTATGATGCCACCGCGATTGCGGTTTGATGCCCAGCGGCGGCAGACACGAAATGAACATCCTCACCGTCAATCTGATCCTCAGCACGGTCATCTTCGCGATCGTGGCCAAGCTTTATCTCATCCCGGCGCTTCCCCGGCTCGAGCTGCGCACCGTCGTGCTGCCCATCCTTCTGCTGCATGCGATGCGCCATCTCGGCCTGATGTTTTTGGCACCGGGCGCCGTCTTTCCCGGTATTCCCGCGCAATTCGCCTATCCGGCTGCATTCGGCGATCTCATCACCGCCGTGCTGGCGGTGATCGCCATCGTCGCGGTAGTCCGCAACTCGAACCTCGCGCGGCCGCTGGTCGGGCTCTTCAACGTCGTGGGGGCGCTCGATCTGATCGACGCGATCGCGCTTGCCACCATTTACGGCGCCGCGCCGCATATGGGGCCCGCCTATTGGATCCCGGCGTTCTGGGTGCCGGCGTTGCTTGTCACGCACTATGTCGTCTTTGTTCTTCTGGGCAAGCGTTGGACCGGGCCGATGTGAGTGCTTCGGAGCAACTCATCGTGCACGCGTGCAACGACGCGTACGAAGCCATGAGCTCGCCTTAACAGCAAGGATCTTGTCGATCCCGGCGATGAGCCGCGCCATGTGCGCATCGAAGTCCGGTACGCTATGGACATCCGTCGCAGCGCGGTAGGCGAGCGCGCGGATGCCCTTGGGAAGTTCTTCGACGGCAGGCATCTTCGCGCCATCCACCAGGACTGGCACAATGGGAATGCGCTTCTCGAGCGCTGTCGCGACTTCGAGGAGAACCCAATCCTCCTTCTGCGGCCACCATCAAGCGACGCCGGGCATCCGCGCCAACATGTTTCCAGTGAAGAAGCCAACGGCGATGCTGACGACGTACTCGACGTTTTCCAGCCACTCGAACGTGTCGGAAGGGAGAATGGGCTGATGATACCGCAGACTAACTGAGATGGTCATCGCGCAGGTCGCAACCACGCCAAGGATCGCGCCGACGGCAAAGGCGGCAAGCGGTCGCGTTCGTGCTTCCCGGAAGAACGCAGTCCCGAACGGCAGGGGGATGATAAAACAGGCGATGCGCAGATCACGTGCAGATCGAAGCGTTGACGATCAAGTAATGCGCGACAAGCAGAGCGAAGGCGGGGACGGCCACGTACCGCAGCGCGACCCTCGGCGAGAGCGGATCGGCGCGTCTGAGCCAATTCGCGCCAATCAAGACGAGCAAGATCTGCGTTTGCGACCAGACCCTGCGCACATGTTCGGGGAAGTCGCTTCCCATCGGGACTTTGTAGATGTCCATGAACACGGAATCGTCTCCGTACTAGCAGCTTCTATCGGCGACGAGTACCGAAATGTTCAGCTCGGTTCGGCCCCGCGCGCTCCCCGACCTGATAGCGGTTGGCTATAGCATCAGCCAGGTCCCCATCCTGTCCGCACTCAATTTGGCTTTGGCTCGCGTGGATGAGTCGGAGAGCGCGAATCAAGGTCGGCTACTCGCTCTGCGCCTATGACCAGCAGCACCAGTCTTGCGCGCTGCACGGGCGCGCATCCGCGCGTGGCCACGTGGCCGCTTGCGTGGGCGGCTGCTCGCGGCCATCTCGGCAATGGTCCGCGCCAATGTCGTCGGATCGGGCGGGCGCCTTGTCCTGCGGTAATGCCGAGCGTGCCCATACCACTCGGCCATGACGTCGCCGCAGTATGAGCAGACTGCGGTGCGGTACATCGGCTTGCCTCCCCGACGCACCGTCATTTTATAGGTCACCCCGCAGTGCGGGCATGTATACGTGGACGCCATGAAGCCCTATCACGTGAAGGTGGCTTTGGCTCTCGTACCAGTCATATAATCCAATTCGTTGTCGTATTGTTCCCACATTGGAAAGTTGGCGAGGCCCTCCGATGACGCACGCAATCACAGTCAAGGACATCTCGATTCATCCGGTCGTCGAGCAGCAGGCGCCGTTCTTCAACGCCTTCGAGTTCTTCCCCACCCTCACCAAGGAGCTCTTCGAGGAGAACCGCTCCTGGCTCGAGCCGGGATTTATCGATGGCGGCAAGGTGGTGCTGTGCGTACAAGGCTTCGTCATCAAGACGGCGCACCACAACATCCTGATCGATTCCTGCGTCGGCAACGACAAGCCGCGGCCGGCGCGGCCGGCTTGGAACATGATGAAGAGCGACCGGTTCGAGAAGGGGCTCGCGGCGGCAGGGGTGACGGTGAACGACATTGATTATGTGATGTGCACGCACTTGCACGTCGACCACGTGGGCTGGAACACGCGGCTCGAGAACGGGCGCTGGGTGCCGACCTTTTCCAAGGCGAAATACCTCATGGCCGATCGCGAGCTCGCGTTTTGGACCCAGAAAGAGAAGGACGATCCGTCGGGCGTTCCCTGGATCACCGATTCGGTGCTGCCGATCGTCGCGGCCAAACGCGCGCAGATCGTAAAGAGCGATTTTGCGTTCAACGAATCGATCCAGTTCATTCCGACGCCCGGTCACACCATCGACCACTACTCCGTGCTGGTCGGCCGGGCGGGACAGGATGCGCTGATCACCGGCGACATGATCCACTCGCCGATCCAGGGAAAATATCCCGAACTCGGCATGCGCGCGGATTACAATTCGCGTGAAGCCGGACAAACCCGGCGCAAGGTGTTCGACCGCTTCTGCGAGGAGAACACGCTCATGTGCGTGACGCACTTTCCGTCGCCTTCGACGAGTCGCGTCCGGCGCTGGGGCGACGGCTACAAATTCGTGGCGTGACCGCTGCTCGCGCTGATTCCACCAATGCTGTAGCGAGAGGATGAAGCACGTGGAGCCGGGACTCATCGTTGCGCCGCTCACGCCCTTTACCGCGGGCCTCGATGTGGATGAAGCCGCGCTGCGGCGCGAGATCGATTACGTGGTCAGCGACTGCCGCGCCACCATGGTGGTTGCGGCCGGCGTCGAGACGCAGGAATACACCTATCTGAGCCTCGAACAGCGCAAAGCGCTGCATCGCGGACTCGCTCCCGTGATGAAGGCGGCGATGAAGCTGATCGGCGTGCCCGTCGGCGACCCCTATCCGCCCTACGCCTCGCTCAGCGACGACGAAATCAAGGCAATGGCTGCCGTCCTGCGCACGACCGTGCTTGCCGAGCGGTTTTCCGTCACGGCCGCGGCGTGAGGAAGACCTGCGGAGTCAAGGACACTGCGCGCCGGTATCGATCCACCGGATAATTTGGAGACATTGCAAAAAAGAGCCCGACCGGGGCAGGCAGTCGGGCGAGAAATTCTGACCGCAGATGGCTCTGAGATGGCATTTAGCCGCGGCCAGCATTCACATCATGTCAACGCGCCCGTCAAAATTGGGTTCCGGCGATTCAGAATCGGGTTCCAGCGGTTGACGATCGAGCAGAGCCCCGCGACTCCCATCGCCGCCGCACCTCGCTGCAGTCGCCGAGCCAAGTAGAATCGCAATGCGCGCGGAACTCTCCTCACGGTTCCCGGTTATTTGCCTGAGGGATGAATGGAACCGGGACACGCCCGGCAGTTCATCCCAAAGGCCGCTCGGCCAAGCTCCCGAGCGGCCTTTGTATTGGCCCGCGCAGCAAGCCGTATACTTCGTAGCGGCCTTCGTTTGGCCCACGGCCGGCTTCCGTCACTCCACCTGGATATTGGCTGCCCGGATCACCTTGCCCCACTTCTCGGTTTCCTCGGCGATGAATGTCCCGAACGCGGCTGATGTCATCGGCGCCGGGTCGATGCCCAAGCCGGCCAGCCGCGCCTTGATACTCGGATCGGCCGCAACCGCGTTGATCGCTTTGTTGAGCGTCTCGACCACCTCGGCAGGTGTCTCTTTGGGCGCGCCCACACCATACCATTGGCTCGCCTCGTAGCCGGGCACGAATTCGCCAAGCGTCGGAATGTCCGGCAGCGCATCCGAACGGGTTGCAGTCGTCACGGCGAGCGCGCGCAGCATGCCGCTTCGCACATACTGGATGCACGTCGAGATCGTGCCGAAAACGACCTGCACCTGCCCGGCGAGCAAATCGGTAACGTAGCCGCCGCGATAGGGAACGTGGACCAGGTTGACGCCGGTCATCATCTTGAACAGTTCGCCAAAGACATGGGACACGGAGCCGCTGCCGGACGAACCCATATTGATCTTGCCCGAATTCGCCTTGGCGTGTGCGATGAATTCGCCGACCGTTTTGGCGGGAACGGACGGATTGACCACCATGAGATAAGGGCCGCCGCCGATGCTCGCGACCGGCGCAACGTCGTGGATAAAATCGAAATTGAGCCGCTTGTAGAGCGTCGCGTTCACCGCGTTCGACAGGCTGGCAAGCACGAGCGTGTAGCCGTCAGGGGTTGCCCTCACGACGGATTCGGTGCCGATATTGCCGCCGGCGCCCGTTCGGTTCTCGATCACGATGGGCTGCCGCAGCCGCTCCGATAGCGATTGCCCGATGAGGCGCGCGACGGTGTCGGTGGCCTGGCCGGCAGGAAAGGGGACGATGATCCGGACCGGCCGCGACGGATAGGCTTGCGCCCAAGTGATTCGCGCGGCCGCCGGCGGCGCGGCACTTCCGGCGAGGAGACGCAGAACGGCGCGGCGGGGAAACCTCATGAGGACCCTTGAACCGGCTCCGCAAGCGAGATTAGAGCGTATTGAGATGAAGTGGAATCAGCGCCCGCGACAAACTGGGTTTTTATCCTCCCCTTTACGGAGAGGGCGAACCCCCGGTCTCACCGCCAAGTCGGCCAGGCACCGATCGCGGCATAGGGCGCATGGGCATGGATGAACCGAGGTTCCCTCGCAGGTTTGCGCCATCGCGGGCGAACCTTAATGGGGGCGCTGATCTGTCGACGCCTGCCGCTGGCGCACCGGCAAGCGATGACGACATTGACGAAATCAAGAGCGCCGTGCTCGCCAAGCTGGCGCTGGACCTGGGCAAGGATGCATCTGCGGCTACGGACCGAGACTGGTTCGTCGCGGCCGCGCTGACTATTCGAGATCGCATTGTCCATCGATGGCTCGCGGTCGATCGCGCCAGCCACGCCCAGGGCCGCAAGCGCGTCTACTATCTGTCGCTGGAGTTTCTCATCGGGCGACTTTTCGCCGATGTGCTCTGCAACATGGGTTTGACCGAGATCTTTCGGGCGGCGATCGGAGATCTCGGTGTCGATCTAAACCGGCTGCGCGCCGCTGAGCCGGACGCGGCCCTCGGCCATGGCGGCCTTGGTCGGCTCGCTGCCTGTTTTATGGAGAGCATGGCGAGCCTCGGAATTCCTGCCTACGGCTACGGGATTCGCTATGACCACGGACTGTTCCGCCAAGTCATCAGAGACGGTTGGCAGCAGGAATATCCTGAGGAATGGCTGTCGTTCGGAAACCCTTGGGAGTTCGCGCGGCCGGAAATGATCTACGACGTCCACTTCGGCGGTTGGGTGGAGACGATGATTTTGCCGACTGGGGTCACACGCTCGCTCTGGCACCCCGCCGAGACCATCGAGGCCGTCGCATATGATATCCCGATCGTGGGGTGGCGCAGCCGGCACGTAAATCACTTGCGCTTGTGGTCTGCGCGAGCCGCCGATCCTTTGCGCCTCGATGCGTTCAACATGGGCGATCACGTCGGCGCGTTGTCGGAGCAGGTGCGCGCCGAAGCCATCTCCAAGATCCTCTATCCCAGCGATTCGACCGTGGCCGGCCAAGAGCTTCGCCTGCGCCAGGAATATTTCTTTGTTTCAGCCTCGCTGCTGGACCTGGTGCAACGCCATTTCCGGGCCGATGGAAACCTCCACTTCCTGCCGCTTCGATCGGCAATTCATCTCAATGACACGCATCCGAGCATCGCAATTCCGGAACTCATGCGCATCCTCGTCGACCTTCACGGCCTGCCGTGGGACGAGGCGTGGCGGATCACGGTCGGCACATTCTCCTACACCAACCATACGCTCTTGCCTGAAGCGCTTGAGTCCTGGCCGATCGATTTGTTCGGGCGCGTTCTGCCGCGGCACCTGGAGATCATCTACCGCATCAATATGGAGCATCTTGCGGCGGCAAAAGCGAAAAATCCGTCCGCTTCCGACTCGCTCGAATCGATTTCATTGATCGACGAACGTAATGGCCGAAAATTGAGAATGGGACACCTTGCCTTTGTCGGCTCCCATCGCGTCAACGGCGTGTCAGCGCTTCACACCGACCTGATGCGCAAGACCGTGTTCCGTGACCTCCACGCGCTGTATCCCGACCGGATCGTCAACAAAACCAATGGAATCACGTTCCGGCGCTGGTTGCTGCAGTCCAATCCCGATCTCACCAGGCTCCTTTGTGAGGTGTGCGGCGATGCCGTTCTCGATGATCCCGCCCAGCTGGTCCGTCTTGCCGACCACGCCGAGGATCGCGGGATTCAGGAACGGGTCAGAGCCGCCAAGCGCGCCAACAAGGTGGCGCTCACGGGTCTGATCGGCGAACGCCTCGATCTGCGTGTGGACCCGGATGCGCTATTCGATGTGCAGATCAAGCGCATCCATGAATACAAGCGCCAATTGCTGAACGTGCTCGAGACGGTCGCGCTCTATCAGGCGATCAGGGCCGAGCCTGCCCGCGATTGGGTCCCGCGGGTGAAGATATTTGCCGGAAAGGCTGCAGCAAACTATGCCCAGGCAAAGTTGATCATCAAGCTCATCAACGATGTGGCCAAGGTCATTAATGGCGATCCAGTCGTTCGCGATGTTCTGCGGGTGGTGTTCCTGCCCGATTACAACGTCAGCTTGGCAAAGCGGATCATTCCCGCGGCCGACCTATCCGAGCAGATTTCGACGGCTGGAATGGAGGCTTCCGGCACCGGCAACATGAAGCTTGCCTTGAACGGCGCGCTCACGATCGGCACGCTCGATGGCGCGAATATCGAGATTCGCGATCACGTTGGCGCAGAGAATATCTTCATCTTCGGCTTGCGGGCCGACGAGGTCGAGGAGCGTCGGCGCGCAGGCCTGCAACCAAGTTCAGCAATTGCAGCATCTCCCCACCTCGCGCAGGCCATCGAGGCGATCGGGACCGGCGCTTTTTCACCCGACAATGTCGACCGATTCGCCGCGCTCATGAACGCGCTACGGGCTGCCGATTACTATATGGTCACAGCCGATTTCGATGCCTATTGCGCAACGCAGAGACGCGTCGAAAAGCTGTGGCTGTCGCCCTTTGATTGGATGCGCGCGAGCATGCTCAACATCGCGCGAATGGCGTGGTTCTCCTCCGACCGGACCGTCAGCGAGTATGCCCAAGACATTTGGAACGTACCCTTTGAACTTCCCTCCAATCGAGAGCAGGAACCAACGTCGTAGCGAGGCGTGCCTAAATGCCGAGCCGCTTGAGAAGTCCGAGCTTCTCGGCAAGCAGCCGCTCCGCAGCGGCGTGCAAATACCCCAGCGCCTCGGTTTCGGTTCGGTGGAGCTTGCCGTCCGTCACAGGTCGGATGGGCGTCTTCTTCGCAAAAGCTTTTGGGAACTAGATGGATTGTACCGCAACTCGGGCTTGGCCGAGTTGCGCATTATTAAGCGCCGCAAGTCGGGTAAACCCGACTTGCGGTGTCAAGCTCGGCAATGACAGCGTGTAGCCCGGATGGAGCGAAGTGACATCAGGATTCATTTGCCGGCAATCGCAAGCTTTGGCCAGTCCTCCATCTCCACGCGCGCGACCAGCTGATACTTGCCCCCCTCGGGTTTGAAAATCGACGCTTCGCCTTCCCTCACGTCGAACCAATCCTTCCCCAGCGCGTCGACGATGTTGGGCTTGTGCGTGATGAGGAACGTGTTTTTGCCTTGTTCGGGCGCCCGCGTCAGCATGGCGCGAAGCGCCACGGCGCGCCGGTAATTTTCGTCGGGCGACACGATGAGACCGCCCTCGGTCAAGTCGGCGGTCTTCTCCACATCCTTGAATCCGGCAAGCACCGCCGTCTCGAAGGCGCGATTGAAATTGCTGGTAAAAACTTCGCCGACGGGGATGCCGGCCTGGCGGATCGCTTCGCCGAACGCCTTAGCGAGATCCTTACCCTTTTGGTTGAGATTACGCTGCTTGGTGACGTCGCTGAAATTGAAGGGGTCGGTATCGGCTTGATCCGAGAATGTCGCGCCGTGCCGGAAAAGAATAACGTATCCGCCCGAACGCAGCGCTTGGACCAGCTGCTTGGGGTCTCGACCCTCCAGCCCCTGGGATTGCGCCGAAGCCGATCCGATCAGGGTCAGCACCATGCCGATGCCCACACACACACGACCAAAGACCCTTCTTGAAAACATGCTCATCACATTTCTCCGTTGCGACAGGCTCGGCCCGAGCCGCTTCACGGCGCCTGCGGGCCCCGCGTGTCATGACCCGTACCAAGCCCATCGTATTCCGCGGTTGAATTAATCGTGATCAGCCGCTTGATAGCGGCGTAGGGCCGGAAGAGTTCGGCGCCGTCTGAGAAGGGACATGGTGAGCATCCATGCAGGATCTATTACCCCGCGCGGAGCGGATCAGCCGGCTGCTGAAGGAGCGCGGCGAGACCATTGTGGTGGCGGAATCCTCAACCGGCGGCCTCGTTTCGGCGGCGCTCCTGGCGATGCCCGGCGCCTCGGCCTATTTCCTCGGCGGCGCAGTCGTCTATACCCAGGCTGCACGCAAGGCGCTGATCGGTCTCGCCGACATATCGGCGCTGGGTCTGCGCGCCGCGACCGAGCCTTATGCGCGGCTACTGGCGCAAACGGCGCGCGAACGCTTTGCGTCGAGCTGGGCCTTGGCCGAGAGCGGCGCAACCGGACCGACCGGCAATCGCTATGGCGACGCGGCCGGCCATTGCTGCCTCGCTGTGACCGGGCCGGTCGAGCGCGCGCTCACGCTCGAAACCGGCGACAGCGACCGTGTCGCCAATATGCGCGCGTTTTCGGCCGCCGCGCTCGATCTCCTGGCGCAGGCGCTCGCTTCGTAAATAGATGATGCGCGCTGATCTCGCTGGCAAGCAAAGTACGAGTCGGCTGCTGCAATCCGAGCCGCACTCGCGGATTCGACGACTTGCGCCTCGCGCCCTCGCCGCGCCGATGCTAGCCTCGCGCTCGCAAGCGCAAATCCAAGCCGGGAGGGTATCGCATGACGCGCCTCGCCATTATCGACCGCGCCGACATGAACGCCGAGCAGGCGCGCGTCTACGACACGGCCAAGCAGACGAGCGGCATCGTGGGCGGGCCGTACCTCGCCTATATCCGCCTGCCGAAACTCTTCGAGGCCTCGCAAAATATGCGCGGCACGCTCGCGGCCGGGCCGCTCTCGCGCCGCGAGCAGCAGATCGTCAATCTCGCCGTCGCCCGGCACTGGAACGCGCGCTATCCTTGGTACGCGCAGGCGCGCAACTCGCTTTCCATCGGCATCGAGCAGGCGATCATCGACGCGATCAACGCGCGCAAGACCCCGAGCTTGACCGACGCGCGCGAGCGCACCTGCTTTGCCGTGGCGACGGAAATCCTCGCCAACAAGGAGCTGAGCGAGAAGAGCTACGCCGCCGCTGAAAAGACGATGGGGGTCGAGGATCTGGTGGCGCTGGTGGCAACCGTCGGCGCTTTTTCGATGACGTGTCTCACCGCCGCCACGTTCCAAATCGATCCGCCGGCGGACAATCCGATCCCGCTGGCGCAGTAGCGCGCGCCTTCGCCGGGCGAGCACCCCGGGATTTCGCTGCGCTCAATCCGGGCGAGTTCGTAAGGTGGGTTAGGCGCCTTAAGCGCGTTTAGGCGCGTCTTCGACGCGCTATGGCGCCGTAACCCACCGTTCCTGCCGTGCGGCGGGCACTCGCCCGGCTCGGCGTGGCGCCCCGGCTTGCCCAAGATGCGGAGAAGCAAGCCTAGGAAGCGTAATCGGTTTCCTCACGATCGAGAATGCGTTTGAGCGCGCAAAAGTGCCGTTCCGCCGGCGTCGGTCCGTCGTAAAAATGGGCGCCGCCGATCTCCCTCTGCGTCTTCTCCACCACAGCCTCGGGTAGCTGCTTCAGAGGTTGACCGGTCCACATCGCGTAAAGCTGCACTTGCGCTGCGCGCTCGAGGTAATAGAGCCGGTCGTATGCGTCGGCAACCGATTGGCCCACCGTGGTGATGCCGTGGTTGGCCATGAACAGCACCGTCTTGTTGCCGAGGATTTTGGCAAGGCGTTCGCCTTCCTCGCAATCGAAGGCTGGGCCGGTGTAATCGTCGTCATACGCAATCATGTCCATCATGCCGACTTCCGTTTGGCCGATCTCTTTGATGCGGGGATTTTCGAGACGGGTGAGCGCACTGGCAAAAGGCATATGCGTGTGGAACACGACTTTGGCGTGCGGCAGCGCCCTATGCATTGGCGCATGAATGCAGTAGCAGGACCGCTCGACGTCGCCGCTCCCGCGCTTAACCTCGCCATCGTCGATGCCCACCTCCATGAACGAAGAGGCCTTGACCTCCGACCAGTGCAGGCCGAAGGGAATCTGGTAGTAGCGGTCGCCTTTGCCGGGCACCACCTGGGTCAGGTGATTGAAGATACCCTCGTTCAGGCCGTGCATGACGGCCAGTCGATGCGCAGCGGCAAGATCGACGCGAGCGTCCCACTCCGAGGCGCTGCATTCATCACGACTTATGCGTGAGACCTGGAACTGCATGTTGAATCTCCTTACTAAAGTCGTGCATCGCCGGCTACTGCGCTCATTCGATCATGAGGGTTGTTTTGCTTTCACACACCCTCGTAAACAAGCTTGGTGAAAAAGGGCGGGTCGATCACGAACTGTCCCCACTTTGCGTCGTGAGCCGCCGTCGGTTTAGCCGCCACCGTCTCTTCCAGCGTTCGGCCTGCTTTTTTCAATGCCGCGACGTTATCGCGAATAGCCACCAACATGTCGCGAAACTCCTTCAGCTCCGCTTTGTTGCTGACGGGTTTGCCGTGTCCGGGAATGATAATGGTGTCCTCTGTCGCCGCCGCCAAGTTGGCGTCCGATGCGGCGATCATGCCATCGATGCTGCCGCCTGTTGAATAATCGATGAAGGGATAGATGCCATTCCAATAGGTGTCGGCTACGTGAAGGACGTCGGCATCTCCGAACGTGACTGATAAGTCACCATCGGTGTGGGCAGGTTTATAGGGCTTCAGTTCTATGGATGTGCCATTAAGCTTGAGTGTGCGGTTTGCGCTAAGAACCTCGCTGGGAATCGCGCCGGCCGGTGATGGGAGAAAATTGTAGTCCCAATCTTCAACGCGCTGGATTCCCGAGAGATGTTTGCGGGTGTTCTCGTGGGCAATAATCTTTGCGCCGACCGAGTGGAGCCACTCGTTTCCGTCGGCGTGATCGAAGTGCCAATGGGTGTTGATCAGGTGTGTGACAGGCTCGGGACCTAGACCTGAGAGGGCTTTGGTGAGCTGTGGACGCGACACACCAATTCCCCCATCAACGAGCACTTTTCCGTCAGGACCTGTCAGAACGGCAATATTGCCCCCGGAGCCCTCAAGCACGCTCACGTTCCCGCGCAACTTATACACCGTCACTGGCGAGGCCGCCGCACTGTCCTTGATGAGGGTTACGAGCCCGCGCGCCTCCGCAAAAGCTTCGCGTGGTGTAAGCCAGCCACCGGTTGCCGCAAAAGCCGCGCCCGTCATGCAGCAGAGACAAAAATGCCGGCGCGAAAGTAGGTGCTTCTCTCGCAAACCCATGGCTTCCTCCTGACCGGTCTTCGGTTTCCCGCAGTGATCGCTCAAGACGTCGCGCCTGGACTAGGTCTTTCTGCTCCGAAAGAGATAGCACAGCAATGCTGTGCTGCGGGATTTCAATTTGACCTATGTCCGGTTTGGATCAAAAGCGGACGTCGCGCGGTCCTTAGACTATGTCCGCTTTGCCCCCAAAAGCAGGCGTTAATTCGCGTTGCGTGGTGTCAGCTAAAAGCCAGAATCAGACCTCAGACGCCCGTCGCGCCCGTCATTCCTCAGGCCGACCGTAGTCGCGTTCAACTTTACAGATGCGGATAAGATAGTGGCTGTACCAAATGTCCCGGCCTTTCCTTTTTGCAATTCTATGCTCGGGGTCTCGCGCAAAAGCCAAAATAGAGTCGTGATCTTTCCAGTAAACGACCGCGACCCCGCACCCGTCGGGATTTCGTGCCGCCTCGATACCGAGAAAGCCCTGGTAGCCCTCGGCACGTTCGAGCATTCGCTTGAACAGCGCCTTGTGCTCCGCGTGGTCGACATCGGCGTTGATCGATGTGAAAACGACCGCGTAGTACGGCGGATTGGGTGTCTTGGAGATGAAAGGCATGACTGTATTCTGCAGATGTAGTTGTGACCGCAGTCCGCCGCAACTTCGCGATCCCGCCTTGTCGACGCGCAGTTCGGTCCTCTGAATCAGCGCCTACTGGTCTGTGACATGGGGGAGAGGCCGCGCAGGGCTGCCGTCACATCCCGGCCTTCACCGGCACGAACTGAGTCGTGAACATGACCTTGTCGTCGGGAATCCCCTTGAGCAGCCCCATCTCGATGAACGACTGCTTGAGTGCCGCCACGACCTTGGGGTCGAACACGCCGTCGTCGGAGAAGATGCCGATCTCCTCGTCGTAGGCACGGTCGATCACCGCCGGGCTCAGGTTGAGCACCTTGGCGGTGATGTCTACGGTCTTCGCCTTGTTGGCCTTCATAAAGGCGATGGTGTTGAACCATGCCTGCAGAAAGGCACGTACCGCCTGCGGCCGCTTCTCGATCACCTCCTCGCGAGCGAAGAAGACATGGGTAATGAAGTGGTCGACGAAGGGCGTCGCCGTGGTAATCACGCGCCACTCCCTGGCCTCCTCCAGTGCGAAGCCGCTTTCGAGCGAGGAAATGTAACCGTCGATCTCCTTGACCTTCATCGCCGCGCGGGCGGGCTCCATGCCGCCGATCGCCACGATGTCGATGCCTCGCGGGCCCCAGCCCTTGACGACGCCGATTCGCTTGCCGATCCAGTCGGTCAGCGAACCGACCGTGGTGACGCCGATGCGCCTACCCTTGAGATCGTCGACCGACTTGATCGAGGAGTTGTAGCTGACCATCAGCGCCATGTTGGTCGGAATGCCGGCCATCGCGGCGACCGCCTTTGCCGGCGCACCCTTGGCCATGAACGCCATGCCGGGGCCGCTGCCGATGCCGATATCGATGCCGTCGGCAGCCATCGCCTGCTGCAGCCTGGCGTCGCCGCCGAAGGCCGATGGCTCGACGGTCAGCCCTTGCTTGCCGAATTGGCCGGTCTCGATGCCGACCTCGACGGGCGTGAAGGTCCAGGCGAACGGCACGGCCTTGCCGACTCGCAACGTCTCGGCCGCGCCGGCAGACGCCGACAAGGCCGCCGTGGCAAGCACCACGAGGCAGATCGGGAATGCGCGGACATACGCTCGCATGGCTTCCTCCCTGCGGCCGTTGCAGCCCGGCCTTGCGAAAATCATTACCGAAATCGTTCCCGTTGTCATGCACCCTGCCGCCGGTTGCGTTGACGCGGAACACACCCGACCTTAGCATCGTTGTTGTTCGCAACGGCAGGACGCCCATGCACATCATCGATTCGCATTTCCATTGGTGGCCCCGGTCGGTTTTCGACAGGCTCTGCCGGCGCAAGGACTACCCCCGCGCGCGGGTCAACAGGCGCGGCGGCTACGATTACATGCGGCGCGCCGACAGCGGCCAGCACCTCAACAGCTGGGCCGAGTGGTTCGATCTCGACAAGCAGCTCGAATACATGGACGGCCTCGGCCACCAGGTCGACGTGGTCTGCTCGATCGGGCCGTTCTCGGTGTCGTTCTCCGACATGCCGGTCGAGGAAGGGCGTGACTACGCCCTGATGTGGAATGAGGAGATGTCGGGCGTGCAGCGCAAACATCCCGGGCGGCTGTGGGCGAGCGCCGCGGTGCCGCTGCAGGACACGCGCGTCGCCATTAAGGTTGTCGACGACGCGGTCAACCGGCTCGGCCTGATGGGCGTCAATCTTCCCGGCAGCGTCGGCGGCGATGCGCGTATCGATGCCGAGCGGCTCGAGCCGTTCTATGCCCATGTCGAGAAGCTTGGCCTGCCCGTGTTCCTGCATCCGACCGACGTCATCTTCCAGGACGCGCTGGAGGGCTATGACGGCGCGCTCCATCTGAGCCTCGGCCGCGTCATCGAGGTCAGCGTCGCCGCCATGCGGTTGATCCTTTCCGGCGTGATGGAGCGGCATCCGAGCCTGAAGGTCGTGCTGACGCACACCGGCGGTTCATTGCCCTACCAGGCCGGCCGCATGGACAAGAATTCCAAGGCCGCCAAGCTGCCGAGGCCGGTCACCGCCTACATGCAGCGCATGTTCACCGATACGGTATCGCCGCACTCGGCCGGCATGAAGTTCGCGATCGACTACTACGGCATCGACCACGTGATGTACGGCACCGACTACCCCTGTTGGGATCCGGCGGCGTGCCTCAAGCTGCTTGATGAGATCGAGCTGTCGGACGCCGACAAGCACAAGCTGTTCTATGCGAATGCGCGGCGCATTCTCAATCTGCGTGATCCGGCATCGAAAGCGCAGCCCGCGCGCGAGTCGGCGCTGGCGTGAGACCCTATCGCGTATCCCGCAATGTCACGGCTTGGCGGCCACGGCGAAACGGTCCTCTACGTTCTCCCATTTGTCGTAGCCGACCACCTTCTTGTAGGTCTCGAAGTCCATGCCGGCATTGCGGCGGGCGAACTTGCCCGACTTCATGTCGAGGAGCACCGCCTCGATCGCCTTGGCCGCATGCATGAGCGTGTCGAGCCCCAACACCGCGGCGTTGAAACCGAGCTCGCCCAGTTCCTGCATGCTCAGGATCGGCGTGTGCCCGCCCACCAGAGGATTGCAGATCTGCGGCACGTCGAAGGCGCGTCCGATGCGCTTAAGCTCGTCGATACTGCGCGGCGCCTCGATGAAGATGCCGTCGGCGCCGGCGCCGACGTAGCGCTCGGCCCGGCGTATAGCCTCGTCGAGGTCGTAGACCGCGCGGGCGTCGGTGCGCGCCAGGATCCAGGTCTGCGGGTTCATCCGCTCCGCGCACGCCGCCCTGATCTTCGCCTCCGCCAGCTCCGCGGGAACGACCTTCTTGCCGACCATGTGCCCGCAGCGCTTGGGCCATTGCTGGTCCTCGATCAGAATGGCGCTCACGCCCATGCGTTCGTAGGTCTGCACCGTGTGCACCACGTTCTTGACGTCGCCATAGCCGTCGTCGGCATCGACGAACACCGGCAGGTCGCAGGCCGACATGATATCGCGCACGGCCGCCGAGATTTCGCCGAAGCCTTTGAGTCCGATGTCCGCAACGCCATAGCGCGCGCCCACCGCCGGGAAGCCGCCGATGAAATAGGTCTCGAAACCGATCGTCTGGATGAGCCGCGCGCTCAACGCGTCATGCGCGCCGGGAACGACCAGCAACCGCTTATCCTTGACGGCCTTGTCGATGATCTGCCGAAAACTGGTCACCATTGAGCGGCTCCGGGATTGCGCATATGGTCGGCGGGTCAATCCTGCCGCGCGAATTCAAGCGCAGTTTCCCGATCAAAACCAGTGATGTCCGTGTCCCACGGTGGCTTCATGACCTTGATCCGCTCTTTGTAACCGATGCCCGTAGGAGCCGGCCGCGTACTTGGCGTGATACGGATCTCTTGCAGTGATCAAACCCTGGCTATTTGAATTCTTGCCCGAGCTGGGCGGCCCAAGCGTGGAACCGGATCCTCGCGATGTGGCGGCACTCTTCGCGCGCTATCTCGATCTGTGGGTGCGTGACGAGGCGCTTGGCTTCGAAGGCATATTTTTCAGCGAGCACCATTTCGGCCGGTCATACTCCGCCTCGCCGAACCTCCTGATCGCGGCGCTCGCCTCGCGAACCAAGAAGCTTCGCCTCGGCGTCATGGGAGTGGTGCTGCCTTACTACCATCCGGCGCGGTGGTGGAGGAGATCGGCATGCTGGACCACTTGACGGGCGGCCGACTGGAAATCGGCACTGCGATCGGTGTGCCGCAGGAGCTCAGCCGTCTGAACATAACGGTGGCCGAGGCGCGCGAACGCAACGAGGAGATCCTCGCGGTTCTCGATGCAGCCTTGGCCAATCGGGTTGTTTCCCATCGCGGGAAATATTTCTCGTTTTCCGATCTGCGCCTGTTGTCGCGGACCCTGCAGCAACCGTCGCCTCCGCGATGGACCACCATCGTCAGCGCGGAGTCCGCGCGGCGGGCCGCTCGACACCGGATAAAAATCAGCACCGGCTTCAATTCGACGCAGGTGATCAAGCGCATCTTTGATGCGTATCGCGAGGAAGCGGACGCCGCCGGCTTTCACGCCGGTCCCGACTATTTGGCGCTGCGGCGGCGAGTGACGGTGGCACCGACCAGCGACGAGGCGCGCCTTTATGCGCAGGCCGTAGCCGAACGCTTGAAGAGCTTTGTGGCCGAGGACGACCGCCTCAATGCCAACGTGCCCGACGCGCCGGCGCCCTCCGGAGGGTTCACGCTCAGTGCCACGAGTTCATCACCGGCACGCCGAAGGACGTCGCACAAAACATCATTGAGCAGTGCCGAGCCGTGGGCGCTGGAAATTTCCTGACAGTGCTCAATTGGAGCGCGCCGGTCGACGAAGTTGCCCAAGCTCACGAATTGTTTGGCCGCGAGGCTATTCCCCGGTTGCGAAACCGCGTCTTGAAGAGCGCTCGGCGCCCCCGCAGGAAAGCTCGAATGACCCCGCACGTCGCGACCTCGCATCGGGTGCGCAGTTCGCAGCACGGGTTGAGCGCGCGCGCTTGCGCGCGAAACCCATCGACCTCACCGCGAGGTGAGAAATGGATGGGTTTCGCTTCGCTCAACCCATCCTACGGGCTACGGGCTTTAGTGATGATCCGACCCCGCTGAGCGGCGCCTCCGGGTTCCGCAAATGGAAAGGCCCCGATCTCGCGTCGCGAAACCAGGGCCTCTGCGTTGCCTGAAAAAGTCGAGGTCGATTCAGTAGCAGACATATACCCTGCCGAGGCCGCGCACCCATCGCCAGCAGCTCGGTCCAATCACCACGATGCCACCGAAGCCGCCTCCCCAGTGGCCGTGGCCGTGATAGCCACCACCCATTCCACCACCACCCTTGCCGCCACCGGCGGAAGCTTCGGTCGGGATGAGCGCCGCGGCGCCGATGGCGGCGACGGTGGCGAGCGCGAACATAGTCTTGCGGATCATAGGTCTCTCCTAGCTTTGATCAGATGCGTTCTCACATCCGCCTGTTCCGTCGCGCGAATGATCCGTCGGTTCTACGGCGCGCCCTTTCGTGACTCTCAAATCGACCATTTTGTGATGGCCATCACGAAAAAGCGCTTTTCATTGCCGAACTGCGCAAAAACGGCCACGCATTCCTGACTGCACCCGCTCTGGCCGGAATAAGCAGCGACCCGATGCAGTCTCATCGGCCGAAAGCGCTTTAAGCAAGGAGAACAAAAATGTCTCGCAAGGCCGCTATGGTTCTGGCCGTCCTACTCGTTTTTGGCACTGCCTCGGCCGTTCGAGCGGATGCCAATAAACGGACCGACTATTTAGGTTCATTCGGCCAAGGGGGGGTGTCGATGGAGTCCCAAGGCCGCACCGGAGCCGTGAATGATGCCGCGAATGCATTCGCGACCGAGAAGAACGCTTCGCTCGCCGCATCACAGCGCGCCCGCGCACAGAGTGCCGCGTTCCATCGTGGCCTCACGGGCAAAACGATCGTTTGGATCAAACTGACTGAACGCGGCGGCAACCTGATTCATATCAACCTGGAACACATAACTTCCGTCAGATCTGCCACGCTAATTCCCAAAGCCAGGGCTCAACTCGATTTGACGAGCGGAAAATTTCAAGGCGTGCAAGAAAGTGTCGAGCAGGTCATGCAGTTGATCGCGGCCGCCCCAGGCGCTCGCGAGAATGACGAAATACCAAACGCAGCCCTATGAACAAGCTGAACGCGCCAAATGCCCCACAATAGGAGTAAACTTCCATACGCACGCTTGCCTCGATTTTGGTCGGCAATCACCCAGTTGCCAGCGGTGATGCTATTACTTCCTAGTGCAACGGCATCGCTTGAGATCTAGCTTTTGGTCTGGATTTGGGCAAACGACAGCGCAGCGCTTGGTTTGAGTGCGCGTTGATTCTTCGCAAGAGCAGTTCTGCGTATTGAGCTTAGCTGGCGGCTCACAAACGAGCATACATGGCGACATGAGACTTTGCGCGTGAGAAGGATTTGGCGCGAATGCAAGGCTTGCGGCCGTGATAAGCAGGAGTACGATCTGTTTCATCATCGGTCCCTCTGGAACTTTTTGAATGGCGGCCCGCAAGTCGCAAACATTTTTTGGGGCGCATTCGCTGTCCGTTTGGGGGCAAAGCGGCCGAAGCCAATGTCAGCTTTCTATTCTAGAATCTCCACGTCATATCTGGCGGCGAGTGCCCGAATGGACGCGTGATCGTCGTCACGCACGCCGTCGACCTCGATGAAATAGTTGGAAAAGTGCCCGGGGATCCCGCCTAGAACTCAAAACGACGGACACCATCGTGTCACAGCGGTCCAGGTCTTGAAACGGGGTGCGAGGGTTATGAACTGCGACCAATTGTTCTGGGCCATGAATGTCCACTTTGGGTCATTTTCGTCGGATCGGCACGTTGCCAGCGCTTCCCGGATGTCCGCTTCGCTTCGAAAGCGAACATCCGCCGACGAGGGCGGGACGGTTCAATGGCCGCGCCCGCCAACACTCTTGGCGGACCAGAAGGGGAGAGGCTTCGGCGTCAGGCTGACAGTGTCATTTTCAAAACAGGCGTGACTGTGCACTAGTGGCTCCCATCCCAAAGGGTCGTCAAGCTCGACTGTATCATCGTCGAGCAAATACCAGCCCGATCGATAGCAGCCAGCTCCGAACGTTTTCTGACAACGTTCCTCACTCCAAAAAGACGCGATTACGGACCCAGCGGAAACGAACAACCGAATGGGTGTTCCATCAAGAGGAGCCGCAGACATCGGTTGCACATCATCGGTTATCATAGTCGCGCCCAGCGTAGACTTCCCGGTAGCCACGCCTAACGCCACTTCCGAATCAGTTTGGATAGGTTGAAGGCTCCGACTGGCGAGGGCAAATCTTTTCGATCGTGCGCTCTACCGCTTCGCCGGCACGGACGCTGAACTTGTTAAACAAGAGACCGCAATGGCGGACATTCGCGCAAAAGGCTGATGGCGGAATAGCCATTAAGTAAGGCATCGAACATAGACTATTCGTGAAGGCCGCTGCTTCATTCTTTGTTGGCGAGTTGTTCCCTAGAAATGGTCAATGCTCATCAAGGAATCGGATGCCGAGAGGTATCAGCGCTTGGCGCGCGAATGCCTAGCGATGCTGCCCACCGTATCAAGTGCCCCAGCGCGGGCTACGCTGCTCGAGATGGCGCAAGTCTGGCGGCGGTTGGCAGAGGAAAGCAAGGATTAGGTTGCCTCAGTCAATTCGAAGCTGCCGGACCGAGACTTGATCCTACCAATGCCCTATGGGTCTTGGCTGTGCGGAAACTCCAGCGCCCGCCGCGCATGTAGAAACATCTCGAAGAAATTGCGCATCATGGAGTCGAATGATGCTGCACGCGCGATGTTCGACTCCTTGTTGGAGAATCGATTTTCTAAATTTCGCCGATGTTATGAGTTTTTTACAGGCAGGGTCATAGCCAGACGAACCGGCATTTGAAGGTATATCCGCTTCGCTCCAAAAGCGGTGCTTCCGACGTGCCCCCGTCGAAGTGCGTGACTTCGAGGTCTGGGTGAAGCCCACCGCGCTGCCGCCGAGTGACGGCGGATCGGATCGCTCGGAAGCCGTAACCGAGTGCTGCCTTGACGGCTCTGTGGCGCGGCGCGAGACTTGGCGCCGACAAATCAAATGTGCGCCGCGCCGTTTTGGCCCGGATGCAATCGCTCGGAGCAATCCATGAAACGCCGAAGCAATTCCCCTGACGTCGCGCGCCGCAATTTCCTCAAAGGCGCGAGCCTCGCCAGCGCCGCCGCGCTCGCCGCGCCGACCGCCGCGAATGCAATTCCTGCGCCGCCGCAACCCAAACTCAAGGCCGCGCTGCCAGGCCCGCTGCAGATCGCGGCCGACACGCAGCCGCCGAACAAGGACCCGGCGACGCAGGCCACGAGCGGCGGCGACTTCATGGTCGACGTCTTCAACACGCTCGACATCGATTATCTGGCGATGAATTGCGCCTCGAGCTTCCGCGGCCTGCACGAAGCCATCATCAACGGCAAGAACAACAAGATCGAAATTCTCACCTGCCCGCATGAAGAGATCGCGGTCGCAATGGCGCACGGCTACGCCAAGATCGAAGGCAAGCCGATGGCCATGATCTGCCACGGCGTGGTCGGGCTGCAGCACGCCACCATGGCGATGTACAACGCCTGGTGCGACCGCGTTCCAGTCTACGTCATGGGCGGCAATATCGTTGAGGCGAACAAGCGCATGCCCGGCGCCGAATGGGTGCATTCCGCCATCGACATCGGGGCGCTCACGCGGGATTTCACCAAATGGGATGACCAGCCGACCACGTTGCAGCATTTCGCCGAGTCGGCGGTTCGCGCCTACAAGATTGCAATGACGCCGCCGATGGGGCCGGTGCTGCTCTCGCTCGACGCCGAGCTGCAGGAGAACCCGATCCAAGAAGCCGAAACGCTGCGCATTCCCAAGCTCGCCAAGGTGATGCCGCCGCAGGGCGATTCGGGCGCGATCGCCGAAGCCGCGAAACTGCTAGCGGGTGCCGAGAACCCGGTGATCGTCTGCGACCGCCTCGCGCGCACGCCGGCGGGCTTGGCGCGGCTCGTCGAGCTTGCCGAGACACTGCAATGCGCGGTGATCGACAATGCCGGCCGCATGAACTTCCCCGCGCGGCATCCGCTCAACATGAGCTTCCGCCGCGGCCCCGTGCTCTCCCAGGCCGACGTCATCCTGGCGCTCGAGATGAACGATCTGTGGGGCGTCCTCAACCAGTTCAGCGACCGCATCGTTCGCAGCTACCGGCAGGTGTACAAGAAGGGCGCCAAGGTCGTCACGCTCGGCAGCCGCGACCTCTACCAGAAGGCCAATTATCAGGATTTTGCGCGCTTCCAGGAAGTCGACCTCGCCATTGCCGGCGACGGCGAGGCTTCGCTGCCGGCATTGACCGAAGCGGTGAAGCGGCTCATCGACGAGGGCCGGAAATCCGCGTACGACGCGCGCGGCAAGAAGCTCGCGGCTGCGCGGCTCGCCATGATCGAGCAGGCGAAGTCGGACGCGACGCTGGGCTGGGACGCGAGCCCGATCACCACCGCGCGTATGTGCGCGGAAGTCTATGCCCAGATCAAGGACGAGGACTGGTCGCTCGTCGGCAACGCCATCCGCAACGTCTGGCCGCTGCGGCTGTGGGACATCAAGAAGGCCTACCAGTGGAACGGCGCCTCCGGCGGTGCCGGAGTGGGCTACAACGCGCCGGCCTCGGTCGGCGCGGCGCTCGCCAACAAGCGGCACGGGCGGCTCACCGTTGCCTTCGGCGGCGACGGCGATTTGATGTTCGTGCCGGGCACGCTGTGGGCGGCGGCGCACCACCGCATTCCGCTGCTGTATGTTTTGCACAACAACCGCGCCTACCACCAGGAGGTGATGTACCTCACCGCGATGGCCGCCCGCCACGGCCGTGGCGTCGAGAACGCGCATATCGGAACGACGCTCACCGATCCGAATATCGACTACGCCACCGTGGCGAAGGGCTTCGGCGTCTACGGCGAGGGGCCGATCACCGACCCGAAGGAGCTTGCGCCCGCGATCAAGCGCGCGTTGGCGGTCGTCAAGCGCGGCGAGCCTGCGCTGATCGATGTCGTGACCGATCCGCGCTGATGGAGCTCGCTATGATCGAGACTCGTTCCCCTCGCGCGCGCGCGGCCGCCTTGGCCGTAGCGGCGTTCATCCTCAACGCCGCGGGCTTAGGCTGCTTCGGCACGCAGGCGCGAGCGCAGGATGCGCCGCCGGGCGATGCCGCCAACGGCAGAAGCGTCTACCTCAAGGTCAACTGCTTCCAATGCCACGGCCGCGCCGGGCAGGGCGGGGCGATGAACTACCCGGCGCCGCCGCTCGCCAAGACCGCGATGCCGTTCGAAGGCTTCAAGATGGTCGTGCGCGAATCGATGCGCGACATGCCGGCCTACAACGAAGCAGTGCTGGCCGACAAGGATCTCGTCGATATCTACGCGTTCCTGCAATCGCTCCCCGACCAGCGCCCGGCGAAGGACATCGCGATCCTCGGCGATTGAGTCCGCGCCGCGAGCCGCTTCATCGTTGACCCCAAACCCAAGGGCCACTTCGTAGTTCGTAGGATGGGTCGAGCGCGCGTGCTTGCGCGCGAAACCCATCGATCACACCGCGAGCCGAGAAATTGATGGGTTTCGCACTGCCAGGACCGGCCCTCGCGATCGGCCGGCTTAGGGCGGCAGCAATTCGGTCCGATACTTGGGCGCGAGTTCTTCGGGCCGCCTTCGGCGTGCGTCCCGCTGTTCGAAGGATAGTATAGACGTCCCCGACGAGGCTGATGTGGCGCGCCGTGGGAGCGTCTGGGCTGGCCACCGACAACCTGCGGCTCGGATCGTCCGGCGGTATCGCCGTAATGCTTGTCATATTGCTGCTCCTCGGTTGAAGAGGCCCTCTGGCGAACATCCTGGAAGCGACGACCCTTGTCGCAACAGGGGGACTGCTGCATTACGGATTACGGGATCGTGATCGGGCATATGCCCGCTAGGGCTCATGAGCAGAACTCGCGCTGTTACTGAGCCAAGTCCCGTAAGCGGGTGACTAAGAGCCAGAAGCAAACCAACCACCAGACTACTTTCGATGGTGCGCTCGAGGCAGAGCGTTGTCATTTCCGCTTCGTGCCCTACCCGGTGATTGGCGGATTCTTAGGCGCAACCGGATGGCTCATGGTTTCTGGCGCTAGTCAGGTAATTACAGGCATACCGCTTGCCGTTGCCAATATTCATGCGCTCCTCAATCCCGTAAGTCTTTCTCAGCTCACAGCAGCGGCAGCGATTGTCCTCTCGCTCTATTTCGGCTTGCGCCGTTTCGGAACGCCGCTCCTACTGCCAGGAGTAGTATTGGCAGGCGCAGCAGCGGCACATCTCGCTTTCTTAGCGACCGACATCTCAATAACCGAGGCACAGGCCACCGGCTGGCTGTTCAAGCCCGAGCCAGCGGTCGCGCTCACGCCTTCCTGGAACTTCGACGAGCTTAGCCGGTTCCCGTGGTGGGCACTTCTTTCCCTGGGCGGCAGCATCATTGCCCTGATGTTCGTGACTGTGATGAGCGTGCTGCTCAACGTGACTGGGATTGAACTTGAAACTCGTTATGAGGCGGCTCTCGAGCGCGAACTCAATGCAGTCGGCGCCGCCAATCTATTGTCGGCGAGCCTCGGCGGATATGTCACCTGTAGCTCCCTGAGCCGGACCACGCTCAATTATGAGGTCGGCGGTAGGGGCCGGCTTTCCGGACTTACCGTCGCGGCTGTCTCGGGTCTCGTACTAGCGGGCGGCTTCGACTTTCTCGCTTACATACCGAAGTTCGTGCTGGGTGGTCTGTTGGTCTACATTGGCCTGTACTTGCTTTATCGATGGCTGCCTCGATTCGTGGTGGCATCTCTCTAGCGTGGAATACACGCTGCCCTTGAACTGTGAGAACGCTATTATCAGGGCGCACCAATAACAGCGAGGCCAGCACCCTGCATGAGTGGTTTGCTGAAGCGCTCGGCGGTGCAGGGAATGCAAATCAGCTGATCCAGCATTGCAACCGGATCGAGGTTCAGCCGAACGAAATTATCGTACGCGAGGGGGAGCCTGCCAACTCTATGTATTTCCTTCTGGACGGCCGCGTGGGGATCATGGTGAACGCCGGCAGCACCCCGGTGCGCGTGCGTAGCCTGGGGCCGCACACAACCATCGGTGAGATGGGCCTCATTACGCGACAGCCACGTAGCGCCACCATGCAGGCGGAGCTGCGTAGCGTCGTTTACGAACTCAGCGCCAGTGCCTACGAGCGCATCAAGCGCGAGAACCCCGGGCTTAGCCACGCCCTACTGGCTTATATGGTTAGCGTGATGGCTGCACGGCTCAGCTTTGCAACTCGTGCAATTGGCGTTCTGCAGCGCTGAGAGACGCAATCCCATGCCGAAGGCGCCGACACTGTTAAAATGAATTCGATCCACGTCACCAATCGCGCGCTCCACGAAACGGGGGAATGATGATGAGAACCTTGTTCTGGTGTGTTGTAATTGCGACTTTCACGCTCGCCACCTGGGCCGCGGACGCCCAGTTGGTGAAGCAAAAATCTCCCGCGGAGATTGCAGCGGCGAGCACCCGCATTGCCCAGCGAAATGAAGATTGCAGGCGTCAAGCGCGAGAACAGCACTTGCATTTGTTAAAGCGCTACCGATTCATGCGCGACTGCAAACGGCAGTAACGGGGCCGAGCTGGCGAGTACTGAAGAATCCGCGTTTTGTAAGCGCGGCTCTGTCAATGTCCGCTTTGTGCCATAAGCGGACATAACGCGGTGCAGCAAATCTCAGCACATTTTTGCCGTCTTCGGTTAGCTGACGGCGCTTCTAGGCAGCCGCCCCGTGAACACCGAGCCCTTGCATCACGGCGAAATGGTGCGCCTCCCAAGATTTGAACTTGCGACCTTCGCAGTGCCGAGGCGACGCTCGCCCCCGAGTTTAGAGGTGCGGTGTGGTTTGCGGGCAACAGTCCCGCCATGAACTCGCCATCGTGCTGCGGACGATCAGCGCCCGTGTCAAACTCATATTCATCACTCTGATCGCTGCCGTGCAGGTCAGGTCGGCAGCAGCCGATGTCATCGAGGAAGCCAAAGCGGCCCTGCTCGACACGCTCCGTGATCCGGACTCGGCGAAGTTCTTCTTCATGGTCAAGCGCAAGAAGGACATCGTCTGCGGCTGGGTCGACGCCAAGGCGGACGATGGCAGTTACGCCGGCAAGAGGATGTGGATGTATTCCATCGGCAAGAAGTTCATCTACGTCGACAACGACTACGGTCCCGACATCATCATGCCACAGAGCGCCGCGATGGTGGTCCGGCCCAAAAGATACCTGCGACTGAATTGGAGCCAGCCGCGGCTCCTCGAAATGCGTCCGAGTTTTCATCCCCTTTTCGCCAATCTTCTGTGTGGTCTTAATCCAGACAGCCTATCGTCGGCCTTGCCAAGATGATGTGGTGTTCTGCTAAGGATGCGGCCATTGGGAAGGCCGCGGGGGGAAATTACCATGTCGGAAGATCTGAACGAAGACGATCTCGTCGAGACTGACGATCTTGTCGATGATACATTCGCGTCATCATCAGACATCGTTTTGGCGGTGGCGATCTCGCAAAAGATTACGCCGAGTCCTTCAGTCTTAGAGGAACGTGAACGCCAGTACGAGTTGCGAGCGCAGCAAAGCCTGACAGCAGCTTTTTTTGGTGATCCTCTGCCGGGCAGATCGGCGCTGGATCGGCGGCGAGCTGAACAAGAGCGAAACGCACGTCAGAGTGAGGATGAGGGAGATTAATTCCCGTCGCTCACGACCAGTCACCGGCGCTGCCCGTCGCTGAGATCAAACTCCGCCACCGCGGCGGGCCGTCCTCTCACTCGGGACCTCAACGGTCCCGAGGTATTGTCCGCGCTTCCTGATGAACGATACCCGCCGATGTCCGCTTTACCCCCGAAAGCGGACAGAAAGCAGACGGCTTGGTATGTCCGCTGGGCGGCCCCTTCGTCGCATTTGCTCTATACTTCTGCTTGGTCAGACGGCAGACGCGCTCTGCGGACCAATCGGACGACGATCCCAATGGCACGCCGGAGTAAATGCGCCCCAAAAGCAAATACCGCGCAGATCACCATATAGTAGCCGGCCAGTGCTATAAAATTGCCTGCCTGCATCTCGAAATAGCGCTCAAAACCAAGGCGTTTCCACTCGGGCGACACGAATAGCACCAGCAGCGTCGGAAACAGCAGAGCGGCAATCGCTGTAATCGCCGCCACTGACCAGACCCGCGCGCAAAACAATCCGCCGGCGATTGAAATAAGAATCACAATGTGTTCGGCGTCTCTAACCGTCATCATTAGCTTTAGTCCTGGTAAGCGGATTGGCCCGGAGCCGCGGTATCTCACAGGCTTATCCGGGGTCAACGATCGCGGACTAACTATAGCAGGTCAGGGCCTTGCGTCGTAGCAAAAGCGGCCGCTCATTGGCCTACGTGCTACTTGCGACTCAGGAACTGCAGCGACAGCCGGCAGGTTTATACGCATATTCGGACACCGAAAGAACGATGCTGTCGGGAGGAAAAGATGTGGAATCAAGTCTACGACCCCTTCAGCAACGCCACGGCATCGACGATTGCGGCCGCACTTCCGGTCGTTACGTTGCTCGTACTCATCGCGTCCAACAAAGTGAAAGCGCATATTGCGGCAATCGTCGCGCTGATCGTCGCCAACCTCGTCGCCATTGCCATCTTCACCCTGCCCGCGAACATGTCGCTGCGCGCGACAGTGCTCGGCGCGGTGACGGGCTTTTTCCCGATCGGCTGGATCGTGCTCAACGTCATCTTCCTCTACCGGCTGACAGTAGAGAAAGGCGTCTTCGAGACGTTGCAGAACACAATCGGCGGCGTTACCAACGACCGCCGGCTGCAGCTTCTGCTCATTGCCTTTTCGTTCGGCGCGTTCTTCGAGGGCGCTTCGGGTTTTGGCACGCCGGTTGCCGTGACCGGGGCGATCCTGATCGGGCTCGGCTTCTCGCCACTCGCGGCGTCCGGCCTTTCGCTAATCGCCAACACGGCGCCGGTTGCCTACGGCGCACTCGGCACCCCGATCGCCGGCCTGGCAAGCGTCACCGAACTCGATCCGTTTTTGCTCGGCGCAATGGTAGGACGGCAATTGCCGTTCTTCTCGCTAATCGTTCCGTTCTGGCTGATCTGGGCCTTTGCCGGCTGGCGCGGCATGCTTCAGATCTGGCCAGCGATTCTGGTGACCGGCGTCTCCTTTGCCGTCCCGCAGTTTTTAATCTCGAACTTTATCAATCCATGGATCGTCGACATCGGCGCCTCGCTGATCTCCATGGCTTGCCTCGCGCTGTTCCTGCAAGTGTGGTCGCCGAAGCAGATCTGGACATCGCCGGCGCTCCGCCGCCGGGACGACTCCGCCGCTGCGGCGCCACCGCCCAAACCCGCCGCCAAGCCGACGCGTGCGCAGGTATGGATGTCGCTGCTGCCTTGGATCATTGTCTGCGTCGTGCTGCTGGTCTGGGGCACCAACTGGTTCAAGGGACTCGTCAACCCGTGGGCGACTTGGAACTATCCGGTTCCCGAGCTGCACAACATGATCAACAAGGTCGCGCCGATCGTGCCGCGGCCGGCGCCCGAAGCGGCAGTGTTCAGCTTCACCTGGCTTTCCTACACCGGGACCGGGATGCTCATCGCCGCCATCGTTTCCGGTCTGCTGATGGGCTTCTCGCCTGTGGGTCTGGTGAAGGCCTACGGGCGGACCATCAAGGTGTGCGCCTATTCGCTGATCACCATCTCGGCGATGCTCGCGATCGGCACGTTGACCCGGCTGTCCGGTATCGATGCCACGCTCGGCCTGGCCTTTGCCGCAACCGGGGTGCTCTATCCATTTTTCGGCACGCTGTTGGGTTGGCTCGGCGTTGCGCTTACTGGCTCCGATACGGCCTCTAACATCCTGTTCGGCAATCTGCAGAGGATCACGTCGGAGCAGCTGGGCATTTCCGCCATCCTCATGAGCGCGGCAAACTCATCCGGCGGCGTCATGGGCAAAATGATCGACGCGCAATCGATCGTCGTTGCCTCGACGGCGACGAATTGGTTTGGCCATGAGGGCACGATCCTGCGCTTCGTCTTCGGCCACTCGATCGTGCTGGCCTGCCTGGTCGGCATCCTCGTGATGCTGCAAGCCTATGTCTTCACCGGAATGATCGTACACTAGGTCTTGGTGATCGGCTGAGGTCGGCTGCTGGTGAACCCGGTTGCCGCGCTGCCCTTGCGACTCTCTCGGAATGTCCGCTTTTGCCCCAGAAGCGGACAAATAGTGCATGTCTCGTGATGTCCGCTTTGTGCCATAAGCAGACAAATGCACCGCAACAAACAACGTGAACGGGTGCCGCCTCGGAACAGCGGATGATGGTCACCCTACGTGTGCTCTGATTACTGTTTTTGCGCGCATCAGAAGCAACGCAACTGTGCTCCTATGGCTGACAGGAAGAAGAAGCATTCCGAGCGGCTTCAGATATGACGATCAAGGGCAAGGCCTACATCGCTGGCATCTTTGAGCATCCCACGCGCAAGGCCGACGACAAATCGCTCGCGCAACTGCACGCCGAGGCCGCCACCGGCGCGCTCGGGGACGCCGGG
>Ga0126377_10000020_pt1 | contig 64814 bp, 83 predicted proteins | sample PanSoiMetPlot_22_FD_92647 | JGI IMG/M metagenome (GOLD analysis project Ga0126377, IMG submission 92647) | Tropical forest soil microbial communities from Panama - MetaG Plot_22 | ecosystem: Environmental > Terrestrial > Soil > Tropical forest > Bulk soil | place: Panama | collected 2016-02-17 | reverse complement strand
GCAACCGCGCACGCCGCAATGCCACCGTCAAAAAGTTCCCACACACCGGACAGCGCATCTGCTGAGCCTTCATCATCCACTCCCGTTACCAAAATGCCCGTTACCGAAACTCAGACGTTACCGAAATCCGTTACCGAAAATCAATCTATTTCGGTAACACCCGTTACCAAAAAGCGCCCAGGTCGACCGAAATCCGGTAACGCACTCACCCCAGCCCAAAAACAAGCCGCCTACCGCGCACGACACGCCGCCAAATCCTAATCACCTCCCTTAACCTTAAAAAAGGCCGGCACGTTTCACGTGAAACAACACCTACCCCACTGACCTCGAACGAAAAAAACCGCGGCATTTCTGAGAGGGGCCAGGAGATTTTTTGACTTTTTCGGCCGCCCCCCCCTCCCCCTCGCGCCTGCCCGGGGGCGCGCGCGCGCCTGCGCCTGGCGCCAAGCCGCGCCGCTGATATGCTATCAGCGGTCCAATGGGGCTAACTCATTGGAGCTATTAGCTTCTTCACTATCGTCGGGGGCTGGGGGTAACGCTGGGGTAACATCAATCACGCCAGCGTCGCGGCGCTCGATCATTCCCTTTATGGTCTCGATCGCCGCGTCTATCTGTTCGTCGGTCATCGCCTTAACGCCGCTCGACTGCAACACCTCTAGTTCACGCGGCACTAGAAGGACTAACATTTTCAAGAAGATAGCAGGCGACTGCCGCATTACCTTGTCAATCGCTTTCTGGCCGCCTTTGGCAAAAGCGCGTTGCAATCCGTCAATGGTCGCGAGGTTAAGCGCTCGCCGCGCGCGGTAAACGTCGCCGCCACCTTGTCCAGACCATGCGTCGACGGGCTGGGGCTGGTCTGGTCGCTTGCGCGGTGTTGCGCCGGGGCGGACCAGGTATTGGCCGAGGGCGTTGCGAGGGCGTGGTGTGGTTGGCTTTCCCATGCCTTGGAAGTTAGCTGGTAGATCGCGCTTTGTCGCCTGGTATGGCTTGTTGGCCGAGCAAGTAGCGCGCGGCGCGGTCTGTGCGGTCACCTTGCACCCAGAGGCGGCCGGGGCGCGGTTCTAGGCGTTTGGGGTAGCGGCCTTCATAGCCGAGGCCGAGGCGCCAGCTTTTGAACACGTCGGCAGGCGGGCCGGCGATCTCCAGCATATCCGTGTCCCATAGCTGATGGGCGGTCAGGTCCGGGGTTGTGCGCAGATGCTCACGCCAGCGCTCGCTTGCCTCGCGAGTCATGCTCTCGACGGCCTGGCGGGTGATGACGTAGCCGATGCCGACCTCGCGGTGCTCCCATAGCTGGAGCGGCACGCCGCGGAGCGACATGAGGTTAGAGCACTGCACGATGGCTGGGGCGGCCAAGAGGCTACCGAGGCCGGCCAGGAAGGCGCGGCGCGTTGTCATAGCGTCACCCGGGACCGTTCGAGCGCCTCGCCGGCTTCGCGGCATACCCGCTTGACCTCTTGCCACCAAATGGGGACTTGCGCTTGCCGGCCCGCTGCGGCCCATGTGTTAGCGTGCCGCTTGCCGCTGTAGCGTTGGCCGAGCTTGACCTCATCGGTGGCTTGCGCCCCCAGGTCTATTTCCGGCAAATCATCGTAGCCCCAGCCCATTGACTACACCTTGAAGCTAAACCGCCGCCGCTCTGTCTTACTTGCTTCTTCTTCCTTGCTTTCTCGGTAGTCCCTAGACTGTGGCAACAGAAGAATGCGCGCGCGCGCGACGCGAATCTCGCCATGATTCGCGCAGCCGGTCAAGGCTCAATCGCCGGAACTCACAGCGAAATCAACGACTTGGCAATAGTGCTGACCTATCGGCCGACCTACTACCCCTAGATATGGCAGCGGCGCTGACCTGATTGCGTCCAAAAAATAAATGTACGGCATAGATCAAGGGCTTATGTCATATTGGCATGATGCCATATTGACAGGGTGTTAAGCCTCTGTACCTTATGGGCGTTTCACTCAAACCAAGGAACTAGACACATGACACGCAAGCACTTCCGAGCGCTGGCCGTCGCTATCCGCGCCATCAAGGACGAATGGGAACGCCGGCAAAACGCGCAGGCAATGGCTGATCTCTGCCAACGCCAAAACCCCCGCTTCGACCGTGACCGCTTCTACCGCGCGTGTGGGGTGCGCTCATGAGCGACAACCCCCGCGTCAGAGCTTCCACCACTTGCCCGCTGTGTCGAGGCGCCAAGGCGACCGGGCTCATTGCGTGCTGGCCGTGCTTTCGCCGCTGGGACATGCGGCACGGCAACCCCAACGCCGAGCGCGTGATCGAGGGGCGCGAGCTTGAGCTTCGCGAGCTTGCTTGGCAACGCGAACATGGCTGGGGAGGCTAAGGACGAAAGGGGCGCAAGCCCCTCGCGCCGTGACGCGGCGCCTGATGAGTCCAACACAGGAGCTAAACAGATGCCCCCTACCAGATCGCAGACGCAAGCGGCCGATGTGGCCGCATTGCTTCGTGCTCGCAACGCCGTCCTTTGGGTTAACAGCCCGGAGGAGGTGCGAGTCGAGCTTTACCTTGCCCGCGCGTGTGAGAGCGCCGGGTATATGCCAATGTTCTGGGACTGTGCCCAAGGGCTGACCGACTTGAGCGGCAAGCTAGTCGCCGGCCAAGAGACGCAGGACGCCACCGAAGCGCTCAAATTCATTCGCGCCAAGGCCAAGGAAGGCGGCGGCCGCACCGTGTGGGTTATGCGCGACCTGCACAAGTGGTTAGACGGCCCCATCGGCATTCAGACTTTGAGGCAGTTGCGCAACCTCGCGCGCGAGCTTCCCCCGCTTGGCGTTTCAATCATCGTGCTCGCGCCTTCCGGCAACGTACCGCCCGAGCTTGGCGGTGGCGATGCTGTGGTGATGGACTGGCCGAAGCCCGACCGCGAAGAGATCGGGCAAGTACTCGACCGCACCATGAAAAACGGGGGCGAGCGCGTGGAGCCCCTGAACGGCAATCGCGACATCGCGATAGATGCAGCCATTGGCTTGAATAGCTTGGAGGCCGAGGCCGCTTTCGCCGCGTCATTGGTCAAGACTCGTCGCATTGATCCCGAGATGATCGCGGCGGAGAAAAAGCGAGTCATCGCCCGCAGCGGACTCCTTACTTGGGTTGAGCCTTTGCCTGGCGGCCTCGACGCCGTAGGCGGCCTCGACAGCATGAAGGGGTGGCTCATGCAGCGGACCATTGCCTATAGCCCGGAGGCCAGAGCCTATGGCCTGGCAATCCCCAAGGGCGTCTTGGTCATCGGCGTTAGTGGCTGTGGCAAGACCTTTAGCGCCAAGGCGACCGGCACCGCATGGCGTTGCCCAATCATCCGCTGGGATATGGGCGCGTTGCGCTCCAAATACGTAGGCGAGAGCGAGCGCAATATCCGGGAGGCGCAGCGTACCGTTGAGTCCATGGGGCGCGTCGTCCTTTGGATAGACGAGATGGACAAGGCTTTCGCCGGCAGCACCGGGCCGCAGGGTGACGGCGGTGTGGCTTCCGATGCCTTGGGCGCCATGCTGACATGGATGAACGACCGCACAAATCAGGCGTTCATTTTTGCCACTGCCAACGATGTGGAAGCGCTCCCCCCGGAGCTTCTACGCAAAGGCCGCTGGGATGAAATGTTCTTCGTTGACTTGCCCACGCCTATCGAGCGCGCGCAAATCATCGAGGCAACCACCCGCAGCCGTGGCCGTGATCCCGTGAAGCTATTCGGCGCCGATGGTGCCGACGAGATTGCCAGCCATTGCGACAAGTTCACAGGCGCCGAGGTAGCGAGCCTAATTGACGAGGCCATGTTTACGGCCTTCGCCGATGGTGCCCGCGAGATCACGCCGGCCGACCTGATCGCAGCCGCCGGCAAGGTTGTGCCGCTGGTCGACTCCATGCCGGAGAAGATGCAGCGACTCCGCGCGTGGAGCAAACGCGCGCGGCCGGCGACCAGCCAGGAAGCGCGTACCGGCCCCACGGGGCGCGTGCTCGACTTAGGCTAGGACTTGCAGCCCTTGCGCCGCCTTCCACAAGCGCGCGCAAGACCGGCAAGCCCCCCGCTTGACCGTATCATGCCAAAATGGCATGTTAGCGAAACGCAACACAGGAGCTAAACACATGTTTACCTCTACCCTTCGCCCCGGCTTGCTGGTCGCTGTGACGACCAGCGTCAGGGGCAATGTGCGGTACTCCACAACGGACCTTGGCACCACCACCACCGTGGACGGCGCCGAGGAGTCGCGCTGGGAGACAAACCGCCACATCACCGACAAGGCCGAGCAAGAGCGCGCCAGCAAAGCCCGGAGCGCGGCCCGCAGCGCTGTACAATCTGTTTGCGCACAATCGGCCTTTGGCTTGCTGTGCCCGGAGAGCAAGCGCGAAGCGCTCGACGGCGCCGTGGCCGCCGCCCGCGCCATCGTCGATGACTTCAACGCCAGCGCGGCCGTGACGCGGGTTACCTTCAACGTGCTGGCCGGCCGCATCGCCCCGGATGACGCCGAAGCAATCAAGGCAATCAACGCCGAAATGAGCGACCTTATGGCGAACATGGCCGAGGGTATGGCGAACCTCGACGTTAAGGTGATCCGGGACGCCTGCAACCGCGCGCGCGCCGTGGCGCAGATGCTAACCCCGGAGATGCAACAGAAAATCCAAGGCGCCATTGATATCGCACGCAAGACCGCGCGCGAGGCCGTGAAGGCCGCGGAAACCGGAGCGCAAGAGATTGACCGGGCCGCCATCGCTCGCATTGAAGAAGCGCGCACGGCGTTCCTGGACATCGGCGAGGCCGCGCCCATCGCCGAGGTAGAGCACACCGGCCGCGCCGTGGACTTTGAGGCCGAGACCGAGGCGCCGGCCTACCCCGACGACGTTGCACGCGACGGCGACGGCCGCGTGATCGACTACGACGACGAGCCCAAGAGCGAAACCGCGGCGCCCGTGTCTCAGGGCCGTTTGTTCGAGGTGTGACATGCCCTGCGACACCAGGCTAAAGCGCAATCAAACCATCAGCGAGCGCGCGGCCGAGGTGCGCCAAGCGACGGAGCGGCTTGCCGCCGCTCTGGCCGCGGGGCGCGTCAAGGTTCGCATCGGCCCGCAAGGCGCAATCGCCTTTGAAGGCTGGGACACGACCAGCCGCGACGGCATCACCGACGCCTGCGCCTATCGAAGGATAATGGCGACAGGCAACGCAATGGCGCGCCTGGCAATCGAGCGCGCCGAGCTTCTAGCCGGCCGCAAGGTTGACCGCACCATGGTCGCGCAAGGCCACCACTCACACGATGGGGGCAAGACATGGCACACGCACTGAAGCGCCCAAAGCGCATCACCCGCACCGTAACGGTAGAGCTTGAAGCAAGCGACGCCGAAACAATGTGCGATATGCTCGAACAGCTTTGCCGCACCGCTTGCGACATCGCGAACAGCACCGACGACGATCACGCCTTTATCTTGATAAGCGAACCGGAGGCAGGCTGACATGACCACCGAGCGCATGGTTGCCGCCCACAAGGCCGGCCGCGCCTATGCGGCCGAGACCTTCGCCGCCGCCTGTAGCAAGGCAATGGACAGCGACTCCGACCAGGAAGCGCAGTTCGCTTTCATCGCCGGTTTCGTCGCCGAGCTACGGCGCCTCTTGCGCATCATCGCCAAGGCGCGCGGCAACGAGATCGAATCGGGCGCGAGAAAACCGCAAGGAGCCTCATGACACCCGCCGTTAGGTTGCTCGCAGCTGTGGCCGCTGTTGTGCGCGAGCACGACGCACTGTGGGAGAAACGCAAGGCACTACCGGATGACCTTATGGCGGCCGTTCGCCGTCTTGCCGATGTGTACCACAACGCGCCACGCGACGATCCCGAAATGCGAGAGATATGGGACATGCTGAAAAAGGAAACGCACTAATGGCCGAGAGCAACGACGTTTATGTGGACCAAATCCACCGCCACACCTTGGCCACCGCCTTCCGCCGTATCGCGCAAGCCGCCGACATTATCAGCGCGGTGCTGCACGAGAATGAACGGCTCAACAACAGCGTACCGACCAACTGGCCGCTAGGTATGTCTGCCGACGAGTTCGCGGCCGAATGCCACGCAATGGCAGAGCACTATGAGCAACAAGAGGCCGAGCCGCCCGTCCCGGGAGGCTGGCAACGCAACCCAGAAGGAGTCTGAAAATGAAGTTCATGAATGAGTGGGACATCGAGGAAGCCCGCAACCGCTGGCGCTCTCACCCCGTCCTTGGTCCCGCCACGCAAACGCTGGCGAACCTAATGCACGCCGCTAACGCCAACTCCGATGGCTGGTGCTACTGGCCCAAGCCGGCACGCGCCGCGCGCTTGCTTATGGAGTTGATCGAAGGCGACGGCACCTGGAGCTACCGCGAGGGCAAGCGCGCCGACGCCACCCCGCAACGCCTGCGCAAAGCCTACGCGCCGCTCAAAGCATTCCGCACCGCTACCGGAATCGAGTTCAACATCGAAGGGAGGTAATGCAGATCATGTGTCAGGGTGGCCCCTGGCACATGGCCGGCAATACCGCCGAGCCCGTGAACGAAGGAGTCTAACATGGGACAGTACCACAAGATAGTGAACCTCGACCGCCGCGAGTACATCAACCCGCACCGCTTGGGCTGCGGCTTGAAGCAAGTCGAACAACTCGGCACACATCCGGGAACCGGCGCCGCGCTCTTGCTGTTGCTGGCGTCCGCCTCGACCGGCGACGGCGGCGGAGACTTCGACCAGCACCAGGACGTGCTAGGCCGCTGGCGCGGCGACCGCATCGCCATGGTTGGCGACTATGACGACGACGTGATCTATACGCTGGAAGCCCCGGCCCCGCGCGAGGTTCGCTACACGCTCAAAGGCGCCGAAATCTACAGCGCATGTGATCCCGAGCCCGAGAACGTGAGCGAGCCGTGGACCGACGTTAGCGATCTGGTCGCCGCCGCTCTGGAGCGGGAGCTTGGCGGCAAGTTCAAGCGCGAGACGTACACCATAGAAAACCTAGACGGCACCAAAACCAAGCACGAAATGGTGCGGTCATTCGTCTACGGCGACGGCGACGAAGGCCGGCAGGCCATTGCCCCCGACATGGTGCTTCGCGCTCGCTAGGTTGGTAGCCGGGAGGTTTAGGCCCGTTAGGCGAGGTGGCAGCGCAACGAGGGTGCAATGGCCCGATCAAGGCAAGGCTGGAGTGCCGCTCCCGGGCTCCCGGTTATTAGCTGGGAGTATTCAATCGGCGAAGCCTTGCAAGCCACCATCTTAACCCAACCATAGGAGTTCAACATGAGCCCGAAACCGAAGGACTACCAATACGACGCCGGCTTGGCATTGACGTTCGATACGTTGTGCGACCGTGGCTACGATCCGTTGAAGGTTGCCAAAGCGCTCGACGACTACGGCGGAGACATGTGGTGCGACATCTTTGGTCCCGCCATCGACGCAGCCGCCGAGGCTATCGGCTTGGCGCCCTACCCGGAGGAGGACTGATATGGACCTGAAAACATTCTTCGACAACGCCGCCGAGCGAGCGGCCGTGATCTTCAAAGAGCGCGGCGAGCTTGTCCCGATGTGGCACGCCATCGACCGCAACGGCGAACACCTCCTAATCCTCACACCGTGGCAAGGCCAGGAGGAGAAGGAGGAAATGGTGTACGGCTTGCGCCACCTATTCCGCGCCAAGGGCGTCACGCGCTACGTCTTCATGTGCGAGGCGTGGGGCGCCTTCACCGGCAACATGGAAGCGGTGGCGCCCTATCTCGGCGGCAACCTCAAGAACTACCCCGACCGCCGTGAAATCCTCACCGTCAACGCCGAGGACAATACCGGCAAGACCATGCAGGGCTGGTATTTCATCCTGCGCCCCGAGCACGCGCCCGCCACGCTCTCACCGCTGCAAATGACGCACGCGACCGAGCACAAGGGGCTCTTGCAAGGAATGCTATGCGCAAGCTGATCGCGCTCGCCATCGTTATGGCCGCGCTGGCGCTCTCAACCGCGCCAGCCGGCCTCGACGCGCCCGGTTGTGTCAACGACAGCCGGGATTGCAGCGACTCGCGGGCCTGGAAATGCCTCGCGAACGGCCAAGAGGTATGGAAGGTGTTCTGCAAACGGTACTGGGCCGAGCTATTCGACCTGGACGACGACGAGGATAACGACACATGACACCGCGACAATACGAGCACGCCCGCGCCGAGCTAGGCTGGACGCACGAGCGCATGGCCGAGGCACTGGGCGTCTCCATCCGTACCGAGTACCGCTACGGCAGCGGCGAGACTGAGATACCGGAGAGCGTCGCGCGCCTGCTGCGGTTGATGGTTCGCGTCCGCCTGACCAAGAGCATTCCCATGTTCGACCGATTGGTGAAGGAGCTACAAGGATGACACCGGACGAATGGCTCAGCCTGGTCGCGCTACTCCAAAAGCAGAGCGCCTACTGTATCGCGAAGGAAGACCGCAAGTTCCTTGGCGACATGGTGAACGAGCTAACCCTCGACGACGCGCCCGTGCCGGCAGTCTGGAAGCGCCGATGGATTCTGACGCTCAAGAAGGAATGCAAGCTGTGAACCTGCGCATGGAGCGCATCGAGCGATTGCTCAGCGAGCTACGCTACGAGATCGAGCGCGGCATGATGGAGCGCGAGATCGACGAGACGTTGACCTATCGCTTCATCGTGCCGGTCTCGCAGTCTATCCGTGATGGGGTTGTCGCCTGCCGCTTCGAGACACGGCCGATGCACCGCTACGACGTTTACGGCCTCGACCTGGAGCCGAGGCTGCGCGTGATCGAAGGCGGCAAAAAATCCACCTAATCACTTTTTGTTACGTTGAACGGAAACGCGAATCAGGCCCGAGACCTGAGCTAACCCATTGATGTTCGCAAAGTGCGAAAACTCGATTTGCTATAATGCGAACGTCAACTCGAAACATGGAGTCATGAGATGACAAAGACCGAAGCGAAACTGAGAAAGTGCGAGGCCGACTTGAAGCGCTGGCGAACCCGGCTCAAGCGAGCGCTCAACACGGTCGACAAGCTGGAGCGACAGCGACAGCGCCTCGACCGGGAGGAGCTACGCGAGCGGCTTATGGCCGAGCACAAGCCCATCTATGACGACACCCGCAACGTCACCGGCGGGTTCGACGAAAAAGCCGGGGCCGCCCCTGGAACGGAAGCAGCCCCGGCACAAGTACCACCACGAGAAGATGACGGCCTCGACATCCCGGAGAATCTGAAGCGAAACCGCCAGCTACAGACGCTACCCGATCCCCGCACCAAAGAGAAGAAGGCCGAGCGCCGGGCCGTGGAGCGCGAGAAGCGCGAGGCAAATCTGCGGGGAAAAACTCGCAAGTGGCCGCTGACGGGCAAGGCCGCCATTGACGCTATCCGCGCCGGCAAGTAGCCTGCGCTGGCGTGAATACTCCTTCGTTTGGGCACTCTGGGCCGCTCGCAAGAGCGGCCCTTTTTCTATGCCTCGACCGTAACCGGCCCGATCCATTTCTCCACGCACTCGTCGCACAAGGCCGCTGACGTGCCGTCGCCGCGCCACAGCCTGAGCGCCACCTCCGGGAGCTTGCCGTGGCAGACCGAGCATAGCAAACGAGGCGGGCTATCGGCCCGCCCCCAAGAGATCGCCGGCATGTCCGGTTTGAACCGGAGCCGCGGCAGCTTAGTGGAAGGCACGTCCCAATCCTCCGATCAGTTCGGCGGCAATCCAGCACGCCACCGCCGCCCAGCCCAAGTGGAAGCGGCCGGCTTGCGACATTATGCACGCCGCGATGACCGCAAAGACGAAGGCGAAGCACAGTAGGATAAGACCGACGTTTTGCATGGCGTTTCCTCCTCGAAAGCCGACGGCGGCTCAAGCCGTCGCGCATTCCACTCCAGGAACCCGCTCACTTGTTCGGCCAGCTTGAAATGTTCGGCGAGCGCCAGCCAGTGCGCAGCCATCGCCTCATACTCGCTGCGCTTAGCCTCAGCGCAGTAACGATGGCGGGCCAGCGCGCTACACAACCGCGCGCGCTCACGGCATAGGCTCGCCTTCCCAGCGAGACGGGATCGCATGGCCCTCTCCGTTCCTACACACTCCCCGCACGGGAGTTCCACATAGGTATAGCGCAACGCTGCGAGTCGCAATCCAAACTAAAGAGGCGAGTCGGGCGGATGACTCACTTTGCTGTGGACCGTTTCCTACGGTAGTAGCTGCGGCGCGCGGCGCGGTTCAGCGCGATGACGCACTCCCAGCACGGACAACCGGCCGGGTGCTTATTCATCAAGTGAGCAATCTCTGCCTCGGTAAATCCGTGCTCGCGCAATAAGTTCCTGGTCTCCAGCCACAGCGGCGAATACGCCAACGGCCGCACCGTGGCGATGGTCGCAGCGGTCGGGCCGTGGACGATCAGCCCGAGCGCCAGGCGCTCAAAGTCAATCAAGCTCGATCTTGCGGGCGGCAAGTTGCACGTCCTCGACCGGGCGAGGCTCGCCCAGGTCTAGCTTGCGCTCGCGCGGCGGCGGCTCTGTCAGCGCGCGGTAGGTCTTGTCATCTTGCTTGCTGACGATCTCGCCGTAGCACTTGTTGCACATGAACGTGTTGCACCAGGGCGTAAACTCCGCCTTGTACTGATTGTCGTCTATCGCGCGGCGCACCACGTCACGCAGAGCGCGGTCGGTAGTTGGGGTTTCTCGGATCATTGGCCCACGCGATGAACCGGGATTTGATGAACATCATGACCTCCGGGCCGGGCGGCAAGGGATGGTGCCGCTCCCAGGCCCACTCCGGCCAGACGCCATTGAACTTCTCCCGGTATTTGAGCTTGGCCCAGCCCGGCTTGAAGTTGCGGGCAATACCGTAGCCGCGCAGCTGGGCGTAGAACCGGGCCTTCTCTTCGTAGGTGTAGATTATCGGCTCGTCTATCGCCTTGGGGTACTTGGGCTTGCGGAACTGGTAGTCCCACTCGACCAAGCGGCCCTCGCGCTCGATGATCTTGCTCTCCGGCGCCTTGCGCTCGAACCCGCACTCCGGACACACCTTCACGCCGGCCGGCATCAGCGCCGTGCACTTGGGACACGGCTTGGGCAGTACCGGACGGGGCACGTGCTTCTGGGTAGAGTCGAGCTTGCCCTGCGACAGGTGCTCGTGATGGATATCGGTGACAAATCCCAACCGACTAGTGGTGTCGGTGTGATCGAGGATCAGCGCGTGGTCTTTGCCCTCGGCGGTGCGCAACGCCCGCCCGATGATCTGCACGTACAGCATTTCCGATTTGGTCGGCCGTGCCAGGATCAGGCAACGCACATCGTAGTCGACGCCCACCGTCAACGTGCCGACGTTGGAGATGATCCTCACCTCGCCGTTGTGGAACGCCCGCTTGAGCGCCGCCCGATCAGCCAGCGAGGTGTTGGCGTCCTGGTAGCCGCAGCTAATCCCGGCATCGCGAAAGCGCGCCTGGAGCATCTGGGCGTGGGCGCAGTCGACCGCGAACAGGAATGTCTTGTCCTTGTTCCACTTCGACCGCCAGGTTTCCACGACGTTGGCGACCAGCGGGCTTTGCTGCATCACCCTGGAAAGCTGGCCTTCGTGGTAGTCGCCGGCCACGGTCTTGACGTGCGACAAGTCCGGGTGGTCCGACGCGAACACCTTGAACTTGCTGAGATAGCCCTGCTCGATCAGGTCCGCGGTGGTCGACATAACCAAGAGCGAGTCGAAGTACCGCCCCAGCCCGGTCGTCCAGGGCGTGGCGGACAGGCCGATGAACGGCACGTTCTCCCAATCGGGATGGTGCAGCCATTTCACGTGGGCCTTATGTAGCTGGTGCACCTCATCGATGATCACGACCTTGGCGTCCGGGTAGACGCGGCGGCTGCGGATGGTCTGGATGGAGGCGACCTGGACCGGCTGGGACCAATCCGTCATGACGTGGTTAGCCTGGATAACGCCAATCCCCCGGATGCCCTGCGCGTAGAACATTTCCACGGTCTGGTCGACCAGCTGGATGGCGGGCACGCAGAAAACCGCTCGATTGCGCTTGGCTAGGCACGCCTGGACAACCGTAGCCGCAAGCAGCGTCTTTCCGCTCCCGGTCGGGGCCTGGACTACCAGCCGGCGAACGCCCTGCCCCACGGTCTCCCGAAGGGCTTGCAGGGCCTCCTCCTGGTATGGTCGCAACTCTTGCATCACGCCTGCCTGTAATGGTCGGTGTCCACGTCGTAGTACCAGAGACCAACCCTGCTCCTGGGCGGCACGGTGCCGTGCTTGAACGCCATCATCGCGGCGTAGACCGCCTCGCAGCGCTGCTTCCAGGGGTTCTTGCAGTGCCAGCCGAGATCGGGCCGCGGATCGCCCACCATGGGCGGTGGCAGGCGCTTGTAGTACGCCAGCCGGTGGACTGGCGGCGGCTTGTGCTTGAGCTTGTAGTTAGGATCGTAGGTCATACCCGCGTAAAGTTGTGCGCGAAATAGTGCTGGCTCACGAGCCAGCCCTTGGTCTCATCGTTCGGATTGCGGGCGATCATGTCACCCTCTTTCGGCGAGCCCTGCGCAGCGTCAATCGGATTGATCTCGATGTTCGTTACGTCTTCGCCCGGCTCGTAGGGCCGCATGTCCTGTACCGTTGTGCGCCGATACTGTGTCCACTCGTGTGCCATCGGGGCCTCCAAAAAAAGCGATGGTCATGGACAAACCGGAGGGAAGCTACTCCCTTATGTCCCGTGGGCAGCAACCCCACGCCGCGTACCGGCACAGTGCCATGACCATCGCGTTCAGTGTACTCGAATAGCTATCACTTTGCAACGGCCGTCTGCAATGAGGCCGGAGTTGTTGGGCTGTTCTGCTTGGCCCAGCTGCCGAGCAACCGGCGACGTATGAACTGCGGTCCATGCGGATCGTTCACCCAGCGCTCGACGAAAGGTTGCCAGTCGTCGGCCTCGAATAGCTTCGAGTACACGAAACCAAAATCCTCCAGCATCACTTGAAACGAGTCGATATCGTACAGCGTGTCGATCTTGCGGCCCATCTCCGGGGTGACGTTGTGGTGACAAAGCACGGCAATGTGCGGCGCCGATGTTGTCAACTCTCGATAGAGCCGATGCTGGCCGGTCGGCGCCTCGGACCACTGTCTGTAGCTGTTCGACAAATCACAGAGGATGGTACGTGCAAAGCTGCCGAACACCACCGGGATGTACGGCAAGTCGATATCCGATGGAGTAATGCCGCTGCGCAACAACCCGTGCCAGCTTTTGTTGTTGAGCATCTTACTGAGCGCATAGGCTTGCTCCAGGATGACCGAGCCGTCGCCGCCTGTTGGCATGTTTTACCTCATCCGACGCGCGATGTGATACTGCGCCGTCGCAGCGTCCCACTTTTCCCACGGAATGTTCTGATATCCCCCGTACCTGGCAACCCATTCCTGCAAATCGGGCGGCTTGGTTTTACGTGTCAAACCAGCGGCCTTCGTCGCGCGACCACGAGCCCCGGCAATGTTCTCAGCGGATGCAGCAGTTTGCGCGGGAAGAAGAACGCCGGCGCCCTGCCCGGGCTTCCTTCGCGTCTCCATTTTTCCTGCTTAACCTCCGTGCCTTCCATCCATCCGGTGATCACGAAATCGGGCAGGAAGCTCAACACCGAGATATAGTTGCGGTCGATGTTGTCGCTATCGCGCAGGATCAGGTCATCCCATTTGCGGCTGGTGTTGGTCTTGGTCTGATACGGCCCAACATCGTCAGCCTTGGGATTGCCCATGTTCGTCATCGCGGCCCAGTACACACCGAAATGCTTGGCGACGGCCTTCTCTCCGCATCTGCCCTCGATGTTGAAAGTCCAGTTCTCCTCCTCTGGCGCATTGTTGCCCGGCACGTATTTGCGCTTCAGGCTGTCGATATTAGTCACGCAACCAACTAGAGCGGCCTCAAGTATCTCGTCCCAGGTCAGCCGAATACGAACATCGTCACTCATCTGTCCACGTCAGCCGGCTCAACGTCATCGGCCCGGTGTGGCCGCGCATCCAGGAGAACCACGCAAATGCAACCATGCTGGTAGACTTTGGCCCGGCCCAGTTCTTGCGGTGCATCATCGGCAGACGATTGCGGAACAGATATACGTGCGCCAGGTGCTTATCGATGATGTCGCTGTGGCCCACGCCCTCCAAGTAGTTGAACCGCAAGAGCATGATGACCTTGGGCACCAATGTAAGCGCGTGCCGCACGAACTGGTCTGCCAGCTTGTACGGCGGGTTGGTGATGATCGCTTCGCAGCCGATCGGCGCGGTGTACTCCATCAGGAAGTCAATGCCAAAGCGGCTGTCATAACATCCGCCGTTCTGCAGGTCCGTCGCCATGACGGTATGGCCGGCCTCGCGCAGCACGTTGACGATAGAGCCCGCACCACAGGCCGGCTCCCAGATGTGCAGCGGTAGCATTTCCGCTTTGACCAGCGCGTGGACCGCTTGCGGCGGCGTATCGTAGCGGTCGTCAGCACGCTCTCTGAGGCTGGCGCGTCCTGGATTGCCCGTACTACCGTGTACCGTCACTGAGCGCCCCGCCTTGTTTGCTCAATGTGTCCAGGACTATTTCCACGCCACGCGCAACAATCTGTGCCTGGCTGGGCGCCGGTGGCCAACCGCGAACATTGGCGGCCTCCTTCAATCGCGCTGCCAGGCGGCGCGGGAGCCGAACTGTGACGGAAACGGTCGGCGGCTTTCGGTTGACAGACATCGCCATACACCTATAACATTGCACACGATGGCTGACAAGACTCGTCGAAAGCACATTTCATGGCGGACCAAATGCGCCAGCGCCCTGCTGGCGTATGCGATGGAGCGCTACAAGGGGCCGCTCTGGTACACCGACGCCAAGAAGATGACGGAACACCAGTTCCTTTCGTTGTTCCATTTCGATCACAACCGGCTGCACACGTTCAAAGGCGAGGACGTGTACTGGAACCTGACGCCGATGCTGCGCAAAGCGCACAAGGAGAAGACTAGGGAGGACGCCAAGATCATCGCCAAGAGCCGGCGCATTCGCACGAAAGCGGACGCGCGCCGCTCACAGAAGGCCCTGCTCGACTGGAGCAATGCACTGCATGGCCCGCACGGTAATATCGTCGTAGCTATGGGCGAGGCTGTTCGCGCAGGCTTCGAGGCGGGAGCCAAAAACGCCTACGAGCGCATGAACGAACCGCGTGATCTCTACGCCGAAAACTACAGTGCCATCGATTGGAACAAAAAGCCGAAGCGGAAGATTCGTAGTCGAGGCTTCGACAAGAAACTCACCAGAGGATTTGACGGTAAGACCAAACCCAGGAGGACATCACATGCGAAAGCGCGTCAATCACGTGATCCGCCGCCGTGAGGCCGCGGTATTAAAGACTGCCTACCACAGAGCCGGCCTCAAGCGACTGCCGACACTCGGACACCTCGCGGAAATTGGCATCCTGCGCGAGCTTGGCCGTGGCCGGTACACGCTGGCGCGCGCACGCAAGCCGATGGGGGCGGTGTGATGAAACACGAACGGTTCCAGGGGAACGCCGACAACCTCTGGATAGACGATCCGAGGTATTACCCCACCCCGATATTATTGTCGGCCCACGGGATGGACTTCGAGCGTGACGCCCAGGTCTTGACTAAAGCACTGGTCGACGTGCTCACCCGCGCTGCGCGATTCGGCAAGCTGATGGAAGTCCACGTGACAGTATCGGAGCGGAGCGCATGAACTACACCGTTCCAATCTGTGACGAGTGCTGGCGCCGCGAGGAAGGCGACCGCGAGCCGGCACGCCTGAAAGAGCCGGAGGAGGAGTTCTGCTACCGCTGCGCCCGGCGCACCTTCTCCGGCATCTACACGCGGAGGAAAACATGACTCCCGGTCGCCAGGTCTGGCGCGCGCAAGTGACGATCATCATCGCGTTGGTGGTCGCCATCCTATTCATCGTGACGATTCTCACCACGCGCGTCCGCGCCGCCGACTATCGCCCCTGGCCCACCGCAGAGCAGACCAAGCCGCCCGGTTGTCCCGCCTGGGCGTTGCGCTGCCGTGCGAGGACAAAGTGATGTTTCAGATCATGACCGAGGCGGAGATCAAGGCGGCCGATGAGGAAACCCTACGCCAGCGCGTGCGCGAGTTGCTGGCCGCCACTCAGGTTTTGCGCGACATACGGGACTACCAGGAGCGAACGCGGAACTGCCTGATGACAGCTTGCGATTCGCTCCACAACATCGAGGCATACCTCAGATATTTCCGCGACTACACCGAGCGGCAGCGAAAGAAAAAGAGGGCACCGCCACGTCGTAAGAGGGCAAAGCGCAAGTGAAACCGGGCGTCTACACCAAGACGATCAAGCGGGCCTTCCGTTACATGGAATGGAACGATTTCTTGGCGCGCCCTCTCACCTTGGACGACAGGGAGTTCATTCAGCGCATTTGCGACCGGGGATATATCGAAAACGGCTCGCTCTCCCAGCAGGTTGGTGGCTGGCAGAACTTTGCCGGCGACCGCCGGCCCGCGCCCGACGAGGAAATGGACTACTGGCAGAACCATTGGGATGAGGAACCCGGTGTCGTGCGCCGTCTCGGCGTCGACACGACGGTGCGGCTCACTCCCGAACAGAAGGAGCGTCGCCGTACCAGCCGTATTGCCGTGAGCGAACAGCGCGCCGAGATGCAGCGCATACACGCGGAGGAGGAAGCGAAACTACGGGCAGAGCGCGAGCGTCGTATCCTCCAGACCGCACTCGCCGACGCCGAGTGGGAGAGGAGCGAAACTCTTACCAAGGCCAAGCGCGCCGCTGCTTCTGTCGCCAAGACCGCTCCGCCCGAGCCAGAGCCCAGGCGCAAGCGCGACTACCGCAAGCCGGCGGAGCGCAAAGCAGCGCCCATGATGGTCGACGCGCACAACCGCTATGTGCCGGAATGGAGGGTAAACGGTCAAACGCGGGAGTGGATCACCGAGCAGACCGTTGTCCTGGGCAAGCTGGCCAAGCGGCTCAAGAATCAAAAGGCCAACATCGTCTTGAGGAGGAAGCAGGCGGAAAAGCAGCCCGAACCGCCCGAACCGGCAGCGAAGCCGAAGCCGCAATCCCTGCACGAGATGAGCCTGGCGATGACCGACGCGCAGTGGGCCATCATCAAGCAGAACGTGAAACACGCAATCCTGCGGGTTATCCGCGGCAGCAGCTACAGGTACACGATTGACGACCTGGTGCGCGAGACCGGCGCGCGCGACCGCCAGCTAGTGATGGAGTGCGCCAACGAGTTGGCGGGTGGCGGGTTCATCGGCAAGAACGATGGCGACTATGACTGATAGCTTCATGCGCGGCATGACGCGAACGCTGCGCTGCACGGATTGCGGCGGGCCGCTCGCAGCCGATGACACGACGCTGTGCGTGCAGTGCCGGCCGCAGCTGAGCGCGCGCGCACAGCAAGTCCAGCGCCTACGCCAGAAGGCCAAGGCCGACATTCGCGCGCTGCAGCTGGCCCTGGACGAACTTGAGACTGTCGTCCGCCAGATCGGCCGGAAACTCGACTTTGGAAATCACCGACTTGGACACAGAGGAAGCCCCTATGGACACCGACGAACTGTTGAAGGAGACGGCCGAGCTTCGCGCCAAGATGTACAAGATATGGAAGCTGATTGACGCCAAGAAGATCAGCAACGCCGAGGCGCACCTGCACGTCAAATACTGCCGTGCGATCCTGGAAACGCGGCGCCTGGACATCGCCGCCCTGTACCTCGCGCAGATGGTGGATATCCCGTCCGCGCTGCATGGCCCGCGCCCGCGACTGCCCCGCACTCAATAAGGAGCGTGAATGAGCACGGAATCGTTCTACGACAACAACTATGACGCCTGGGCGTGGTGGAAGGCCAAGCTCGCCGGCATGCCCGTCGAGATGAACGAAGGCACGCCGCACGCCGGGTTCTTTCGCAAGCCGCACAAGGAGCAGTATGGCGCGCGCCGCACCTTTACGCCGATTGCCTACTGGCCCGGATGGGATGGCCGGTTGTGCTGCCGTGTCGGCGACACGGACGTGACGCCGGAGCGCGGCCAAGACCTATGGGTGATGGTGGGCAATCATCCGGTCAGCGAGGAAGCCTATCGCGCCGTTGCCGAGGACGGGAAGCCGTGGCCGGACGAGCACGAATTGGTGCCGATGGGCGACAACCTCCCGCCCGAGGATATGAGCTACGAGACTCTGTTCGACCAAATCGAGGACCTGGCGCGCGAGGCCATACGGCGCATTGAGGGGCCGCCGATCGCCGATCAGGCTGAGGCCGACCGTATCGCGAACCTCGCCGATCGCCTGGCAGAGCTATGCCACCTCGCCGAGGAGCAGCGCAAAGAGGAGCGCCGGCCCTACGACGAAGGCATGAAAGCGGTGCAGAAAAAGTGGGCGCCGGTGCTGCTCAAAGCCGAGACCTACAAAGACCTGAAATACAAACTCCTTACGCCTTGGCTGAGCAAGCTCAAGCAAGCTCAAGAAGAACAGGCCAAGGCGGCGGCGGCGGCGGGCACACCTCCCACTGGCGATGCCCGTCGTCCCCGTGCTGGCACGCGCGGACGAGCGATGACGCTCAAGAGTCTCAAGCACGCCGAGATCACCGACTACAAGGCGTGCTTGGCTTTTTTCGCTGATAGTCCTGACATCAAGATGGCCGTCCAGGACCTCGCTAACCGCGCCGTGCGTTCAGGGATTACCGTGCCAGGCGTCAACGTCCTAGAGGAGCAGAAAGCAGTATGAACGATCAACCCTCCAAACCCCGTGTCCCGATGGTGCCGGGGCCGCGTGGAACCACCGCCACAGCCGGGCTGACGCAAGTCGACGGTGCCGCAAGGCAGGAGATTGCGCAGCGCACCGCAGCGCCGCCTCCCCGGCCGACCGGCAAGATCACCAGGGCTATCGCCAACGTGATGAAGGAAGTTGGCACAATCCGCAAACGTGGGCACAACGACTATTTCAACTACGACTACGCCCGCTTCGAAGACCTGCTGTACGCCATCACGCCATTGATGGGCGCGAACGGGCTGGCCGTCACGCAGAGCCAGATCAAGGTCGAAACGGTCGAGGGCGGTCGTCTCGCGATTCAATACGAGTTCATCGTCTACCACGAATCGGGTGAGAGCCTGCCGCCGCAGCTGCACACCGGCATGTGCGTCGCCCGCACGCGCAAGGGCGACTACGACGACAAGGCCGTCAACAAATGCCATAGCGGCGCGCGGAAATCCTTTCTGCTTTCGCTCTACCAGGTTCCCGCCGGCGACTTCGAGGATGGGGATGCCGACGAAGGCGACACGAACAAGACTCGCGTACCCGGTCCTGCGCGAGACCAAAAATCTGCGGCGGCCGATTCGGCCCCGGCGGAGGGCGGGGGTTCCGCGCCCAAGCAGGAAACGCCCAAGCAAGAACCGACCACACCGGCCGGTCCCCATAAAATCATACTCGGCCCCGGCAAAGGCCCCGATGAATGGGCGGCCACCTATATCCGCATGATCGGCCAAGCCAAGACCGAGGACGAGATACGCGAGTGGGACGAGCAGAACGATCCCATCCTGCAGATGCTTTCGGACAGGCACTCACAAATCTACGAGCGGATTGCCACCGCCGTTGATATGCGAAGCCAGCAGGTCGCGCCAGCACAGGGCATGCCCGATCCCAAGAAGGACGCACAGGACGCCTTGAATTGGGTGGCGGCGCAACTGCAGCAGATGCACACCCTGACCGGCGCCGTACAGTTCTGGAACCAGATGGTTGCCCCGCGCGAAGGCGAGTTTGAAGCCATCGACTGGGAGATGCTGGCCGGAGAATGGCAGCGCACCAGAGAGAGGCTGGGCGGGGCGCCGCCGGAGGCAGCATAGAGATTCCGCACGAGCCGGTAATCCTGGAAGCCCGGCTAGAGGCAAGCAGCCGCTGCGGATAGGACGGCGAGTGGGGCACGGTTAGAGGTAGCTCCTCCGGGATGGTCGCGCCATCCGGCCTCACTCGCCGCCCGGCCCCGGGAGATCGCAATGACAATCGAAACTACGCTCGTTAAGCGCCCTGCCCTGCACAAAGGCGAGGTCGGTTTCTTCCCCAACAACGTCATGGCGGAGGAGGACGTCGCGCTTGTCGCGATGCACACGGAAACGATGCACCGCATTACCTCAGAGCGTAACTTGGACGCGCTCAAGTTCCTGTGGGCGCTGGTGCACAAGACCGCGGACAACACCGATTATTTTTTGGACAAGGACGATGCGATGGCGAAACTCAAGATCAGAGTGGGCTATAGTAAGCCTGTATACGATCCGCATACACGCCAAATGGAGGTCGTCCCGAAAAGCCTGAAAAAGATCGGCGACGAGCAGCTACGTCTCTTGACTGAGCGAATGCTCGACGTGATCTGCACCGAGATTATCCCCGGCATGGAGCACAACGATCTGCGCCGGGAGGTAGAGGAGATGGCAGGGCTTCGCACCAAACCCGGAGAGCTTACGTACTTTCGGAGGACAATGGATGGGCAATAGAAACCAACAACCCCCTTCCACAGGAGAGTACATGAGGAAGGTATTGTACGCGATGGCAGCGGCGCTACTGCTGCCACTTACCGTGCCGGCGCAAGCCGATACGTTCGATCCGTTGCTGCTCACCTGCTCGACGTGCAGTGACAGTAACGGCGCTTTCGTGCCACTCAACGGTGGCATTGTCTCCGGGTTGCAGGTGTTCTCAGCACCCCCCAACTCGGGCGACCTCCAGCTGAAGATTTTGGTGCCCAACGACGTGGGCTTCAACTTCAACTTCAGCGCGACCGGCACGTCATCTGGCTCTTTCAGTTTGTTCAGCCAGCTGGCGTTCATCTCCGGGAGCTTGGAGGTTAATTACCTCGGCGAACAACTTGCCGGGGGCGCACCACCCAATATGGTGACGACGCTGTTGGATCAGACCAACTTGTTTGATCCGCTGGCGACCGGGTTCTTTGTCTTCTTGTTCGATGCGGGTACTTACTCGCTCAGCAACAAGGGCGGCGGACCATCGCCGGTCAACATCGACATCGCCGGGGCACTTCCCGGTGGTTCATGGGTGCTCGGTGATCTGTTCCTCAATAGCGGTCCAGACATCGGCAAGGTAGTCACCACGGCGACCAGTGAAGGTATCGTCAGTGTGCCCGGCCCGATCGTCGGCGCCGGTCTAGTGCCGTGGCTGCTGGGCAGCGGTTGCTTTGGCATGTTCGGCTTGAACCGCTGGCGCAAACGTCGTCGCGTTGCGTAAGTGCTACCGGGCGCGGGGTAAGGCCCCCGCGTCCGGCCTTACGATGGGGGACGCAGATGGGCGAATGGCGGGCGTTCTTTCTCACCAGCTATATCTGCCCTTACTGCGGCAAGAAGCTCGATGCCTGCACACAAGCAGACGGGAAAGACCACGGCCCGGAAGAGGGCGACGTCAGCCTGTGCATCAACTGCGCGGGGATCATGGTGTTCATTGATCGCTTCACGGTACGCCAGGCAACCGACAAGGAGCAGCGCAAGGCGCTGGAAGACAAGAGCGTGCAGAGAGCCAGGCAAATAATCGAGAGGATGCGAGAGCAAAGGAGAAAACGACATGGCAATCAACACCCCTGAGACTCAGCGTGAGCAGGCCGTGGCCGCGATGCGGCAGGCACCAGGCCAACCGACGCGACAAGGCAACGGCCCTGAGCCCTACGACCGGCCAACTATGCCGTCGCAACGCAGCCTGGTCGAGGCGTTGGAGCAGATGGCCTCCGACGACGCCAGCGACTATCGCGAACTGGTGCAGACCGTGCGCGAGTTCATCGCCCGCAAGAGGGCCGACTGGGACCGACGTGAGAGGTTGCTGCTGGGGCCGAAATGAAATGGAACCTGGTCGCCGTCGTCTCCGTAGTCGGCTTCATCTACGGCACGGTTGAGCTTGTTAGGGACCACGGTGTGTGGAAGGGGCTGGCCGGAGCCGCCATCTGTGCCGTGCTCGGCATCCTCGCCATCGAAATCCTCTACCCGTTGTGGTTCAGCGATCGAGGATAACATGCGCGCCGACGGTCGCACGCATAGCCCTGACGAGCCCGCCCGCGAGAAGGCATACCGACGGCTGTACCGCTGTATCCTTGCCCTGGAGCACCAATCCAACGACACGCTGGACTTCATCTTGCAGAAGTTCGAGCGGCTGGAGAAGCGCGTCGCTGAGCTAGAGCGTAAACTGGGGCAATGAGAATCCCCCCACCCCCGCGATGGCTCCTGCACGCGCTGTTCCTGATCGCGCTTCTTGCATTGTTGATGATTGTGTTTGCCTGCTCGGCGCCGCTGCGCTTCGATCCCCACCGGCAAGACCTGCAATGGAAGCAGCAGCGCTGCCTGGACGAAGGCAAGCCGCCACCGGAGTGCCGACCATGATCGAGATAGAGCGTCACGAAGGCGAGCCCATGCTGTGCACCTGGCAGCTGCTCGAAATCATGGAACTCAAGACTAAGAAATGCGGCTGGAAGGTACGGCTCATCTACGCCGACGGCGCTGCCTACATCAGTCGCGAGACATTCAAGACTGCAGACGCTGCCCGCGCCCACGCTCAGCGCTTCGTGCTAGAGCACATGGACGACAGCAAGGGAGCGCAGCACTAACCCCAGAAATACTGGTAGGCCAGCAACGTCGCGGCGACGACCGCGATGATCAGGAACACGATGATCGCGCGCACCTCCTTGCGCTTCTCAACTCGCTCCCGGCTGTCCTGCTGTCTCATGCCATTGCTGCCCCATCCAAATAGGTTTGCACCTTCTTGAACATCGCCGCGGCGTCGCGCTTTAGCTCGACCTCGAACCTGATCACGGGACCGTAGTGGTTGCACAGGTTCCGCAGCGTGAGCGCGTGCGTCTCGACGGCGAACGCCGGCATGATCTTGCACAGCCGTTGGAACAACAGACCAGGCCCAGAGCCGACACATTCCCAGTCGCTCGAACCGCACGACACGCCATCCGCAAAGGTCTCGGTGTAGCCCGGCGATTGTCCTGTGCCGTACTCGGCCATCAGCATGTCGAACTCGGGATCGCTGGCGCCGTGGGCATTATACGAAGTCTGGAACAGCCCACTCTCACATGTGTCGCTGGTCTGGCTTGACGAGCCAGCGCTCTGGTCCCTCCCCGTACAGTACACCCCGGACGATTCCCTCATCCCGCTGCCCAGCATGAAGGCGTAGAGGTGAATCAGCCTATCAGCTGCAGGCGTGCTCGCCTCATTCGACATGCCATCATCCTCAAACTCGCTACGCCAGAGATTGAATACGTCCTTGTCGCTGTTGGTCCGCGGCTTGGTCATTTCGAGCGCGGCAGAGTGCCCAGCCTGCAGCTTGAGGTACGTCTGGGCGAACGCCAGGGCCATGCCTTGGGTGTATCCGAAACTGGCCTCGCCTCTGTCCTCCCAGTCGTACTCCGCGATGTCGCTGTCCTCGGCGATCTTCTTGATCGCGGCTTGCTGGTCCGGCGTCAACGGATTGGGCGGTGGCGCCGGCGGGTTGATCACAGCCGGCGCATCGTCGTAGAGCGCCGTCCAGGTCTGCTGCCCGCACTGGCCGTCGACACCCAGCCCGCGCGTGAACTGGTAGACCAGCACGTTGTCGTTGGTGATTGGCCCGAAATCGCCGTCGACTTCCCCCGTGAAGAACGGGATCATGCCCTGCATGTCCACGACGTCGGGGCCTTCGTCGCCTTCCTCCAGCAGCGGCCTGTCCTGCACGGGTATCTGCGGCTGCTCGCCGGCAGCGACCGGCCAGCAATAGGCGATGACCGTGGAAGGATCGTACCTGGCGGTGCAAACACTGTCGCTTTGGTTCCCGCCCCTGCATACGAGCATGCCGTCGTCCCATTCCTCAAAGAGCGTCACATGTCCGCCGCCCGATCGCGTCATCACTACGATGGTGCCCGGCGTCAGCCGGGTGGTGTGCCGGAACATCTGCTGATTGCCGGCCCACGCCTGCGCCCAGAGCCAGCGGTCGGTGTCGGTCGGCCCCCAGACCGGCTGGATATCCGCCTCGGTCATGCAGTAGGCGACTGTTAACCCACACCAAGCGATATCGTCCCCCGTGTAGCCGTCGCAGTAGTTCTCCATGAACGGATAGGCGTCCGCGATCGCCTGTACCCAGGCCATGATCTTCGGGTTGTTGGCGGCGCCCGCGTACTCGTCGGTGCCCGTAATCGATCTCATCACCTGAAGCCAGCGAGGAACGTCGGTCATTTACCGTCTCCGCATTGCTTGAGCACCAATTCAATCACCCTCTCCCAGCGCGCACCGTTGCTCCACTGGATGTACGTGACCACCCCCATGAAGGCCAAGTTGAACAGGACGAGAGCGAGGATTGCCGGGGTACTCTTAAGCGCCTCGACCGTCGTCGCGGCAACCTTGGCAACCTCTTCGCTGGCGCCTGGCATGGCTACCTCACCGGGCTCAGTTCTCTCAGCTTCTTGAGTTCTTCCTCGCGCCTTTCAAGCGCCTTCATGATGGCGATGAAGGCAGCACGCGCGCCCATAGCTCCCGTCCGCGCACGCTCAGGCGCCCCTATGTCACCCGACTTGAGCCAGACGGAATACAAGTGCGCGATCTGATCACGATAGGCTTGCTCGATCGCTTCCTTGTCTAGCTCCAATATGCGCTCGTCGTACTTCGATGCCGTCAGAGGCTCCTCAGCCGCTGCCAGTCCGTAAGAATAATCCTCCGCCGTGACGTTCCAGCCGCCGCCAAGCCAACCTATAAGCGCGAGCAGCAGCAGGAGTCCCACGACAATCGCGACGGTCAGCATCACGCGCTGGCCGAGTGGCACCTGCTCTAGCGGCTCCATATTTAAGCCCTACGAATCGAGCCCCCATGTTAACACGTGGGGGCGCCGGGGTTGAGCCGACGCCCCCTGCCAACTTGTGCGGGGTAGTTATAGGAAACCGATCGGGTGGGACTCCTTTCCGCTGTTGCCGGCGGGCGCGGCCGGCGCGCGCTGTCCTCCGCGGGTGAGACCTCAAATCCGAACCAGACCGCCGACGGCAAACGTCGGCTTGCGCTTCTCTTGCGCAGCACGGGCGCGCTCCAACGTCCGTCGTGCCTTGAGCATGTTGTCCAGCTGCTTCTGCTCCAGCGCCTTGACGCGCTTGTCCTTCTCAGCTTCCGAGAGCCTATCGTTTTTCTGCACCTTATCCATCTCTTGGTACAGCTTTTTATTGGCTTTCTGCGCCTCCTGGAACGCCGGCGCCGATCTCATCTCCGGGCCGGGCGTCTTGCGCTGCTTCGCTGCCTCGGCCTCCTTGCGCTGCTCGGCATAGAGCGCGCGCTCGGCTCCCGGCTGCGGGGCCTCGCCGTAGAACCTGCGGACGAACGGCGTCTTCTCCGGCATCCATTCCTGGCCGTTGTAGAGCCGCGTTCCCCACGTGTACATGTTCATGCCGAAACGGCCGAGACCGCCGGTCACGAAGCCCGTCAGATAGTCGATGACCTCGGGGTGGATGTCTGTGGATATCGTGCCGACGCCCACGTTGATGCTCCCCGGCACGTTCTTGTCGCCACCGCCCAGCTGATTGAGCATCCTTGCGGCCCACTTGGCTGGCTCTGATGTGCTGCGAAAGTGGAACCCCTCCGCCTTCGACTTGTACTTGCTGTAGTCCTTTTCCTCCGGGTAGATCGGGTTGCCCCACGGGTTCTCGTTGAGCGCCAGCTGCGCGAGCGGCTTGGCAATGGTGGGAACCCAATGCGCCCAGCCTTCGTCCTGCCCCAGCGGATCGACCGCCTTGGCTGCATCCCAGAATATGCCCTTGGCCGTGTCGGCAGCAGTCTTCCTGTCAAACGCGAAGCTCGCCAGGTGATCGCCGATGCCAAAGAACATGCCGTAGAAAAACGGCTTGGGTATCTTGATGTACTGCCCGTTGCCGGTGGGGTTCATGAAGATGAAGTTCAGCTGCCGTTCCCACGGCGGTATCTTGGAATAGAACGAGCGACCGTCCTTGTCCGTGCCGCCGGCAAAGATGTTGTACGTGGTGAGCGCAGCGCCGCTGGCCGCCAACGCCACCGCCGCTTTCCGCGCGCGAGGGGAACTTTTGAGCGCCTGTACGCCACGCACCGTGCCCTGCAGCCCGGCGTTGGCGAACATGTAGGCCGAGGATAGCGCCCGGCTCTCGCCGCGGCGGTTGAAGTTGACCGTCGCTTCGCGCGCCATGAAGGCGGCCTTCGCCTTGGAGATACCGTTCTCGCGCGCCGCGACGTAGACCGCCAGGCGCGTGGCATTCTCTATCGTGGTGTTGACCTTATCGATGCCATCGATAACGGTCTTGCCCATCTTTTTCACAGAGAGCGGGCCGCGCTGCAGGTCCTTGAGCATCTTCTGGAAGTTGGCGCTATGCTCCTCCGCAGTCTCGGCCCCGTAGTAGCCGATCTTGCCGCCCTCTGCCTCGAACTCACGATACCATTGCGCCCACCTGCCGCCGCGCAGCGTCACCTTGTCCTGCCCCTTCCACGCGCCCGACAACGCCGGGATCAGATTCTTGCGGAAGGATTTGACCAGCGCCGCCTGCTGGTCCTTCGGCAGGTTGATGAACGCCTCGCCGGCGTCACGGACGAAGTTGGAGATGATGAACTCGGGGTTGAGCGAAGTGTTGAGCCTTGCCAGGAACCGCGTCGCCGCGCTCATTGCGCGCACGAACTCGCCGGCCTGCTGCTGCTGCATGTTCTTGAGCGCGCGGATCAGCTGGCCGCCATACTCGCCCTTGAAGTAGACGTGCTTCTCCGCACCGTATTTTTTCCAGATGAAGATGTTGGGATCGTTGCGCCAGTTGGGATCGACGACGGTCTCGACCAGCCCGGTCTTCGGATTGATCTGCTGCTTGGTAGGCTTCTCGGTCGTGCTGAATAGGTCCCTGTTCGCTGGATCAGAGGTGATCGCCCGCTCGACGAAGTTGCTCACCGCCTCACCGACTTCGTTCTTGGCACCGCGGATGATGGCACGGTCCATTTGCATCAGCGCATATTGAATAGGGTTGTCTGCGCGCGACAGCCGGCCGAACGCGCGCTGGCTTTCCTTGCCACGGATATCCAGGCCGCGGCCGATGCCGATCATGTCCCCGACCTCGGTGTGGCGCATGGGCACGTAGTCCGGCCAGCGCTGGCGCCAGGCGTTAGCCATCTGCTGGGACATCAGCCCATCGCGCACCTGCATATCGAGCGTGGCGTCGATCAGCGAGCGCATCTTCTTGTAGGCATCCTCGAACAAGGCTCGACGTGGATCGCGAGCCACGCGCTGCAAGATGGCCTGCGCCTGGGCGTCGGACATGCCGGCGGGATCGGTGAAAGTCGGATTGATCTTGCGCAGTTCCTTGTTGCGCTCGATGGCGTGCTTGGCCTGAAAGAACTCGCCGGCCTCTTCGTAGGCCCGCTTGCCAAGTTTGTTAACCGCTTTGGCCAACGGCTCTTTGAACTTTGCCATCACCTCTTCCAACCGGGCCTTGGCCTTGCCGTGGGAGAGCGCTTCCGCCTGATACGGGTTCGCCCAGTCGGGCAGAATCTTTCCCGCATTGTCCCGCATCCATTGCTCGGCGGCGCGGCGCCAGCGCAGGAAGTAGTCCTGCGTCCTCACCCGCACCTCGGTGGGGCCGTAGTGCTTGTAGCGCGGCAAGTAGCCAGCGATCTTCGACAGCGTGGGATGGTTCGACATCCGCAGCTTGTCGGTCAGCGCTTCGTTGGCGGCGTCAACGATCAGCGCCTTGCCTTTGACATCGCGCCCGCCGAACAGGTCACCCTGGTTCCGCTCATCGCCGAACAGGCCAAAGTCCATCCCTTTCTGTTCGACCTTGGGCTTGAGCGGGGCCTCGGCCTTGCGCTGCAGCGCTTCGCCGACACGCCGCTCGGCGCCAGGGATGACCTGCTGCGGCTTGCCCTCGGCGCCGGGCTCGAACCGGGGCTCCTCACGCTCTCGCGCCATCGCCCGGCGCGCCGGAGCCTCCATCTTCTCGCGTGCCTGCAGCGCGGTCTCGCCGACCGTCAGCGCCGTCTCCAACAGCGTCGGCTGCATGATCTTGTCCAACTCGCCGGCCAGCCTGGGCGGCAGACCGATCGCACGCCGCACCGTCTCCACCATCGCATCCCACATCGAGAGGCCCTTGCCGGACGCCCAGCCCAGCGCGGCCCGTATCGACGATGGCGTCTGAACCCCGTGCATCGCCTCCTGCAGCTGCGGATTGCTAAAGACCTCTGCGATGAACTCGTGTACGTCCGTCATCGCGTAGATCGGCTTGCCGCCCTTCGTTATCTTTCCCTTGAGAGCGGTCATCATCGCCTGGATCGAGCGCCGCACCGCGGCGTTGCGGTCGATGGCGGCATTGGTGGCGGCGTGGGTGGCTTCGTGCAGGACGGTATGGACGCCCTCGGCCTTGTTGCCGGCGTACATCATGTCCGCGTTCAAAAAAATGAAGCTGTCCGGCTTGCTGGTCCGTGTGTTAAGCTCCTGTGCCCAGAAGCCATTCACCCTCGCCTTGGGATCAGTATGACCGGCAAACTCGTGGATATCCCGCTCGGCAACAAAGTGGACCGGCGTGTCACCGACCAGGCGGGTGAGCCGGTTGCGAACCCACTCGGCAGTCTTGAGGGCAGCACCGGAGAGGTGAGAGAAATCAAGCCCCGCCAGCACGCGGCTGAGCGGCATCGAGTCCAGAAAATCGATCTCTCGTCCGACCTGGCGCCGGGCGACATCGTGTGCAAACTCTAGGGCTTCGGGGCGGACTTCTTCGCGAGCAAGTTCGCGAGCCTTACCAGGCCCTTGTTCGCGTGGGCGAGGCCCAGCAGGCGCTTCTTCACCTCGGGGTTCTGCTCGCGGTTCGCCGCCTGGATAAACTTTCTCGCGGCCTCCGCGCACTCCTGTGCGCTTCTCACCGTAGACCTCCTCTCGCCATGCGGCGGCTCGATCGTAGGCTTCCAGCGGTGTCTCGTAGCCAGGCTCACGACGATACATTGCCTCGGCTGCGTTCCGCAAAGTGTTTGGATCAAGCTCGTTCCTGCTGATGCCCTCTTTCTCGAATGCTTCCTCGATGCTCCGGGCCGTCGTGTCGAGATCGCGTGACCGCTGGCGCTCCTCGGCACCCGGGCGGCGCATGACCTCTTCGCCCTGCGGCCAGACCTGCTGCTCCGGGTTCTTGGCCTTGCGCGCCCGATGGTCCTTATCCATCGCGGCCAGCAGGTCATCGACAGTTGACGTGCGCTCGCCGCCGCCCCTGAAACCGGGATCATCGATGTAGCGGGCCTCAACCGCCGCTTCCAACAGCGTATCGAGCGGCTTACCACCCTTGCGGATGTAGCCGCGGGGCAGGTTCATCGCTTGCACGTCGCCGATCATCGGATCGTTCGGATCGATGCCGTGCTGGCGGATGAAATCCATCAACGACTGCGCCCTGCCACCCTTCGGGGGAGCCAGCCCGGGTATTGCACCCCGCACACGTGCGGGGGCGGGCGCCTCCGGGAACTGCGGCGGCGCAACCGGCTCCTCCGCGGGAGGAGCACGGGCAGCATTGCGAGCTTCGTCAGCGGTAGCGTAACGCCCAAGCTCCTTGCCCAGCTGGTCACGAAGAACGAACTCGTCCCCCACCTTGAAGATTCCGCCAAAGCCGGGGATCGGCTGAACGGATTGGCCGATCTCCTCCGCAGGCGGGAGGGCGCCCCGCGGTCGATACTCTTCTGGCTTCGGCGCCGGCTCCCGCGCGCGAGGCGGTTCCGGGGCTTCCGGCCTGCGCGCCCACGCTGCGGCCTCATCGTAAGGCAGCTGTTCCTCTGGGGGCCGTTCTCCCCGTGGCTCAGGAAGCCGCTCGGTCACCCAATCCGGCGGCTCGCCGATGTCGGAGAAGTAATCTGGCTCCTGCGCGCGAGGCGGCTCTGCTGGACGCTCTGGCGCGCGCTCCTCCGGCCGGGCCTCCGGGACCGGCTCCCGCGCGCGAGGCGGCTCTGCCGGGGGCGGCCGCGGCGGCTCGACACGGGGCTCGACTCGAGGAGGGGCAACGCGGATAGGCGCAGCCGCAGCGACCTGCACGGGGGCGGCCGTCGGCGGCTCGCCCTCTCCGCCGGTACGAACCATCCAGTCAAAGAGATCGGCGTCCGTCGGCGCCCGTGCCGGCGCGGATGGCTCGGATATTGTCGGTGCTGTCGGTGCTGTCGGTGGCGCTTCCTCTGCCGGCTTGGCAGCTGGCGTCTTTGCTGGCACCTCAGCTGCCGGCTCTGCCGATGGGGCCTCGGGCTCTGCCGGTGGGGCCTCTGGTTCACCCTCGACCTTCGGCTCGGCGCCCTTGCCTCTCACTCGCCGGTACACTCTGGCGATGCCCTTGCCGGCGACTACGGGAGCAGCCGCGAACAGACCTGCCAGCATCGCCTCTCCCACGCCCCTAAAGGCGTCCTCTGGAGGCAAACCGGCAATGTAGTTCTGCAGGATTTGTGCGGCACCGCCGACGGTCGGTTGTCCAATCAGTTGCGTAAAAACTCTGAGCGGCAGGCCGAACATGGCGGCGGTCGCAGCCGCATTCACGCCGGAGCTTTGGAGAGCGGTACGAAGCGCCTGATCTTCCGGTACGCCGGCTTCGACATTCGCCCGAAACGACGGGCCGTATTCGGTGATGAAGGTCGCCAAGCCGGCGCCGATCGCACCGCCAGGTAGGGCGTAAGCGGCCATTGCTGGCGCGCCGTGCCCCAGCATGTGTCCCCACCAATACGGATGAAACATGCCCTGGCTCGGCGGTAGCTCTGCCACCTCCGGCGCTGTCGTAAAACTCTCTGTCGGCTCAGCGAGCGGGCGCCCGCGCAGCCGATTGACCATTGCTTCGCCGGTCTCGGCGGCGCCGCTGACCGCGCTGCCTAGCCCTTCCCCTAGACCTTGCACGAACCCCGGCTTCCCAGGCGGCTCTTGCACGACCTGGCCCGGCACTCGCACCGGCGCGCCGGTCATCGGATCGTAAAACGGCTCCTGCGCGGGGGCCGGCGGCGGCGGCGGCGGCGGCGGCTCGCGCGGCACACCTTGCGGCACGAAGCGCACGGGCGGGCGCAGGCGCTCGGGCACCGCCAGAATGTCGGGGCGGCCTTCCGTCCGCTCCGGTTCCGGCTCTGTGATGTCCGCGAAAAAGTCCTCAGCCATCACGCCCTACCGTGCTGGTGTCGCTGGTGAGCCCTGCAGCAGGTCGCCAAAGTTCTTTATCCCAGCATCGCGTAGTCGCTTGGTGATCATATCGATCTTGCTGGGATCGCGCTTGGCGGCGGCGCGAGCTTGCGAGATCGCTTGTTCCTTGGTGATTGTCTTCTTATCGAGGGCGGTTGCTAGGTCCTGCGGCGCCTCTGCGGCAGGCGCTGCCGGCGCTGTCGGGATAGCTGCCGCGCCCGTGCGGCCGCCCCTCGGGGCAGCTGGCGCTGCCTGCCCTTCGTCGTCCGGCTCTGACTCCGCTGCAGCCGCAGCGGCCGGCTTCGCCGGTGCGCTGGCGCCGGTGATGCCTCGCCACAGCCAGTTCCAGAAGCCCTCACCGCTTGGTGCCGCCCCTTCCGTTTCGGGCGCAGGCGCAGCCGGCACGTTGAAGTTCGTGCCCCATTGGTTGTTGTAGTCCTGAATGATCTGCCGCGCCTTCGCCACGCGATCGGGATCATCCTTGATTGCCTCCAGCTGCTTTTGCAGCGCGCGCATGTGGAAGCGATTGGTTGCCTCCGCCTGTGCGCCCGACGGCCTGCCGCCGGAACGTATCTGCTGCCGCTCCGTGCGCTTTCCCTCCTGATACTCAAGAACGTCTCGCCTTTCCTGGGCCGCCCGCGCCTTCGGGGAGGTGATGCCGGAGTCGATTATCCTGTTGCCGACGCGATATTTGATCGACTGGCCGTCGTCGATCATCTGCGGTTTGTTTTCGAGCAGGTCTTCCTTGCGTTGCTGCTCGATCGAGCCCGATGCCGCCAGCATGCCCGCGCCCACGCCCGGCCCGAAATACGGGCTGCGGCTCATCAGCATCGCTGCGCCAGCTTGCGTGAACGGATTGGTTGCCCAGCGCTGGGCGAAGGTGCGCGGTGGCGGGCCGAGACCGGGGATGACCGTCGTCTCACCAGCGCGGCCACCTCCAGTGTCGGCTGTCCTCCCGCCATAGAAGGTGCGTCCACCGGGAGGTGGTGGCTGGTTCCAGAACGACTCGGGATTAACTGCTGCTGTAGTGGCGGCAGGCGCAGCTGCTGCTGGCGCAGCTGGCGCAGCTGTATCAGCGGCCGGGGCGGGAGCAACCACCGGCACCTGCGGCTGTGAAGGACGATACGCTGCCGCACCAGGCGCGGCATACGCTGTCTGGATCAGCCGCGGCATGTCCTCCCTGGAAACATCATCGGCACCAGTATCCAGCACGGCCTCGTTGTCGTCGTCGTCGACGTCATCGCCATCGGCGTAATATCCCACTCTGCCGCCGCTCTTGAGCGCCATCAGCGCCAGCATCGGCGCCGCCTTCTTGGCAATGCCGCTGATGGCATCGATCGCGTCCGCGGTCGGGTTGGCCGGTTTCTTTTGCTCGCGTGCGGTGTCCCGCATGCGCTGCTGTATCCAAGAGCCGGCGTCGGGCGGCCCCTTGAATGTCGGGATATTCAGCTGGTCGAGATTGAAGCTGTGCGTGGTAGGCCCTGTGTCATCATCATCGCCGCCGGTGCTCAGGCTGATACCGCCACCGTACTGGCGCTTTGGTGGCAGACGCCGGCCGAGACCGTGCCGCGGGATGCGGCGATCGATCAGGCCGCCACGATACATCCCCCACACCGGCACCAGGCCGCCGGTCTGCCGGCGCGGCGGGCGCGACGGTGGAACAAGATGGATGACGCCTCCGCCGTCCCTGAATGCGACCGGCACCAGGCCGCCGTTGCGACGCGCGACCACGATCGGCACCAAACCGCCGACCTTACGGCCCACCACACCGCCGTCCTTACCGAACAATGACGTACCAAGACCGATCAGCGAGGATGCAATGCCGAGACCTTGTGTCAGTTCGTTAGGTTGCGGCGGCGTGGTGTAACCCTGAGCGAACGAGCCCAGCAGCGGGCCAATACCGCCCAGAGTCGAGCCGTACCAGTTTGCAGTCTGGAACGGATAGGCTGACGCCATCATGGCGTTCTGTTGCGCGACGTCCATCTCGCGCTGTTGCTGCTGCTGCGCGAGCGTGCCCCAGCCCAGCGCAGTACCGGCGCCGGTGATGCCCATCTGCTTGAGGCGATTGTATTCGTCGAGGGCTTGCGTGTAGCCGGCCTGGCGCAAGCCGGCGATGACCGGGGCCTGCGCGAGTTGCTGCTGCCCCGCCAGCTGTGCCTCCGCAATGCCGGCGCGATCGCCGCCAAAGGCGTTGCCGGAACGGATGGCCTGACCGATAAGGTCGTTGCCCTGGATACGATTCTGGTTGTTGAACCAATCCTGTGTCGCCTTCACCACGTCTTCCATGAACGGCGACTGGATGGTGCTGACGGCGTTGGGATCGAAGCTCCCCAGATTCATGCCGAGGTTGAACAGCTGCGTGCCGGCCGCAGTCTGCGAGGCATTCATCGGCGCAACTTGCCCCAGCATCGCCGTGTTGAACGGCGTCTGTGAGAGTTGCTGCGCGTTCTGCAGGAAGCCCTGGTAGTAGGGCTGGACGAATGCGCTGGGCGCAGTCGCGGATTGATAAGCCGTCGAGGTTTGATTGGGGACCGGAGGGCTTCCGCTCTTATTGCACATCTTCGCTCTCCCGTGCGAAGTACAGCGGCTCCGGTTTCCGCTTGCCTACCTTGAGAATAGTCTCGACCACAGGCCGCACTTTTTGCTCGCCGATGGGTAGTCCCTTGTTCTTTTGGTTCAACTCGTCGATACGGCGCATTTCGTCGGCCATCTTATCCGCCTGCAACGGCGGCAAGCCGTACATGAAGAACGCACCGATGCACGCCATCTGCCGCGCGTACAGCCGCACCTTCGCTTCCGTGCGGTCGAAGGAGTTAATCCCGACCTGCAGCGGCAGCAGCACGCCCGTGCGCTTGAACCATTCGTGCGTCCACTTGGCCTGGTCGATCAGCTTGCGCGAGTAGTCACTGCGGCGATAGTCGGGGTGAACGTAGTTCCAGCGCTCCAGCAGATACTCATCGTCGCTGTACCAGTCCGACGTGATGCACATCCCCAGCGTCGCAACCACGCCCTTGTTGTCGTCGATGCAGAAGATGATGCCGCCCTTGCGCTCGGTCGCCCATTGAATACCGGCAAGCACCTTGTCGCGATTGAGCCGGAACATGCCGTTCTCGGCATGGAGCAGCATCAGCAGTCCGAATATCTGCCACTCATCGTCCTTGGTGGCGAGGCGCACGCCAGGCACGCCGCTTTCGAGATCGTACAACACCTTCGTCATGCAACCGGCCCCGGTAGTTTTTTCATGTGCGCTATGGTTTGCGAGCGCACCTTCCTCACAGAGTTGGCGAGCACCTTCTTGCCCGCCTCTGCATCGCCGCCGCCCAGCGCCTCGACAATCTCTGGATCGACCACGGCCTCTCCGCCCGCCGTGATGATCGGCGTGAAGTCATCGCCATTGGTCTCACCGCCATCAGCGAACTTACCCCAACCCTGCCCCTTGAAGCCGAACCCAGCGCCGCCATAGTCGCGCGGGTTCACGTTGGGGCTCGGCATGCGCAGCGACGGCTGCTTCATGCTGCGCGCCTTGATCGCATTCGCCATCCCCATCGGGCCGATCGAATGCGAGATCGCTTTACCCCACATGGCGGCGCCGGCCATCGTGTTACCTTGGCCCAGCCCGCTGACAACATCCGCCGGCAGAATGTACGAGCCACTGCCCGCGCGCATCGGGATACGATCGACGCGACCAGGCACGCTGGACGAAATCAGGTGAACGCCAGGCTTCGGGATAGCCGCGCGCGTGTTGAGCCCGGTGAAATGCGCCTGCTTGGACAGCGTGTTCATGCCGCCCAGCGTGAGACCACCAGTCTGGCGAGGCAGCGGGACAAGACCGCCAGTCTCGTAGCGATAGCTGAAACTGCCGTCTGGATTCCTGATTATCTCCGGTTCGCCAGGACGGCGCACAGGAGGCGGCTGACCGCGAGTGTCCACGACGTTCGTCGACTGTGGTTGCTCGCGCAGGAAGCGCTCCCACTCGGCAGGTCTGACTCTAAACTGATCGGTAAGATACGGATAACCTGACGACTTCTGCGCCCACGTCGTTTCATAGCTCTGATAGAGCGGCTGGTTTGGTCTCGGGCCACGTGCCGCCGCTCGTATCTGCTCGTCAGTCGGCACCGGCAGCATCTCACCGCCTTGCTGGTAATAGCCCGGCAGGTCCACGAGACCGCCCTGTGCCATCGTCGGCGCCGGCGGCTGTTGCTGTTGCTGCTGTTGCTGTTGGTCGTTGTCACGCCGCGGCGGCGGATTAGCTTCGCCACGACTGAACCCAACATCCGCAAACATCTCTGAGAGTTGGTCCGGTGTGAAGATGGACGCCAGCATCACGCCCATGTTTGGATTGGCATCCATCAATGCAGCAACACGCGCTGGATTGCGCCGCATCTCTGTCTGCACTTGCTGAGCTATGGCTTCCTCTCTGCCGCCGAAATACGACGGCGGATAGTACGGAGCCGCAGGCGCGGCTGGAGGTGCAGCTGCCACTCGCGGTGCGGCTGGTGCAGGCACGGTCGGTGCAGCGGGCGGAGCAACAGACGGAGGAGTCACGGACGGCGGCACAGGAGGCGCCGTGATTGGCGGAGGAGCCGGCGGACTAACAGTCGGCGGCGGCGCCGGTGGCGCAACGACGGGCGGTGTCGGGGCCGGTGGCGGCGCATAAGGCGGCACCGAATAGTAGTCGACATTCGGATCGGGACCAATCTCGCGAATGCCACCAGGACCAGCAGGGCGACCAGGCGGCGCCGCTGGCGTCATCGGCGGATACTGCATCGTCGCATACGGTGCGCCAGTGTAGTCCGGCGTTGGCTCTGCTTCTTCTCCCGGCCGTTCCGGCCGCTCAGGACCAATCTCAATAGGCCCGGTTGGGGGAGGTGGTAGCGCCGAGGTGAAGGGCGGCTTCTCGTAGGCGGACGGATCATACAGCGGAGCCAGTTCTCCCGGACGTTCCTGTCGCTCAGGACCAATCTCGATAGGCCCGGTTGAAGGAGGCGGTTCTCGCGAAGTGAAGGGCGGCATCTCGTAGGCGGACGGATCATACAGAGGCGCGAGCGGCTGGCCTGGCCGCTCTGCCGCCGGCCCCGACGGCGTGCCGACAAGACCAGGAACGCCAGGGCCAGGCGTAACACCCCACGCTCCTGGCCCCGGTTCAGGCTGTGCCGGGGGCGGAGGAGCAACAGCCGGAGGTTGCGGTGCCGGTGGCTGCGCTTGCTGTGCGGTCAGGTAACTCTGGTGAGCCTCGCGCTCCCAGGCGTCACGTGCCTTGTCAACCGCCGCAGCGGCAGCGGTGTAAGCCTGCATCAGCTGACGATCGCTGGCGATACCTTGTCGAGCCTCGGCGACCGTCTGCTGTATGCCCTGCATTCCCTTTAGGACTTCGGCCCGATAGTTGCTAAGCGGCCACATCGCTGTGCCATCAGCGATCGACTTGATAGTCGCCGCCGAAACCTTGTTGCCGCCTCCTTGCGCCATGAACTCGTAGACGGTCATTTTCCCGTTGACCAAATCCGATTTCATCTTGTCGGTGACATTGGCCCGATACTCCTGGATTTTCGCCCGCTCCTCCGGGCTCATGCGCTGGAGACCGTGCTGGAATGCTTCCTCAATGCGCTGCTTCTCGGTCTTGGTTTCAGGCTTGGTCGGCGGCTTTGGCAACACTCCTATGCTCGGCGGCACGTATGTCGACGTCGGTGGTGTCTCTGTTGGTGGCGTCTCTGTTGGAGGTGTCTCTGTTGGTGGCGTTTCCGGTGGTGCCGTAGGTCTGCCCTCTGGCGCCAGGCCCGCCTGAGTGCCGGGCGCACCAGGAACGCCGGCAGTCTCCGTCGGCTCCGCGATCGGCGTGAGGCCAGGCTGCGCTGTCGGTTCTCCCGTGGGCGGTCCTGTCAGCGTGAAGCCGCCGCGCGTCTCGCCGGCCTGGGCGCCAGGGGCGCCAGGCACGCCGACACCCGGCTGCACACCACCGGCACCGACACTAGGCTGGTAGCCGCCGGCCATCTCCTCCGCTGTCGGCTCGACCGCGGGACGCTGCTCGGGCGGTCCTGATGGCGCACCAGGTCGACCGGCGATGCCAGGACCAGCGGTGACTCCCCACTCTCCCGGTCCCGCCGGGGCCTGCCCCTCCGTCCCTAACCGCGCAAGGGGCTCACGAGTGACTTCGCCGACGCGGCCAACGCCGTAGCCAGGGGGCAGAACCGCTTCGCCTGATGGCGTGCCACGCGCACCAGGCTCACCGGGGCCACGTTGCACGCCGCCAACGATATCAAGAGCGCGCTCTCCAGCCCTCAGTCCCGATGGCCCGCCAACCAGACCAGCAATACCGGGACCGGCGGTAACGCCACCCTCGATCGGAAGCCCACGCTCGATCGCCGCTCCCGATGGTGTGCCGGCCAAGCCGGGAGTGAGCGGCGAGACCACGCCGCCTGTGATCGGAAGGCCGCGTTCGATGCCCGGTCCTGATGGCGTGCCAGCACGACCGGGCACAGGCTGTACCGGAGGCGGCCCGAACTGCGGTGCCCAAGCCGGCGGCGTCGGCGGCGCAACTATAGGCGCGCCCTGAACCACCGGCTCGGTGCCGGGAACCGCCGGGACGGTGCCTCGGCCACCCGCCAGCGCGGCTCTGTTCTCTGCCAGGCCGGACGGAGTACGCGGCGCCTCGCCTCCGCGCACCGGGGCTTGGCGAGCGATCTGCGTCTCGCCTGTACCTCTACCAGGGCCGACATACTCGACGTGATATGGATCATCGCCCTTAAGACCGCCCCTAATCCCAGCCAGGCCGTATCTTTGGCCGTTCGTCGCCAGCCAAGTCCGAAACCCACCTAGCTTGAGGTCCAGGCCATTGCCGGTGCCGTGATTGGACGTTCCTATCGAAGCCGCCGGCCCTGTCTCGCCGCTCCGCGCCATGTCGCGCCGGATTTGCTCTTGCGAACGGATGCCCGGCGTCTCGTTCTGCATCTGCTCCGCCTGCGCCTGGGTGGCAGGGCGATAGCCTGAGTTCGCGTGGGCGCTACTTGCGTCACCACCTTGCGCAACGTAATCGCGATAGGCGCGGTTGAAAGCATCTACTGCCGCAGGGTTCATGCGGCTGACATTGACGTTAGCGCTCTTGCTGAAATCTAATGTTCGATCTGATGCAGGCCGCAACGGTTGCGCTCGCTCCGCTGCCTGCAGATTCTGCGGCGAGAACTCGCGTCGGCCCGCCTTTTCATCCGCCCTGTTCGCCCTTAGCGCCGGCGCCCGCACGAGCCCCGCGAACGACCGCGCACGCCCTTCCGCTTGCGCCTGCGCGCGCCCCGCTGGCCCCGTCCGCGCTCCTAGAGGCTGACTATCTGCCCACGGGCCACGGGTTTCTCTTCCGTAGCGCTCGTTGTCTGGACTCTTCGGATCGCGACCAACCGCAGCCACGTTGTTGTTGCCGGTGAAGCGGGCCGTGTTGCCCTTGATGCCGCCTCTGCCTGTCTCGTTTCCGGTCGCCCCATCAATGAGGTCCGATCCATTCAGCGCGTTGTCAGTGCCGGCTTTAGAGTTTGCGTTCGAGGACGCCCCTTTCCGATCGGGATCAGATTTGGCTGGGAAGTAGGGATTAGTGCCGCGGCCCTCGAACTGCTCGGGCGCTATCGCTTTGGCGATGTCACCGTTGAAGTGCTCGATCGCGCGATTGATAGTCGCCTCCGCGACCGTCGTAGACTTCGCAAGGCTGTCTCCGCCCTCGGCACGAACCACCTTCTCGAACCGATCACGTAGCGCAGGATCGGCAGCGAGCCGTTCTCTTATCGCCGCACGCTGCTCGGCCCTCTGCGGCGTCTTGTGCGCGTCGATCTGTTCCTGATTCGCGTCAGGTGGAATCATATTCTGAGGCGGAACGCTGACGTCGCGCGTCCTCGCAGCCTGGCGCTCGGCGCGCGTCGCCTTGGCTTCTTGCGGCGCCTCGCGCGCCGCCTGTGCCGCTGCAATATCGGCAATGCTCGCCGCAGGGGAGCCAGGCGGGGCCGGCGGAGCGCCTTTCGGCGCCTCGACTGCCGGCGCTTTCGGCGCCTCTGGTAGCTGCTTTGCCCGCGCGGGCGGTATCGGCGGGAGCGTCGTTGCCGGCGGCTCGATTTGCTGCCGCTCCTCGCCCTTCGTGGTTGTCCGGCCGGCACCAATCGTCGGCGCCTCTGTCGGGACAACACCAGCGACCGGAGCCGCCCCGGTCGGCGCTGTCTCGCGCGTCAATCCCGGAGTTGGCCCAGTCACGGGCGCGCGCTGCGGAGCCAGACCTAGCTCTCGCTGCTGCTGCTCCTGTTGCTGCTGCTGACGCCGACGCTCCTGTTCCTGACGTTGCTGTTCCTGGCCCTGCTCCTCTTGCTGCCGCTGCGTTAGCCCCGGCGTCTGTGTTCCCGGCGGCCCGATCGGTGGCCGCTCCGCTCCCTCACCCTCGACTGGTGGCGGAGCATAGAACTGCAGCCGTCCATCTGGTCCGACTTGCGGGATCAGTAGTGGTCCTGGTCCCGGCACCGGAGGAGCAACAGTTACGCGCCCGCGTTCCCCTTCTCCCGGCCGCGCGCGCTCGCCTCCCTCGGGTGGTGGTGGCGGCGCGTAGGGAGGAGCAGGCGGCGACGGCGGCTGCGGTGGCGCTGTTATGGACGGCGTTGGCCCAGGCCCCACAGGGCCGGGCGCAAGCGGCGATTGGTCGGTAGGCGGCGCAAGCGACGGCGCTTGCACAATCACATCGCGCGGCGCTCCTGGTCCGGGAGCTTGGGGCTCTGCGCCCGGCGGCACATTCGTCGTATAGGGCGAACCGTATGGCGTTCCCCCACGCCCAGGATCGCCACGCTCGAAAGCCCCCGGCGGCATTGTCGTGTCGACCGGCTGCACGCCGCCTCCACGCGGCGCAGGTTGATCGCTTTGCGCGACCGCCCCGCGCCCTTGATCAGACCGCTCGAAACCCTCTGGATCGATTGACGTGTCGACCGGCACCGCCGGTCCCGTCGTGGCTTGTGGCGGAGCCTGATAGGCGCTCGGATCGAGCGGCTGGGACCATGTTGTGGGCGGAGCGAAGCTCTCATAGCGACCAGGCTCAGGAGTTGTGCTGTACGTCGGAGCCGGAATGCCGCCGGGGCCTACATCGCCAGGGAGCGCACGCTCGCCACCGCCGGCTTGTGCCTGCTGCTCAGTCTTGGCCGCCGCCACTTCTTGCGGCGTGGTGGGGAAGGCTTTCTCGCCGGGGCCACCGGAAGCGGACAATGCACCAGGGCCACCCTGATGGATATTCAGGGCGGCGAGTTGTGTCTGGGTGAGGCCGCCAGTAGGTGGCGCCAACGACGCAAACTGCGCACCGCGCTCGCGTCCGCCGCGCTCATCGCGGTCGCTCTGATCACGGGCGTAATCCGTGTTGAGGTAGTCGGTGTCCGGCGCGTCCTCGGGTTCCTGCCCGGCGGGTGTGTAGTTGAGTATGTCGTTGAGGACATCCGTCGGCGCAGCGCCTTGATAAATGCCTCCCGCGTCCATGAAGCCGCCGCCGAAGATATCGCCTTCGCCACCGGAAATGTCGCCGACCGACGACATGAAGCCGCCGCCACCAGTCGTGAAGCCGCCGCCAGTCCCCACGTCTGTCAGCGTGCCGGTATCGAGCGCGGCAAACTGCTGGCCGCCACCCGCGAACTGGCCACCACCGGCCGTCAGCATGTCGAGAGTGTCGGGAGCGAAAGTCTGATCGGAAGGCGCACCCGCCGCCGCTGCAAACTGGCCGCCACCCCCGCGCTGATCCTGGTCCTGCTGATCTGTTGTATCGAATGCGGTGGTGGTGAAATCTCCAAAACCGCTCAAATCGTCCGGCCCGGCAGCAAAATCGAACCCGCCGCCGCCGGCAAGCTGGTCGCCGCCGCCACTCGGTGCGAACTCTCCCAGGCGGACGTTCGACGGCCCGACCTGGGGATCAGACATCGGCGCGGGGATGCCGGTAATGTCTGCCGGGTTGTCGAAGTTTCCGAACGGGCCGGTCGGCGATATGCCCATGTCCGAAACAGCTTGTGCCATTTCCGAAATCGACATGCCCGACTGCGCCATGCCTACTACAGCTGCGGTGACGCCAGGCACCGCGGCCTGCGGCGCGTTGAGGATGGCGTTGGAGGCGAGCGCGTTGGCCTGGCCGGCGATCGATTGCCCAAGCTCGACCGCAGTCTCGGTCGGGCCGACGATCGAGCCGTAGTTCATCGCGTTCTCGAAGGCCGCCGGCGAGACAGCGCTGTAGGTGCCGGGCGGGGCAAAATCGAGTTGCGATCCAACGATGCCCATTTGGCCGTTGAAGGCCGGTCCCCAATCGACACCGACACCGGCCACCGTGGAGCCGCGACCGCCCGACGGTCCCGACGGCTCATCTTGCGACGGGCCGAAACCGAAACCGCCAAAGCCAAAGCCCACATCGGCGGCGGTAGCACCGATACCCATGCCAGCGGCGCTGCTTACTCCACCCGCCAGGTCGCCGAAACCTGTTGGGCCACCCCAGCCACCAGCGACACCCGCGCCGATAGAGGAGGCGCCGACGTCTGCATTGCATCCGCCGAGATCGGGACCACAGCCACCGGGAGCGCAGGCCGTGCCGCAGCCGGCGCTCCCAGCGGTGCAGCCCGAGGGCGCAGAGTTGGGGCCACAGGTGCCGGCGCCGCCACCCGCGCAGTCTGCGCCGCAGCCACCGCTGCAGCCCGAACACCCGCCGCCACCAGTCGAACAACCACCGCAGGCGCCACCGGGACAGCCGCCCTCGCAGCTGCAGGCGCCAGGGCCGCAACCACCTGATGAGCCGGCGCCGGCAGTCGCGCCGCAGCCACCACAGGCCGCACCGCAGCCGCCGCAAGAGCCGCAGGTATCGCCACCCATGGCGCAGCCGCCGCTGCAGGCATCACCGCCAGTATCGCAGCCGCAACCGCCGCAGCCGCCACCGCAGCCACCATCGCAGCCACCGCCGCAGCCGCCATAATCGGGACGAATGCGCAAACAGCTGCAGGTGATAGCCGAACATGAAAACCGCGCGCGATTGAAGAACACAAGGCGCCGATGCTCGCCGCCGCCGAAACTACCGGGGCGACTGATCACCGCAAAGTCGGTGCCGTCGGGAACGGCGTTGCCATGCCTGTTGAAGCGCTTCGAGTTGAGATAGTGCAGGCTGGCGATCTTGTTCTGATACTCGTCCCAGTACGCTCGCTCTAACCCGCTCAGGCGCGGCTGCTTCGTCCGGCGCATGCCGCGCCATTGAATCTTGCCGTCCTCACTCCTGCGCAGAAAGCCGCCTTGGGGCTCGTCATCGGAGTCCGGCTGCTTTCGTCGGTACGCCGTGGTAGGCATGATTCGCGAACTTATCACACCACGGGAGGACAGGCATGGACCTGCAGCCGCGGACCTGGCGTTACCGCGACCATATCCGCCACATCACCGACGGCGACTGGCGTGCCATGTACGACGACGCCGGCGTCCCGCTTCGCGGCATCGACGGCAAACAGGGCGTCCGCGACATCAAGGCGGACGGCAGCGCGATCGGCTGTGACTTCGTGCGGATGCAGCCAGGCTCGCGCTTTCCCCTGCATACCCACGACGGCGACCACGAACTCTACATCATCACGGGCGGGGGCTTCGTCCACATCGACGGGCGGGACATTGCAGTCACCGCCGGCCACATGATCCACATCCCAGCCGAATATCCGCATGGCGTGTGGGTGGCAGCTGAGGCCAAGGTCGCGCTGGTTTTTGCCGCCGCCGGCCATCCCCACCGGCACGTCAACTCAACCCAGCGCATGACCGTGATCACAGAAAGTCGTTCTGTTCCTGATAGAACTCATCCGGCCCCAGAGCATCATGGAACCGAAACCGATCATCCATGAAGTTGAACTGCTGGTTCTGCGCGAATAGGTACTGCAGCGAGCCGCGTTTGATCTTGGTGTTGAGATAATCCATGTCCTTGGTGAACTCGTAGATCACCTCTTTCGCCGGCCACTTGTAGCTGCGCCAACCATCTTTAATCCGGCTGTTGAGATTGTTCATGCTCCACAGCTGAAAGTCCTCGGTGTTGTAGAACGGTGCGTAGTAGTCTTTCAGGTACTTGGCGTTGAGCTTGTTGGCATTCCGCTTGGCCGTGTAGCTCAGCATCCGCATGTAGACCGTCTGCCATTTCACGGCAAAGTTCAGCCACCAGAATAGCTCGTAGTTGGTCTTGATTGGGATCGGCGCCGCCTCCTTGAGTCGCTCAAAGAGTTCCACATAAAACGCCGCCGTTTCGCTGTCGCCGCCCAGCTTCTCCTCGAAAAAGTTCAGGAACACCAGACGATCATAAGGACCGGCGATAGCCGCGTCGCCGAAACGGTTGATCGCTTCCGCCGTGATATCGGAACCGAATATCTGATCGTTGTGCTCGCCGCTCACGAGCAGGTTGTTGGTGCCGAGAATGTAGGGAAACAGCATCGCCGACCGGCATGGTAGCTTGCCGCGAATGTGCTCCTGATAGAACAGCGGATACTCGGTAATGCTGTCCTCGGAAAGCAGCACCACAATCCGCTGTTTTTGTGCAGACGTGGCACATTTCAGGAACGAAACCAGGACACACGTGCTGTCCACGCCGCCTGACCAGAACACGTAAAGCGGACAATCCAAAAGCTCGGCGCGAGCGGCCAGATTGCGAGCGCGCACATTGCAGACCTGCTCATAGGTCTTCGTGAACGTCTTCATTTTCGGCAGGGGAAAGAGGCATTTGGTGCGGATGGGAAAGGTGATGGTCTCCGTCCGATCGACCGGCACCACGCGATGGTAGAGCTTGAAATAGGCATTGAACTTGGCCATGCCGGGCAGCGTGTCGAAGCGCCCAACGTAATCCGACCTATAGTGGGTAAACAGCACGCTCCACCTCCAACGCCTTGAAGAAGTCGCGCCGAAAGTCCGGGATGATCCGATCCGCCGCTTCGAGGTCCGTAACCATCTTAATCCGCTCGAAGTATTTCAGACGAAAGAACTCGCTCTTTAACAGCAGGTCATCGGCGAAGGTCGCCTTGAGCAGTATCTCATCGGCCGCCGCCTTCATGGTCAGCCCGGAGAAGTCCGCGTACTGCAGCACATAGGGGAAATCTAGCTCCGCGCCCTCGGGATAGCCTTTGTCCTTGAACCGTTGCGCCTGTGTCCTCTTGGCAACGTACACGACATCCTGCATCGGCACGCCCTCCCACGCCGGATAGCGCGCCATCGTCAGCGCCCTGGTTACCTCCACGAGCGCGGTCGCCTTCTTGACTGCCAGCTGGGAAAAGAGCCGCAGCCGATCGGTAATCAGGTCGACTTGCGTCGGCACGAATGTCCGCCGGTCGCTCTCCCAGGTCCACAACGGCCAGGCATCGGGCGGCAGCTTGGCGATCGGGAACTCCTGCAGATAGTTCGGGTAGTTGACGGTGTAGACGTGATCGGCCTCCGACATCGCCTTGGTCAGGAACACGATCACCGGGATACGCTGGCTGAGAAAGATCAGCGCCGACGTCGAGGCATCGAGCAGCGCGCTGTACGGCAGCGGCCCTGCCATCAGACTGCACCGCCTCGCATGTAGCGCAGCACGCCGCCGATGGCATAGCGCCGCAGCTGCTCGCGTTGTATCGGGTGCATCTGGTTGAGCCGTTTTTGGCCTTCCAGCAAGCGCTGGATCACGTCGATATAGGCTGGATCGCGGTAGCCCCTTGGCGTCGGCATCATCGGCACCATCTCCGCTGGCTCGGGCGTGCGCGGCAACTCGGGATCGTTGTCGTGGTTGACCAGCCCGGCGACGGCACCACCTTCGGCGCGCCCGCGCTCCTTGGAATAGGCGATGGCGAGGGCCTGCTTACGGCTCTGGACGTGCGGGGACTTCCCGATCTCCCCCATTAGCGTCCGCACGTTCTCCTCGAAGTGTCCCGGCCCTTGAAGCGGCATCTTCCTGCTCCATCTTCTGCCGTATCCGTTCCGATTTGAGCTTTAACAACAGCCGCAGCATCGCCCGCCGATTGGTGTAGCTCACGAAATCTCGGTTCGCCAAGTGCGCGCCCAGGTTCAAGCCATCGATGCGCCCGATCTCTTTCTCGATCTCCGCGATCAGCTTGTCGGACACCGGCGGCATCTCGACGGTTACGGCGTCACCCAGCACCTCGCGGCGATAGGATTGCGTCAGATAAGTATCCAGCTGCTCGCTCATGGGCTGCTCTTGGAGTGGACGAACTTTTCGTCGAAGGCAGCGTGCAAGCGCTGCATTGCCTGCACCACCAGCATCATTGACGCGGCCCATTGGTCGAAAGAGGCCGGCGGCGGCTGCTGGGACATTGGCGGAGAATCCGGGGGCAGATAGGTCATTTTCCAATCACCGTCCAGTTCGTGCCGTTATAGAACGCCAGCACAGTATAAATCGTCGCCGGCAGCGTGCCACCAGCGATCACGGCGCCCCAAGTGTTGGTCAGGCTGTTGTTGACGCACATGATCGTCCCGACCTTGGGCGCGTCCGGCAGGTCATCGAAGGCTACCGGCGTGAGCCCGTAGCCCTTCCCATTGGCTACATGGTCCGCCATCGCATTCATCGATTGCGCCAGCAGCCGCCAGACTTCCTCGACTCTCACGGTCGTTTTCCCGCCGGCTTCACCCGATAGGTCACCACACCGACGCGCGCCGAGAAGCCCTTGAGGTGGTCCCACTCGTACTTGAGCCCCACGTAGCGCGCGCGTACCCGCGGGCTAAAGAACTGCCGTGTTGGCGTCATCGAATACGGCCCGAAATCATGCACCGGCCCCTCGGGGTAGTTGGCCGCTTTGATCGTGACCTTCACGCCGCCGTCGCGGCCGGCCCACTTGAAGTCGGGATGGCACTCATCGACCATCATGATGATGCTGCCGTCGCCTAGCTCGACGAAGCCGGTCTCCACGTACACACCTTTCATCGGCTCGGTATCGGCGTCAAACCCGCGCTCGTGCTGCTGCACAAGATTATTTTCGTCGGCGCCCAGCGGCGTTCCCCAGATCGAGTTGTCCAGCCAGGCGGAGCGCGTCAGCACGCCGCTGTCCCAGGCCCCGCCCTCCGCCATATTGACCTTGACGTATTTCGTGGTCTCGTTCTGCACCTGTGTGCCCGACGTCGGCTGATAGTCCTGCGGGATGCTGCCCTCGACCAGCTGCGCGCCCCAGATCAAGCAGCCATTCGGCGGCACGCCCAGGTAGCTCAGCTGCGTGCCATTGGTGACGTTGATGGATACTCCTAGCTCGGGCGAGTGATCGCTGGTGAATGTCATTATGTACCGCATCCAGCCATTGCCGCCTGGCCCGGTCGCCAGCTGGTCCTGGACTACCTTGGCCTCATTGAGCATGAACGACGGCGCCGACACACCGCTGGAAACTATATTCCCGTGGATGACGTCGAACGTCGCGTAGGCGTAGGCGCCGACGAAGCCGGCGAGCAGCGTCAGATTCCGCGTCGACTGATAGTGCGCGTAGAGCGAGAACGTATAGGTGATCTTCTCCGCGCGCTTGAGCACCAGCTGGGTGATGTGGTGCTGCCCGGTGGTGGCGGTCTCTTTCAGATTGATGACCGTGCCGCTGCCGTCCGGGGCGAAGATGATGACGCCGACCTTGCCCTGCAGGTCGCGGTCCCACCAGCTGATCATCGCGAACGCGCTGTCGTCGAACCAGCCACCAATCCGAATGTTGGGCTCGTACACGTACAGTGCCGTAAACAGAGCGTAGAAATCGACGATGACGCCCGTAGGCGACCACGCGCTCAGCTGCCACAACTCTGTCGACCACAGCAGCAGGTTCCCCGCCGGCGATAGAGCCGTCGCCTTGGACGGGAAGTAAAACGCCAACTCGTTAGTCGAGGAGTTGGGCGCGGCGTGGCACTTGTTGATGTTGACCGTATCGATGTCTTCGAAGATGTAGTCCCACACCGTGCACGGCACCGGCGCCACACCGCCGGCGAACTGCCAGAAGTTCTTGAGCGACTGCCAGATTGTTGCCGTCCCGACTGCCCCGACCGCATGCGGCGCGACCAGGCCGCAGCCCGTGGCCATGATGGCGAAGCCGTAGATCAGCGGCGGCCCGACATAGCTCATCATCCAGCAGTCGACGTCGGTGAACAGCAGGGTGGCCTGCGGCGCCTGGATAGCGCCGACGATGCGCGAGCCGCGCGAGAGCCGGAAGCTGCCGGCCTGGTTGCTCACCGTGGCATTATAGATGTCGTAGCCGCCGACGTCGGACCAGCGCACCAGCAGCGGATCGATCACGCCGGAGCCCAGGATCGGCTCAGAGCCGAACAGGATGACCTGTGCCTGCGGCATGGCAACGATCATGCCGTTGTTGTGCTGCGGCGCCGTCACCGGCGGGCCGACGCCGACCGGCTTGATGAAGGGGCCATTAGTGATCGGCGGATGGTAGACCTGCAGCGGACCACCTGCCGCCAGCACCAAGCCATCCTGCCCCAGATTGGCCAGGAACCAGGACTGTTTCTGCGGATTGCCCAGCGGTTGCGAGGTGGCGATGCCGATCACAACGCCCAGCGAGGTGTTGAACGTGCCGGTCGTGGTCGAGTGCTCGGCGACACAGCCGTCATAGACCTGATGCTCGGGATCGCCGTTGCCGTTGCCCGTTCCCAGCACGCCCATCTGGAAGCGGAAGTTGTTCGCGTCCACCACGCTGTCGACGTAGACCACGGTCCCGGCCGGGGCAGAGAAGTTGACCTGCTCCCAGGTGCCCGCGGCGCCATATCTGACCGTCGTGGTCTGCGCAAACGTCACGGGACTCCCGACGCTGAGCCCGTGCGAGGGCCACAAGCAGGACATTATGTTGGGCAGGTCGTTGGTGAATAGGCGAATGCCGGGAACGCCGGCGGTCGTCGCAGCTGCCTGCAGCGGCATGTCGAAGGTGAAGCCGCCAGTCACCAGGTCCTTGATCTTAAAGAACGTCTGCGCAGGAATGATATTGCCGCCCAGCGATACCGGCAGTTCGAACACGAAGGTGCCGCCGCTCGCCACCGAGACGTTGGTATTCACCGTCACCGTGGTCGAGCCGGCCGTGGTCGAGAACGTCGTCGCCGCGGCACCACCAAGCTCCAGAATGAGACCGCCCTGGAGATCGATCTGATGTCCTAGCTCGTAGATCGCGTCCTGGATTGCGAGTTGGACGCCGAGATCGGTCGCGACCAGCAGGTTCTTGTTGTTGCCGAGATCGAGCCAGGCGTGCATGCGGCGGATGATGGCGCCGAAGGCATCCTGGAACAGCCGCTCCCAGCCGCCCCACTTTTCCAGCAGGCCGCCGCGCCAGCGCACGAGATTGCCGCCGTACCAGGAGCCCGTGGCCTGGGCTTGCGTGGCCTGAGACTGGAAGCCGGGTTTGGCCTGGGGCTTAACCAGGGGCATGCGCTACCCCCGTGCTGCAGCTACCGGCGGTGGCGGCGGACCAGGCGCCACGCCGTGCATTCGCATTGTCTCCAGCACGCCGCCCTGGCGGAGATAGGTGTATTGCGATTCCCAGCTGACCGCGCGCGCCGGATCATCCGCTTGCGCGCCGAAATCGCGCTGGTAGCCGGAGCCGAACACCATGCACAGGCACAGAAATAGCTCGGGCCAGTACACGCTCAGATACGTCTCGGGGTTGTCCGGCGAGAGCGGGAACGGCCGAATGTCGCCGTAGAGTTCCGCGTAATACGCCTTGTCCGGCTCCGGCATCAGCCGCACGGTGTGCGTCATCTCCTGGGAGTCCGGGACCGGCACCGGCGGCTGGGTGAACGGCGTGACAACCGGCGAGACAGAGCCGACGACTGCATATTTCAATGGCAATCCTGGTTTGAAAGATGCTTGCGGCCAGAAGAAATCGAGCGACTCCGGGGAGATGCGGTCCAGCGGCTTGCGCGTGCTGGTATTGGTGATCGGCCCTGCGGGGGTGAGCACGTTGATTTGCCGCAGCGCCCGCACCGACATCGGCAGCGGAAACTCGCGGTTGCCCGCGATCAGCCGTACCGGCTGGGTGATCCTGGTCGCGAGGAACTGCATCTCCCGATACATGCGCCCGTCGGCGTAGAGGAACATCGCCGGCAGGATGCGCGTGAAGTTGACGTCCTCATCGTTCATCTCGACGCTGAGCATCGTCTTGAGCCAGGAGACACATTCGTCGTAGGTCATGTGAGCGACGTCACCCCTCGGATATGCGACCACAGATGGATTTCATTGCCCAGCGTGGTGATGCACTTGGCGCGCACGCGATAGGTGACACCGGGAAACAACCCGCCGACACGCTGGATAGTCGCGGTCTTGCGCATGCTGCCGTAGGGCTCGGTGATGAACGACGGCCCCTCCAGATGGGCATTGGGATCGGTGTCGATGCCGGAGACGGCGGAAAGGTCCCACACCGACGACATCAGAACTTCGTCGTGCTGCAAATCGTTAACGAAATCCAAGCCAAGCACCTCGGATTCCTCGTTCTCCTGGGGGCTAAAATCTATCCCGGCATACATGGCTCAAGCCTATCTGATTCTAGCGCCGCCGCCGTACCTCGTTCTTGATCATCTGGTCCGGCCGGCCGACGATGCGAGCAGCCACCGGCACGAAGAAGATGTTCTCGTTGACGAAGAACGGCGGCAGCACCTCGACCGTGATCGGCGGCGGCGTGAAGATGATGTTCTCGTTGACGAAGAACGGCACTTCCGCCTGCACCAGCGGGATGACGGTGCCTGTAGTGTCCGTGGCGAGCCACCCTGCAATGTCCCGGTCAAACCAGGAGGCCAACACCCTGCTGCTATCGTCGTACCAACCTTGAAGCTGATACTGCGGCTCGTAAAGATTTGGCCCGTTAAGCGCGACCATCAGTAGAACTCCTCGACAAAGATAGCGCCGCCAAGTCCGGCGGAAGCGGCGGAGAAGGCCGCGTTCGCGCCCTGCCCGCCGCCGCCACTACCGACGCTGTAGCTGTAAGAGCCGGCCGGAAGTACCTGCTCGCCATAGCCCCCGCTGCCGCCACCGCAGCCAGGTGTCGTCGTTGTGGTTGCATTAGGAGCGCCACCGGCTCCGCCGGAACCATAACCAACTGGGCTTCCGCCCGGGCCGTTGTAGGTCCCGCTGCCACCTTGACCGATCGGATTGCTGCCGCCATCTCCGCCCACGCCAGCGAACTGCGATACGACACTAAGCATGCCAAATCGCCCGTACCCACCAGTCATAAAAAACTGGAAGCTGCCGCCACTGACGCCGCCACCACCGCCGAGGTTGCCTGTCCCCCCGGTGCCACCACCGTTGCAGGTCCCGGTTCCGAAAGTCGTGGCGGTCCCAGGATTGCCATTCGTGAAGCTGCCGCCACCACCACCACCACCGACCATTCTCACCTTGATGCGCTTGCACCCGGCAGGAGAGTTGTAAGTGCCAGAGGAGCCCGCTGTCGTAAAACTTTGGTACGTTGGAAGCGGAATGTTTGCGGCCACCGCCCCGGTCGCGCGGTTGATGGTGAGCGGGTTATCGATGAATGCACCGGCATCGGTGTAGCGGGTGATGGAGAAGTTGCTGCCCGCATTCGCGCCCGACTCGGTCGTGCTGTCGGCGAGACTGATCGCCCAACGATTGAGGTTGTTCGTTCTACCCCAGAGAACATCGCCCCGGCCGCCGGTGGCAGTTTTATTGAGAACGAGCGAGGTGACGTTGCCGCCCTCCAAGCTCTCCAGCGTCATCGTCCCGTCAGCGCGGTTGATTTTGAGCGGGATCGGGCCGAAGACGGCACCGGAGTTGTTGTAGCGAAGGATTACAAAATCCGAACCGCCGGCTCCGCTCGCGCCTCCGCTCTCCGTGGTGCCCTCGCCGAGAAACAGGCCCCAGCGCGCCACACCGGCCACGCGACCGTAAACGACGTTCACGCCTCCCAGCGTTTTGTCAAAATACAGAACCGGCGAAGCCTTGCTGATCGTCAGATCGCCCGTCATCGTGTCGCCGGCTTTGAGCACATAGCTGCCCAAAGCCGTCGTCAGCGCACCTTGCACGAACGCCGTCGTTGCAATGCTAGTGTCGTTGTCTCCCGCTGTTGGCGTCGGCGCCTTCGGATCGCCTGTGAATGTTGGTGAGGCAATGTTCGCCTTGAGCGCGTCGGCATTGTCGACATAGGTCGTTGTCGCCAAGCCTGCCGTGCTCACCGTGCAAGTCAGAGTGCCGCCCGAGAACGACAATCCGGTGCTGATAGTGACCGGCGACCAGGTGTCAGCAGCAGAACGGTAGAGCCATTGTCCGGTGCTGGCGTAAGCCGCGATCGAGGTGAGATCGGCGTCGAACGGCTGAGCAACGGCCCAGGCGGCGTTGAAGCGCCCATAGAGCTTGCTATCGCTGGGCGCCTCGGGGATGCCAGTAGGAGATGTTATCCACGCGGTCGCATAGTCAGCGCTCGACGTCTTCGCGAGCACCTGATTGATCGTGCCGCCGGCTGGCACACCGACGCCGGGCGCACCGGGGGCGCCAGGAGCACCAGGCGCACCGTCAGCGCCGTTAACACCGTCAGCGCCGTCAGCGCCGGGAGCACCGGGGGCGCCATCGGCGCCGGGCGGACCATCAGCGCCGGGCGGTCCTTGCGCGCCGGGTGGGCCGGTTGCGCCGACCTCGATCTCGACGTCGATCGCCTGGATTGGTGGCGAGACCTCGACCTCGATCAACTCAACCGGATCGAGGACGAGATCGACCTCGACGACCTCGACCTCGACGGTCTCGATAAGGTCGAGAGGATCATCGGCCATCACGGCACCGTGCTGTCAGTCACATCCGGGGTGACGGTGACCGGGCCGGCAAGCGGCGTTCTAACGTCGCCCGACAGATAGGTCAGCTGCAGGTCCCAGGCGCCCTTGCTCGGCAGCTTATGACTGTCGGCGGCGAGCAGCGTCACATCGATGATATTGGGCAGCGTGACGACGCAAACGAGATCGGTGATTTGCGTGCCTGCCGGGCGCTCGCGTATCTGGGACTTGGCATCAACCCCGGTCAGATCGACGGGGATGGTCTTGTCAGGATCAGCCCACAGCCTCACGCGCAGGTGCGCGCTATCCCCGCGGTAGATGTCCAAGGGTAGCTGTGCTGGCTGCATTTCATCCTCAGCTGCCTTTGCCGTCGGGGCGGAATATCTGGCTTTCGTTCACGTGGAACGGCGCCTTCACCATTTGCGAATAGGGGAACAGCACCTTGCGCTTGCCGGTCACGCTGTCGTAGTGCGCCAGCGTCAGGTTCTTGGCGCGCCGGAACAGGTCGTCGACCACGTACTCGGCTCCTCCGCGCGAGGGCGTCGTCATGCGAATGCCGTGCACGATCAGGTTGACCGCCAGGGTATAGACCTGCTCGATCGGGAGCTTGCCCTCCATCGCCTTGTTGAGAGCATCCCAAATCTCTTGCAGGTTTCCCGCATTCTTGACCGCTTCGACCAAAGGATCATTCATAGCGCGAATATCCCCTGTGTGTTCCAAGTGATCAGCAGGTTGCCGCCGTTTGGCACCATCGGGAAGCCGGTGATCCCGGTATCCTCATAGAGCACCAGCCGCCAAGTCGAGCTAGCGCCGCTGTTGTGGCGATAGATGATCAGCCCGCCGATGCTCGTTCCCGTGACGTTGATAAAGACCGCGGTGTCGGCCTTGAAGATGTTCGAGACTAGGATGTTGTTGTTGAGCGCCACCGGCGGCGCCGGCGTGCCGGAAACGCTGGAGAAGTATTGGTGGCTGTCGGAATAGGTGTAGCCGCCGACGCCAAGTGTCACCACCGCGAGATAGGGTGCGTTGACTCCAATCTGATCGAGGGAGTTGTTCGCATCCAACTCGGTCATCACCGAGTCTTTCCAGAGCGGATAGAGTACGTTCGCCATATCTGCTCCTACGGTATGATCGGCGGCTTGTATTCCGGCGTGGTCTTGTCCGGGCCGTGCTTCTCCGCGCGCGGATTGAGGATCGGCACGGGATCGGCCGGAAGGACGATAGGCCGCATCGTCGGATTGGGATTGTCCAGGCAGGTCGGGCAATGCAGCCAGCCGGTGCTGCGCAGTTCCTTGCCGAACCAGGCCATCTGCCAGCGCAGGTCGCGGTGGTTGTACTGGAAGCCGCAGCAGTCGCAGATCGCAAACGCCTCCGGGCGTTGCGGATCGACCTTGGCGTGGCCCTTTGGTGCGAATGTGCCCATCAGTATGCCGCGTTGGTGTAGATGCTCATCGCCGGCACGATACGTAGCGGCGAGTTCTCGACATCACGGTCCTTGGCCTTGGTGAAGGCGCCGACCGCACGCGGTGCCAGTTCCGTCATGCGGCCGGGCGCGTACAACTCCGCCAGCTTGAAGGCGAGCCCGGCGACGTAGGCTTCGAGGAAACGATACGGCACCTCCGGCGTCATGCCGCCCGGCACGCTGGCGTCCTGGATTTGGCGGGCGCGGAAAAACTTGAGCGTATAGGGCTCGGCGTCGTCCGGCGGTTGCCAGAGCGTAATCGTCGGCTCGATCGTGTGGTTGAACCAGTACACCGTCGGCCGGTTGGGCGTGGTCTTGTCGGGATAGGCCGCGTAGGTATCGCGATCGGTCGAGATGATGATCCTATCCTTCACCGGATTGGTGCCGGTCGATATCCATGCCGCCATGATCATGACGGTCGACGGATCGACGTCGTAGGTGGGCTCGCCGGGGATCAGATTGATGACTTGTAAGTCAACCGTCCACAGATTGACCTGTTCGTTCGACCAGTCGACCTGCAGCAGGTTCGCCGCCATCGCCGCGTCGAACAGGTGATCCATCGAGATGGCGTCGCGGCGAATCTGGCAGCGCCCGTATGCTGCGATGATCACATCGGAGAACGGGGGAAACCATGCGTAGGTGCCACTGGCCGGAGGCGCTGCCATTATTGCAATACCCTGACCTCGATCGCCGCGGCGTTGCTGTTCACGTAGATTCGAATCCCAAACATGGGCGTCTTGAGTGCGACGGCGTAGCTGCCGGTCTGACCTGGGGGAACTTCGGGAGATGTCACCCAGCGCACGTTCGCTGCCGGAGTCGTCATTGGATCGTCAAGAGTGCATTGCACATCATAGTTAGCGGCGCCCGTCGTGTAGACATACAGCGTACCGGGGAGCTTCGGATTCATCCCAACCGTCTTGCTTCCACCCGGCGTGGTCGGCGGAATGACGAAGCTGTTAAGCGCCATCACTGTGCTCCTCGAATATGTGGAGAGACCAGACCGTCACCACGGGAGGACAATCACCGCAGAAATCCAGCCTCTCCCTTCCCTGTGGTAAGGGAAGCCTATTACCTCACGTTGAGCGCAAACTGGACCTTGCGCATCATCTTGGTGTTGCCGGTGCGCTTGGCCTGCGCCTTCTTAGCCTGCAGGCTCGATGTCGGGATTGTCTCGCCGCTTTTGGTGCCCATCGCCTTGCGCAGTGAACCGACGGTGCCGCGGCGCTCCATGCTGGCGCGTGCCTTGCCGATCCACTTGCCGCTATCGCCGCCGTCCTTGAGCCCTTCGACCGGGCCGGTCAGCGGCGGCGGCTCTCGGCTCTCGCCAGGCTTAGGCTTGCGTCGAACCGAGCTAATCCCGCCGCCTTCCTGGTAGTTCCGGGGCATGATCTCGTCGCGGCCCTTGAGGAAACCTTCCTCGGTCTTTGGCCGCATGCCCTCCTCGGTTCTGCGCGCGATGTCCTCGCCGACGCGGGGGCCGCCGGCTCCTCCTGGATAAGTATCGGGACGCCCAAGCGGACCAAGCCCAGGCCGCGGCGTCCTTCCGCCGTACTGGCGCTTGGCAACACCGCCGCGCTTGCGCTGGGGAGCCCCGACCTCTTTCGGCTCGTATTTCAACTCGATGTCTTTGATCGAGGGCCGCTCCAGTGTGACGTTGGGCAGCGCCGGCCGCTCCGTCGGCGTGGGTAGCGCCGGGCGCTCCTTTGGCGTCTCCATTTGCCGGCGAGTACGGATCAGCGCCTTATCGGGATCGGTTCCGTATCGAAAGCCGGGCGGGACTGCACCGCCTTCCTGGTACTTGCTTTTCTGCACCACGCGCCCGCCTTTCGGCGCCTTCGGCGTGGCGGGGGAGAGCAGATCGGCGTCCGCTTTCCCCGCGACCGCGCCGCCGCGGCGGTACGCCTTGCGGTCGGGCCGCGAACGCGCATTCTTGCCCGCGACCTTGGCGTGGAACGGCGAGAGCTTCTTCTTCTTCTTTTTGATGAACTGGGGCGGGAGCGCCATGTCATTTCCCCCGCTTCATGAAGTGCCCACGGCGAAACGACGGCGAGCGATCAGCACGACGTGTCGAGTTTCCGCCACTCACCTTGCTGTGGAAGGTGTTCTTGGGATTGACCATGCGCTTGGGATTAGGCGGCCAGCGCGGGACCTTGCCGCCCTTGGCCAACTCCGCCGCCTCCCCGATGAAGTCATCGCGCAGGTCGCGCGGGGAGTTGCCAATCGGACCAGCAGGCGGACGTGCCATCGCGGACTCCCCTTTGTTTGACATGCGCGCAGGCAGCTGACAGTCCGCCTCGCCAGTTCCCCGGGTGTCGTTTCACCCAGACGCGCACATTCAGTTACGACGTGGGGAAGCTCCCGTACACGGACCTCCAGTCGAAGTAGCTGAAACAGTACCGCTCCCTCCCCTTCACCTTCAAATTATCTGTGTCAAAATCGACGTACATGTCCATTTCGAACGGAACGCGATCGTAATAGATCAGGCCACGTTTGTCGGTTTTGATGAACCAGGCATACGGTGAGGTCAGGAACTCATCGACGATGTAGTCGCGCAACCCGCCACCGACGTGCTGGATGGCGTTGATGTCGTTGTCGTTGGTTCCCGGGCGAAGCTCGCTACGTAGCAGCCGCACGATGACTTGCTCCAGAGCCGCGGGGACAAGGACAAGCTCCGCGCGGGCGCTGATTTTGATGTTGCGCTCATCAACCCAGTTGTTGCGGATGACCGTCATGGCGGTCAACAGCGAGGACTCGTTCAGATCGATGTCGGTGCCGGGACGGTTGCCGACCACGCCGATGTCGATCGGGTGGTCCGTCGCGAACAGCGCTTTCTGGTCACCGCCGACCTGCTGGTCGAAGACGGTGCCGACGTTGAAGATGTTCGCGGCGTAAATTTCCTTGGTCACCGCAAAGACGTCTTGCAACCCGAGGTTGGAAGGATTGAACTCTGCCTTATACTGGTTGTCTTCCACGGCCTTCCTGGTAATAATATACCCAAGGCTCAATTCCTTCATCTCTGCGTTGTACAACCAGCGTTCACCCGCGCGCTCATCGAAGTAGGTGCTCTGGGCTTCCGCCTTCTCACGCGCGAGCGGCAGGTACGCCATCTGCGTGCGGCGTTCCTGTGCCATCTTCGAACTGCGCTTCTCGAAGAGGCGGGACCACTTGGTCTCGATCTTCTTGTAACGACCTTCCACGGCCGCGAGGCCCGGGAAAAGCTCGTTCTTGATCGATGCCATATCAATCGGCATAGCTCATTCTCCTCTTTTCCCTGCCCGACTAGATGCCGAGAGCAGCAGTCTTCATGAACATCTCGTTCCAGCCGACCTCGACGATGTTGTAGGCACTCGCCGCGTCGTACCCGTCGGAGATGTTCACACCGAAATTGCCCAGCCCCACGATCTTCCAGGGGAAGGCCGCGGAGCCGGTGGTGGTGGGGGCGCCCAGCGCCATCTTGGAGAAGCCGGTCGTGCTGGCGTTGACCACGATGTCGGCGTTGGCGCCGAGATCGGCGAGCGTGATCGGGCCGGCGTTGGCCTGTGCCTCGAAGATCACGAACGGATCGTCGATGACGAAGCAGTCGACCAGGCCGAGACCGCCGGAGCCCGGCCAATAGTTCGTCCAGATGTTGTAGCCGAGAGCGGCCAGCAGGTAGTGGCAACCGTCGAAGACGCCGCGCACCACGTGACCATCGGCAGCGGCCGCGACCGCGACGGTGCCGTCGGCGAGGCTCTTAACCACGTCGCCGCGGTTCATCGCGCCGGCGTTGTTCTGGGCCTTGAGTTGGGTGAAGGTCGAAGTCCAGGCTGCGCCGTCTTGACGGCGAATGGGCCGGAATCCGAATGGAGCCTGTGTGTTCGCCATAAGCTGGCTCTCCCTGTGAAGGGGTTACCGGCTTTGGCGAGCATCGCCGCAGACCGTGCGATTAGACCTGGTTCACTCGTCCGGCATCGGACGTGGGCGCTATTCCGGGATTACTCTGGTATCTCAATCGCCTCGCGCGTGGTGCGATTCGTGAGTACCATCCTCGGTGCCTGGCCCTCCGGCGTTACGCCCAGGTTCTCGCGATTGACGCGCATAGCCCGAGTCGCCTGTTCATGTTCGTCCATCCGCGCCTTCACTGTCAAGCGCATGGGCCGTTCCATCAAAATCATGTCCTTGACGATGACGGGACCTTCCGTGCCTTCCGGGGCAAATCTGCCCGGGAAATGCGAGTGTAGAACCGGCCGCCAGCCCTGCAGGTAGTATTCCCGCTGTTCCGAGTAGTCGGCCTTGCCCAGGCACTCATAGCGCTTCCAGTTGAAGTCGATCTCGTTGTCGATGTTGCCCTTGCGCGGATCGCCTCTGGTCGGGGCGTACTGCGCCACCAAGTCATCGATGTTGAACGGATCGATGTTGGCGTTGCCCTCGCGCAACCGCTCGCGTGTCCGGTCCAGCGTCAGCCGCATGGTCTCGCGCACGGGATGGAGCCCTTCCTCGCGCGGGGAATCGCGCAACGGAGAAGGCTCATCTTGACGCGAGCCAAGCCCGCCAAGCCCGGCGGTCCCGGCGGTTTCGTGCATGTGCGGGGGATTGGGCGCGAGCCCCGGCGGGATTCCCGGTGGCGGCACCGGCGGCGGCAGCGGGCCTCTTTCAGAAGGTGACGGTATTCGCTCTGCCATCGGGCTCTCCTGATACACGTGTTAAAGCCTTAACGCTCAGGTGATCGGCGAGATTCGCCCCTCTCTGAGCAGGCGGATGTAGTTGAGCGCCCACTCTCTGGGCGCCACACCCTGCTCCTCCGCGAGGCGCCGCATCTTTGGCGTCATCACGAAGGTGTTGGCATCGGCGCTGCCGCCGGGCGCGGCACCACGCTCCACGGGGGCCGCCATCGTCGGCGCCCGTTGACGCGGATGGGTAGGGCTGGGTTGACCGTTCATAGCCTCTCCTCTGGCCGGGCCGATGATGCTTTCGATGTAGCCGAAATATCCCGGCGTATCGACGGTGTGGCCGGCATCGAGCGCGCTCTCGTGCGCGTCGATCGCGGTACGTTTGAGCGAGCCGTCGCCGCGGATTAGCTCAGGATGCCGGCGCAGGAACGCCTTCGTCGGTTCCGTGCGCCCCTGAATGGCGCGCTCCAGTGGATCGCTCGGCTCCGCCTCTGCCGGCTGGCGCGGCTGCGCCGGCTGCACGCGGCGCTGGTGCTGCACCTTCATGTTCTCGCGCTGCTGCGCGAGCACGATCTTATCGCGTTCCGCCAAGGCGAGATCGCCGCCCAGCCGCTGCATCTTCCGATTGATCGCTGCCGCGTTCGTGAAATCGCCTTCGTTCATTGCGGCGGCGTGTTGCGCTTCGAGCGAATCCATCTGGTCGGTGAGCGCCTTGATCTGGTTCTCGTTGTTCAACTCGTAGACCGACATGCCGCGCCGCTCTGCCTCCTGGGCAAAGAGGATGGCGTTATCGCGCTCCTGCTGCAGCCGGCGGGCGTCCTCGACGGCGCGGCTCCTGGCCGCGCGCTCTGCCGCGACCTGCGCTTCCAGGTCTTTCAATCCGACCGCGGGCGGAGGCGCTTGCCGGCCCGAAGGTCCTGGAACCGGCGGCGGTTTTGCTTGCGCAGCCGCTTGCTGATCCCCTGCTGCCGCTCCCTTCGCCTGGTCCGCTGTCGTCGCATCGTCGTCCTCTTGATTGAGGTCGATGATCAGGTCCTCATCTTCGTTCGCCATGACGTTGCCCTCAGAAGCCCGCCCTCAGTACACCAGCCGCGGATCGTCCACGCGCATCACGATTTGCGTGTCCTTGAGCCGCCGGCAATGAATGCGATCGACCGTGAACTGGCGCCCCTCCAGGATATCGTACTGTACCCAGTCGCCGATCTCGACGTTCTGGCCGTAGAACTTGACGTGATCGTCGTCGCGGAACGCCAGCGGTCCTTTGCCGATCACCAGCCCGACCTTTCCTTGCCACAACGCCTCATCGTGACTCTTGTCCGCACGATAGAACTTCACGCCGGTTTTCCCCAGCGTGTCGTATTGCGGCATGTAGAACGTCGCCGTGATGATCCAGTTGTGGTAGACCGTGACGGTGGGTATCCACACCATGCAGCGGTCCATCAGGAACGCCTTGGGATCATTCCTGTACTCTTCGGCCTCTTCGTCGTTGCGCCAGGGCGGCATTGGCGCCTGGTGCATCGTAGCAAAGCTCGATACCGGCGCAGTCGGATCGTGGAACGTCACAGGCATCAGTTCACCCGATCTTTGAATGTCGACGGCTGGCCCGGCGGCGCGCGCATCGGTTCCTCGCCTTCGTTGAGCGCCTTGGCGACGTCGCGCATCATGTTGAGCACGATCTCGTAGGCAACGATCGTCGACCTGGTGCGATTGACGTCATCCCAGGTCTGGGCCGCGAACAGGCCGTTGTAGAGCCCGCCTTTCGTGCCGTCGCCGTGAAGTAGCTCGCGGATTCTGCGCTCCAGCGCAGCCGCGAAGGCATAGTCGCCGCGTTCCATCATGGTGGTTTGTCCTCAGAACCCACTACGATTGCTTCTTAAGATTCAGTCCTGTCCGGCACCCTGGCAGCAGCTTTGGCCTTACGCAAGCGGCCGAGACCTCCGCCGGCGCCGCCAGTCGAGGGCGACAGGGGATATCCGCCGCCGACACTGCCGCCGCGAGCGAACCGCGACCTGCCTTCCTGGTACTCGGTTTGTCGTACCAGTGCAGGATCGCGGCTCTCGTGGTTCTTGGCCCTGAAGCCCGAGAGCTTCGCCTTCGGCGCCGAGCGCACCTGCTTTTTCATGAAGCCTTCTCCTTTTTCTCCTCCTGACGGAGCATCTTCTTGATCAGCTTGCGGTCCTGCGCTTCGTCACTGTGCCTGGTCTTGCCGCCCTTCTTAAAGCCGACCTGGAGCCCAGGCGCCGGTCGCGTGCGGCGCGCCGCGAGCGTTCCCGGCAACGGCACGGTCAACGGCATGGCCGGACGCGCCGGCCGCCCGGAGAGCGTCGGCGGACCTTTGATCGGCGGCGTCGGTGCGCGGCCGGGCGGCTCGCCGAGAATGCCGCCGCCCTGTCGCTTTTTCACGCCACCACCGTGCTTTTGCTGCGGTGGCGTTGGTGGCGGCTCCGCCAGCGAAGCAATCGGCGGACTAGCCACGCCAGGCCCGCCGCCGCCCATTAGCTCATCCTCTGTAACGTCCCCCGCGTCTTCGTCCTGCTGCTTCTTTTTATCGGCGGGGCCGCCGTCTTGTCGCTTGACCACACCGCCCTTTTTCATGCCGGGCATCGGTCCCGGCATTGGCGGACGAATAGGCGCGATTGGCGGACGCGCGATCGGCGCTGCCGGCCCTATGGGCGGTGCGCCGATCGGTGCGGCGCCCACCGGGGGGGCAATCGGTGGACGCACCGGCACAGGAACCGGACGCCTGATCGGCACCACGCCGGGCCGTGGGGCGGCCAGAGTGCCGCCACCGCCTTGCCCACCAGGCGCCGAGATCACGATGTTGGTCGTGTGATGTGGTTTGGTTCGCTTCTTGCCGCGCACGGCGCCGCCGTTCGCCATGCGATCGGCGCGCCCGCGCGCTTTCTTGCCGGGGATGGTGAAGCCGACGTCCCTGCCGGCATTTTTGCCGGGGTACGTCGTCTTCTTATACATGTTGGACGAGCCGTGCGGCTTGCCGGCGGTCCCGTGAAGTCTTGCGAGTCGGCGCTTTTGCGATGCCTGCGCCTCGCCTGCATACGGATGTGCCATTTCTCCCTCCATCCCTCTTCGGTTAGAGTATGCGCCCTGGCGCAGGATTGAACGCCATCGCCGGCGGCCACAGCTGCGCGAAAGCCTGTGACACCGGCGTCGCCTCGGGATGTACCAGCGCGCTTTCCGCCAGCTGCATGCGCTCGTTGGCGAGCTTCGCGGCCTCGATACGCTCGCGTGAGGCGCGTTCCTCGCGATTGTTCTGCAGCTGCATGCTCTCGATCAGCATCTTGAACTTCTCGCTCAGAAGCTCAAGCATCATCTTGTTCCTGCTGTCCTCCTGATCTTGCGCCAACTCCTGCATCTTCATTTGCAGGTCGCCCATCGCCTTCATCGCCTTCGGATCGGCGGGCGCGCCTTGCCCGGGCGGGGCGAACAGTTCCTCGATCTCGCCCATGCCGACCATCTGCGCGACCTTCCGCACGACCGCGTGCAGGTCCCACATCTGCGGGTTCATCTGCACCAGCTGCACCAGGGCAACGGCTTTCATCACTCTTATAGTGTGGGATGGAGTATTCGGATCGGCGCGCGGCGAGAGGTTGCACTTCTTGAGCGCCCTGATCAGGTCCTCTTTCTCCCACTGTTGCGCCGGCGTACCTTCGCTGTCCTTGCACAGCAGCGCGTCGGGCTGGTCGATAAAGAGATTTCTCAGCAGGTCGAACTCTTCGGCCTGGGCGATGTGCATGCCCTTGTGCACGCTGTCCAAGACTTTGACCGCCTGGTCGAGCATGGCCAGCGTAGTGCCTACAGGGACGTCTTGACGGCCCTCCCCGACCATCAACTCCGGCGTTCCGCCGACACGGCGCGCCTCCTCCTCGATGTGCTTGGTAACCTGCACCAAGCCGGCAGTGACGTCCTTGTAGGGTAGATTCATCACGTGGTTGCCGATCGGCTGGCCGCCAGTGTTGATCCTCACGCCGGCGCCGAGGCCGACGCGGAACGTCATGGTGTCCTGACGTCCCACAGTTTCGGAATAGAGGAATCCCGGCCACGAACTAAATCCTGCACTGTCCAGGGCAAGGCGCCAGGCCGTGGTGACGGCGGCAGTGGCGTTTCCCATGATTTGGAGTAACCCGATGCCATAAAAGCCCAGACCGTCCACGAACGGGTATTTAACAATGGGCATGTGCTTGAGGTATAGTTCATCGTCCTGGTCCCAGTTGCGGCGGACCTCCAGCACAGTCTGCGAGTCTTTATCGATGCTCACCCGGTAAGGGAGCGCCAGGCCGGTGATGTGGCCGTCTTCCTTGTGCTCGAAGCCGGCGATGTCCAGTTCGCAGTAAGACTCGTAGACCGTGTGCTTGTAGTCCTCCTGCCGTGTCGACCACACATTGAGCCCGGCGACGTCCTTCTCGGCGCTCTCCACGGCGTCCGGCGACGGTGCTGTCGGCGGCATAAGATCGACGTCGAGATAGTTGCCGGACAGCTGCATCCGCCTCATCACGCTCTGTCGCATAAAGATACGATGCGTGACACGGCCGCATTCGTGCAGCGAGACTTCGTTGTCGGAGACGATGATGTCATCGGCGTCGACGGAGCGTGACACCGGGCGCCGGCGCACGGGGCAGCGGTAGACTTTCTTGAAGCCTGAGCCGCCGAACCCCTGCATGAAGAACATGCGCGTCGTGTCGGGATAGTATTCCCGGTCCACGCTCGTCAGGTAGCGGTTGAAAAGCTGCTCCAGGTCATCCGCGAGGGTATCGTCGTCGGCACCGGTTTCGTCGCGCGGGCGCGCGGCCTGCTTCTCCAGGAAGGCGCGGCGCGGAGTTTTGGCCGTTGCCGAGTTCGTGACTTTGACCGGGCCGCCGGCAGGAAGGAGTTCTCCCCGCGCGTTGGCCTGGTGCCGCATCACGGCGTCCAACAGGATGGGCGTGCGGATGGTGGTCTGACCTTCGACCGCAGTATCGGCGTCGGCCGTCGGGCTCCTGGGGTTTTCGATCTTCAACGCTAGGTGTTTGATGCCGGCGGCGCGGCGATCGAGCCAGTCGCGGCGGGTTTCGATGTCGGCGTCGATGCCGTTGAGGAGTTCGTCGCAGATACGGGCAAGCTCGCGCTCATCGATGAAGGCGGCGAGATTGGCGTTGTGTTTCTTGGCGTTTTCCCTGGGCTCGCCGGTCGGCTTCTTGCCGTCCAGTCTTATGAGCAGCGAGCCATCGGCGCGCTCGATGCCGATGCTCTCGACCGGCTCCTCGGCGTCTTCTTGCAGGACAATGGTGAGAGGCCCGAGATCGTCCGGGGGCGCTGTTGGCGGCGGACGGCCGGGGAAGTCATCAAGGTTGCGGTAGTGCTCCGTAGGGGTGAGGGCGCTACCATTGCCATTAGCCATGTCTACCCTAACCTCGGGTAAATCCCGTCATTTGGCACAGGAAATGTGAGCCGACCGGGGCGGTCACGCCGGCGGCGAGGCTGTAGGAATGCCAGCCTTCGGGGGGAGTGCAGAAGCCACCGATCGGGATGGATTCCTGCACGCCGCCTGCCCACGGCGTGGTGCCGGGTGTCGGCATGGAGACGAACGTGGAAATCCCGTCGATACCGATGTTCGCATACAGGGTTTCGCCCGACGTTGGGCCGCTGCCGTCGACGTAGACGCACACGTTGGAAATGGCGGCGACGGTTTCGTTCGCCCAGTTGAGGGCGAGAGCCATGATGCCGCCGAGTTGCGGATAGTTCAGCGAGGTGGTGAAATTGATTTGCGCGCCGGAGATGAACTTGTTGACGCGATTGAACCAGCTGAGCACGCCGCGCCAGCCTGAATCGTCCTGGAACTGGGCCGAGGCGTTGGTCTGGCACATGCCGATCAGGGTGTACTCCTGATACTCGACCGTGCCGGCGGCATTGAGCATGATTTCCGTGCCTTCGTTGCCGGATGCAGTCGAAGGCCCGTGCAGAACGCTACCGAGGGGCTGGAAGTTGGCGGTGAGCACGCCGTTCACGTCGATGACGAAGATGAAATATCCCTGATTGGCCGCCAGGTTCGATGACGGATTGCCGCTGACGTAGACGCTAGTATTGGCGAGGCCGGCGATACCGGCGGTCGGGATCGGGCGGTAGCAGCCGTTGTGTTTGATGGCGCCGCCGTCGCGCGGCGAGAACTTGAGCAGGCCGGCGCTTTGATACTGCAGCACGCCGCCGGTCTTCTGTGTGATCAGCGCACCGGCGCGGTTGAAGCCGCCCTGATCGGTGTATTGCAGGACATCGGCCGGGAACATCGTCAGCTTGTAGAGTTGCGCGACGACGGTGCCGTCGGTGTGTTGGACGGTGACGTCGGCGGGGCTCGACGGGCCGCCGTTGTGGCGCGCGTGCAGCGTCTTGATGTTGCGTTGGACGCCGGCCGCGGGCGCGCCGGCAACAGAGGTAGTGCTGGCGGTGGTGATCTGGGTGTTGGTTGCGCCGGGCGTGACCACGCCGGTCGAGGTGTTGGTATCCACCCAGCTGGCGTGGACGACGATGGTTGCTGGTCCGCTGGTGACGATTTGCAGCCGGTCGTTTGGTGACGTCAGAAGCAGCATTAGCTGGCCCCTTATGGTCTGCCGCCAAGTACCGGCAGGAAGCCGACCTCATCGATGTATTGCAGGGTGGCGCCCGGCGGCAGCGTTACGACCTGCATGGCGACCGGGACCGTGCCGTCGGTGTGCGTCACGATGATGCCGGCGGAGGAGGCGCCGCGATTGCGCACGTGCAGCGTCTTGACGTTGCGTTGAACTTGCGGGGGGCCGAGGGCCGGTGCGCCTACGACGTCGACGGTGGTAGCCGTGGTGATGCTGGGGGTGTTGGTTCTACCGGGGCCGACCGCGCCGGCGACGTTATCCATCCAGCTGGCATGGACGTCGATGGTGCTGGCGTTTTGC
>Ga0126377_10000019_pt1 | contig 65206 bp, 52 predicted proteins | sample PanSoiMetPlot_22_FD_92647 | JGI IMG/M metagenome (GOLD analysis project Ga0126377, IMG submission 92647) | Tropical forest soil microbial communities from Panama - MetaG Plot_22 | ecosystem: Environmental > Terrestrial > Soil > Tropical forest > Bulk soil | place: Panama | collected 2016-02-17 | reverse complement strand
CGTCTTCCCCACACCGAACCCACCGGCGATGACGATCTTCACCGCCTGCGGCGCCCTATTCGGATCAGATCTCACGGAGGCCATAGAGCACCCTTTCCAAAAGCGCAAGGTCCGGACGGTCGCCGGCGTGTTGGGGGCGGTGGACCAGGACGTAGCCCTCCTCGGCCATGTCGCCGATGAGGACGCGGGCGACCCCGAGGGGGACGTCCAGGCGGGCGGCGATCTCCGCGATCGACAGGATGTCGCGGCACAGCAGCGCGATCGAGCGCCAGTCGACGTTCAGCGTGGCGGCGGCCGCCTCCCCCGCGGTGGTGGTGGAGACGAGCGCCTCCAGCTCCAGCTCGCCCTCGTGGCTGGAGCGCGTGCGGCCGCCGGTGATCGCGTACGGCCGCACGACGCGACCCGGCTCGTCACCGTTGTCGACGCTGCTCATGGCCGGTTCCTGGGTCATCGGGGCGGCAGGGCTCCTGTCGGGCGGGGGGCAGCGTCACCGAGGCAGTGCAGCCTGCAGCTCGGCGCGCAGCGCGGGCGTGAGCACGTCACCGGTCCGGGCGACCAGCATCGCCATCTCGTAGCCGACCAGACCGATGTCGCAGTCCAGCGTGGCCAGGACGGCCAGGCACGAGCCGTCGCTGATGAGCATGACGAACAGGAAGCCCTTCTCCATCTCGACCACGGTCTGGTTGACCCGGCCGCCGCCGAAGTAGCGCGCGGCGCCCTGGGTCAGGCTGGACAGGCCGGAGGCGACCGCGGCGAGCTGGTCGGCGGTGGCCCGGTCCAGGTCGTCGGACACCGCGATGAGCAGCCCGTCGGCCGAGACCACGATTGTGTGGATGACCCCCGGCACGTTGCGGACGAAGTTCGAGACGAGCCAGTTGAGATTCTCGGCTTCTCTGCTGAGGTGTGCCATTTCAGCTCCTGGGTACTGGCGAATCCGCCTCGAACGAGACGTCGCCCTGCTCGGACCCTGGCGGAGCCTCGTGGCGCCCGCGCTCGTCCTTCTGCGACGACGCCTCGTGGCGCCCGCGCTCGAAACCGGACCGGTAGCTCGACAGTATGCGGCGAACCTCGTCAGGCGATCGACCGGTCGCCGTCTCGGCGGGCCGGTCCTGATCCCAGTCGAGCGACGACCCCGCGGCCAGCGCCGGGGCCATGTTCACCCTCGGGACCCGGCGCGGCAGGCCGACCCGCGTCTGCTGGGGGACGGGCGGGGGCGGCGCGGCGGGCGGTGTCGGCGGCGGCCCGCCCGCCTCCCGCGCGGCCTGCAGCTCCTCGGCCACCGCGTCGGCTCCGGTCGCCGGGCGCGACCCGTTGGGACCGGTGGGGGCGGGCGTGGACGTCTCGAACCAGTCGGAGCGGGTCGCCTCGAAGATCGGCAGGCGGATGTCCTCGCGCCGGTACTCGGGGGTGGGCTCGGGGGTGGGCTCCTGGTCGGTCTCGGGGGCGGGCTGGGGACTGGACCGGGCGATGGGCTGGGGGGCCGGCTCCGGCGCGGGCCGGGCCGCCGGGTCGGCCGGGGTGGAGGCCGGCAGGGAGGGCGGGGGCGGCGCGAGGGCGGGCCGGTCCCTGCCGCCGCCGGCCCTGGCCGCGGCCGGCTCGGGCACCGGTATCTCGGCCGGCAGGGTGACCAGCTGGTCGGGCAGCACGACCAGCGCCGCCCCCCCGTCGTACCAGGAGTGGCGCAGCTGCACCCGGATCGCGTACCGCTCCGCCAGGCGCCCGACCACGAACAGCCCCAGCCGCGAGGACACGGTGAGGTCGATCTCGGCGGGGTTGGCCAGCCGGTCGTTGGCCTCGACCAGCTCGGCGTCGCTCATGCCGATGCCCTGGTCCTCGATCTCGATGACGTAGCCGTTGGTGACCGTCTGCCCGGCGATGTGGACGGGGCTCTGCGGCGGGGAGAAGCTGGTGGCGTTCTCGATCAGCTCCGCGAGCACGTGCGCGACGTCGCTGGCCGCGTGCCCGGCGATGCCGAGGTCGTCGACCTTCAGGACCTCGACGCGCTTGTAGTCCTCGACCTCGGCCAGCGCGATCTCGATGACGTCGGCCAGCGGGATCGGCTCGCTCCAGCGCCGCGCCGGCTTGGCGCCGGACAGGACGATGAGGTCCTCGGCGTTGCGGCGCATGCGCGTGGCCAGGTGGTCCAGACGCGAGAACTCCTCCCGCTTGCGGTGGTCGGCCTGCTTGCGCCGTAGCTCGTGGATGAGCTGGAGCTGGCGGTCGATGAGCGTCTGGCTGCGGCGCGCGAAGTTGAGGAACATGTCCCCGACGCTCTTGCGCAGGGCGGCCTGCTCGGTGGCGACGCGCACCGCGACCTGGTACACGGCGCTGAACGCGTTGGCCACCTCGCCGATCTCGTCGGAGGAGCGGACCGTCTGCGCCGGGTCCGGGCGCACGGTGATCTGGTCGGCGTCGTCCAGGTGGCGCAGCCGCTCCACCACCGACGGCAGCCGCCGCTGGGCGATGTCGAGCGCGCTGCCGCGCAGCTTGGCGAGCGCGTTGACCATCGACTGCGACATCGCCAGCGAGATCCCGACCGAGAACACCAGGATGACCACGATCAGCAGGCTGGTCGACAGGGCCCGCTGGGTGCGCGCCGCCTTGGCCTCGGCGATCCCCTGCAGCAGCTCGGACCCGACGCTCTGCTCCACGCTGCGGAAGCGGTCGACGATGCCGTTCATGGCCGACTGCCACTGCAGCGGATCGCTGTCCAGCTCGACCTTGCCCTGCTCGGAGCGGATGTCCTCGCGCACGTGCTGCGCCCGGGTGGCCTCGGGGCCGGTCATGGTCCGGTTGAACTGCGCGAGCTGGGCGGGGTTGGCGAGCGAGTCGAACTGCGACCGCCAGACCTCGCCGGCGCCGATCGCCGAGACCAGCCGCTCCACCTCGCCGGCGTCCTGGGCGGCGCCGGCGTCCTGACCGGCCTGGGCCCGCTCGCCGAGCTGCGCGGCCTGCCCCACCTGCGCCGGCTGCGCGGGGCGGCTGGCGAAGGTGCCGATCACCAGGCTGCGCTCCAGCGCGGTCGCCTCCTTGGCGCGGGCCAGCGCGGCGATCGCGTTGAGGTCGCGGGAGAACGCCGCCGCGTCGGGCTCGGTCGGGACCCCGGCGACGAAGCTCAGCAGGTTCTCGATCGTGGAGGTGTAGAAGTCGATCGTCCCGGCCGGGCTCTTGGAGGGGCTGCCGGTGCCGCTGGCGCTCGCCCGGTCCACGGAGGCGCGCTCGGCGGCGAGGTCGTTGTCCAGCCGGCGGTCGGCGACCGCGAGCTGCTGGCGCAGCTGGGGCCGGATCACGCCCGGGTTGAGGCCCTCGATGGCCTCCTCGAAGGCGTGCCGCGCCTGGTCGACGACGCTGCGCTGGGCGCCCACGACGCGGCCGTCGACGACCTTGGTGGTGCCTACGACCCCGGCGGACAGGTCGCGCTCCTTCTGCAGCTCGTGGACGAGCGCGAGCGTCCGGGCGTTGGCCTGCACCAGGGTGGTGAGGCGGTCCGCGCGGCGGCTCTCGGAGACGTTGTCGGCGATCCGCGAGGCGACCAGCAGCGTCATGACCAGCACCGGCAGGGCGAGGATGGCCACGAGCTTCGTGCGAACCGGAAGATTCTGAAGCATGTCTACCCCTCGTCCCGAATGCGTCGGCGCGCCCTGCGCGCGATCCTCTGCCTCGCCCCGTCCCACCTGCCACCGGGCGCGAGCGCCCCGGCCGCTCCCCGTCCTGCGGCCGCCGCCGGCCGCCGCGGGATCCTCGCGCGGCTCATGTCCCCGCCCGCCTCCTGCCGGGCCGGGCCGGCACGCGCGCCCGACCGCCGGAGCGCGGCGGCGCGTACGCCGACGCCCGGTCGACGCTGCCGTCCGACCGGGTGTGGAGAACCTGCAGGGTGGCCGTCACCATATGAGCTGCGACCACCGGGGGCGTTTGGGGCATCGAGCCTCCGACCAGCGGCTGGCCGAGAACACGAAGGAGGGTGGACAGCTGCACGTCCAGGCGCCGGGGCGACCTCGATGCTGACTCGGTGGGGCTGACCGGTTGGATGTCCGCTGCGAGGTGACCCGACCCGCGCCGTGCATCACCTGGGGGGTTCCGCGCCTTATCGTCCTCCCGGTTTGGATCGAGGGAATCACGACAACGGTGACTTTGCGGGCGTACGCTACCTTGCTTTGCCGACCCCGTGCAAAGCTTACGATCGCACCTTCTCTGTGAGAACGGTGTTTCGTAACTTACCCTCAAGTGCGTCGTACGCACCAGACCTGGGGAACGCTCCCAACCTGGGGAACCCCCCCAAAGGGTAAAAACAGCCCGACATACGCGGCATTGCGCTCCCTTGGGCCTCGGATGGCGGGACGCACCGGCCGGCGGGAGGGTGCCGGCCGGGACGGCGACGGTGCGGGGCAAGTGTGGCGGGCCGTGATCAGCGGGGCAAGCCGGACCCGGAGAGGGCACGCCGGCCGCGCCCTCGGGCTGTCGCCAGGCCGGTCCATCCAGGCGATGCCCGGGGCGCTGCCTGGCCTGCTTGTTCCCAGCCCTGGGGGCGGGCGAAACCTCCGGACGGCACGAAATTCTCACGGCTGGGGGGGAAGGGCCGGCAGCGCCCGGCGCACCAGCCCGGCCCGCAGGTACCAGCGCACCGAGCGCTCCAGCGCCTCGCGCAGCGGCGTGTAGCGCAGCCCCAGCTCCCGCTCGGCGCGCGAGCCGTCGTACAGGTGCGGGTGGGCGATGGTCCGGACCGCCTCGCGGCACAGGCGCGGGGTGCGGCCGCGCAGCCGGGCGAGCTGCTCGGCGGCGGTCGCGGCGGCGGTCGCCAGCGGTAGCGGCAGGGTCCGCGGGCGCTCGGTCAGGCCCGTCAGCCGGGCCACGATCTCGATCGCCTCGCGGCTGGTGAGCGTCCCGGAGCTGAGCACGTACCGCTCCCCCGCCCGCCCCTCGGCCTCCGCGAGCAGATGCCCGCCCGCGCAGTCGTCGGTGAAGCACAGCCCGAACCGCGCCGGCACGTCGAACGGCAGCCTGCCGTTGAGGTAGTCCAGCAGCAGCCGGGCGGTGCCGCCGCGGCGGCCGGGGCCCTGGACCGAGCTGGGGTTGACCGCGACGACCTCGATCCCCTCGAAGGCGAGCGCGAGCCGCTCCGCCTCGTGCTTGCTGCGCGCGTAGCGCGAGGTGAACGCAGCGGGCGGCGGGCTGGACTCGTCCACCGGGTGGACGCCGTCGCCGCCGAGGACCGCGGCGGAGCTGGTGTGCACGACCCGCCGCAGGCCCGCGCGCCGGGCCGCCTCGAGCAGGCGCCGGGTCCCGTCGACGTTGACCTGCCACAGCGGCGCCGGGTCGCGCAGGCAGAGCGCGTTCAGCCCCGCGGCGTGGTAGGCGACCTCGCACCCGTCCGCCGCCCGGACCAGCGACTCGGCGTCGTCGAGGTCGCCGACGGCCACCTCCAGGCGCCCGGCGCCGGGCGGCGGTCCGGCGCCGGACGGCGGCCCGGCCGGGCCCCACGGCGACAGCCGCCGGACGTCCTCCGGGCGGCGCACGAGCGCGCGCACCCGGCGACCCTCGGCGAGCAGGCGGGCGGCGACCAGGCCGCCGACGAAGCCCGTCGCCCCGGTGACCAGCACCGGCGCGCCCGTGCCGTCGGCGCTCACCGGCGCACGCCCACCAGCTCGCCGAAGCGGGCGAGGTAGTCGAACGCGGAGGCCGCGGTGATCAGCGCCACCACCAGCATGGCCCACTGGTCGAGCCACCACGGCCCGAGCCGGACCTGCGGGCGCCAGATCGCCAGCGTCACCCCGACGACCTGCACGAAGAACTTGAGCTTGCCCCAGATCGACGCGGAGACCACCACGCCGGAGCCGGCCGCCACCGCGCGCAGGCCGAGGACCGCGAACTCGCGGCCGATCACGACCAGCACCACCCAGGGGTTCACCCGGTCGACGGCGAGCAGCGCCACGAGCGCCCCGGCGACCAGCAGCTTGTCCGCGGTGGTGTCCAGGAAGTTGCCCAGCTCGGTCACCTGCTGCCAGCGGCGCGCCAGCCAGCCGTCCACGTAGTCGGTCACCGACGCGACCACGAACACGGCCACGGCCGCCGCCACCAGCCCGTCGTGTCCCGGCATCGCCAGCACCAGCGCGACGAGGACGGGCACCAGCGCGATCCGGACGATGGTGATGCGCGTCGACAGCGTCAGCATCGTCACCGGCTCGCCTCCTCCGCCGCTCGCACGGACCGCCCGACCCCACCGAGCGGCGCTCGGGCACCGGGACCGCGCGGAACCTACCGCAGCGCCGGCCCGGCCGCCGGCCCGCCGGCCACCATCGTAGGCGGCGCGCAGCCGGCCCGGGCCGCTACATTGCCTGCCGGAGCGGACGGGCACGGCTGCGGGAGCCTGGAGGCACCCCGCCCGTCGGACTCGAGGAGGCGCGACGTGGGCGGCACTGCCGAGTTCGGCCTGACGGGGCTTGCGGTGATGGGCCAGAACCTCGCCAGGAACATCGCGGCGCACCACGGCATCCCGGTCGCCGTCCACAACCGCACCGCGACGCGGACCAGGCAGTTCATGGACGAGCACGGGCACGAGGGGTCGTTCGTCCCGGCCTGGACCGTCGAGGAGCTGGTCGGGGGGCTGCGGCCGCCGCGCCGGATCCTCATGATGGTCAAGGCGGGCAGGCCGGTCGACGCGGTCATCGACGAGCTGGCGCCGCTCCTGGACCGCGGCGACGTCCTGATCGACGGCGGCAACTCCTGGTTCGAGGACACCCGCCGGCGCGAGCGGGCCCTGGCCGGACGGGGCATCCGCTTCATCGGCACCGGGGTCTCCGGCGGCGAGGAGGGCGCGCTGCACGGGCCGAGCCTCATGCCCGGCGGCAGCGCCGAGGCGTACGAGCTGGTCGAGCCGGTCCTGACGGCGATCGCGGCCCGCTACCACGGCGTCCCCTGCGTCACCCACGTCGGCCCCGACGGCGCCGGGCACTACGTCAAGATGGTGCACAACGGCATCGAGTACGCCGACATGCAGCTCATCGCCGAGGCGTACGACCTGCTCCGCTCGGCGGTCGGCCTCGGCGCGGCGGAGCTGGCCGGGGTGTTCGAGCGCTGGAACGAGGGCGACCTGGACTCGTTCCTGATCCAGACCACCAGCACGGTGCTGCGCAAGGTCGACCAGGCCACCGGCAAGCCGCTGGTGGACGTGATCCTCGACGAGGCCGAGCAGAAGGGCACGGGGCGCTGGACCGCGCAGCACGCGCTGGAGCTGGGCGTCCCGGTGACCGCGATCACCGAGGCGGTGTTCGCGCGCGTGATCTCCTCGCAGAAGCAGGCGCGGGCCACCGCCGCCAGGGTGCTGCCCGGGCCCGGCGGGGTGAAGGCGACCGCCGGCGAGGACTTCGTCGACGACGTGCGCAAGGCGCTGTACGCCTCCAAGGTGGTCGCCTACGCGCAGGGGTTCGAGCAGATCGCGGCCGCCTCCGAGGCTTACGACTGGGGTGTCGACCTCGGGGCGATGGCGACCATCTGGCGCGCCGGGTGCATCATCCGCGCGCGCTTCCTGGACCGTGTCCGCGAGGCGTACGAGGCCGACCCCAAGCTGCGCAACCTGCTGTTCGCCGGCTACTTCCGCGACGCGGTGGCCGACGCCGGCACCGCCTGGCGGCGGGTGGCGGCGACCGCGGTCGAGCTGGGCGTGCCCGTCCCCGCGTTCTCCTCGGCGCTCGCCTACTACGACGGCTACCGGCGCGAGCACGGCCCCGCGAACCTCATCCAGGCGCTCAGGGACTACTTCGGGGCGCACACGTACCGCCGCACCGACCGCGAGGGCGCCTTCCACACCCGCTGGGCGCAGGACGGCGCCGAGGTCGAGGCCGGCTGACCCACCGCACCGGCCCGTTCGCGACCCACCGCACCCGGCCCGTTCGCGCCGCCGGGTCAGTAGTTCTGCGGAATCCTGCCACCGGAACGACCCACTTCGGCGTGTCTGCTGTGCACGCGAGCGTGGGAGGGCGCGATGGCCGCCGCCAGGCGCGAGGGCTTCGACGAGTTCTACGGATTCGTGTTCGGACGCCTCGTGGGCCAGCTCGTCCTGATCACCGGAGACCTGCACGAGGCCGAGGACCTGGCACAGGAGGCGCTGACCCGGGCCGCGGTGCACTGGCCGCAGGTGCGCCAGTACGACCTGCCCGAGGCCTGGGTCCGGCGCGTGGCGCTGAACCTCGCGGCCAACCGGGGCCGCCAGGCGCGCCGCCGCCTGCGGGCCCTGGCGCGCCTCGGCCCGCAGGCGGAGTCGGCGCCGCCGGTGTCGGAGAGCGCCGTCGCGCTGATCCAGGCGATGCGCAGGCTCCCGGTCCACCACCGCCAGGCCGTGGTCCTGCACTACCTGCTCGACATGCCGACCGATGAGGCCGCCAGGACCCTCGGGGTCCCGCGCGGGACCGTGAAGAGCTGGCTCGCCCGGGGGCGCAAGGCGCTCCTCGCCGAGTTGGGTGACCGGCAGGAGGAGGTGCCGACCACCAATGGCTAGCATCAGGGAGCAGGCGCGCGAGGTCGCCGAGGCCGCCCGCGCCCAGGCACGGTCACCCGGCGCCGACGCGGCCTGGCGGCAGGGCCGTCGGCGCCGGGCGCGCACCGTGACCGGGGGCGTCCTGCTGCTGGCCCTCACGCTGGCCGGCGCCGCCGCCGTCGTCCGACGGGCACCGCTGACCGGCGGGGAGGCCCGCCCGGTCGCGACCGCCGGCCGCTCGCAGACCCCGGCGGCCGCCAGCCGCGGCCTGGGCTGCCCCCCCGCGTCCGTGGCCGCCGGCGCGGTCGCCTGCGGCGAGTCCCAGGGGGTCTCCTGGGAGTACCGGCTCAAGCAGCACCAGCGCGAGCAGCAGGGCTCCGAGACGAGGTTCCGCACGGCCCTCGACCTGTGGGTCGCAGGGCGGCGGGTCGGCCAGCTCCGCGGCGAGCTGCCGTACGGGTGGCGGGCGTTCGGCACGCCGTTCCAGGTGCGGGGCGTCGCGGTGCGGCCGCTCATGAGCATGGCCGGCTTCGGCCGCGAGTCCGGGACCGCGTGGGTCCGCACCCACTACGGCGACGCGTACCGCGACAGCGGCGCCGTGGACGCGGCCGCCGTCAGGGTCTCCAGCCTGGACGCGTGGGTCGCCGCGGCGTTCATCCCCGCCGGCGCGTTCATCGGCCGGGCCGAAGGGTTCGATCCGGAGGGATCGCCGTCGCAGCTGGAGCTGTTCGACGCCTGGACGAGCTGCGAGGCGGAGGCCCCCCAGCGGTCGGCCTCCAGGCCCCCGCTGCGGCCCTGCTCGACCCTCCTCCCGCCCGCGACGGCGGGCGGCTGATGGCCGTCGCGGTCCCGGCGCGGCCACCCGTGCCCGAGCCGTCGCCGGCCGCCCGGGCGCACGCGTACCGTCCGGACCTGGTGATCGTCGAGCGCCGGGCTGGCGGGACGTGTTCACCACGGTCGCGCCCTGAGGGCGGACGCCGCACCGGGGGCGCCTGGCGCCGCGGCCGGCGCGGGTGCAGCATGACCCGCACGCCCATGACCGCCCGCACCGCCTCCGACCAGACGCCGCCGCCGGTGGGCTGGGACCTGTTCGGCGCCGACCCGGTGCTGCCGGGCGCGCTGCGCGACGGGGACGCGGGCTGGGCCGAGGAGCGGCTCCACGCGCTCGGCGTCCTCGCGGGCAGCGAGGAGGCGCTCGGGTGGGCCAGGCAGGCCGACCGCAACCCGCCGGTCCTGCACACCCACGACGCCGGCGGCAGGCGTGTCGACGAGGTGGACTTCGACCCGGCCTGGCACCGGCTGCTCGAGGTCGCGATCGGCCGCGGGCTGGCCGCGTCCCCCTGGCGCGACCCGCGGCCCGGCGCGCACGTCGCGCGGGCGGCCGCCTTCCACGTCTGGCACCAGCTCGAGGCCGGGCACGGCTGCCCGGTCAGCATGACCTACGCGGCCGTCCCGGCCCTGCGGGCCGAGCCGGAGCTGGCCGCGGCCTGGGAGCCGCTGCTGACCTCGCTCGCCTACGACCCGGGGCTGCGCCCGCCGCAGGACAAGCGCGGGGCGCTCTGCGGGATGACCATGACCGAGCGCCAGGGCGGCTCGGACCTGCGCGCGACCACCACCCGGGCCGAGCCGCTCGCGGGCGGCGAGGGCGCCTACCGGCTGCGCGGCCACAAGTGGTTCTGCTCCGCGCCGATGTGCGACGCCTTCCTCACCCTCGCGCAGGCGCCCGGCGGGCTGACCTGCTTCCTCCTGCCGCGGGTGCTGCCCGACGGCACCCGCAACGGCCTGCGGATCCAGCGGCTCAAGGACAAGCTCGGCAACCGCGCGAACGCGTCCGCCGAGATCGAGCTGGCCGGGGCGCGGGCGGCCCGCGTGGGCCCCGAGGGCCGCGGGATCGCGACCATCATCGAGATGGTCGCGCACACCCGCCTGGACTGCGCGGTCGGCTCGGCCGGCCTGATGCGCCAGGCGCTCGCGCAGGCCGCGCACCGCACGGCCCGCCGCCAGGCGTTCGGCCGCCGCCTGGCCGACCAGCCCCTGATGCGCAACGTGCTGGCCGACCTAGAGATCGAGGCGGAGGCGGCGACGCTGCTCGCCTGCCGCGTCGCGCGCGCCTTCGACCGGGCCGGGCAGGACGAGCGGGAGGCGGGCCTGCGCCGGATCGGCACCGCGGTCGCCAAGTACTGGGTGTGCAAGCGCGCGCCCGCGGTCGTCGGCGAGGCGCTGGAGTGCCTGGGCGGCGACGGCTACGTGGAGGACGGCGTGCTGCCGCGCCTGTACCGGGAGGCGCCGCTCAACTCGATCTGGGAAGGCGCCGGGAACGTCAACTGCCTGGACGTGCTGCGCGCCGCGGCCCGCCGGCCCGCCAGCGTGCAGGCGCTGCTCGACGAGGCCGCGCTCGCCCGCGGCGCCGACCGCCGGCTGGACGCGGCGCTCGCGGCGCTGTCCCGCGAGCTCGCCGACCCCCGTGAGGCGGAGGCGCGCGCCCGCCGGATGGTGGAGCGGATGGCGCTGGTCCTGCAGGGCTCGCTGCTGGTGCGCCACGGGGACCCCGCGGTCGCCGACGCGTTCTGCGCCTCCCGGCTCACCGACGGCGGTGCGGGCGCGGCGTTCGGGACCCTGCCGGCCGGCGTCGACCACGCCAGGATCGCCGCCCGCGCCCTGCCCGCCTGACCCGGCCGGGCACGGGCTCGGCTCACAGGCCCAGCTCCGCCAGCTCGGGGGCGGCCGCCCTGACGCGCTCGCGCCCCGCGGCGGCGGACGGCGCGGCGAGCGCCAGCTCGGCGAGCGAGCGGCAGCGGTCGAGGGTATGGCGCGCGAGCGCGGCGCGGACGTCGGCGATGGCGGGCGGGGCCATCGACAGGCTGGTCACGCCCAGCCCCGTCAGCACCAGCGCGAGCGCCGGGTCCCCGGCCGCCTCCCCGCAGACCCCGACCGGCCGGCCGGCGCTCCGGCCCGCGCCGGCGGTGAGCGCGACCAGCTGCAGCAGCGCCGGCTGCCACGGGTCCTGCAGCCCGGCGAGTGCCGCCACCTGGCGGTCGGCGCCGAAGGCGTACTGGGCGAGGTCGTTGGTGCCGAGGCTGGCGAAGTCCGCCTCGACGAGCAGGGCCGGGGCGGCCAGCGCCGCGGCGGGCAGCTCCACCATCACGCCCGCGCGCGCGATCGGGTCCCGCCGGGCGCGCCGGCAGAACCAGGCGGCCTCCTCGGCGGTGGCGACCATCGGCGCCATGACCCAGACCTCCACCCCGGGGCCGGCCTCGCCCGCGGCACGGACGATCGCCTCCACCTGGTCGTCGAGCAGCACCGGGCGCAGCCGCAGCGCCCGCAGCCCGCGCCGGCCGAGCGCCGGGTTGGGCTCGGGGCCGAGGTCCAGGAACGGCAGGGGCTTGTCCGCCCCGGCGTCGAGCACGCGCACGACCACCCGCCCGCCGGGGAACGCGCGCAGCACGCCGGCGTAGGCGCGCGCCTGCTCGTCCACGCCCGGCGCCTCCCGCCGGTCGAGGAAGAGGAACTCGGTGCGCAGCAGGCCGACGCCCTCGGCGCCGGCGTCACGCGCCGGCTCGAGATCGCCGACGCCGCCGACGTTGGCGAGCAGGCCCACACGGTGGCCGTCGCCGGTCGCGCCCGGACCGCGGGCGCGGCGGCGGGCGCCGCGGCGAGCCGCGGCGAGCCGGGCCGCACGCCGGGCCTGCTCCTCGCCGGGCTCGGCGACGACGCGGCCGGCGCCGCCGTCGACGAGCACGCGCGTCCCGTCGGCCAGCGCCGCCGCGCCGGCGCAGCCGACCACGGCCGGGACCCCGAGGGCGCGTGCGAGGATGGCGGTGTGGCTGGTCGGCCCGCCTTCCTGCGTGACCAGCGCCAGCACCCGGCCGGGCGTGAGCGTGGCGGTGTCGGCGGGGGCGAGGTCGCGGGCGACGAGCACGAACGGGTGGCCCGGGTCGGGGACGCGCGGCGGCTCGACGCCGTGCAGCCGCGCCAGCACCCGGTCGCGCACGTCGTCGAGGTCGGCGACCCGGCCGGCGACGTACTCGCCCGCGCCGGCGAGCAGCTCGCGGTGGACGCCGAACGCCTCCCGGACCGCGGGCGCCGCCCGCAGGCCGCCGTCGTGGACCCGCCGGGTCAGCTCGTCGGCCAGCCCGGGGTCGCGCGCCATGAGCGCCTGCGCCTCGAGGATGCCACGCGCCTCGCCGCCGGCCACGCGGCCGCGGGCCTCCAGGTCGGCGGCGACGTCGACCAGCGCGGCCCGCGCCCGCCCCAGCTCCGCGCCGGGATCGGCCGGCGCGGCCGGCCCGTCGTCCTCGGCGGGGAGCCGCGCGGCCTCGACCATCCGGGCGACCGGGCCGACCGCCAGCCCCGGGCTGACCCCGGTGCCGGTGAGGGTCTCAGCCATGCGGTGCGTCGAGGTCCCTCGCCACCAGCGCGGCAAGCTCGTCGAGCACGCGCTCGGCGGCGTCGCCCTCGGCGCTGAGGACGACCTCCTCGCCGCCGCGCACGTCCAGGCCGAGGACCGCGAGGATGCTGCCCGCGTCGACCGGCCGGCCGCCCTGCCTGGCGACCGTGACCTTGACCGGCTGCCTGGCGGCGGCCTGGACGAACAGCGCCGCCGGCCGGGCGTGGAGGCCGACCCTGGACCCCACCGTGACGCGACGCTCTGGCACCGGTGACCTCCTCGGCTGCTGGCGCACCCGGCTGCGGGCAGCCTACCCGGGACGGGAGGGTCCCGCCCGCAGGCTGAGGGGAAAATCCACGCGAAGCCGCGCGGACCGTCCGTCCGACCGGCGTGCGTGGCCGGGACGTGCGAGGATCCGACACGGAAGGTGACCTGTGGTCGCCGTCGGCAGAGGTGACGGGAGGCGCGAACGATGTCGCTGCAACGGCGCGCGGGCCGGCGGCTCGCCGGACGGCTCGGCGGGGCCGGCCTGCTGGTGCTGGTGCTCGCCGCGGGCCTGGCCGGCTGCTCGATCGCCCGGGCGATCGGCGAGGTGAGCAGCGTCGCCGACGACAACGGGGTCGAAGCCACCGACGTGAACCTCGGCAACCAGGCCGGGAGGACGACCATCACCCTGTCCTACCGGACCACGGCCAGCGGCGACGACCGGCGCGTGCAGATGGACCGGATAGCCGAGGGGATCTGGCGGCGGGTCCCGATCCGGTTCGAGTCCCTGGTGCTCAGGGTGGAGGGTCCGCAGGACGCGCTGACGGTCAAGCCGTACAACCGGGTCGAGCTCCAGGGGCTGTTCGGCCCGAGGCCCTCCGGGCTGGACGAGGACGTGGGCCGGGGCATCTTCCGCGGCTTCCTGATCACCGTCCTGGTCGTGCTGTTCCTCGGCGGGCTGATCGTCGCCCTGGTGGTGGTGCTGCTGGTCCGCGCGAGCCGCCGCCGCCGCGAGCGGGCGGCGGGGCCCTACGGGCCGTACGGCCCCTACGGCCCGCCCGGCGCCCCCTACGGGGCTCCCGGGCCGTACGGCGCCCCCGGTCCTCCCCCAGGTCCCCCAGGCCCAGGTCCCCCAGGCCCAGGTCCCTACGGCCAGCCGCCCCCCTACGGCCAGCCCCCCCAGGCCCCCGGGCCGCCGGGGTCCTACGGCCAGCCGCCCCCCTACGGCCAGCCGCCCCTGTACCCCTACGGGCCGCCCGGATCCGAGCAGCCGCAACCACCCCCCGGCCAGCCTGGCGGGTACGGCCGGCCGGGGTCGTTCCCGGTGCCCGCCGCGCCGCCGGCGACCCCCGCCGGGCAGCCCGCCCAGCCCGGCGGCCAGGACCGGCCGCGGGCGGAGGAGGAGACCCGGCCGGCGGGCGGGAGCCCGTGGCCGCCGCCCGGCGAGGTCGGCCCCGGACCGGAGCGCGAGGACACCTAGCGCGTCGCCGCGAGAGGACCGGACGTGGACAGCCGCCTGGACGGTCTCGCCCCCGAGCTGGCCGCGGTGCTGCACGGCGCGCCGCCGACGCAGCTGTGGCGCATCGTCGAGGTGGCGTGCTCGCTGGCGCTGGCGACCGCGGAGCTGAACGACCCGCGCGCGGACGCCGCGTTCACCTGGCTGCGCCGCGGTGGGCGCGGGGACTCCGCGGAGCGCCGGTCCCTGGAGGCGCTCGCGGCGGAGCTGGACCGGTCGGCCGGCGCCGCCCGGCCGCCCGGCGGCCGCGACGGGGCACCCGGCCGCGCCTTCGCCCAGGCACGCGCCGCGACGGCGCTGTGGTGCGCGCTCGGCGAGGACCCGCTGCGGGCGGCGCTGGAGTGCCTGTACGAGGCCAACCACGCCGGCGTGGACCTGGACGTGCTGCGCCTGGTGACCTCCACCGCCTGAGACCCGCGCCGGGCATGCGCACGGCCCGGGCTCTCGTGAAGCCCGGGCCGCACTCTCGGGGTCCGGTCGGCGCCGGCCGCCCGGACGTCGCTCATCCCTGCTCTTCCTGCTGCTCCGGCTCGCCGTCCAGGGCCTCGCCGTCCAGGGCCTCGCCGGCGACGGCCTCCGCGGCGACGGCCTCGTCGGCGGCCGGCTCGCCGGCCGCCGGCTCCTCGTAGTACCCGGGCGCGAACTCGCCCTCGGCGTTCAGGTCGACCACCGACCCGTCGCCGTCGGGCTGCTGCATGCCGGTGCCGTCGTCGTAGTAGCCGGCGCCCTCGTAGCTCCCGGCGTCCGGGTAGTAGGACGGGTCGAAGCCCTCGGCCCCGTACCCCTCCGCGTACGCCTGCTGGTCGAAGCCCTCGGCGCCGAACATGTCCATCCCGCCGTACGCCGCCGGGACCTCGGTCGGGATCGGGTTGACGCTGCGGTAGCGCACCATGCCCGTCCCCGCCGGGATGAGCTTGCCGATGATGACGTTCTCCTTGAGGCCGATGAGCTGGTCGCTCTTGCCCTCGATCGCCGCCTCGGTCAGCACCCGGGTGGTCTCCTGGAACGACGCGGCCGACAGCCACGACTCCGTGGCGAGCGACGCCTTGGTGATGCCCAGCAGCTCCGGCCGGCCGCTCGCCGGGGTCTTGCCCGACTCCAGCGCCTCCCGGTTGGCCCGCTCGAACGTGGCCCGGTCGACCAGCTCGCCGGGGAGCAGCTCGGTGTCGCCACCCTCCAGCACGGTCACCCGCTTGAGCATCTGCCGCACGATCAGCTCGATGTGCTTGTCGTGGATGGTCACGCCCTGCGAGGTGTAGACGGTCTGGACCTCCTCGACCAGGTGCTTCTGCGTCGCCCGGATGCCGAGGATCCGCAGCAGCTCCTTGGGGTTGGGCGTGCCTTCGATGATCTCCTGGCCGACGTCGACCTCCTGGCCGTCCTCGACCTTGAGCCGCGCGCGGCGGGAGACGATCGTCTGCCACTCGTCGCCCTCGTCGGAGGTGATGGTGACCTGCAGTCCCTTGTCCACCTCCTCGAGCGAGAGGCGGCCGGGGAACTCGGCGATCGGCGTCATCCCCTTGGGGGTGCGCGCCTCGAACAGCTCGACCACGCGCGGCAGGCCGTGGGTGATGTCCTCGCCCGCGATCCCGCCGGTGTGGAAGGTCCGCATCGTCAGCTGGGTGCCCGGCTCGCCGATCGACTGCGCGGCGATGATCCCGACCGCCTCGCCGATGTCGACCAGCCGGTTGTTGGCCAGGCTGCGGCCGTAGCAGAGCTGGCAGACGCCGATGGTGGACTCGCAGGTCAGCACCGAGCGCGCGCTGACCTGCTCCAGGCCGGCCGCGACCAGCTGCTCGACCAGCTCGTCGTCGATCTCGCTCCCGGCCGCGGCGAGCACCTCGCCGCCGTCGGGGTGGTGGACTTCCTCGGTGAGCGTGCGGGACAGCGCCTGGGTCTCCACCGTCCGCAGGGCCCGGAGCTGCCCGTCGCGGCCGCGCTCGGCGATCGGCACGTCGATCCCGCGCTCGGTGCCGCAGTCGGCCTCGCGCACGATCACGTCCTGCGTGACGTCGACCAGCCGGCGCGTCAGGTAGCCGGAGTCGGCGGTCCGCAGCGCGGTGTCGGCCAGGCCCTTGCGCGCGCCGTGGGTGGAGATGAAGTACTCCAGCACCGACAGGCCCTCGCGGAAGTTGGCCTTGATCGGCCGCGGGATGATGTCGCCCTTGGGGTTGGCGACCAGCCCGCGCATCGCTGCGATCTGCCGGACCTGGGTGAGGTTCCCGCGCGCCCCGGACGTGGCCATCATGTAGATGGGGTTGAACGGCTCCTGCTTGAACCGCTCGATCATGTCGTCGGAGACGTCGTCGGTCGCCTTGGTCCAGATCTCGATCAGCTCCTGGCGCCGCTCCTCGTCGGTGATGATCCCGCGGCGGTACTGGCTCTCGACCTTCTCGGCCTGGCGCTCGAACTCGTCCAGCAACCGCTGCTTGTTGGGCGGCTTCAGCACGTCCTGGATGGACACGGTGACGCCCGCGCGGCTGGCCCAGTGGAACCCGAGATGCTTGAGGCTGTTGAGGGCCTCGGCGATCTCGGTCTGGGCGTAGCGGTCGGCGATCCGGGTGACCAGCGAGGAGATCTCGCGCTTCTGGAGCGTCTCGTTGACGAACGGGAAGTCGGCGGGGAGCGCCTCGTTGATCAGCAGCCGGCCGACGGTCGTGGTGACCCGGCGGCTGTCGCCGTCGACCGCCTTGTCCTGCGGAAGCCGGACCACGATCGGCTGCTGCAGCTCGATCTCCTTGAAGTCGTGGGCCATGATCGCCTCGGCCACCGAGGCGAAGGGCCGCAGCCCGGCCGCCGCGGGCGGCTCCTCGCCCTTGGCCTTGCCCTTGGACCGCTTCGGGGCGGCGGACCCGTTCGCCTCCGGCACCTCCGGCATGTAGGACAGGAAGTACAGGCCGAGCACCATCTCGTGGGTCGGCACCGCGATCGGGCGGCCGTGCGCCGGCGACAGCACGTTGTTGATCGACAGCATCAGCACGCGCGCCTCGGCCTGCGCCTCGGAGGACAGCGGCACGTGCACGGCCATCTGGTCGCCGTCGAAGTCGGCGTTGAACGCCTGGCAGACCAGCGGGTGGATCTGGATCGCCTTGCCCTCGACCAGCACCGGCTCGAACGCCTGGATGCCCAGGCGGTGCAGGGTCGGCGCGCGGTTGAGCAGCACCGGGTGCTCGCGGATGACCTCCTCCAGCACGTCCCAGACCTGCGGGCGGGAGCGCTCGACCATGCGCTTGGCGGACTTGATGTTCTGCGCGTACTGCAGGTCGACCAGGCGCTTCATCACGAACGGCTTGAACAGCTCCAGCGCCATCTGCTTGGGCAGGCCGCACTGGTGCAGGTGCAGCTCGGGGCCGACCACGATCACCGAGCGGCCCGAGTAGTCCACGCGCTTGCCGAGCAGGTTCTGGCGGAACCGGCCCTGCTTGCCCTTGAGCATGTCCGACAGCGACTTGAGCGGCCGGTTGCCCGGGCCGGTGACCGGGCGCCCGCGGCGGCCGTTGTCGAACAGCGCGTCGACCGCCTCCTGGAGCATGCGCTTCTCGTTGTTGACGATGATCTCCGGCGCGCCGAGGTCCAGCAGGCGCTTGAGCCGGTTGTTGCGGTTGATGACCCGGCGGTACAGGTCGTTGAGGTCGCTGGTGGCGAACCGGCCGCCGTCCAGCTGCACCATCGGGCGCAGGTCTGGCGGGATCACCGGGATGCAGTCCAGCACCATCCCCAGCGGCGAGTTGCGCCGCCCGACGAACGCGCTGACCACCCGCAGGCGCTTGATCGCGCGCTGCTGCTTCTGGCCCTTGGAGCTGGTGATGACCTCGCGCAGCCGGTTCTGCTCGGCCTCGATGTCCTCGCGCAGCAGCAGGTCCTTGATGGCCTCGGCGCCCATGCCGGCGCTGAAGAACTCGCCGAAGCGGTCGCGCAGCTCGCGGAAGTACTGGTCGTCGGCGAGCAGCTGCTTGGGCGCGAGGGTGCGGAACAGCTCCAGCACGCGGTCGAGCAGCTCGGAGCGGGTCGCGGCCTTCTCGCGGATGTCCTTGAACGCCCGCTCGGCCTCGTTGCGCACCTTGCGGCGCTGGTCGGCCTTGGCGCCCTGCGCCTCCAGCTCGGCCAGGTTGGCCTCGAGCTGCGCCTTGACCTGGTCCTCCTTGGTCTGCTTCTCCAGCTCGACCTGCTCGCGCTCGTGGCCGATCTCCGACTCGACGCGCGGCAGCTCCACGTGCCGGCGCTCGTCGTCGACCCAGGTCACCACGTTGGCGGCGAAGTAGATGATCTTCTCGAGGTCCTTGGGCGCCATGTCCAGCAGGTAGCCCAGCCGGCTCGGCACGCCCTTGACGTACCAGATGTGGGTGACGGGCGCGGCCAGCTCGATGTGGCCCATCCGCTCGCGCCGCACCTTGGCGCGGGTGACCTCGACGCCGCAGCGCTCGCAGATGATGCCCTTGAAGCGGACGCGCTTGTACTTGCCGCAGTAGCACTCCCAGTCCCGGGTCGGGCCGAAGATCTTCTCGCAGAAGAGGCCGTCCTTCTCGGGCTTCAGGGTGCGGTAGTTGATGGTCTCGGGCTTGCGGACCTCGCCGTTGGACCACATGCGGATCTGCTCGGCCGTGGCCAGGCCGATCCGCAGCTCGTCGAAGTAGTTGACGTCGAGCAACCTAGACCTCCTCGACCGACGAGGGCTCCCGCCGGCTCAGGTCGATGCCCAGCTCCTCCGCGGCGCGGAAGACGTCCTCGTCGGTCTCCCGCATCTCGATCTCCTGCCCTTCCGCCGACAGGACCTCGACGTTCAGGCAGAGCGACTGCATCTCCTTGATGAGCACCTTGAACGACTCGGGGATTCCCGGCTCGGGGATGTTCTCGCCCTTGACGATCGCCTCGTAGACCTTGACCCGGCCGAGCACGTCGTCGGACTTGATGGTGAGCAGCTCCTGCAGGGCGTAGGCGGCGCCGTACGCCTCCAGCGCCCACACCTCCATCTCGCCGAAGCGCTGCCCGCCGAACTGCGCCTTCCCGCCCAGCGGCTGCTGGGTGATCATCGAGTACGGGCCGGTCGAGCGGGCGTGGATCTTGTCGTCGACCAGGTGCAGCAGCTTCAGGATGTAGATGTAGCCCACCATCACCGGCGCGGGGTACGGCTCGCCCGAGCGGCCGTCGTACAGCAGCGCCTTGCCGGCCGAGTCGACCAGTCGCCGGGTCTCTCCCGAGATCGGGTCCTCGTAGGTGCCGCGCGTCCTGCCGAGCAGGTCCTCGATCGCGGTCTCCGAGGCGCCGTCGAACACGGGCGTGGCCAGGTTGCGCCTGGCGTCGTTGTGGGCGGCGGTCTCGTCCCAGCCGGACGCGACCGCCCAGGCGGGCAGCTCGTCGAACGACCAGCCGTGCTGGGCGACCCAGCCGAGGTGGGTCTCCAGGACCTGCCCGATGTTCATCCGGCTCGGCACGCCGAGCGGGTTGAGGATGATGTCCACCGGGGTCCCGTCCGCCAGGAACGGCATGTCCTCCGCGGGCAGGATCTTGGCGATCACGCCCTTGTTGCCGTGCCGGCCGGCGAGCTTGTCGCCGTCGGAGATCTTGCGCTTCTGGGCGACGTACACCCGCACGAGCTGGTTGACGCCGGGGTTGAGGTCGTCCCCGGCCTCGCGGCTGAACACGCGCACCCCGATGACCTTGCCGGTCTCGCCGTGCGGGACCTTGAGGGAGGTGTCGCGGACCTCGCGCGCCTTCTCGCCGAAGATCGCGCGCAGCAGCCGCTCCTCGGGGGTCAGCTCGGTCTCGCCCTTGGGGGTGACCTTGCCGACCAGGACGTCGCCGGGGTCGACCTCGGCGCCGATGCGGATGATGCCGCGCTCGTCGAGGTCCTTCAGCACGTCCTCGGAGACGTTGGGGATGTCGCGGGTGATCTCCTCCGCGCCGAGCTTGGTGTCGCGCGCGTCGACCTCGTGCTCCTCGATGTGGATCGAGGTCAGCACGTCCTCCTTGACCAGCCGCTCGGAGAGGATGATCGCGTCCTCGAAGTTGTGCCCCTCCCAGGGCATGAACGCGACCAGCAGGTTCTTGCCGAGCGCCAGCTCGCCGTCGGCGGTGCAGGGGCCGTCGGCGAGCACCTGGCCCTCGGCCACGTCCTGGCCCTCGGCCACGATCGGCTTCTGGTTGATGCAGGTGCCCTGGTTGGAGCGCTCGAACTTGCGCAGGCGGTAGCTCCTCGCCGAGTTGTCGGCGTGGCGGACGGTCACCACGTCGGCGGAGACGTGCTCGACCCTGCCGGCCTGCTCGGCCACGACCACCCCGCCGGCGTCGACCGCGACGCGCTGCTCCATGCCGGTGCCGACCAGGGGCGCCTCGCTGCGCAGCAGCGGGACCGCCTGGCGCTGCATGTTCGCGCCCATCAGCGCCCGGTTGGCGTCGTCGTGCTCCAGGAAGGGGATCAGCGCGGTCGCCACCGACACCATCTGCCGGGGGCTGACGTCCATGTAGTCGACCTCGTCGGGCGGGACGTCCGCGCTCTCGCCGGTGACGCCGACGCCCTGGGTCCCGAGGCCCACGTCGGCGCGCGGGGCGCTGCGCTGGCGTCCGGTGACGCCGCCGGAGCGCGAGCCCTTGCGGACCAGCACGCGGTCGCCCACGAACCGGCCGTCCTCGTCGACCGGCGCGTTGGCCTGCGCGATGACGTGCAGGTCCTCGTCGTCGGCGGTGAGGTAGTGCACCTCGTCGGTGACCCTGCCCTCGACGACCTTCCGGTAGGGGGTCTCGACGAAGCCGTACTCGTTGATGCGCGCGTAGGTGGACAGGTTGCCGATGAGGCCGATGTTCGGGCCCTCGGGGGTCTCGATCGGGCACATCCGGCCGTAGTGGGACGGGTGCACGTCGCGGACCTCGAACCCGGCGCGCTCGCGCGACAGCCCGCCGGGCCCGAGCGCCGACAGGCGGCGGCGGTGGGTCAGCGCGGCCAGCGGGTTGGTCTGGTCCATGAACTGGCTGAGCTGGCTGGTGCCGAAGAACTCCTTGATGGCCGCGACCACCGGGCGGATGTTGATCAGCGTCTGCGGGGTGATCGCCTCGGCGTCCTGGGTGGTCATGCGCTCGCGGACGACCCGCTCCATGCGCGCCAGGCCGACGCGCACCTGGTTCTGGATCAGCTCGCCGACCGAGCGCAGCCGCCGGTTGCCGAAGTGGTCCTGGTCGTCGGTGGAGCAGGCCGGGTCGCCCTCGTGCAGGCGCACGAGGTAGTCGACGGTCGCCACGACGTCGGCGGGGGTGAGGGTCAGCGCCTTGTGCTCGCCGTCGTCCAGCCCGAGCTTCTTGTTCAGCTTGTAGCGGCCGACCTTGGCCAGGTCGTAGCGCTTGGCCTGGAAGAACAGGTTGTTCAGCAGCTGCCGGCCAGACTCGGCGCTGGGCGGCTCGCCCGGGCGCAGGCGCCGGTAGATCTCGATGAGGGCGTCCTCCTCGGTGCGCGTGTGGTCGCGCTCGAGGGTGTAGCGCATCGTCTCGGACTCGCCGAACCGCTCCATGATCTCGCCGTCGTCCATGCCGAGGCCGCGCAGCAGCACGGTCACCGGCAGGCGGCGCTTGCGGTCCAGCCGGACCCCCACGGTGTCCTTCTTGTCCACGTCGAACTCCAGCCAGGCGCCCCGGGCCGGGATCACGCGGCAGGAGGTCAGGAGCTTGTCGATGGTCTTGTCGGGCTCCTGCTCGAAGATGACGCCGGGCGAGCGCACCAGCTGGCTGGTCACGACCCGCTCGGTGCCGTTGATGATGAACGTCCCCTGGTCGGTCATGACCGGGAAGTCGCCCATGAAGACGGACTGGGACTTGATCTCACCGGTGGTGCGGTTCTGGAATTCGGCCTGGACGTGCAGCTTCCGCGAGAAGGTGATGTCCTTCTCGCGGCACTGCTCGATCGAGTGCTCCGGCGCCTCGAAGCGGTGCTCGCCGAAGGTGAGGGCCATCTGGCCGGTGTAGTCCTCGATCGGCGAGATCTCCTCGAAGGTCTCCCGGAGGCCGTCGGTCATCAGCCAGGCGAACGACTGGCGCTGGATGGCGATGAGATCGGGGATGCGAAGGATCTCGGGGATCTTGCCGAAGGAGAGGCGGGTGGAGTCCGAGCTGCGCGGGTCGCTCAACAGGCGTCCCTCCCCTTTCGCAGGTACGTCGTGGCGGCACGGCGGTGTGCCTGGGTGCTGGCGGCGGGCGCGCCGAGGGCGAGGCCGGTCGGCGGCGGGCGGTGCAGGCCGGTGGGTCGCCTTGGCGTGCGGCCCGGGTCCGGCTTCACGCCAGAGCCGGAGGGGCCGTTGGAGGCTGTGCGGCTTTGACAGGTTTCAGCGGCCGCACGGTGGGGAAAGGTCGTCGGGCAAGGGCCGGGGAAGGTCAGGACCAGGGCGGGCACGCGAAAGGCCCGCCTGACTTCGTCTGAGTTGAGGAAGAGCGCGGACATGCGAATGGGCAGTGTAGCGATCTGCCACACCGCCGTCAACAGCGCTCGTCACGCCCTGTACAGACGCCGTTGTTCTGACGCTCCTGGAGCGGTTGCCCTGCGCGAGCGCCAGTGTCGCCGCTGATAGCACGCCTGTCAAGCAGTACGAGCGTCCGAGGTCCCCCGAATCCTCTAGCTGAATGGAGCGAACCTGTCTCATGCCTCGCTCGAAATGACCCGTTCGCTCCACTCAGCTGTGCCCAGCACCTACTTGAGTTCGACAGAAGCGCCGGCCCCCTCGAGCTGCGCCTTCGCCTTGTCGGCCTGCTCCTTGGGCACCCGCTCCAGGACCGGCTTCGGGGCGCCGTCGACGAGGTCCTTGGCCTCCTTCAGCCCCAGGCTGGTGAGCGCCCGGACCTCCTTGATGACCTGGATCTTCTTGTCGCCGGCGCCGGTCAGGACCACGTCGAACTCGGTCGGCTCCTCGGGCGCCTCCGCGGGCGCCGCGGCGCCGGGCGCGCCGGGCGCGGCGACGGCCACCGGCGCGGCCGCGGACACGTTGAAGGTGTCCTCGAACTGCTTCACGAACTCGCTCAGCTCCAGCAGCGTCATCTGCTTGAAGGCGTCGAGCAGGTTCTCGTTGGTGAGCTTGGCCATGGGGTCAGGGACCTCCTTGCGGTGCGCGGGATTCGTCGTCGGGGTTACGCGGCGGGGGCCTCGCCCTCCTCCTCCTGGCGCTGGTCGCGGAGGGCGGCGGTCATGGTCGCGACCTGGCGCAGCGGGGCGGCGAACAGGTTGACCGCCTGCTGCAGGGGCGCCTGGAGCAGGCCGGCGGCGCGGGCGAGCATGACCTCGCGGGAGTCCAGCGTCGCCAGCCGGCGGACCTCCTCCGCCGGCAGGATCCGGCCCTCGACCAGGCCGCCCTTGATGACCAGCGCGGGGTGGGCCCGGGCGAACTCCGCCAGGTCCTTGGCAGCCTGCACCGGGTCGCCGCGGACGAACGCGATCGCGATCGGGCCCTCCAGCATCGGCACCAGGTCGTCGAAGCCCCGGTCCCTGGCGGCGAGCCCGGCGAGGGTGTTCTTGAGCACCCTGTACTCGGTCGCCGACCGGCGCAGCGCCATGCGCAGCTCGCCCAGCTCCGCGACCTTGAGCCCGCGGTACTCGGTCAGCAGCGCGGCGACCGAGTCGTCCAGGCGGCCCTTGATCGCCTCGACCTCGGCCACGTTGCCGGCATTCGGCACGGGTCACCTCCGACGCAAACGAGAGAACGGACGGTCGCCGACCGCCCGTCCACCGTGCTCCGCGTCGCGCCGCCGCCGGACGGCGACCCGGGTCGTGGCCTGCGCTGGTGCCCGGTCCTCGGGCCTTCGTGCCGGTACGGCAGCCAAGCGGTCTTCGGCGCTGCCACGGTAGCGGCGCGCGCGAACGGGCGTCAAACCCGGGACGGCACCGGCCGGACGGGCCGCCCGGCGCCGCCGGTCACACGGCGTCGAGGACCGGCTCGGCCGTGCGGACCGCCACCGCGCCCTCGGCGGGGAACTCGACCAGGCCCCGCCCGGCCAGGGCGGTGAGCGTCGCGTCCACGGTCAGGCTGTAGCTCCAGGCGAGGAAGGCGCCCGGCACCTCGCCCGGCGGCCGCGGGCGGGCGCGCTCCAGCGCCGGGAGCGACTCGGCCACCAGCCGCGCGACCGGGGAGGCGAGCGCGTCGACGAGGTCGGCGAGGGCGGGCTCGCGTCCGGGCGGCAGCGCCGGCGCCGCCTCGGGCTCGACCTCGGCGGCCTGCCAGGCGGCCGATCCCGGACGCCCGAAGCGGATCAGCCAGCCCCGGCCGGGAAGCTGGGTGCAGCGCGCCGTCCACAGCCCCGCGGCACCCTCGTCGCCCTCCACCAGCCACACGAACGGCGCCCCGAAGGGAGGCGCGGCCAGCCCCTCGCGGCGCAGCAGGCGGCGGACGCCGAGCTCCAGCAGCAGCCCCCCGACGACCAGGAACGCCGCCGCCGGGCCGGTCCGCCCGGGCACCGCCCGGCGCAGCGGCTCGTGCTCGACCTCGATCCGGCTCCACTCCCCCGCCAGCAGCCGCGCCGCCGCGGCGCCGAGGCCCTGCGCCGCGGCCCGGACGGGCGCGACGCCGCCGGCGGGGACGACCGGGAAGCGCGGCCGCAGGCCGGCGTCGACCAGGCCGGCGGCCTTGAGCCCGTCGAGCCGGCTGCGGCCCACCGGGTCCAGCGGCGATCCGGCGGCGGCGGCGGCGAGCAGCGGCCCGTGCACCTCGGGGTCGACGACCGAGGCGGGGTCCAGCGGCGGGGGCAGCGGCGCCCACCAGCCCAGCCGCCAGGCCGCGACCGGAGCCCCGTGCTGGACCATGGCAGTCGGCCGCGCCGGGTCAGCCGGCGGCGGCCTCCTCCGCCGGGACCAGGTTGCGGATCTGGGCGGGGTCGATCCGGATGCCGGGGCCCATCGTGGTGGACACCGCCACGCCCTTGAGGTAGCGGCCCTTGGCGGCGGCCGGCTTGGCCCGCAGGATCTCCTCGAGCGCCGTCTGGTAGTTCTCGGCGAGCTGCCGGGTGGTGAAGGAGGTCTTGCCCATCGCCAGGTGGACGTTGCCGAAGCGGTCGACGCGGTACTCGACCTTGCCGCCCTTGATCTCGCGGACCGCGCGGCCCACGTCCGGGGTGACCGTCCCGGCCTTGGGGTTGGGCATCAGGCCGCGGGGTCCGAGGATCCGGCCGAGCCGGCCGACCGTGCCCATCATGTCCGGGGTGGCGACGGCGGCGTCGAAGTCCAGGAACCCGCCCTGGACCCGCTCGGCCAGGTCCTTGCCGCCGACGACCTCCGCGCCGGCCTCCTCCGCCTGGCGGGCGGCCTCGCCCTCGGCGAACGCCGCCACGCGGACCGTCCTGCCCGTCCCGTTGGGCAGCGCCACGGTGCCGCGCACCATCTGGTCGGCCCTGCGGGGGTCCACGCCCAGCCGGAAGGCGACCTCGACGGTGGCGTCGAAGCGGACGGGGCTGGACGTGCGGGCCAGAGTCAGCCCGTCCCAGGGGCTGTACAGCCTGGTGCGGTCGATCTGCTTGCGGGCGTCGGCGAGCTTCTTGCCGGCCATGCGTCGGTCTCCTCCCGTGGTCGTCGCGGGGCGGGTCGCGCCCCTGCCACAGCCGCGCCGCGGCGCGGCGTCGGTGCGGTCAGCCCGCCACCGTGATGCCCATGCTGCGGGCGGTCCCGGCGACCACCTTCATCGCCGCCTCGACGTCGTCGGTGTTGAGGTCGGGCATCTTCACGCCGGCGATCTCGCGCAGCTGGTCGCGGGTGACCGAGCCCACCTTGTCGCGGTGGGGCTCGCTGGAGCCCTTCTCGACGCCGGCGGCCTTGCGCAGCAGGACCGCGGTCGGCGGGGTCCGCAGCACGAAGCTGAAGGTGCGGTCCTCGTAGATGGTGATCTCGACCGGGATCACGTTGCCGATCTGGTCGCGGGTCGCGTCGTTGTACTGCCGCACGAAGTCCATGATGTTGACCGCGTGCGGGCCGAGCGCGGTGCCCACCGGGGGTGCGGGCGTCGCCTGGCCGGCCGCGAGCTCGATCTTGATGACCGCCGCGACGCGACGGCGGCGGCCGGATGCGGGTGGCATGGCGCTTCTCCTCGGGATGTCAGAGCTTCTGGACCTGGTCGAAGGCGAGCTCGACCGGGGTCTCGCGGCCGAAGATCGACACCAGCACCTTGAGCTTCTGCTGGTCGGGGTTGATCTCGGCGATCGTGCCGGGGAGCTGGGCGAACGGGCCGGAGATCACGGTCACGGACTCGCCGACCTGCCACTCGACCTTGGGCTTGAGCTTCTCGACCGGCTTGGTCTCCAGGATCTTGGCGACCTCCTTGTCCGACAGCGGCGTCGGCTTGGCGCCCGATCCGACGAAGCCGGTCACCCCCGGCGTGTTGCGGACCACGAACCAGGAGTCGTCGTCCAGGTACATGCGCACCAGCAGGTAGCCGGGGAAGACCTTGCGGGTGACGACCTGCTTCTTGCCCCCCTTGATCTCCATGACGTCTTCCATCGGGATCACGACCTCGAAGATCTTCTCCTCCATGTTCATGGAGGAGATCCGGCTCTCGAGGTTGGCCTTGACCTTGTTCTCGTAGCCCGCGTAGGTGTGGACCACGTACCAGTCGCCGAGGCTCACGCCGAGATCGGTCGCGATGTCATCGGTGGTCATGATGCTCCTGCTCGTCATCAACGGCCGGGAGTCGTCCCGGCCCAGCGCGTCCGCCCACCCGGCGCGCGCTCACGTGTAGAGGGTGAAGACCGCCTTCCCGAAGAGGAAGTCGAGCCCGAAGATGATCAGCGTGATCGCGGTCACCGCCACCAGCACGACCACCGTGTAGCCGAACACGGTCTTGCGGTCGGGCCAGTTCACCTTGCGCATCTCGGCCATGACCTCGCCGCCGAACCGGCCGATGCCGCGCAGCCCCCCCCGCCGCTGGGTGCGGCCCGGGGCGGCGGAGCGCACCGTCTGGGTCCGACGGGCCGCCTGCTGCTTGCGCAGCTGCTGGAGGCGCTCGCCCTGGTCGGTCGTGCGCTGCTGCCTGGCCATCGCCCGCTTCGTCTCTCTGTTCATCACCGAAAGCCCTGTGAGGTCCCGCCGGCTGGGTGGTCGACCGGTCGCGCCGGCCCCGGCAGGTGGGCGGCGAGACCCTGCGCGGCAGGCCAGGAGGGACTCGAACCCCCAACCACCGGTTTTGGAGACCGGGACTCTACCAATTGAGCTACTGGCCTCGGTGACGTGCACCCGTCCTGGCGTGGCAGGAAGGACCCAGGCCGGCTACCCGGCGGTCGCCGACGCGGGGCCAGTATACGGCGAGGCCGTGCCTTGAGCGAACGGCCGCGGGCCGTCCCGACCCGCCCGGACCAGCCTATCGCGCCCGCGCCGCCGCCGCCCGCCCGAGGGCCGGCCGGATGAACGCGGGGCGGGCCACGGTCGGCCCGCCGGGACGCCGGCGCCGCCGGCCGATCAGGGCGAGCACCCCGGCGCCGCCGGGCGGCGCCGGGACCGCCACGACCCGGGCGCGGGCGGCGCGCCGGCGGGCCCGCACCACCCCGGCGACCGCCACGGTCGCGGCGACCGCGCCGAGCGAGCCCGCCGCGGCGGCGACCAGCCGGGCGCTCGGGCGCCGGCGCGGCGCGAGCGGCAGCAGCGCGTCGAGCAGCCGCGCGGGCGGGGCCAGCTCCAGCTCCCGCAGCGCCCGCAGGCCGGCGGCGAGCCGCGTGTAGCCGGCCGCCTCGGCCGCGCACTGCGCGCACCGGGAGACGTGCTCGGTGAGCATCCGGGCCTCGACGGGATCCAGCTCCCCCGGCCGCGCGGCGAGCAGCGGGCGCACCTGGTCGTGGGCGTTCACGATCGCCGACCTCCCCTGCGGCCGCGCCGCCGCCCGTCGAGCGGGACGACGTCGCGCTCGGTCGCCTCCAGCTGGCTCTTCAGCCGCTCCCGGGCGCGGAACAGCCGCACCTTCACGGCTCCGGGGGACAGCCCCATCGTGCTCGCAACCTCCTCGGTCGACAGACCGTAGACGTCCCGCAGCACGAGCACCTGCCGCTGACCCTCGGGGAGCGCCTGGACCAGCGACTCCAGACGCGCGGCGAGCGCCAGCGCGTCGGAGCGGTCGGCCGGGTCGGCGCCCGGGTCGGCCAGCTCCTCCGGCGGCGCGCCGCCCTCGGCGACCAGGCGGCGGGACCGCCGCGACAGCGTGCTCATGGCCACGTTCGTCGTCACCCTCGACAGCCAGGTCGCGAAGGAGGCCTCGTGACGGAAGCTCCCGAGCTTGCGGATCACCCGCAGGTAGACGTCCTGGGTGACGTCGGCCGCGTCCTCCGGGTTGCCGAGCAGGCGCAGCGCCTGCGTGTAGACGGCGCGGTGCGTCACCCGGACGAGCTCGGACATGGCCTGGCGGTCGCCCGCTTGCGCGGCCTCGACCAGCTCGCGGTCGGCCTCCATCGCTCCAGGACTCCTCCTGCATCCCGACAGACCGTGCGGCGGCCCCGCGGGTTACCGCGGGCTCGTCCGGCCCGCCGCCGGGCCCGGGCCTCCGGCGGGCCGGCGCAGGTCCAGCTCCGCCTCGCCCTTGGACAGGACCCGCTCGCCGTGCTCGTCCTCGGCCCGGAAGCGGATCACCGCCCTGCCCTCGCCGGCCTCCGCGACCTCGCCGAGGACCGTGAGGGTCTGCCCCGGCCGGATCACCGAGGAGAAGCGGACCTTGAGCCGGCGGAGGGATCCGGGGCCGCCGGCGTAGGCGGTGACCGCGCGGGCGGCCAGCCCGAAGGAGTACATGCCGTGCGCGATCACGCCCGGCAGCCCGACCGAGCGCGCGAACTCCTCGTCCCAGTGGATGCGGTTGAAGTCGCCCGAGGCGCCCGCGTACCGGATCAGCGCCTCGCGCTCGACCGGCTGGCGCAGCCCGGGAAGGGGGTCGCCCGCGCGGACGGTGCCCGTGGCGGCCCCGCCGGTCACCGCGCACCGTCGGACGGCTCGCGCACCCCGGCGGGCGCGCCGTCCCGGCCGGGGTCCGGCGGGCGCGCCGTCCCGGGCGCGTCCTGCGGCTCCGCGCCCGCCGCCGGCGGCTCCCCGCCGCGCGCGGGCCGCACGATCAGCGTCGAGCGGGTGGTGCAGACCGGGTCGCCGGCCTCGGTGCGGATGCGCGTCTCGAGGGTGAGCAGCTCGTGGCGGCCCCGCGCGGTGGCGGCCGCGACCCGCGTGGTCGCGACCACGCGGTCGCCCGCGCACAGCGGGCGCTCGTAGTCCAGCTCCTGCTCGCCGTGGACCACCCGCGAGTAGTCCAGCCCCAGCTCGGGGTCGTCGTAGGCGGCCTGGCCGGCCTGGAAGGAGATCACCACCGCGAACGTCGGCACGGCGGGCAGGTCGGGGAAGCCGGCGGCGTGGGCCACCTCCTCGTCGTGGTAGAGGGCGGCCTCCTCGCCCAGGGCGTGCGCGAACTCGCGCAGCTTCTCCCGGCCGACCTCGTAGCAGAGGGGCGGGTACTCCTTGCCGACCAGCTCCAGGTTGAGCGCCACGTCGGCCGCCTCAGCGGGTCTCGCGGTGGCTGGTGTGCCGGCCGCACCAGTGACAGAACTTCTTCAGCTCCAGGCGGTCGGGGTCGTTGCGCTTGTTCTTGTTGGTGGTGTAGTTGCGGTGCTTGCACTCGGTGCAAGCCATCGTGACCTTCTGCCTGATGTCGGTGCGGGCCATCGGTCCTTCCCGTCCTGCGCGCGTGACTCCGAAAACGAAAACAGGGATTCCCTGGGGGTCACCCCTGGCGATCACCCCTGGGGGATCACCCCTGGCGATCACCCCTGGGGGATCACCCCTGGGCTCCCCAGCCTACGCGAACCGCTCCGCCGCCAGGAACTCGACCCGGCCGGGCGGGCGCCGCTACGCCAGCGGCCGGACCCCGTCGACCCGGCCGGAGGCGTTGAAGCGCACGGCCAGCCGGCGCTCGCCGCTGGTCGCCAGCAGCTCACGGCCCTCGCTGCGCAGCTCGAACCCCTGCTGCCGGAGGTGGTGCCAGACCAGCCGCCGGTGGTCGACGTCCAGCCGGGCGAGCGCCTGGGCGAGCGTCGCGGCGACCTGCTCGGCCGGGGCCGGCGGCTGCTCGCGCATCGGCGGCGCGTACACCAGGAAGTACACCGCGGTGCTCTCGTGCCGCCCGCGGTAGTACGCGTCCGCGCCGCAGATCCCGGAGGCCACCAGCGACAGCAGGTGCCCGCCGGCCTCGGCGAGGTGGTAGCCGGAGCGGCGCAGCTCGTCGATCCCCTTCGCCTCGCCCAGCTCCCGCACCCGCTCGGCGGCCTCGAGCACCCGCGGCGGCGGCTTGGAGATCTCGTTGGCCCAGGACCACAGCCAGCTGTGGTCGATCTGGCTCTCGGTGCCGAGGATCTGCATCGGGAACACGCGGTCCTGCTCGAAGTCCACGGTGCCCTCGGCGAAGTCCAGCATCCAGGTGTGGTCGCCCAGCCACTCCTTGAACGCGCGCTGCTTGGCGATGGAGGTGGCCGCGTGCTCGGCGAGCAGGTCGCGGAAGCTGGCCGCGGACGGCGGCTCCTCGGCCGGGTCGAACGGGAGCGGCCCCTCCTCCTCGGCCCGGGCTCCCGCAGCCTGCCCGGGGTCGGCCACGAGCACCGGCCAGGCCGAGGGCTGGCCGCCGCGCTCCAGCCAGTACCAGGCCTCCTCCTCGGCGCCGCGCTCCAGCAGCAGCGCGCCGAGGGTCCGGGCCGCCTCAGGGTCGCCGGCCTCGGCGGCCTGGCGCCACCAGCGCTCGGCCTCGTCCTTGGCGCCGCGCTTCTCCAGGAGCAGGGCGAGGTGCTGGGCGCCCTGGCTGCTGCCGCCCTCGGCGGCCCGGCGCAGCCAGCGCTCGGCCTCGTCGTCGACGCCGCCGATCAGCAGCAGCATCCCGAGGGCGTCGGCGGCGGTGACCGCACCCTCGTTGGCGGCCACGCGGAACCAGCGCTCGGCCTCCTCGCGGTCGCCGGCCTCCTCGCGGCGCTGGCCCATCCGCAGCGCGGCGATCGGCTCGCCCTGCTCCGCGGCCCGCCGCCACCACTCCTCCGCGGCGGCCTCGTCGCGCTGCCCGACCAGCTCGCCGACGGCGAGCGCGGCGAGCGGGTTGCCGCCCTCGGCGGCCGCGCGGAAGCGCTCCTCTGCCTCGCGCAGCTCGCCGCGGCGCGCCAGCAGGCTGGCGAGCGCGGCTCCGGCCCGCGCCTCGCCGGCGTCCGCGGCCTGGCGCCACCAGCGCTCGGCCGCCTCCTCGTCCTCCAGCAGCAGGCAGATGCGCCCGAGCGCCACGACCGCGGCGAGGTTGCCGCCGCGCGTGGCCTGCTCGAAGAAGGGCCGCGCGCCCTCCAGGTCCCCGCCGTGCTGGAGCAGGACGGCGAGCTTGAACGCGGCGCTGTCGTTGCCCCGCTCGGCGGCGGCGCGGAACTGGCGCAGCGCCTGGTCGGGGTCGCCCTGCTTGAGCGCGATCGTGGCCAGCCGCTCGACCGCCTCCAGGTCCCCGGTGCCGGCCGCCTGCTGGTACCAGCGCTCGGCCTCCTCGGCGCTGCCCGCCCCCTCCAGGTACAGGCCGAGGTTGTAGACGCCGCCGGAGTCCCCCGCCTCCGCCGCCTGGCGGTACCAGCGCTCGGCCTCCTCGCCGCCGCCGTGCTCCTCGAGCAGGACGCCGAGCGCGTTCGCGGCCTCCGCGTGGCCGCCCAGGGCGGCCCGCATGTACCAGTGCTGGGCCTCGTGCCGGGTGCCGCGCTCGTGCAGCAGGCGGCCGAGCCGGAACGCCGCGTCGAGGTCGCCGGCCTCCGCCCGCTCGCGGGCTCCCTGCTCGCTGTGGCGCGCGGTCTGGTCGCCGGCCGTCTCGCCCACTGGTGGTGCCGCCTTTACGCAGAGAGAGAACGTGCAGAGAGAGAACGTGCAGAGAGAGACAAGGGACGCCTGCGCGGCCGCCCGAAGGGCCGGATCAGGGGCCGCGCTGGGATTGTGGCACGACCGGATCCACCGGACGCCGCGGATCGCGCACAACGTGGCGATCGCGAATCCGGCTCACCGGCCATCTCCGCGAACGCTACGGGATGTGCGCCGAAGATCCACGGAATTGCGACCCTCCTGAGATATCCTCTGGCGACCAAGGAACCTCCCGGGCAGGTGGTGCTCGTGCGTCGAGTGGCGGTGGCGAACCAGAAGGGCGGCGTCGGGAAGACGACCACGGTGGTCAACCTCGGTGCCGCCCTCGCGGAGCTGGGCCGGCGCGTGCTCGTGATCGACCTTGACCCCCAGGCCAACGCCAGCACCTGGTTGGGCAGCGTCGACGCGCGCGCGTTGTACGAGGTGTTCGAGAACGGCGCGCCGCTGGAGAAGGCGGTGCGGCCGACGCTGGTGGAAGGCCTGGACCTGGTGCCGTCGTCCTCGTGGATGACGCGCGCGGAGCGCAACGCCGCGACCCAGGCGGGCGCGGAGATGATCCTGCGGCAGGCGATGGACGAGCTGCCGCCCGGCGCGTGGGACATCGTGCTGGTGGACTGCCCGCCCGCGCTCGGGCTGCTGTCGTACTCGGCGCTGACGGCCTGCTCGGAGGTGCTCGTGCCGGTCCAGACGCGGGTCATGCCGCTGGCGGGCCTGGTCGCGCTGGCGCAGACGATCGACACCATCCGCTTGCGGCTGAACCGGTCGCTGCGGCTGTCGGCGGTGCTCCCGACCCAGGTGGACACGCGCACCACGCTGTCGCGCGAGGTGGTGGAGGCGCTGCGCGAGCGCTTCGGCGAGATCGTGCTGGAATCGATGATCCGCGAGAGCGTGCGGGTCGCCGAGTCGCCGGGGCACCGGCTGCCGGTGACCTCGTACGCGCCCGACAGCAACGCCGCGGCCGACTACCGGGCCGCCGCGATGGAGTTCGACGCCAGGGGGGCGGCGGCGGGTGCAGGACGACAGGTCCAGGCGGATGGCAACGTTCAACGCGCTTGACGAGCTGCTCCCCGGTCCGCCGTCTCCGGCTCCCTCGGCGGCGTCCCCGCCGCGGGAACGGGTGCTCGGCTCCAAGCGGACGGGCGCGTTCAACGCGCTCGACGAGCTGCTCCCCGGTCCGGCGCCCACGCCGCCCGAGCCGCCGGCGGCGGCCGGCGGCGGCAGGATGGGCGCGTTCAACGCGCTCGACGAGCTGTTCGGCGGCAAGCCGGCGGCTCCCCCGCGGGCGCCCCGGCCCGCACCCGCCCGGGTGCGGACGACGTTCCGCGTGTCGCGCGAGGTGCTGAAGGCGATGCGCGACACCGTCGGTCAGCTGTCGGGGTCCGGCGACCGGATCACCCTCGACGAGCTGGCCGAGCGCGCGCTCGAGGCCGAGCTGCGGCGGCTCGTCGCCCGGCGGCCGCGGCGCGCCCGGCGGCCGCGGCCGCCCGCGCGCTGAGCCCGCCGCCGCGCCTGCCCGGCCGGCCGTGCCCGTCGGCGCTCAGCCGGCGGGGGGCAGGGTGACCACGGAGAAGGCGGTGCCCGCGGGGTCGTTCAGGACCGCGAGCCGGCCGTAGGGCGTGTCGAACGGCGGCACGTTCACCTTGCCGCCGAGCGACTCGGCGTGCCGGGCGGCCTGGTCGGTGCCGTCGGCCGCGAAGTAGAGGTTCCAGTGCGCAGGGATGCCCTGCCACTGCTCGGTCATCTCCAGCATGCCGGCGACCTGCGCGCCGCCGAGCTTCCAGATCGTGTAGCGGGACTGGTCCATGGGCAGGTCCTCGCCCTGCCAGCCGAACACCTCGGGGTAGTAGGCCCGGCAGGTGTCGTAGTCGCGCGTGTTCAGCTCGCACCAGGCCATCGAGCCGGGCTCGCCGGTCAGGCCGGCGCCCTTGTGCTCGCCCGCCTGCCAGACGCCGAAGACCGCCCCGCCGGGGTCGGCCATGACCGCCACCCGGCCCGAGGGGCCGACGTCGCTGGGGGGCAGGGTGACGCGGCCGCCGGCGTCGGCCGCGCGCCGCGCCACCTCCGCGGCGTCGCCGGCGAAGTACACCGACCAGGCGGCCAGGACGCCCTGCCCGGCGAACTCGGGGAGCTGCTGCGAGGCGGCGGCGACGTCGAGCCCGTCGACCCGGAACATGCGGTAGACGCCCAGGCCGCCGGTGGTGGGCATGTCGACGGCCTCCCAGCCGAACAGCCCGGTGTAGAACGGGGTCACGGCGTCCAGGTCCGGGGTCGTCAGGTCGAACCAGCAGGGGGTGCCTGGGATGTGCTGATCGATCTTGGGCATGGGGGTCCTCCGATCGGTGTCTCGGCGTCGCCATCCCTCGCCCTTTCGGGCGGGCCGTAGAGCACGGGTGTGACGGCGGCGCGGCCGCCAAACCTCCGGACCCGCCTCGTCAGCCGTCCGCGGCGGTCTCGACCAGGTTCTGGGGCCGGCCCTGGAGGAAGGCGGCGACGTTGCGGGCGGTCACGTCGGCGATCCGCTGCACCGCCTCCACCGAGTCGAACCCGATGTGCGGGGTGACCACGACGTTCTCGCGCCCCATCAGCTCCTGGTTCTCGACCAGGGTGCGCAGGCGCGCCTCGTCCGGGCGGGCGGCGAGCAGCCGCCGGTCCTCGGTGAGGGCCTCCTCGCCCTCGAGCACGTCGAGCCCGGCGCCGCGCAGGATGCCCTCGTCCAGCGCCCACAGCAGCGCGTCGGTGTCGACCAGCCCGCCGCGGGCGGTGTTGACCAGCAGCGCGCCGCGCTTGAACCGGCCGAGCAGCGCCCGGTCGACGAGGTGGTGCGTGCCGGTGCCGTAGGGGGCGTGCAGGGTGACGATGTCGGCGGCGGCGACCAGCTCCTCCAGGGGCGCGTAGCGGAAGCCGATGACCTCGGCGAGCAGCGGCTGCGGCCGGGGGTCGGCGGCCAGCACGTCCATCCCGAAGCCGCGCCCGATCTTGGTGACGTGCAGCCCGATGTGCCCGGTGCCGACGACCCCGAGGGTCTTGCCGCGCAGGTCGAACCCGCGCAGCCCGGCCAGCGAGAACTCGTGCCGCTGGGTGCGGACCCATGCCTTGTGGACGTTGCGCGACAGCGCCAGGATCAGCGCGAACGTGTGCTCCGCCACGGTGTTCTCGCCGTAGGTGGGGACGTTGGCGACCGCGACCCCGCGCCGGGCGCAGGCGTCCAGGTCGACGTGGTCGAAGCCGGTGGAGCGCGTGGCGACCAGCCGCAGGTCGGGGCAGGCGTCCAGCACCGCCTTGCCGACCCGCGAGCCTACGAACACCGACAGCACCGCCACGCCCGGACCCAGCCCCGGCTCCGAGCCGTCGCGGACCGGCCCGTCCAGCGGCCGGACCCCGCCGCGCACGCCGGCCTCCTCCAGCGCGGCCCGCAACGCCGCGCCGTCCTCCCCCGCGGCCTCCGCGACCAGGATCACGGGGCGGGCATCCCCTCGCCGGCCCTGAGGCCCGGGACCTCCACCAGCCCGAACATGGCCTCTCCTGGTGACGTCGGTCGCCCGGGCACCCCGCAGGCTACGCCGAGCCCGGGGTGGTGGTGTGGCGGGCGAGGTAGGCGGCGGCCTCGGCGCGGCGGGCGACCTCCAGCTTCTGCAGGATGCTGGAGACGTAGTTCTTGACGGTCTTCTCCGCCAGGTGCAGCTGGTCGCCGACCTGCCGGTTGGTCCGCCCGTCGGCGACCAGCTGCAGGATCCGCTCCTCCTGCGGGGACAGGCGGGCGAGCTTCTCGTCCTTCAGCAGGTGCTTGCCCGAGCGCAGGCGGTCGAGCACGCCGGCGGTGACCGCAGGGTCGAGCAGGCTCTGGCCGGCGCCCACCGTGCGCACGGCGTCGACCAGCTCGCCGCCCTTGATCTGCTTGAGGACGTACCCGGCGGCGCCCGCCATGATCGAGGCGAACAGGGCCTCGTCGTCGGCGAACGAGGTGAGCATGAGGACCTTGGTGCCCGGGCGCGCGGCCCGGATCTCACGGGTGGCCTCGATCCCGGAGCCGTCGGCGAGCCGCACGTCCATGACGACGACGTCGGGCAGGGCGGCCGCGGCGCGCTCGACCGCCTCGCGGACCCCGCCGGCCTCCGCGACGACCACGACGTCCTCGGTGGCCTCCAGCAGGGCCCGCAGCCCGCTGCGGACGACCTCGTGGTCGTCGACGAGCATCACCCGGAGCGGGGGGCCGTCCATGCAGGTCAGTATGGCATGGACGGCTCGGGCGGCGGCGCCGGGGGCTCCAGCCCGAGCCGGACCCGGAGCGTCGTCCCCTCGCCCGGGACGCTCAGGATCTCCGCGCCGCCGCGCAGCCGGCGCGCCCTCGCCCGCAGGTTGCCCAGGCCGTCGCCGCCGCGGGCAGCGTCCGGGTCGAACCCGCGGCCGTCGTCGTCCACCTCCAGCACGGCCTGCCCGTGCTCGCGCCGGAGGCTGACCCGGCAGGTCATCGCGTGCGCGTGGCGCGCGACGTTGCTGAGCGCCTCGCGCGCGATCTGCACCACGTCCCCCGCGATCGCGCCCAGCTCGGCCGCGACCTGCGGGTCCAGGTCGGCGACCGTGGTGACGCCGCTGGTCGCCTCGAACTCCTGGACGACCTGGCGCAGCGCCCGGTCGAGCCGGCCGTCGGCGAGCAGCCCCGGCCGCAGCCCGAAGATGTAGCCGCGCAGGTCGTGGATGACCCGGTCGAGCTCGCCGACGGCGCTCTCGATGCGCTCGGCGAGCGGCGAGTCGCCGGCGAGGGAGGCGCTGGCCTGCAGGCCCATCCCGACCGCGAACAGCGACTGGATCGCGCCGTCGTGCAGGTCCTTGGCGATCCGCTCGCGGTCCTCGAGCACGGCCAGGCGCTCCAGCTCCTGCCTGGCCCTGGCCAGCTCGAGCGCGACGGTCGCCTGCTCGGCGAACACGTCCATCCCGTCGGCGTCCTCGCGGCGGAACGGGGGGCGCCCGGCCGTGCGGGCCAGGGCGAGCACCCCGAACGACCGGCCCCTCGCCACCAGCGGGAGGTACAGCGCCGGACCGAGCCCGGCGTCGCGCAGCGGCCGGGCGGCGGCCGGGTGGACGCGCAGGTCGGCGACGAGCATGGTGGTGGCGTCCGTGACGGCCGTGGCGAGCAGCGACCCGCTCGGCACCGGCTGGCCGACCAGCGTCCCGGCCGCGGTCCCGTCGCCGGCGCGGATCACCACCGACCCGGCCGCGTCGGGGATCCCGAGCAGGGCGAGGTCGGCGCCGGCCAGCTCCCGTGCCCGCCGCGCGACCAGCGCGAGCACCGCGTCCGGCTGCTCGCCCTGGAGGATCGCGGTCGCCACCTCGCGCAGCGCCTCCAGGCGGCGGGCACGCAGCGCGACCTCCTCGTACAGGCGGGCGTTCTCGACCGCGACGCCGGCTTGGGCGGCGAGCGCCACCAGCGCGCGCTCGTCGTCCTCGCTGAACTCCGGCCCGTCCAGCTTCTCGGTCAGGTAGAGGTTGCCGAACACCTTGCCGCGGGCGCTCACCGGCGCGCCCAGGAACGACCGCATCGGCGGGTGGTGGGGCGGGAACCCGTGGGCGCGCGGGTCCGCGGCGATGTCAGCCAGCCGCAGCGGCCGGGCCTCCTCGATGAGCACGCCGAGGATCCCCCGCCCGCGCGGCGGGTCCCCGATCCGGTCCCGGGCCTCCTGGCTGATCCCGGTCGTGATGAAGTCCTCGATCAAGCCGTCAGGGCCGAGCACACCGAGCGCGCCGTACTTCGCACCGGTCAGCTCGGCCGCCACCTCGACGATCCGCTGCAGCACGAGGGGCAGCGACAGCTCCGACGCGAGGACGAGCCCGGCGTCGAGCAGCCGCTCGCTGCGGTCCTTGCGCTCCGCGGACATGCCGTAAACGTAATCCGCCTTCCCGGATGACTTCCACGGGCATGCCGAGCGGTCCGGCGTCCGCCGCCCGGCGGCGGCCGGCCGCACGGCGGCACGGTCGGCGCCGAGGGGCCGCCCGGCCGCACCTGCCGTCCGGCCGGGCACCGGGTGTCGAATCGCGGCAGGGCCGCGTCCGCGGGAGACTTGCTGCCGATGTCCGGAACCGACCCGTCCGTCACGTCCGGCGGCTGGCGCCGGCGGCGCCTGCCGCTCGCGGCGGCCGCCGTGACGCTGGCCGCCGTGGCCCTGCTCGCCTGGTACGGCAGCCGGCAGGAGGCCTGCCTGTTCGCGCTCGACGCGCACGGCGGCCGGGTGGCCTGGTCGGCGGCGTCCGGCGACCGGATGCTGGCCGCGGCGGCCGGCCCGCAGGAGCGGGTGTACGCCTGGTCGGCGGCGCGCTCGCCGGACGGCGGGATCGCCGGTGTGCGGCTGCTCGCGTTCGACGCCGGCTCCGGTCGGCGGCTGTGGTCGTACGCGCCCGACTGGGCCGCCTTCCCCGGCGCGGTCCCCGAGCGCAGCGCGCGGCTGCGGCCCTATCCGGCGCCCGGCCGCGTCTACCTGGTGCTCGCGGCCGGCGAGGGCGAGTCCACGCTGGTCGCCCTCGACGCCGCCGGCGGGCGCCCGCTGTGGTCGGTCCGCGGGGTCCTCGACCCGGCGCCCGGCGAGGAGCCGGCCGTGCTCGCCGCCGGCGAGGCCGTGGTCGCCGCCGGGCTGGAGCCCGGCGGCCGCACGGTGCGGCTGTCCGCCCTCGCGCGCGCCGACGGCCGGCTGCGGTGGCGAGCCAGCGTCCCGCTCGGCCGGCGCCTGACCATCCCGGAGGTCGTCGACCAGCCGTTCCTGGCCAACGACGGCCGCACCCTCTGGTACGGCCCCGACGGGACCCTGGCCAGCTTCGACCTGGCCACCGGCGCCCCCCTGGCCACCCGCCGCGGGGTCGCCGGCACCCAGCTCGGGCTGCGCGGCGGCACGCTCTACCGGTCCTCCCCGAGCGCGCTCGAGGCGCTGGACCCCGTGACCGGCAGCAGCCGCTGGCGGTACACGCGCCCGCCGGCACCCGGGGGCGCGCTGCGCCGGTTCGCGCTCGGCGACGGCGCGGTGTTCGCGGTCGGGGCGGAGGCCGGCGGGATCTGGCTGGACGCCGTGGACGCGACCGACGGCCGGGAGCGCTGGCGCACGCAGGCGGCGACCGCGCCCGGCGACACGCTCTACCTGCACGCCCCCGCCGCCGTCCGCGACGCCGTGCTGGTGGCCACCGGGTCCGGCGCCGGGGACCGGACCGTCACCGCCCGCTCCCCCGCGACCGGGGCCGTGCGCTGGCGCTTCGTGACCCGCGGCGGCGGGGACGTCGCCGCGGCCGGCGGGCGGGCGTTCGTGACCGACCTCGGCCCCCGCTGGCGTCACTGGCTGGCCCGGGTCAACCCGGCCTGGAACGCGTGAGCGCGCCGCCTCAGCGGCGGCCCAGCTTGAACGGCACGATCGTGACGTTCACGTTCTCGAGGTCGCCGAGGACCCGCAGCAGCTCGGCCGAGGTCCGGTCGTGCAGCACGCGGCTCCAGAAGCCGACGTAGCGCCGCTTGGGCACCAGCACGGTCAGCTCCGTGTCCGGCTGGACCCGCTCGGCGACCAGCTCCTCGACGGTCGCCGGCAGGTTGCGGTCGGGGCAGTCGACGATCTCCAGCGGGATCGGGATGTGCACCCTGGTCCACAGCTCGCCCAGCTCGTGGGCGTGGTCGGGGTCGACGGCGACGTGCACCGCGGTGATCGACAGCGGCATGAGCTGGCGGGCGTACTGGAGCGCGCCGATGGTGGCCTGGTCCAGGTCCTCGATGAGGACGATCACCTCGTGGCGCGGTTTGGGCGGGGCGAGGCGCTGGGAGGCCTCCACCTTCAGCTCGCCCACCTCCGACCGGTAGGTGCGCCGCACCCGCTGCAGCAGCAGGACCAGCGCCGGGATCGCGATGCAGACCATCCACGCGCCGTCGGCGAACTTGGTGACCGCGATCACCACCAGGACGATCAGGGTGATCAGGCAGCCGGTGCCGTTGATCAGCAGGCCCTTGCGCCAGCCCGGCTCCCGCTGGGTGAGGTGGTGGCGGGCCATGCCGGCCTGGGACAGCGTGAACGAGGTGACCACGCCGATCGCGTACAGCGGGATCAGGTTGTGGGTGTCGGCGCGGAACGCGACCACCAGGAAGATCGCGGCCGCCGACAGCACCAGGATGCCGTTGGAGTGCACCAGCCGGTGGCCGCGCTTGCGCAGCTGCCTCGGCAGGATCGCGTCCCCGGCGGCGAACGACGCCAGGATCGGGAAGCTGGAGAAGGAGGTGTTGGCGGCCAGGACGAGGATCGCCAGGGTGGTGACCTGGACCGCGATGAACGCGGCCTGGCTGGAGAGGACGTGGCGGGCCAGCTGGGCGACCAGGGTCGGGTTGCCGTCGGCGAAGGGCCGGGCGTCGAAGCGGGTGGCCAGGAAGGTCACGCCGATGAACAGGAACGCCATGATCGCCGCCATGAGCACCAGCGTGGTGCGGGCGTTGCGGTACTCGGGGGGCCGGAACGCGGACACGCCGTTGGAGATCGCTTCCACGCCGGTGAGCGCGGTCACCCCGGCCGAGAACGCGTGCAGGACCAGGAACACCGACACGCCGGTCAGGGCCGCGCCGAACCCCTCGAGCTGGCGCAGCTCGTCGGGGCCGTAGTGGATCGGGCCGAGCCCGCCGACCGCCCAGCGCCAGCCGCCGAGCACGACGACCGTGCCGATGCCGAGCACGTACAGGTAGGTGGGGACGGCGAAGATCCGGCCGGACTCGCGGATGCCGCGCAGGTTCCCCCACGCCAGCAGCACCACGAACCCCGTGGCGATCCCCACCCGCCAGGGCTCCAGCGCGTGGAAGGCGCTGGTGAGCGCGGCCGTGCCGGCGGAGACGCTGACCGCCACGGTGAGGATGTAGTCCACGATCAGCGCCGACCCGGCGACCGAGGCGACCAGCCCGCCGAAGTTGTCGCGGGAGACCACGTACGCCCCGCCGGAGGAGCGGTAGGAGTTGATGATCTCGCGGTAGCTGAGCACGAGGATGCCGAGCAGCCCGGCGATCGCGATCGAGATCGGCAGGGCCAGCCCGACCGCCGCGGTGCCGGCGAACACCAGCACGAGCAGGATCTCCTCGGTGGCGTACGCGGTCGAGGAGATCGGGTCGGAGGAGAAGACCGCCAGCGCGACCCGCTTGGAGATGCGCTGGTCGACGAGCTGGGCGGTGGTCAGGGGCGGGCCGAGCAGCACCCGCTTGGCGCGGTAGCCGAGCGACTGGTAGCGGCGCGACCTGCCGGCGGGGACGGGGGTGGACGCCGTCCGGGTCCTGGAGTCCAGCGTCACCCTCGCGCTCCCGTCGTGCGGTCCGTGCGTCCGCCCTGGGGATCGTCGGCGCGGCCGCCGTCCGACTGTGCCGCTCGCCCGGCGGACCGTCAACCACCGCCGCCGATCGACGGGACCCCCCTCAGATCACGGTGCCGGGCTCACCCTGGTCGTCGACGAGGGGCAGGCCCGACCGGACCCAGGCACGCAGGCCGCCGGTCACGTTGCGGGCGTCCCGCCCGGTGCGGCGCAGGAACGCGGCCGCCACCGCCGAGCGGCTGCCCGAGCGGCAGACGATCAGCAGCGGGCGGTCGGCCGGCAGGTCGGTGAACCCCAGCGGCAGCGAGCGCATCGGCAGGTGGACCGCGCCGGGCGCCCGCCCGGCTGCCCACTCCTGCGGCTCACGGACGTCGACGAGCATCGCGCCCTGGTCCACCAGCGCGCTCGCGGCGCGCGGGTCGACCTCTTCGTCCTGCGCTGCGGTGGACGACGGCTCCATCCCAGGCTCCTCCCGTAGCTCGTTTCGCTCTTGTCGCTCCCACGGCGCGCCCCGGGGGGCTCACGCCTCCCTCCGGGCTCCAGGCCGCGGGCGGCTGCCGCCGGCGGCCACATGGAGCGCAGGGTACGACCGGGGGTGCGCGGCAGCCAGCAGCCCGAGCCGGAGGCGCAGCCTGGCCGGCAGCCCGCCGCGGGAGCCGCCGAGCGGCCCGTCCGGCCGGCGGCCATTTTCGTGTCGCATTCGTTACACACACCGGTGATCGGCCCGTGGTGGCGGCACCCTGGCGTGCGCTGGTCCGTCCGAGCCGGGCGGCACCGTCCTCGGGGGTGCCGTCGCGCGCCGGGCCCGGTGTTCCGCAGCCGCCGCGGGCACGGCATGCTGTGCCGTACGGACAGCGCTCGGGACCGTCCCGGGAGGGGAGCCCATGGAGCACGTGCACCTCGGCCGCTGCGGGCTGCTGGTCAGCCGCCTGTGCCTCGGCACGATGAACTTCGGCCCGGAGACCAGCGAGGAGGACGCGCACGCGATCATGGACCGTGCCCTGGAGCACGGGATCAACTTCTTCGACACCGCCAACGCCTACGGCTGGCGCAAGGGCGAGGGCTGGACCGAGCAGATCATCGGCCGCTGGCTCGCCAAGGGCGGCGGGCGCCGGGACAAGGTGGTGCTAGCCACCAAGGTGTTCGCGTCGATGGGCGACTGGCCGAACCTGGACCGGCTGTCGGCGGTCAACGTCCGCCGCGCCTGCGAGGGCTCGCTGCGCCGCCTGCGGACCGACCACATCGACCTGTACCAGATGCACCACGTCGACCGCGGCACCCCCTGGGACGAGCTGTGGCAGGCGATGGACGTGCTGGTGCAGCAGGGCAAGGTCGTGTACGTCGGCTCGTCCAACTTCGCCGGCTGGCACATCGCGCAGGCCTGCGAGGCCGCCCGCGCGCGCCACGGCTTCGGTCTGGCCAGCGAGCAGTCCCTGTACAACCTGGCCGTCCGCACCGTGGAGCTTGAGGTCGTCCCCGCCTGCCAGGGGTACGGCCTCGGCCTGATCCCGTGGAGCCCGCTGTACGGCGGCCTGCTCGGCGGCATCCTGGCCGGGATCGAGCAGGGCCGCCGGGCCAGCCGGGCGGTCCGCGAGCGGCTGGAGCGCCACCGCCCCGCGGTGGAGGCCTACGAGACGTTCTGCCGTGAGCTGGGCGAGCAGCCCGCCGACGTCGCGCTCGCCTGGCTGCTGCGGCAACCGGGCGTGACCGCCCCGATCGTCGGGCCGCGCACGTCCGAGCAGCTCGACCGGTCGCTGGCCGCGCTCGACCTGGACCTGGACGAGAAGGCGCTCGCCCGCCTCGAGGAGATCTGGCCCGGCCCCGGCGGTCCCGCCCCCGAGGCCTACGCCTGGTAGCGGGCCGGCGAAGGAGGACGCGATGCCCACGCGCATGACCTGGCTCGGCGCGGCGGCGGGCCTGCTGCTCAGCCTGGCCGCCGCGGTGGCGCTGGCGCTCGCCGCCATCGGCTGGCGGCAGGAGCGCGGCGACGGGCCGGCGGCCGAGCGCTGACCGTGCCCCCGCCGGAGACCGCGGCGGCATGCCGCGGGGACCGCCCGCGTCCCGCCGCCCGGGCGCCGGGGCGCGCCGGGCGGCGGGCGGCCCGCCGGCTGGCGGGCGCCGCCGGCCCGGCGGTGATCGCGCTGCTCTGGCTGGTCGCCCTGGCCCGGATCGTCGGGGTGGACCAGCGCGTGCCCGTGCTGCTGCTCGCCGACGGGCTCGTGCCGGTGCTCACGGTCGCCGGCGTCCTCCCGCTCGCCGCGGGCGTCGTGACCCGGCGCGTGGCGCTGTCGGCGGTGGCCGGCGGCACCGTCCTGGCCTACCTCGTCTGGTCCACGCCGGGCGCGGTCCTGCGGCCGGCGCAGCCTGACACCGACCGGTCCGGCACGGCCTCGGTCCGCCTGTTCACCGCGAACCTGTCCTACCACAACCGCGACGTCGGGCCGATCGCGGAGGAGATCCGCGCCACCGTCCCCGACGTCGTCGCCGTGCAGGAGCTGACCCCCGACGGCGAGGCCGGCCTGCGCCGCTCCCATGCGCTCGCCGGCTACCGCTGGGTGGTCGCCGACACGCTGCGCGGGGCGGCCGGCATCGGGCTGTGGTCGCGGCAGCCGCTGACCGACGTCCAGGTGCTGAACCTGGAGGGGCGCCCCGCCCTGGCGGCCACGGTCGTGCTGCCGGCCGGCCGCCTGCGCCTGGTCACCGTGCACCCGACCTCGCCGCTCGGCGGGGCGGCGACCTGGCGGCGCCAGCTCGCCCAGCTCGACCGGATCCTGCGGGCCAGCCCCCGGCCGCTGGTGGTCGCGGGTGACTTCAACGCCACCCGCTGGCACCGGGGCTTCGCGCGGATCCTCGCGACCGACCTCGACGACGCCCACGAGCGGCGGCGGCGCTGGTGGGCCGCCACCTGGCCCGACGATCGCCGGCCGCTGCTGCCGCCGCTGCTGCACCTGGACCACGTGCTGGTCTCCCCCACGGTGGGCGTGCGGGCGATCCGCGAGGCCGCCGGCCGGGGCAGCGACCACCGGCCGCTCATCTGCGACCTGCTCGTCCCGCCGGGGCCGCCCTCCGGCTCCCGCGGCAGCTCGGGCGGGGCGCGCTGAGCGCGTACCGGTCGGCGGCGCGGACGCCACGCCTGCCGACCGCCTGCCGCACCGGACCTCACGGCGCCGAGCGGGTCGCGGCAGGATGTCACGCGGCGCCGTCATCCTTGTCGGAGGCGCCGTGCGGCGGCGCCGCACCACCCGGCGGAGCACCCGGGGAGAGGGGAGCACGATGTTCGAGCACACCAAGGCCTTCAGCGGCTTCTCCGTGGACGACCTCGCCGCGGCGAGGAAGTTCTACGGCGAGACGCTCGGCATCCGCGTGTCGGAGGAGCACGGCCTCATGACGCTGCACCTCGCCGGCGACCGGCCCACGCTGGTCTACCCCAAGGACAACCACGAGCCGGCGACGTTCACGATCCTCAACTTCCCCGTCGACGACATCGACCGGGCGGTCGGCGAGCTGACCGCGCGCGGCGTGCGCTTCGAGCGCTACGAGGGCATGGGCCAGGACGACCAGGGCGTCTCCCGCAGCACCGGCGGCCCGCCGATCGCCTGGTTCAAGGACCCGGCCGGCAACATCCTCGCGGTCCTGCAGAGCTGACCGGCCGGCCCCGCCGCCGCCCGCGGGCGGTGCGCGTCAGGGCGTGGCCGGCCCGGCTTCCCCCTGCCGCGGCCGCAACCGGGCGAGCGCGGGCGGGAGGTCGCCGGTGTGGACCACGCCGAGGCGTGAGGTCGTGCGGGTGAGCGCGACGTAGAGGTCATTGGCGCCGTGCGGCGACCCGGTGAGGATGGCGGCGGGCTCGACCACGACGACGGCGTCGAACTCCAGCCCCTTGGCCTGGGCGACGGTGAGCACCGCCACCGGCGCGTCCAGCGCGGCCGGGCCCTCGTCGACCGCCGTCCCCGGCAGCGCGGCGGCGACGCGGCGGCCCAGCTCCTCGACCCGGCCGGCGGGGACGATGACCGCCACCTTGCCGTCGCCGGCCTCCGCCGCCTCGGCGGCGACGACCTCGGGGAGCCTGGCGGCCAGCTCGGCGCCCTCGACGCGCAGGCTCCAGGGCACCACGCCGGTGGAGCGCACCGACCGGGGTGGCCGCAGGTCCCCGGCGGCGCCGGCGAGCACGTCCCCGGCGACCGCCATGATCTCGGCCGGGGTCCGGTAGTTGACCGTGAGCCGCTCCTCGCGCCAGCGGCCGGGCGCGTGCGCGTCCAGCACCCGCGCCCACGACCCGGCGCCCCACGGCGCGGAGGTCTGCGCGAGGTCGCCGACCACCGTCATCGACCGGCTCGGGCAGCGCCGCAGGATCATCCGCCAGGCCATCGGCGGGACCTCCTGCGCCTCGTCGACGATCACGTGCCCGAAGATCCACCCGCGGTCCTCGACCGCGCGCTGGGCGATAGTCCCGCCGCCCCCGCGCCGGTGGTAGCGGGCGGCGAGCGCCGCGGGGTCGACCCGGCTGGTGTCGGGGGCGTAGCGGGCGGCGTCGCCGATGCTGGCGGCAGCGAGCACCGCCCGGGCCTCGGCGAGGTCGCGGCGCTCGCGCTCGGCGCGGCGGGCGGCGGCGCGCGCGGCGCCCGCGCCGTCGTCGCCCAGCAGCTCGGCGGCCTCGTCGAGCAGCGGCACGTCCGCGGGCGTCCAGGCTGCGGCGTGCCCGCGCCCGCCGTCTGGCGCCGGCCGCAGGAGCAGCGCCCGCTCCGCGCCGGTCAGCTCCGGTGCGGCGACCTCCAGCCGCGCCGGGGAGCCGAACAGGTCGGCGAGCAGCCGCTGCGGGGTCAGGGCCGGCCACAGCCGGTCGATCGCGCCGCGGACCTCGGGCGCCGCGGCCAGCTCCGCCCGGATGTCGTCGCGCTCGGGGTCCAGCAGGCGCTCGGCGGGCACGTCCTCGGCGAGCAGGTCGTCATCCTCGGGCAGCTCGACCTCGGGCAGCTCGCGGGTGAGGCGGTCGACCACCTGGTCGGTGAGCGCCTCGAGCAGCGCGCGCTCGAACACGGCGCGCGCCCGGTTGTGCGGCGCGCCGGTGTCGCGCGCCCGCCGCAGCGCCCGCTCGCAGGTCGCGGGGTCCAGCCGCAGGACGTGGCCCTCGTGCGCCAGCTCCAGCGCGGCGCGCGGCACCTGCTGGCGGTCGCGGACGGCGCGGGCGAGCACGGCGGCCATGCGCGGGTCGCCCTTGACGGCGGCCGCCTCGACCGGCTCGGTGGCGGCGGCGGTCACGCCCGGGAACAGCCCCTCCACCGTGGACAGCAGCACGTCGCTCTCGCCGAGCGAGGGCAGGACCTGCTCGATGTAGCGCAGGAAGGTCGGGTTCGGCCCCAGCACGAGCACGCCCCGCCTGGCCAGCCGCTGGCGGTGGGTGTAGAGCAGGTACGCGGCGCGGTGCAGGGCGACCGCGGTCTTGCCGGTGCCCGGCCCGCCCTGGACGACGAGGATGCCGGCCAGGCCGGAGCGGATCACACGGTCCTGCTCGGCCTGGATGGTGGCGACGATGTCGGCCATGCGGCCGGTGCGGCTGGCGCCGAGGGCGGCGAGCAGCGCCGCCTCGCCGTTGAGGCGGCCGCGCTCCTCGTCGCTGAGCGCGTCCAGGTCGAGCACGTCGTCGTCGAACCCGATCACCTGCCGTCCCCTGGTGCGCAGGTGCCGGCGGCGCACGGCCCCGTCGGGCGCGAACGCCGTGGCGCGGTAGAACGACTGCGCCGCGGGGGCGCGCCAGTCGACCAGCACGCGCTCCTGCTCCTCGTCGGACAGACCCAGGCGCCCGATGTACAGGCGGGAGCCGTCACGCCGGTCGAGCCGGCCGAAGCACAGGCCGTGCTCGGCGGCCAGCAGCCGGGCGAGCCGGTCGGAGAAGCGGGCGACGAACGCGTCGCGGTCGACCAGCGCCTGCCGGCTGCCGCCGCCGTCGTGCCGCAGCGCCTGCCGCAGCCGGTCGCGCGTGTGGTCGCGCAGGGTGTCCAGCCGGCGGTAGAGCATGGACACGTAGCGCTGCTCGTGCTCGAGCTCGGCGCGCCCGTTCGTGCGCGCCGGCGGGTCGTCCGGAGCCTTGCTGGTCGGCATGGCTGCCTCGCGTCTGCTCGTGGTGGGCGGCGGCGTGGCGGACCGGCAGGCTTGACACGAGGCTGCCGGTCCGATAGCTTTTTTCATGCCGATTTGCATCGGCTTTTTTCTGTGTGTCTGACGTCAGCTGGACAGATCCGGAACGGCCGACGTTAGCAGACCCCCCGCCCGGCTGCCACCCCTCTTCGGCGTGCCGCCGCAGCCGCCTACGGCCGCGGCGGCTGGACGCCCTCGACCTCGCGGGCGAGCGCGTCCAGCCAGTCGCCGGCCAGCCGCGGGACCTCGAGCAGCAGGCCCACCAGCTCGCGGCCCGCACGCTCGGGCGTGCGGTGCTCGTCGGCCTCGAAGCGCAGCAGGCCCTCGCGCAGCAGCAGCTTGAGCGAGCGCAGCAGCCGGCGGTCGCCGGCCACGAGCGCGTCGGCCAGGCCGGCGAGCGCCGCACCCAGCCGCTCGTCGTCGCCGCTGCGGTCCAGCAGCGGCGCGACCCGGCCGGTGAGCGCGCGGGCGGCCGCCGCGCGCGGGTTGGCGCGCACGCCGTCGACGTCGCGGCGCAGCCGGTCGGCGCCCTCGCGCGGCGCGCACAGGCCCGTGGTCATCGCCCACAGCGCCAGCAGGTCCTCGCCGAGCAGCACGTCGAGCACGTCGCCGACCAGCCGGTCGTGCGCCTCGAACAGCAGCTCGGTCTTCATCGGCGTGCGCTCGCGGGGCGCCTCGCCGCCGGTCAGCGGCGCCTGCCGCACCGACACGCTGTTGGCGAACGCGTTCTCCTGCTCCACCAGCGCGTACGCGCGGCGGACCCAGGACCGGTACAGCTCGTGCAGCGTGACGTCCCTGGCGCCGTCGCCGAGCAGCGCGACGCCCCACACGTCGCGGAAGTCCAGCCGCCGCACCGCGCCGAGCTTGACCATGTCCAGCATCGAGTGGACCTCGGGGTTCAGGTGGTGCTCGGCCCGCTCGTAGGCGCGCGTGGCATCCGTGCCCGCGCCGGAGTCGAGGATCCTGGCGCCGCCGGGGTGCAGGTCGCGGAACCCGTCGACGTCGTAGACGTGCCCCCGGATGACCAGCCAGCGGCCGTGCTCGTCGTCGTTGCGCAGCACGACCTCGCTGGCCTCGACCGTGCGCCAGCCGCGCACGCCCGGGGCGGCCAGCGGCGCGGCCGGGGTGAACACGTCCAGCATCAGCCGGCCCTCGCCGGCCAGCCGCAGGAAGCGCGCCCGGTCGCCGGTGGCGTCGGTGAGCAGCCGTTCGAGGCTGCCCAGGACCGTCGCCGCGAACGCGGTCTGGCCGCACACGTACACCGACGCGCCCGCGCCACCGTCGCGCCGCGGGAGGATCCGGCGGACCAGCGGCACCGCCACCTCCGGGTCGGCCAGGACGGCGTCGATCCGGCCCGACGCGCCGCCCGCGCGCCCCGCCGCCCGGGTGAAGTTGACGTGCAGCTCCAGCAGCCCCGAGGCCGCCCACGTGGACAGGCGCTGCTCGTAGTGCAGCCCCGCGGGGTCGCGCACGCTCAGGAACAGCACGTTCGGGCCGGCGGACGGGTCGGCGGCACGGCGCTCCAGGAAGGCCATGAACGGCGCGACGCCGGTGCCGCCGGCGAACATCACCAGCGGGCGCCCGGGGTCGGCGGGCAGCCGGAACCGCGAGGGCCGGTGGACGCGCACGCTGACGGGCTCCTCCGGGTCGCGCAGCGGCCGGGCCAGGAAGGTGGAGCCGGTCCCCTCGCGCCCGACCGGCGACCCGCCGGGCTGCGCGGGCGACACGAAGCGCAGGCCGCCGACGGTCAGCTCGACCCTGCCGTCGGCGCCCGGCGTACCCGCGCCCGCCCCGCCCGTCAGGCCCGCCGAGGAGATCGAGTACAACCGGGGGCGCTCGGGCTCGACCAGCCGCGCCAGCGCCTCGCCCTCCCATGCCCTGGCCTGCCACAGGCGACGCACGTCGTAGCCGGTCTCGGCGCCGATCATCTCCAGCACGTCCCACAGCTCGTGCTGGTCCTCGCGCCGGGACTCCAGCACCTGCCGCAGGGACGGGCAGCGGGTGAGGGTCCACAGCGCCTTGCCGGTACGCCGCTCCAGCGGCCGCAGGCGCGCGTGCCGCAGGAACTCCGCCAGCGGCAGGCTCGCGCCCGGGTCCTCCCCGAGGCGGCCGGCGAGCCGCTCGCGCCAGTCGCGGGTGAGCGGCAGGGGCTCGCCGCCGGCCGCCCGCAGCGAGCGCAGCGTCCGCTCGACCAGCGCGGGGGTGGCCGCCGGGACGACCGCGAGGCGGTCGCCCTCCCGGTGGGCCAGGCCCAGGCGGGCCACGTCGAGGGTGACCTGCCAGGCGTGCCCGGCGCCGTCGGGGCGGGTGGGCCGCACCGCCACCCGCCGCGCGCGGTGCGGCGCCAGGCGCTGGCCGGCGAAGCGCGCCCGCCGGGTCGCCTCGAGCTCGTCGTCCAGGTCGTCCCAGGGCCGGGCCGAGGCCGCGGCCGCGAACCCGCCGTTGGTGGCGGCGCGGCCCGCCTTGAAGCCGATCTCCATGAAGCCGTAGGTCTTGAGCCGGTGCAGGCCGAGGAAGCCGCGCCTGCCCGCGTACGCCTCCAGCAGCGACTGGTACACCCCGGCCAGCTCCCGGTCGTCCGCGGCGACCACGGCGTCGCGCAGCGGGACCCGGCCGATCGCCTCGAACAGCCGCTGGTAGCCGGCCGGCAGCCAGCCGCGGAAGTGCAGGGTGTCCTTCCCGAGCTGCGTGCCGAAGTCGCGGCGGCCCAGCAGCGCGTCGAGGACGTGGAAGACGGGCGAGCTGGCCCCGCTGATGCCCGGCTCCCCCTCGCGGGTCGGCGCGGCGAACGGCCCGACGGTCTTGGCCCACACCACCGGGTCGACGTGGGTGGCGCTCCAGCGGTTCGGGTCGGTCTTGGCGAAGCTGTCGAAGGTGAGCGCGTCGACGGCCTCGTGCAGCCCGGCCAGCGCGGCGTGCAGCCGGTCCGCCCGGCCGGCGAGCGCGGCCTCCTGCGCGTCGACCGCGCCGGCGATCAGCCCGCCCGCGCGCCCGAGCGTCTCCACGAAGGTCATGTAGAAGACGCGCTCGTCCTCGCTGCCGAAGGCGGGCACGAGCACGTCGAGGTTCTCGACCAGCCGCGCCCCGCCCGGCCCGACCAGGCGCCAGTTGTAGGCGAGCAGGTCGGTGAAGGTGAGCGCGGGCCCCGGGCGGCCCAGCCGGTCGCACACCTGCCGCCAGGGCCGCTCGAGCGGCTCGGGGGCCGGGCCGGGCGCCGCCGACGAGGACGTCCGGGCGGCCGCGTGCGCGAGCGTGCCCAGGACCAGCGCGGCCCGGCACAGGAACGCGCCGTCGAGCGCGTCCGCGGACGCGTCCAGCACGGCCAGCGCCGCCACCGCGCGGGTGACCGCCTTGCGCCGGCACAGCGCCGGGAGGTCGGCGGCCAGCTCGTCCCAGGCGCGGTGCGACGGCGGCAGCGCCGGCAGCGGCGCGGCGGCGGGCAGGAAGCCGTGGCGGCGGGACAGGTGCCCGTCGCGGTCGTGGCCGAAGGGCCGCGCCGCCTCGGCGCGCTCGGCCTCCTCGACGACCTGGCGGGCGGACTCGGCGGGCACTCCGGCCAGCGTGGGGGTCGGGCCGGTCATCACGACTCCTCCCCGCGGCTCGCGTCGTCCCCGTGGCCGAGGCCCCGGCCCTGGCGGATCAGGCCCCAGCAGACGTCCGCCCGGGACACGGTGCCGACGAACTTCCCCCGGTCGACCACCGGCAGCCGGCGGATGGACCTGCCGATCATCACCGCCGCGGCCTGGAGGATCTCGTCGCCGGGCGCGACGGTGATCGGCTGCTCGATGACCAGCCGGTGGATCGGCTGCCCGGCCAGCCCGCGACCGGACTCCAGGAACGCCCGGTGGGCGTCCTGGAGGGAGGCGCCGGTCGCGAGCACCTCGTCCAGGTCGGGCATCATGCAGCGGATCAGGTCGCCCTCGGACAGCACGCCGACGAACTCGTTGCGCGCGTCGACGACCGCCAGCACGCTCGCCTGCGTCAACACCAGCAGCTCCGCGGCGGACTCCAGAGTGGCGTCCGACCGGATCCGGGCCGCGCGGCGGTTCATGATGTCTGCGATCCGCATCGAGGCGCTCGCTCTCAGGCAGTCAGCCCTCTGACCGCGGGCGCGAGTCACCGCAGCCCGCGGGGCTGGTCGTGGAGGGTCCTCGGGGTCGGGGGCCGGCGGTCGGAAACGGCCAGGTCAGGATGATGGAGCCGTCAGGCGAGCGCAAGCGCGCGCCGGCGGGCCGGCCCGGACGGCGCCGCCCCGGTCACCCGTCCAGGGCGGGAGCGTGACGCCGCCGCCACGCCAGGCAGCGCGCCGCGAAGCTGTCGAGCCGCCGCTCGAATCCGGCCCGGCGATGCCGCACCGGGACCCGTACCTCAGATGTTTCTCAGGGCGCTCACAAGATGGTGATGCAGAGTCCGACGAGCGCTGCCCACGATGCCGTGCGGGCGGGCTCGTGGTCGCCGGTCCCGGTGGCGCTTCTGGATCGGGTCGTCTCCCCGGCGATCGGTGAGGGAGTCTGCGGTGCCGGCTGGCAGCTCACACGTGGAGCATCGGGTGGAGGACCCGGCGTGGGCGGCTGGCCGTGCGGTGCGTGCCGTACGGGTGGGGGCCGCCGCCGCGCTGGCCGTCACGGTCATCCTGCTGGTCGCGCTCTGGGGACGGGCCGTCGCGCTCGCCGCCGAGGGCGGGGGGACGGCCACCGCGCGCGCAGGCGCGGTGGCCGTCCCGGGCCAGCCGGTCGCCGCCCCGGGCGGCAGCGACCCGACCGGCCTCGATCCGGCCGGGCCCGGCTGGGTGACCCCCGCGGCCGCCGGGGGGCCGGAGCGGTCGGCGGAGCTGGCGGCGGCCGCCGAGCTTGCCAGACGGCTGCTGGCGGACGCCCCTGTGGCCTGGGTGGTGGTGCCGTCCACCCCCGGCACCGGGCCGCTCGGCCCAGCAGGCCGGCCGCGCACGGGACCAGGCGGCCCGGACTCGCCGGGCGAGCAGGGCCCGAAAGGGTCCAGGCAGGTCGCGCCCGAGCCGTGGGCGGTGCGGCCCAGGTACCCGCGGATCGAGGTGGTCACGGCAGGGGAGGAGGGCGACGGCCAGCCGCCAGGTGGCCGCGACCTGGAGCTGACCGGCGTGATGTCGCCCGCAGCGCTGGCGATGCCCGCTCGCGTCATCAACCCGGCCGCCTCGGGGCCTCCAGCCGGGCCCAGCCCGGACATGATCCTTGGAAGCGAGCGAGCCAAGGCCCACCCAGTGGTCACGTACCCGCCGCCGATGACCCAGCCCTTCCCGCGCAAGTGCTTCGGCGACGACTGCGAAGACCCGGACAACTGGCACGAGTTCTACGAGCGGCTGTGGCGCAAGCGGCCCGACGGCAGCTGGGAGGCCCACTACTTCACCTGGCAGAGCCTGGTGTTCACCGTGCTGAGCGGGGTGTTCGGCACCTACGGCAACTACCTGCGCGAAGGCCCCGCCTACGCGCTCGGGAACCTGCCCGGTGTCCTCGCACGGGACTTCTTCGGGCAGATGGCGGTCGGCCGGCCCACCCGCGAGGACCCCTACGACAACTTCATGTGGAACCTCGCGATCTTCTCCAGCCTCGTCCTCGTGATCGAGGGGGTCACCTGGGGCGGCACGAAGCTGCTGCAGCCGGATCTGTTCTTCCAGCGGCTCCTGGACCGCTGGCAGGCCAGGTTCGTCAGCCCGCCCGCCACCGAGGCGGGCCGGAGGACGCTCTCCGCCGCCAGGTACCTCCTGGCCGCCGGCGGGCGCCTCGACCAGACACTGGCCACGCTGCGGGCGGGCTCGCCCAGCCCGACGCTGCAGCGCGCGATCACCTGGCTCCAGAGGCAGATGGTCAGCCCCGAGCGCCTCAACCAGGTGCTGACCGCGCTGGAGACCCGGCTCGCCGGGCCGCCGACCCTGTGGGTGCGCCGCGGCATCGAGTTCCTGACCGCCATGCGCGGCACGCAGCTGCACTCGGGGATCACGCCGGTCATCATCGCGATCAACGCCGGCGCGCAGATCGGGGTCAACCTGCTCAGGCCGGCGCTGCCGTTGCCGGACCCGATCGCCGTCGACGACGACGGGCAGGCCTACTTCGCGACCAACCTGGAGTACCTCGCCAACAAGCTGTACGACGCGTTCGCCGTCGCGCTGGTGACCTTCCTCGCCTCCATCCCCGTCGTCAGGACGGTCACCGGGCTCGCGGCGAAGACCAGGATCGCCTTCATCATCGGGGCGGCGACCTTCGGCTACCGGCTGTTCTCGGACCTCACCACCGACCGGCATTCGCTGGCCGAGTTCGACCGTATCCGCTACCGCCCGGAACCCGACGTCTACGAGCTGATGCTGTCCGACGTCCTCAACAACGCGACGTGGGTGGCCTACACCCCGTGGTGGCTGCTGTGGTATGCGGCCCCCAGCGCCGTCTACCGAGCGTTGAGCCCATCCCTCCAATGGGAGCGGTTCTGGGCGCTGGTCGAGGCCCAGTCGGCCGCGAGGAAGCACGGGACGCCCGTGTGGCAGGCTGAGCAGCAGGAACGCGAGAAGGAGCTCCACTGGGTGCTCAGCAAGGAGGCGTGGGACAAGGACCCCCGGGCCAACCGGGACCAGGCCGACAAGGCCTGGAGGGACCTCGTCCAGCTGCCCACCCCGGAGAGCGCCACCGAGAACCTGATCCACCTGGCGGCCAACGGGGCGGACATGGCGGGCCACGTGGCCGCCCTGGCGGGCCAGTACATCGCAAAGGTCGTGGATTTCAACGACTACGACGAGCTGGCCGACTTTCAGATCCTCGACCTCAAGGACAGGGTCGGCGCGGATAAGGACCGGATCCTCGATGACTCGGCCGCCCTCTGGCGCAAGCTGAAGCTCGCGGTCACGGGGACACGGGAGGCCGAGGGTGGTACGAGGGCGACGGACACGCACGTCGACAAAGCGACCGGCTCGCCGGAGCCGGTGGACGACGGTGGTCGCCAGGCCGGCACGGAAGGCCCGGCGCCCGCCCCCGCCGCGCCGGCCGGTGAGCCGCGCAACGAGGGAGCGGACGACGACAAGCAGAGCATTCAGATCGTCGGCGGGGTCGAGACCACGGTCGGCGGGAAGCCCGTCTTCTGGTACTTCGACGGCAGGATCGTTCCGCTGGAGGCCTCTGACGACAAGGGTGCGGCGTCCGGCGGCAGCCCGGCGGCAGTGCCCGAGCAGGACCTGCCCGCCGACCGGCCGGCTGAGGAGCAGTCCGCCGGCCAGGCGATCGTGGAGCCGCCGGCCGGCGCGCGGGTCGCACCGCCCCCGCCAAGCGGTGCTGATCCGGCTCCCGACACCGGCGGGGCCTCCCGCGCGGATGCCGGGAGCAGCAGCGGCGAAGCTCCCGACGCCGCCGCGGTCCACCTGCCGGGTGATGTCGAGGCCGGCGATGGCGCGCCCGCTGCCAGCAGCCTTGCATGACGCCCACGCACCCCCACGCGGATCGTGCGTCAGCCGCCTGCTCAGGCGTCGTCCTCGAGCTCGCTGCGCTCCTGGTAGCCGGAGGCGGCCGCGATGGCCTCGTCCGCGACCTCGGTGTCGGGTGTGAACTCCGGGTCGAGCCGGATCAGGTCCCATTCGTTGATCCAGGCGCGCACGTACTGGCGCATGCGCGTGGCCGCCAGGCGCTCCAGCCCGGGCACGTCCGGAGGACCCCAGCCGAACGCCTCCCCGTGCAGCTCCTTCAAACGGGTGTAGGCCCGGTCCAGCTCAGCTGCGTCGGGCGGTGTGAGCAGGACCATCTCCCGGTCGATGATCCGCATGCCGGACTCGGCTCCAGCGGCGATCTCATCCGACTCGTGCGTCTGGCGCGCCCGGAACTTGGCCGGGACCACCTCCCGGTCGTTCTTCCCCGACACCACCGCCGCCTCGAAGTCGTCGGTCATGGCCAGCACGGCGACCAGCGGGAGGCCAGGGTCGGCGTCGTCCCCCCGGACCCAGCGGGACAGCTCGGCGTAGGAGCGGCCACGCTGCAGCACCGAGTAGCGGCCGATCAGCTCGACCTCGTCGAACAGCACCACCCAGCCGGCGTAGCCGGCTGCGGCGAACAGGCGGGCGGCGAACCGGAACCGCTGCCGCGCGAGCTCGCGGGCGGCGACCGGCGGCAGGGCGTAGCGCTCCGCCGTCTCCCGCAGCCGGCGGCGCAGGTCCGCCACCCGGATCGGGTCGCCGGACCAGAACCTGATGACGGCCTCGGCCAGCTCCCCGTCGTTGGCGGCGAAACGGCCGAACAGCAGCAGCGTCGCCGCGAACCGCTCGTTCATCCCGCTGTGGGGGGCGTTCACCCAGCGCGACAGCTCGGCCCAGGCGGCGCTCTCCGCGTCGAGGGCGGCCGCCGCCTCGGAGAGCGCCGAACCCTGCTCGTAGCCACGCGGCAGCACGGCGCTCTCGGCCGCCGCACGGAAGACCTTGACCGGGTCGTGCAGCGGGGTCTCCTTGCTGACCACGACCCTGCTGACCACGAACTCGGCCTGGCTGGCCAGATGGGTCAGGTGCTCGAGCAGGTGGCTCTTGCCAGAACCGAACCCGCCCCCGACGAGCAGCCCACCGGGACGGGCCGGCTGCGCCAGGCCCTCCCGGGCCTGGTCGAGCAGCGCCACGAACCGGTCCTCGATCTCCGTCTGGGCAGCGCCGAGCGCCGCCACCGCGGCACGGCTGGGCACACCGGCACGGAGCGCCTCGACGGCACGCCGGGCCGCCACCTGGTGGTCGCCGCCGGGCCCGGCGACCGCCGGCAGCGCCGTCACGGGACCACCTCCAAGCGGGCGTCGAGCCGGACGAGCGCCGCGTACGGGTTGGTGCGCCGCCGGTCGCGCACCTCGTCGGCGACGCGGAGCTGCAGCGCGCCGTACGCGGGCAGGCCGCGCACCTCGTCGGTGACCAGCTCGGGTGGGAGCAGCACGGTGACGAGCACCGACGACAGGACGTCCGTGGCGTCGATGAACTGGCGCACCACCTCGTACGCGTCCAGGACGGCCGCCTTGGAGTAGTAGACGCCCTCGCGCTGCCCGACCGGCGGCCGCCGCCCCACCGCCAGACGCGCGAGGTCGAGGTCGACCACCAGGCCGGCCGTGCCGACGGTCGGCAGCCAGCGGGCGAGGCTGATCAGGAGCGACCGGGCGTTGTGCCGCCCGACGCGGGCGTAGATGAGCGCCGAGCGCAACGCCGCCAGCGGCACGCGCCCGCCCCGCAGCCAACTGAGCACGGCGTCACGCTCCGCCGGGTCGACGTCGCCCGCTCCGAGATCGGCCTGGCACAACCGCAGCATCGCGAGCCGGAACGCGAGCGCCAGGCCTGTGTCGCCGAGCAGCCGCTGCTCGAGCTGACGCCGCACGCTCCGGTACAGCTCCCGAGGGTTGACGTCGTAGTGCTCGGCGACGGCCGCCACGGTGAGCGAACCGCCCGGCGTCGCGGGCGACGCCTGGTCCCCGGCCATCGGGTCGGGGACGGGGAAGGCGGCCGCGTCGTACGCGGCGCGGACGGCCGTGCCGGCCAGAGCGCGCCAGTCGACCTGGCCGGCGACGGCGACGAATACCTGGTCGACGAGGTGCACCCGGACGTCGGCGGCGTCGACCGAAGCGTGCAGGTAGCCCTCTGCCGCGGCGGCCGCGGCCAGGCCGGCATGGAACCTGCCCGCCACCCGGCCGTCGCCGCCGACCACGACCTTGACCGAGGCGCCCCCCCGGCGGACGAAATCGGCCAGGTACTCCTTGCGGAGGAACTCGACGTACTCGTCGGCGCCGAGGCCCGCGCCGCCGAGCGGGACCTCACCGTCGGCCGGTCGCGTCGCCAAGGTCGTCTCAGCTCCCCGCCGCCCCGGCGGGCCGCGAGAACCCGATCCCCCAGTAGCGGCGTTGCTGCCCGCCTCGGGTGACCGTGGTCAGCACGCCGGCGCCCTTGGTGCCGGTGCTCGCGCTCCAGCGCAGCTCGCGAGGGCTGCGGGGGGTCTTCGTGAGGCCGCTCTGGTCCAGCAGGTACAGGTCCCGGGCGAACTCCTGCTTGGAGTACTCCCGGCTCTGCCCCGGCAGCACGGTGAGCACCCCCCAGACGTCGATCAGCCGCACCACCGCGTCGGGCCGCTTCCCGTCGCGGGCGACCACCAGCTCGTAGGCGGTGCGCAACGAGTCGAGGAACGGCTCGGGGCGGAACCGCGGGCCGCGGCGCTGCGCGGCGGCCAGGAGACCCACGACGAAGGAGGGACGCAGCCGCCGCTCGCGCTTGCGGTCGATCTCGAGCGCGCCCTGGTCGGGCAGGAGCCTGACCAGGGACGGGTAGCACAACAGCCGGTCGTCGTCCTCGAACACGTCCACGCCGGCGGCCGCGGCCGCGGCCAGCAGCTCTTTGGTGTAGGCGCCCGAGGCGAGGTGGGCCTGCTCGTCGAAGTCGTAGCCCGACCGCAGCGCTCGGGCCTCCCCGGCGACCTGGTCGGCCAGCCCCACCACCGCTTCGAGCCCGCGGCGCAGCTCGCGCGTCTGCCCGCTCGCCGCCGCAGCCTTCACCCGCTTCAGCTCTCTCGTCAGCGCGCCGGCGCGCTGCAACGCGGCCGCCGCCGCCGCCTCGCCCGCCGACATCGCGCCCTCGAACGCGCCGTCCTGCGCCACTGTTCGCCCCTGATCCTCTGCCAGCACCAGCGATGCCTGAAAGCTCACCGTCACGAGACCAGACGGGAGCATACACGGCGATCCTGACGCAAGGTCCCCGGCACCGTCGCGTGAGCGCACCGGAGCGCGGGCGTCGGCCGACCATCCGCCCACCCGGCACCTGGGCCGAGGTCCGGGCCGGGCGGGGCATCCGAAGACCAGGGGAGAAGCACGTGGACCGTTCTGCACGTGGACCGTTCTGGTGGTGTGCGGAGTTGCTGAACTGCTCGGTGGTTTATATGCGAACCTGAGTGAACGTGTGTTTGCTAGGCTGCTGGGATGAAGCTGTCGGAGTGGGCGCGACGCAACGGGGTGCACTACCAGACCGCGTACCGATGGTTCCGGTCCGGCGCTCTGCCGGTACCCGCACGCAAGCTTGCGACCGGCACGATCCTGGTCGACGTCCCGCAGGATACGGACGGGGCGGGTGGGGTGGCGTTGTACGCGCGGGTGTCGGCGCATGATCAGCGCGGTGACCTCGACCGGCAGCTCGGCCGGTTGGCGGCGTGGGCCGCCGCACAACGGTTGACCGTGACGCACACGGTCGCTGAGGTCGGCTCGGGGTTGAACGGCAACCGGCCCAAGCTGCGCCGGCTGCTGGCCGACCCGGCGGTCACCACGATCGTGGTGGAGCACCGCGACCGGCTCGCCCGGTTCGGGGTGGAGCAACTGCTGGCGGCGTTGTCGGCGCATGGCCGGCGGGTGCTGATCGCTGACCCTGGCGAGACCGGCGATGACCTGGTCGGCGACATGGTCGAGGTGCTGACCAGCTTCTGCGCGCGGTTGTATGGGCGGCGGGGGGCACGCAACCGGGCGTTGCGGGCGGTGACCGCGGTCAAGCAGCCGCCGGGTCGCCTGACCGCCAGCAGCTCGGCCGGTGGGGGCGCGCGGTGATCGTCCGTCAGGCGTTCCGTTACGAGCTGGCCCCGCCCCGGTGCAACGCCAGGCGCTCACACGGCACGCGGGGGCGGCCCGGTGGGCGTGGAACTGGGGGTTGGCGGTCCGCACCAAGGCATGGCGGCGTCGTGGGGAAACCGTGAACGCGGTCGCGTTGCACCGGCTGCTCAACCAGCTCAAGCGCACCCGCCGGTTCGGCTGGTTGTACGAGGTGTCCAAGTGTGCGCCGCAGGAAGCTCTGCGAGACCTGGACCGCGCGTTCGCGAGCTTCTGGGCCGGGCGGCGCGCAGGCCGGCCGGTCGGGTTCCCCCGGTTCAAGAAGCGTGGACGCTGCCCAGACCGGTTCCGGCTGACCGGCGCCATCCGGGTCTCCTCCACTGGGGTCCTGTTGCCCAGGATCGGACCGGTTGCCACCAAGGAGCCAACCGGCAAGTTCCGAGGTCGGATCCTGTCGGTGACCTGCAAACGGGAGGCGGACCGCTGGTACGCCGCGGTCTGTGTCGAGGTCCAGCGGCCCGACCCGGCCCCGGTCAACGGCCCCGTGATCGGGATGGACCGCGGGCTGTCCACGCTCGCGGTCTGCTCCGACGGCACCCGGCTCGCCCACCCGCGGGCGTTGGCTGGAGGGCTGCGCACCCTTCGGCGGCGCGCCCGGGCGGTCTCGCGCAAGCAGCGCGGCAGCCGCAACCGCGCCAAGGCGGTCCTCGCGCTGGGCCGCGCGCACCGGCAGATCCGCAACCAGCGGCTGGACGCGCTGCACAAGGCCACCACGATGCTGGCGAAAACCAAGTCGGTGCTCGTGGTGGAGGATCTGCACGTCGCCGGGATGCTGCGCAACCGGCGCCTGGCCCGGTCGATCGCGGACGCCAGCTGGGCGGAACTGCACCGCCAGCTCGTTTACAAGACGCGGGGGTACGGGTCGCGGCTGGTCGTCGCCGACCGCTGGTACCCAAGCTCCAAGACCTGCTCGGCGTGTGGACAGGTCCGCGCTAACCTGCGTCTGGCCGAGCGGGTGTACCACTGCCCAGCGTGTGGGATGGTCCTGGACCGCGATCTCAACGCCGCACGCAACCTCGCCGGCCTCGCGTCGGTGGTCGCCGGGAGTTCCCCGGAGACCCAAAAACGCCTGTGGAGCGGGAAGCGCTGACCAGATCGGCAACGGCCTGGTGGAACTTCCCGCAGTGAAGCAGGAACGGTACCCAGCCCTGCAAGTCAAGGATGCTGAGATTCCGGTGAACGGTAGGGTGGCGGCCGGTCGTCAGGCGGTGGAAGGAGGAGCGACGGGCCAGCCGGGGCCGGCGCAGCCGCGCCGGGTGATCGTCCACGTCGACCTGGACGCCTTCTACGCCAGCGTGGAGCAGCGCGACAAGCCGTCGCTGGCGCGGCGGCCGGTGGTGGTCGGCGGCATGGGCGGGCGCGGGGTCGTCGCCGCCGCCAGCTACCAGGCGCGCGAGTTCGGGGTCCGCTCGGCGATGCCGGTCGCCGACGCCCGCCGCCGTTGCCCGGACCTGCTCGTGCTCACGCCCCGGTTCGGGGTGTACCGGGCGGTCAGCGAGCAGATCCGTGCGCTGTTCGCCGCCTGCAGTCCGCTGATCGAACCGGTCGCGCTGGACGAGGCGTACCTGGACGTCACCACGAGCTGCGCGGACGTGGGCGCGGGCGCCCGGCTGGCCGAGGCGCTCCGCGGTGAGATCCACGCGCTGACCGACCTGCCCTGCTCGGCGGGGGTCGGGCCCAGCAAGCTCGTGGCCAAGCTCGCCAGCGGCGCGGCCAAACCGCACGGCCTGCGCGCGGTCCCCCCCGAGCAGGTCGCGGGCTTCCTGCGGCCGCTGGCGGTCCGGCGGCTGCCTGGCGTCGGCCCGGTGACCGCCGCCCGGCTCGACGAACGCGGGCTGCGCACTCTCGCCGACCTCGCCGACCTCGACGAGCCGGCGATCGCGCGGCTGGCGGCGGTGCTGGGGCGCGCGCACACGCTGGCGCTGGTCGAGCTGGCCCGCGGGGTGGACCCGCGGCCGGTGACCCCGCCGGGGCAGCCCAAGCAGGTCTCCGTCGAGCGCACCTACGACCGGGACCTGTACGACGCGGGCGAGCTGGCCGCGCAGGTCCACCTGCTCGCCGACCAGCTCGCCGGCCGCCTCGCCGCCGAGGGGCTGCACGCCCGCACGGTGGTGCTGAAGCTGCGCACGGCCGATTTCGTCACCCGCACCCGGTCGCGGACGCTGGCGCAGCCGACCCGGGAGCCAGGCCTGCTCGGCGGGACCGCGGCGGTCCTGCTGGACCAGGCGGTCCGGGCCCGCGCGACAGCCGGCGGGGTGCGTCTGCTCGGGCTGGCCGGCGCCAACCTCGCCGCCTGGGTCCAGGCCAGCCTGCCCTTGGAGCACGCTGGAGTGGCACCGGCCGCCGCTGGCGGAGGCGACAGCGCCGCCCGCCCGCCAGCGCCGGCGCAGCCGCCCCGGCCTGCGGGGCGGCTGCGCGCCGACGACCTCACGGTCGGCCTGGACGTGGAGCACCCGGCGTACGGGCCGGGCTGGGTCGAGCGCCTGCACCCCGGCGAGCGGGTGACGGTCCGCTTCGAGCGGCGCGGCGGTCCGCCCGGCCCGGCCCGGACCCTGCCGCTCGCCGAGGCGACCCTGCGGCTGCGCGAGCACCGCGGGTGACCGTCGGGGCCACCAGGTCAGCTGGCGCACGTGTCGCGGTACGCCAAGCCGGAGATGTAGCAGCGCCACTCGTCCGGGTCGAGGCCGCGGTCGGTCAGCTCGCAGGCTCGCTGCGCCGCGTGGGCGCGAAGCTCGATGGGCTCGCTCAGGCTCCACAGGGTCACGCGCTCTTGCCCGCCGGCAGCCAGGGTGCGCCCGTCCGGAGAGGCCACCAGCGAGTCCGCCGAGGCGAGCTCGGTGCCGACCGGTGAGCCGAGCTGGAACGGCCCGGCGGGATCGGTCACATCCCACAGGATCACCGTCCTGTCGACGCGGCTGCCGGTGGCCAGGGTGTGCCCGTCCGGCGCGTAGGCGACCACGATCCACCCGCCGGCGTGGCTGGTCCACGGCTGGCCGAGTTGGCTCGGTGGGCCGGGTGACCACCCTGCTCGACCACCCCCACGCTCACCTCGACCCCGCCCAAGTCGACCAGGTCACGCTGGGGATCAGCACCCGGAACGCCCACCGCGGCGTCATCGCCGCCAGCGAGGCCGGTGCCCTCCCCCACCCCCCCGGGATCGGCACCGGCTGGCAGTGCACCGGCCAGCACCACCACCGACACACCAACGGTCAGCAGCAGGCACAGCAGGAGCACCCGGGCTTCCCAGCGCCGCCCACCGGAGGAGGAACCAGCAACCGATCCCCACCCCTCACCACCCGCAGGAGGAGCTCCCGGTCGGGGCCGCAACGGTCACCTCCCGCGATGGGTCGGGGACCGGCAGATGGGAACCCAGCCAGGCGACACCACGACCGCGCGGCATGCAACGGCGGTGGTCGCCTACGGCCGCGACCGTAGCGCACCGGGATGCCATCGCCATGTCGGTGGCGTCAACTTGTGATCTGGGCCGCCACGCCCCCGGTCAGGAGCGGAAGCAGCCCGCTCCACCAGAGCCCATACCTCGCTGCACGAGCTAGGCGGGGAAGGACGGGCCCGGATACAGACGGTGGCGGCGGCACGGGCGCCCGGGTCAAGCAGCCCAACTGCAGCCAAGCGAACCAGGGGTCGGCGCGCTGACCAGCACATCCGCACGCAGCGGTCGGTCTGACAGGCGGTTCGTATGCTGTGTGGATCGTAGCGGCGGGTGGACTCGAACCACCGACACAGCGATTATGAGCCGCTTGCTCTACCTCTGAGCTACGCCGCCATGCTGCGAGCCGGCGGGATACGCGCTGCCCACCGGGCGTGACCGGCGACGTCGCCGCCGGCGGCAGGGCGCTCGGCGCCAGGCGTCGGCAGTGTAGCAGCCGGCCTGGCGCGGCCGCCTGTGGACCCCTTCGGTCACGAATCGTCGTCGAAACGGTAGACGTTGCATCACGGACGCACGCGATGCTCCCGGTACCCGCTCCGCGCCCGTAGATTGCCGCAACGGTCCGATCGGGCCCAGGGGGGATCGGTCACGTCCGAGGCACGGCCGCCCCCCGGCCGCCGTGCCGTGGAGGCGTCGCGGTGTTCCCCCACCACCTGCGCACGCATGTCCGGGTCACCCTCGCAACCGGCACGCTGCTCCTGCTCCCCCTGCTCGTCCCGCTCGGCCGGTCCGCGCCCGCGCAGGCCGGCCTGCCCGAAGGGTTCCGCGAGTACGTCGTCCTCAGCGGCCTGCACGAGCCGACCGCGGTCGAGTTCGCACGCAACGGCCGGATCGTGGTCGCCGAGAAGAGCGGCACGCTGAAGATCTTCGACAGCTTCGGCGACCACGATCCGGCCGTCTACGACGACCTGCGCCCCGAGGTCGACGACTTCTGGGACCGGGGGATGCTCGGTCTGGCGCTCGCGCCCAACTACCCGGACGACCCGGGCATCTACGTGCTCTACACCTTCAACGCCGCGATCGGCGGGACGCCGCCGAGATGGGCGCCCGAAGCCGCCGACGGGACCGACCCCTGCCCCGACCCGCCCGGCCCGACCGCGGACGGCTGCGTGGTCAGCGGCCGCCTGTCCAGGCTGGAGGTCTCCGGGGACGCCCTCCGCGAGAAGGTCCTCGTCGAGGACTGGTGCCAGCAGTACCCCAGCCACTCGATCGGCGACCTCGCGTTCGGCGCCGACGGCGCCCTGTACGTGTCCGCGGGCGACGGCGCGAGCTTCAACTGGGTCGACTACGGGCAGGAGGGCAGCCCGCCCAACCCGTGCGGCGACCCGCCGGGCGGGACCGGCGGCACGATGCGCCCGCCGGGGGCGCAGGGCGGCGCCCTGCGCAGCCAGGACGTCCGCAGCACCGGCGACCCGGCGGGCCTGGACGGCACGGTGCTGCGCGTCGACCCCGCGACCGGCGCGGCGCTGCCCTCCAACCCCATGGCGTCCAGCCCCGACCCCAACGCCCGCCGGGTCGTCGCCTACGGGCTGCGCAACCCGTTCCGCTTCACCGTCCGCCCCGGCACCAGCGAGCTGTGGATCGGGGACGTCGGCTGGAACACCTGGGAGGAGGTCGACCGGACCGTCGGCGACGACCGCACGGCCGACAACTTCGGCTGGCCCTGCTACGAGGGCGACGCCAGGCAGGCCGGCTACGACGACGCGGACCTGACCCTGTGCGAGGAGCTGTACGGGCGGGCCGGGGCGCACACCCGGCCGGTGCTCGCCTACCGGCACGACGGCGACAGCCTGGGCGGCTGCCCCGACGGCGGCTCCTCCATCTCGGGTCTGGCCTTCGCCCCGGAGACCGGCCGCTGGCCGGCCGCCTACCGTGGCGCGCTGCTGTTCGCCGACTACTCCCGCAAGTGCATCTACGCGCTGGCCAAGGGCACCGACGGCCGGCCGGACCCCGCCCGGCGCAGCGTCCTGGCCAGCGACGCGGCCTCCCCGGTGGACCTGGAGATCGGGCCGAACGGCGACCTGTTCTACGTGGACCTCACGGGCGGGACGGTCCGCCGGATCGGCTACTCCGCAGGGAACCAGGCCCCCGTCGCCGCCGCCCGGGCGGTGCCGGCCGCGGGCGACCCGCCGCTGACGGTCCGGCTCGACGCCACCGGCTCGACCGACCCCGACCCCGGGGACCCGCTGGCGTTCGCCTGGGACCTGGACGGCGACGGCGAGTTCGACGACTCGGCCGACGCCACCGCCGAGTGGACCTACACCAGCGAGGGCCGCCACGCCGCCACGGTCCGGGTCACCGACGGGTTCGGCGCGACCGACACCGCCACGGTCACGATCGCCGTGGGCGGCACCGCGCCCGTCCCGGTGATCGAGCAGCCCGCCGGGCCGGCGACCGCCGCGGTCGGCCAGGCGGTCGCCTTCGCGGGCCGGGCGGTCGACCCGCACGGCAACCCGCTGCCCGCCTCGGCGCTGTCGTGGCGGGTCGACCTGCATCACTGCGCCGGCGGCGCCTGCCACACCCACGGG
>Ga0126377_10000017_pt1 | contig 68516 bp, 57 predicted proteins | sample PanSoiMetPlot_22_FD_92647 | JGI IMG/M metagenome (GOLD analysis project Ga0126377, IMG submission 92647) | Tropical forest soil microbial communities from Panama - MetaG Plot_22 | ecosystem: Environmental > Terrestrial > Soil > Tropical forest > Bulk soil | place: Panama | collected 2016-02-17 | reverse complement strand
GGCGGGGTCAGGGGGTCGGGGGTGCGCGCGCGGTGCCGGGCAGGATGCTACCGCCGACGGCCGACGATGGGCGGCGCGACCGGTCGCAGGGGCCGTCCAGGGCGGCGCCGGCCGCGACCATCCGGTCGAACGGCTGGAACCTCCCTGGCCTGGCAACTACCGTTACCCGAAAAGTCAGCGATTATGATCGATCGTCGCGTTCTGGGCAGCCGGGCCTTGCGGTCTGGCGGTGCCGGTCTGACCCAGCCTGACGCTGGTGCCGGCTTCCCGCTTCGTCGGTCGGTGCCCCGCGCGGACGCGAGGTCTTACCTGGCCTCCACAGGCGACTGACGGGTCCGGGCCACTCCCGGCACCGGCCCTCTGCCGCGTCGCACCACACAAGGCGTTGACGTGGCTGCTCGCGAGGGCGGCGAGGTTCAACGCGGCGTTCAGGTCCCGATCGATGACCAGACCGCACACGGCGCAGGTGAAGACCCGCTCGGCCAAGGGCAGCGTGGCTTTGACCACCCCGCACGCCGAGCAGGTCTTGCTGGAGGGGTAGAACGAATCGGCTTCCAGCAGCGTCGAGCCGTTCCACAGGCACTTGTACCGCAGCAGACGGCGCAGCTCCGCGAGCGCCGCGTCGGCAAGCGAGCGGTTGAGCCCGCGTTTGCCGCGGCCGCGGCGGAGCAGGTTGGCGACCCGGAGCGCCTCGACGACGATGACATCGTCCTTGTGCGCCAGTTGGCTGGTCGCCTTGTGCAACGCGTCGCGCCGCAGGTTGGCCACCCGGGCGTGCGCCTGGGCCAGGTGCTGCTTGGCCGCCAGCCAGCCGACGGACGGGGTCTGGCGACCGCCGTTCGCTGTTCGCGGGCCCTGTCGGCGGGCAAGCTGCCGGTTCAGCCGCCGAAGCCTGACCAGCGCGTGCCGCAGCGCCGCGGGGTTGGGGATGCGCTCACCGGTGGACAGGGTCAGCAGCCAGCGGATCCCGGCGTCGATGCCGACCACCCGCGGCGGCCGACGCGGCCGGCCGGGGACCGTCCTGGTGACCTCGCAGGCGAAGGAGACCTGCCACCACGGCGCCACCTCGAACTTGGCCTGGTTCCACGCCCGGCGCAGCGCCGCCAGCGACCAGGGGAGATCGACCTGCTCCCCGGCGGCCCTGCGGTCCAGCAGCCCGCGCACGTGCGCGAGGCCCCAGTTGAACGCGAACCGCGCCGCGCCCGCGTGGGACGCCAGCGCGCGGGCTTGCGCGGGGGTCGGGTCGAGCGCGAACCGGTAGGCCTGCACACCCACCAGCGGCGCCGGCGACCGGCCGGGCAGCACAAGGGGTGCGGCAGGGATCTCGGTGGCGGTAGCGGCGGGCATCCCCTGATGATGCCGGGCCCCTCTGACAGCGCACGCAGCGCCATGGTCCCAGGCGGACAGCTGCGTATGGATGCTGAGAAGCGTTGACAATCCCGCGAGCACTTCAGGACCCTCGTGCGCGGGCGCGACGAGGAGGGGGGCATGGACGACACGGCGCCGGCGGGCGTGGTGGAGCTGCGGGTCCACGGGGTGGGCGGGTCGACCGCGGAGGGGCTGCTCGGCGTCCCCTTCCCCGGGCAGACCGCGCGGGTCGCAGGGGGCGAGCCGACCAGCTTCGTGGCCCGCCGCGGCGAGCCCGGCGTCGAGGGCTACCTGTGGGGCCCGCTCACCACCGGCGCGAGGCTCCAGCCGCTGTGGCTGTTCCTGCTGCCGTTCACGCTGCTGAACGTCGCCGGCTGGATGCGCCAGCCGCCCCGGCGCGACGGCCGCGGCAGGTGGCGGCAGGCGACCCACGGCGCCGTCGTCGGGATGCTCGGCCTCGGCCTCACGATGACCTCGGTGATCTGGCTGGCGATCATCGCGGTCGACATCGCCGCCTACCAGTGGGGGCGGACCTGGAAGCGGCCCCTGCCCGGCGCCCTGGAGTGGCTCGCCGACCCCTGGGTGCGGATCGGGCTGGGCACGGCCGCGCTCACGCTGGTCCTGCTCGTCGCCGCCCGGATCGCCACCAGCAGCCAGTTCGGGTTCGAGGCGATCCACGGACCCGCCGCCGGCCGGGAGCCGCCGGCCGGGGAGCCGCCGGGCCGGGGCGGGCCGCTCGGCGACGTGTCGTTCTGGGAGCGCAACGACGTCGCGCGCCGCCTGCTGCGCTGGCACCGGGTGGCCGCGCAGGTCGCCATGGCGCTGGTGGTGGCGCAGGCGGTCGCGTGGGTCGCGGCCGACCGCCCCTCGCTGGAGCTGGGCAGGTGGATCGTGGTCCTCGGCACCGCCCAGGCGGTGCTGCTGCTGGCGCTGCTGGCGCTGGACCTGCTGGCGCTCGGCGACCGGCGCGCCCGCGCCCGCGATGCCGCGGCCGGCGCCGACCGCTGGCCGCGCCTGACCGACGGCTTCCGCTTCTTCGGCCCGACCGTCACCGCCACGATCGCGATCGCGCTCTCCAACGCCGCCTTCGCCGGCTGGGCGCGCCTGATCCAGGGCCTGCTCGAGCGCACCTCCGAGGGGCTGGTGATCATCACCGGGGCGGAGCTGGCGCTGCTGGACGTGCTGGGGCTGGCCGCGCTGCTGCTGCTGGGCGGCCTGGCCGTGACGCTCGTGCTGCACCTGCAGGTCGCCCCGCGCACCGTGCGGCGGCTCGCGGGCGAGGGCGGGATGCTCAACACCGCGCCGCCCGCGCGCCCGCTCAACGGGCTGCCCAGCGGGTGGCGGCCGGACGGCTCGCCGCACCTGGGGTTCCTCGGCATGGTCGAGCGCGCCCGCCGCCTGTCCAACCTGCTGCGCAACGTCGACCTGGCGCTGACCGGGCCGGCGGTGGTGTTCCTGCTGCTGAGCGTGGTCGCCGGGCTGCTGCGGCTGGAGCCTGGCGACCCCGCCGCGCCGTGGCCGTGGCTGCCGAGCATGGACCCGCTCGCCAACGGGATCCCGCTGGTCCCCGCGGCGGCGGAGCGCGGGCTGTCGGCCTTCGCGGCGTGGCTGCTGCTGACCGGCACCTGGCTCGGGGTGGCGCTGCTGCGCACGCTGGTCCTGCAGCGCTCCACCCGGCGCCTGATCGGGATCTTCTGGGACGTGCTGACGTTCTGGCCGCGCCGCTACCACCCGTTCGCGATCCGTCCCTACTCCGAGCGGACCGTGCCCGAGCTGCAGCAGCGCATCGCCCTGCACGTCGCCGAGCGGCGCCGGCCGGTGGTGGTGGCCGCGCACAGCCAGGGCACGGTGCTGGTGCTGGCCGCGCTCCTGTCGCGTCCCGGGCTGGCGCGCGGGGTGGGCCTGGTCACCATGGGCTCGCCGCTGGCGCAGCTCTACGCCCGCTTCTTCCCCGCCTACTTCGGGATCGACGGCCAGTTCGACCAGCTCCGGGCGCGGCTGGCGGTGACCAACCCGGAGCTGGGCACGCGCGCCTGGACCAGCTTCTACCGGGAGACCGACTACATCGGCAAGCAGGTGTTCGGCGACGGCGACCCGGGCGACGTGCGCCTGGACGACCCGGCGCTGCTGCCCGACCCCGAGCCGCCTCCGCCCCTCCTGCCCCCCGACCCGCCGCGGCCGGGCTTCACGGAGCTGGCGCGCCACTCGTTCTACTACCGAGAACCCGAGGTGAAGGTGCAGATCGAGCGGCTGCGCGCGGACCTCGGCGCGGCGTGGACCCGGCCGGCGGTGGCCGTCCCCGAGCCGCCCGGCCCGCCGCAGGCGCCCGCGGGCGCCGAGCCCGCCCCCGGCGGCGCGGCCCGCCGCGGCGACGGGCCGACCTGACGCGCGCGGCCGCCGCCGTCCACGCGGCGGCCGGCGGTCGCGGACGACCGGTACCGTCGGAGCGGACCCGCGCCCTCGAGGAGGCACCACCTGCCCGCGCCGACCCCGCCGCCACCCGACGGCCTCGCCTGGTCGAGCATGCGCCGGATCGTCGCGCTGGTCGGCCCGTACCGGCTGCGCGTGGCGTTGGCGTTCGCGTACGGCCTCGGCATGGTCTGGCTGACCACCCTGGTCCCCGGGATCACCGGCCGGATCGTCGACCAGCTCTCCGCGCGCCACGCGGGCACGGTCGGACGCGAGGTCGCGCTGCTGCTCGCCGTCGCCCTGGCCCGCGCGGCGCTCACCGGGTTGCGCCGCAACACCTCTGGGCGGGTCGGCACCGACGTCGAGGCCCGGCTGCGCAACCGCCTGGCCACCCACCTGCTCGCGCTGGAGCCCGGCTGGCACGACCAGGCCCAGACCGGGCAGCTGCTGTCCCGGGCGACCTCCGACATCCGCGCCCTGCGCTACTTCCTCTCCTGGGGGCTGCCGTTCATCCTGCTGGACTCGCTCACCGGCATGATCGTCGCGGTGCGCATGTGGCTGGCGTCCCCGCGGCTCACGCTGGTCGCGCTCGTCGTCGCCCCCCCGCTGGTCGCCGCGGCCGTGCGCTACAACCGCCGGCTGCACCGCACCTACTGGCGGGTCCAGCAGGAGACCGGCGAGCTGACCACCGTCGTGGAGGAGAACGCCGCCGGCGTGCGCGTGGTCAAGGCGTTCGGGCGCGAGGCGGAGGAGCTTCGCAAGCTCGACAAGGAGGCGCGCGACATCTTCGACGCCAACCTCGCCGCGGCGCGGCTGCGCGCGCTGTACACACCGCTGCTGGCCACCCTGCCGCAGGTGAGCCTGGCGCTGATCCTGCTGTACGGCGGCGGCCTGGCCGTCGCCGGCCGGCTGTCGCTCGGCACCCTGGTCGAGTTCAACCTGTACCTGCTGCTGCTCGCCGCGCCGCTGCAGTCCATCGGCATGCTCTTCGGGTTCGCCCAGCGCGCCACCGCCAGCGCCCAGCGGGTGTTCGAGGTGCTCGACCGGACGCCGGGGATCGCCGACGCCCAGGACGCCCACCCGCTGCCCGCCCCCCGCGGCGGCCCCCCCGGCGCCGAGGTGCGGCTGGAGCGGGTGACCTTCCGCTACGCCGGAGCCCCCCAGCCGAGCCTGGACCGTATCGACCTGACCATCCCCCCGAGCGGCCGCGTCGCCCTCGTCGGCGGCACCGGCTCGGGCAAGTCCACCCTCACCGGCCTGGTGCCCCGGCTGTACGCGCCCGAGTCCGGCCGCGTCCTGCTGGACGGCCACGACGTCGCCCGCCTCACCCTCGACTCGCTGCGCGCCGCGGTCGCCGTCGTCCACCAGGAGCCCCAGCTCTTCTCGGCGTCCCTGCGCGACAACGTCGCGCTCGGCCGGGCCGGCGCCGGCGACCCCCAGATCCTCGACGCGCTCGCCGCCGCGGGCGCCGCCGACGTCGCCGCCTCGCTCCCCGAGGGCCTGGACACCGTCGTCGGCGAGCAGGGCCTCACCCTCTCCGGCGGGCAGCGGCAGCGCGTCGCGCTCGCCCGCGCGCTGCTCGCGCGGCCACGCCTGCTGGTCCTGGACGACGCGCTCAGCCACGTCGACGTCGCCACCGAGGCACGCATCCTCGCCGGCCTGGACGGCGCGATCGGCCAGGCGACCGTCCTGCTCGTCGCGACCAGGCCCGCGGCCCTGCAGCTCGCCGACCGCGTGGTGCTGCTGGACCGCGGCCGGATCCTCGCCCAGGGCACCCACGAGGAGCTGCTGCGCTCCCAGCCGCGCTACCGCCAGGTGCTGAGCCACCACCAGGCCACCATCGACCGCCTGGTGGACACCGCACCCGCCGACCGGCCGCGGCCCGCCGAACCGGGCAGGATCCGATGACGCCACGGTCCCGCCCCTCGCACGCCGCCGCCCGGCACGGCGCCGGCCGCGGCGCGCGCCAGGACGCCGGCCGGCCCGGACGGGACGGGACGAGCCGCACCGGACGCCGCGACCGCTCGGGCCGGCGCACCCGGCGCGCCTGGTTGTGGCCGGTCCTGCGGCCCCACCGCCGCACGATCGCGCTGGCCGCCGCCACGGTCCTGGCCGGGACCGCCGCCGGCCTGGTCATGCCCTACCTGGTCAAGCTCGCCGTCGACGACGGCGTCCGCGCCGGCGACCTCGGCGTGGTGCGCGCCGCCGTCGCCGCCTACCTCGCGCTCACCGCCGTCCAGTTCGCCGCGCTGCGCGCCGAGACCCTGCTCATCGCCAAGGTCGGCGAGCGCGCCCTGCTCGCGGTCCGCACCAGGCTGTTCGCCCACCTCCAGACGCTGTCGCTGGAGTTCTACGAACGCGAGCGGACCGGCCGCATCGTCGCCCGCATGACCAGCGACGTCGAGGCCCTCGGCGACCTCGTCTCCACCGGGCTGGTCAACCTCGTCGCCAGCCTCATCACCCTCTCCGGCATCGCCGTCGTGCTCGTCTGGCTCGACTGGCGGCTCGCCGCCGCCACCCTGCTGCTCGCCCCGGCCGGCGCCGTCCTCGTGCAGCGCTTCCGGACCCGCTCCGGCGACGCCTGGCGCGAGGTCCGCGAGCGCGCCACCGTCGTCACCGTCCGCCTCCAGGAAGCCCTCACCGGCATCAGGACCATCCAGACCTTCCGGCGCGAGCACGCCACCGCCCAGGGGCTCGCCGACGCCAACGACGCCGAGCGGCTCGCCCACCAGCGCACCATCGCCTACGCCTCCTGGTTCTTCCCCACCGTCGAGCTGGCCGGCGCGCTCGCCAGCGTCATCGTGCTCGGCTACGGCGGCCGCCGCGTCCTCGCCGGCGACCTGGAGATCGGCACCCTGGTCGCCTTCCTGCTCTACCTGCGCAGCCTGTTCGACCCCATCCAGCAGCTCTCCGGCCTCTACGAGCAGGTCCAGGCCGCCAACGCCGGCGCGGAGCGGATCGGCAACGTCCTCGCCGAGCAGCCCACCGTCCGCGAGGCCGCGCACCCCGCCAGCCTGCCCGCGCCCCGCGGCGACGTCCGCCTCGCCCACGTCCGCTTCGCCTACGCCACCGACCCCCCCGGCGAGCCCGCGGCCAGCCCCAGCCCCGACCCCGCGGCCGACGGCCACACCCCCACACCCGGCCCCGACGTCCTGTACGACGTCGACCTCCACGCCCCCGCCGGCACCACCCTCGCGCTGGTCGGCCCCACCGGCGCCGGCAAGTCCACCGTCGCCAAGCTCATCGCCCGCTTCTACGACCCCCAGCACGGCACCGTCACCCTCGACGGCACCGACCTGCGCCACATCCGCCTCGCCGACCTGCGCGCCGCCACCGGCTACCTGCCGCAGGAGGGCTTCCTGTTCTCAAGCTTCGACGGTAGCGTGGCCGCCAACATCGCCTACGGCCGCCCAGGCGCCACGCGCGCCGAGGTCGAGGCCGCCGCCAAGGCCGTCGGCGCCGACGAGGTCATCCGCCGTCTCCCCGACGGCTACGACACCGAGGTCGGCGAGCGCGGCGAGCTGCTGTCGGCCGGGGAGCGGCAGCTGGTCTCCTTCGCGCGCGCGTGGATCGCCGACCCTGCGCTGCTGATCCTGGACGAAGCGACCTCGAGCCTCGACGCGGCCAGCGAGGCCCGCATCAACGAGGCGCTGCGCCGCCTGCGCCAGGGGCGGACCACCATCATCATCGCTCACCGCCTGTCCACCGTCGCCCACGCCGACCGGATCGCCGTGATCGAGGACGGCCGCGTGGTGGAGACCGGCACACCCGCGGCGCTGCGCGCCCGCGGCGGCCGCTTCGCCGAGCTGTACGACCGCTGGCTCGCGGGCGCCGCCTGACCGTTGGTGCACACCTGTACGAACCGCGTCCGCCTGCCACCCTCACGTCATGACGGCCACGGCCGCCAGGACGACCACCACATCCGCTGAGGTGCACACCTGCGACTGGAAAGGAAGGCTGTCATGACCACGACCGGTGACAGTGCTGGGCTCCGGCGGGTGACTGGTTGGCTGCTGGTGATCGGGGCGGTGACCTTCGCCGTGGCCGCGACGGTGCTGTCGCGGACCTCGCCCGCGTCGATCACCCGCGGCCGCTCCGGCCCGCCGGCGCGGCGCAGGGCGGCGCGGACGCGGGCGAGCAGCTCCTGGATCCCGAACGGCTTGGTGACGTAGCCGTCGGCGCCGGCGTCCAGCGCGGTGACCTTCTCGCGCTCCTCGTCCAGTGCGGTCAGGACCACCACCGGGACCGCAGCCGGCGCAGCACCTCCAGCCCGCCGATCCCGGGTAGCCCGAGGTCCAGCACGACGAGGTCGGGCTGGTGGGCGTCGAGCGAGGTCAGCGCCGCCTCGCCGGTGGTCGCCGTGAGCACCTCGTAGCCGCGGATCCGCAGGTTGGCCGCGACCATCCTGACGCTCGGCGGCTCGTCGTCGACGACCAGCACCCGCTGGGGCATCAGCGTGCCGCCGTGCCGGCGGCCGGGGCCGCCGGGAGGCGGATGACGAAGGTGGCGCCGCCGCCTGGGGTGGCCAGCCGGCTGGAGGCTCCTCGGCTCATGCGCTGCTCGTGCTCCCTGCTCCGGGCGACCGCGGAGGGCGGTGCGGCGAGCACGAGCTCAGGAGCGTCGCGGCCGCGCATCATCCCCCGTACGCGGTCAGCGGCGTAGCCGTACGGGGACGGTGGTCACGACGATCCCGTCCCTGTACCGCAGGGCCAGCTCGAGGGCGAGCGCGGTCTGGTTGTGCAGCGGCTCCTCCCACCAGTGATGGGGGATGACCTCGGGCACCATCACGGTGAGCGGCTGTCTGGGCTCCTCGGCCTGGAAGCGCTCGATGAAGCCGAGCAGCGGCTCGATCACCTCGCGGTAGGGCGACGGCACGGTGCGCAGGGGCACGCCCGGGCACCACGCCCGCCACGCGGCTTGCAGCTCCCTGCTGCGGTCGTCGTCGACCGCCACGTGCACCGCGGTCGCCGAGGAGCTGGCCGACAGCGCGTAGCGGACGGTGTCCGCGGTGGCCCGGTTCAGCTTGTGCACCGGGATGATCGTGCGGTGCCGCACGTCTCGGGTGCTCGGGGACGGCCCGAGCGTGGCCAGCTCCTCGGCTGCGCGCTGGTAGTGGGCGTGGATGGCCACGAAGTTGAGCACCAGGAAGGGCACGAGCAGCGCGACCAGCCAGGCGCCGTCGGCGAACTTGACCACGACCACCACGACCGTGGCGAGCCCGGTGGCCAGCGCGCCGACGCTGTTGACGGCCAGCTTGACCCGCCAGCCCGGCCCGCGGACCCGCTGCCAGTGCCGGACCATGCCGGCCTGGGACAGGGTGAAGCACAGGAACACGCCGACCGCGAACAGCGGGATCAGCGCGTGGGTGCTGCCCTTGAAGGCTACGACCAGCGCGATGGCGAGCAGCCCGATGACCAGGATCCCGTTGGAGTAGGCCAGCCGCTGCCCGCGCCTGGCGAACTGGTGGGGGAAGTAGCCGGCCTTGGCGACGGTGGCGGCCAGCAGCGGGAAGCCGTTGAAGGAGGTGTTGGCGGCCAGCAGCAGCACGACCGCCGTCGACAGCTGGACCAGGTAGAACAGCGGGCCGTTCGCGACCGCGCGCCCGACCTGCGCGATCACGTTGGCCTGATCGGTGGGGACCGCACCGACCTGATGGCCGAGCCAGGTGATCCCGAGGAACAGCACCGCGAGCGTGACGGCCAGGACCGACAGGGTGGCCGCCGCGTTGCGCGCCTCGGGCCGCTTGAACGCCGGCACGCCGTTGGCGATGGCCTCGATCCCGGTCATGGCCGTGCAGCCGCCGGCGAAGGCGTGCAGGACCAGGAACAGCGACAGTCCCTGGACCACCGGCGGCGCAACGGCGTGGGTCTGCGGCAGCGCCTCGTCGAGGACGGTCACCCGCACCACCCCCCACAGGACCAGCGCGCCGAGCGACCCGATGAACAGGTAGGTGGGCAGGACGAAGACCGCGCCGGCCTCGCGGACGCCGCGCAGGTTGACGATGATCAGCAGCAGGATGCCGGCCACGGCGGCCGCCACGCGGTGGGCGTCGAGGGCAGGCACGAAGGCGACGATCGCCTGGACGCCGGCGGTGACCGAGACGGCGACCACGGTGAGGTAGTCGACCATCAGCGCGGCTGCGGCGACCAGGCCCGGGATGCGGCCGAGGTTCTCGTGGGCGACGGTGAAGGAGCCGCCGCCGTGCGGGTAGGCGAAGATCGTCTGCCGGTAGGAGGCCACGACGATCAGCAGCAGGGCGGTGATCGCCACCGCGATGGGCACGTCCAGCCGGGCCGCGGCGGCTCCGGCCAGCAGCAGCACGTAGAGGATCTCGTCGGGGGCGTAGGCGACCGACGACAGGGCGTCCAGCCCGAACGCTCCGATGGCCCTGGGCCGCGTGAGCCGCTCGCTCGCCGCCGCCGTGGTCGGCAGGGGCCGGCCCAGCAGCAGATGCTGCAGTGTTCGCGCCAAGGCTCCTCCGGATCGTCGGGCGTCACAGCGTACCGGAGCGCGGTCGCGCGCCTGGGCCGGTGGAGCGAGCAATGCGATGCGTCAAGGGTTTGAAAAGAACGCCGGAAATCACGTTAGGAATTCGTTAAGGCGTCTTCACGACCCTGAGCTGGGGGCGTACATACAGGACCAAACCCACGGGCGTGCGTTGGTCGCCGCCAGGGTGGCCTGTGACAGGGGAGCGATATGGATATCGTCTCGATCCTTCTTGCATTGCTCGTGTTCGCGTTGATGTTCGGCCTGATCAGGGCGATGGAGCGCATATGAGCGGCGCGGACGTGTTCGGGCTGGCGGTGTCGCTGGTCGTGTTCGGCTATCTGGTCTATGCGCTGATGCGTGGGGAGCGGCTGTAGATGACCTGGCAGGGTTGGTTGCAGATCCTGATCTACGTGGCGGTGCTGACCGCGCTGACACCGGTGCTCGGCGGCTACATGGCGCGGGTCTACATGGGCCGGCGGGTCGTCGCGCTGGAGCGGGTGCTGGGGCCAGTGGAGCGGGGCTTCTACCGGGTGGTGCGCACCGACCCGGACCGCGAGCAGGACTGGAAGCAGTACGGGCGCACCGTGCTGGTGTTCTCGGCGCTGTTCTGGCTGGCGCTGTATGCGCTGCTGCGGCTGCAGGGCGTGCTGCCGTTCAACCCCCTGCGGTTCGACGGGGCGCCGTGGAACGTGACCTTCAACACGACCTCGTCGTTCGTCACCAACACCAACTGGCAGTACTACGGCGGCGAGACGACGATGTCGCACTTCTCCCAGATGGCTGGGCTGGCGGTGCAGAACTTCGTCTCCGCCGCGGTGGGCATGGCGGTCCTGGCGGCGGTCATCCGCGGGTTCGCCCGGCGTGAGACGAGCAAGCTCGGCAACTTCTGGGTCGACCTGACCCGGACGCTGCTGTACATCCTGCTGCCGCTGTCGGTGATCGGCACGCTGCTGCTGGTCTCCCAGGGCGTGGTGCAGACGTTCACCGGCTCGGTCAGCCTCACCACGCTGCACGGTTTCGAGCAGGTGCTGGCGCTGGGCCCGGTCGCCTCGCAGATCGCCATCAAGCAGCTCGGCACCAACGGCGGCGGGTTCTTCAACGTCAACTCCTCCTTCCCGTTCGAGAACGCGACCACCTTCTCCAACTTCGTCGAGATGCTGTTCATCCTGCTGATCCCGGCGGCGGCGACCTATCAGTACGGGCGGATGATCGGGCGGCTGCGCCAGGGCTGGGCGCTGTACGTCGCGATGCTGCTGATGTTCGCGATCGGCGTCGGCAACGCCCACTACAACGAGGCCAGGGCGACCCCGGCGCTCCAGGCCGCCGGGGTGCACGCGACCGCCGGCCACGGCTCCACCGGCGGCAACCTGCAGGACAAGGAGCAGCGCTTCGGGATCGCGGACACGGCGCTGTGGGGGACGGCGACCACCGACGCCTCCAACGGCTCGGTGAACGGCTCGCACGAGTCCTTCAGCGGCTTCGGCGGGATGACGCCGCTGGTCAACATGATGACCGGGGAGGTCATCTTCGGCGGGGTCGGCTCGGGCCTGTACGGCATGCTGCTGCTGGTGCTGCTGACGGTGTTCCTCGCCGGCCTCATGGTGGGCCGCACCCCGGAGTACCTCGGCAAGAAGATCCAGGCCCGCGAGGTCAAGATCGTGGCGATCGGCACGCTGTACATGCCGGTCGTCGTGCTCGTCGCCGCGGCGCTGGCGATCGCCGTGCCCGCAGGGAAGAAGTCGATCTACGACTCCGGCCCGCAGGGGTTCTCGGAGACGCTGTACGCCTACACGTCCCAGACCAACAACAACGGCTCGGCGTTCGCCGGCTACACCGGGTTCGTGCAGCCCAACGCGCCCGGCAACGAGGGCGCGACCGGGGTGCCGTTCGCCGACCTGGTGGGCGGCCTCGTCATGCTGCTCGGGCGCTTCGTCCCGCTGCTTGCCGCGCTCGCGGTGGCCGGCTCGCTGGCGGCCAAACGCCCGGCCCCGGCCGGACCGGGGACGTTCCGGACCGACTCCCCCGTCTTCCTGGTGCTGCTGGTCGGGGTGGTCGCGATCGTGGCCGCGCTGAGCTTCCTGCCCGGCCTCGCCCTCGGCCCGATCGTCCAGGGCCTCACCCACCAGCTCTTCTAGCGAGCCGCGGAGGTACGGCAGTGCGCAGAGACATCGTCGGGTCGGTGATCGCCATCGTGGTGCTCACGCTCGGCCTCGGGCTGGTCTACCCGCTGGTCATGACCGGCGTGGCCCAGGTGACCTTCCACGACCGGGCCAACGGCAGCCAGGTGAAGCGCGACGGCAGGACGGTCGGCTCCAGCCTGATCGGCCAGGACTTCCGCAAGCCCGTGCTGGAGAACGGCAAGCCCAAGCTGGACGAGGACGGCAACCCGGTCCTGGAGGCCGACCCCGGCTGGTTCCAGAGCCGGCCGTCGCAGAGCGGCTACTCGGCCAACGCCACCTTCTTCGCCAACCTCGGCCCCAACCAGAAGGACCTCGCCGACCAGACCAGGGCCAACCTCGACGCCTACCTGGCGCTGGAGCGGCCGTACACCCCGACCCTCGCCGCCGCCGGCGTGCCGGTGGATGCCGTCACCAGCTCCGCCTCCGGGGTCGACCCGCACATCTCGGCCGCCAACGCGCGCATCCAGGCCAACCGCATCGCCGCGGTGCGCAAGGCGCCGCTGGACCGGGTGCTGGCGCTGGTCCGCCGGAACACCGACGGACGCGCCCTCGGGGCGCTCGGCGAGCCTGGCGTCAACGTGCTCGGGCTCAACCTCGCTGTTGACAAGGAGTTCCCGCTGCGATGAGCACACCAGTTCAGGATCAGGCGCCCCGGCCGGGCACCAGGCCCGCGCCGTCGGCGCGGTCCGCGCCCCGGTCGATCTTCGACCCGGCCATCCTGCGCGACGCGATCTGGCCGAGCATCACCAAGCTCGACCCGCGTGTCCAGATCCGCAACCCGGTCATGTTCGTGGTCGAGATCGGCGCGGCCATCACCACCGTCGCCTGGCTCATCCAGGCGTTCGGCGGCGGCCCGCTCGGCGGCGGCACCGAGCCCTGGTGGTTCACGTTCACCGTCGCGATCTGGCTGTGGCTGACGGTGGTGTTCGCCAACTTCGCCGAGGCGCTCGCCGAGGGCCGCGGCAAGGCGCAGGCGGCCGCGCTGCGGGCGATGCGCACCGACACCACCGCGCGGCTGCGCGACGGCGGCGAGCGGCGGGCGTCCGAACTGCGCCGCGGCGACGTCGTGGTGGTCCAGGCCGGCGAGACGATCCCCGGCGACGGCACCATCGTCGAGGGCATCGCCTCGGTCGACGAGTCGGCCATCACCGGCGAGTCCGCGCCGGTGATCCGCGAGGCCGGCGGCGACCGCAGCGCGGTGACCGGCGGGACGACGGTGCTCTCGGACCGGATCGTGGTCGAGATCACGGCCGAGCCGGGCCGGAGCTTCCTGGACCGCATGATCGCGCTGGTGGAGGGCGCCGACCGGCGCAAGACTCCCAACGAGATCGCGCTCAACATCCTGCTGGCGGCGATGACCGCGGTGTTCCTGGTGATCGTCGTCACCCTGCGGCCGTTCGCGCTGTTCGCGAGCACGGCCGCCTCGACCACCACCCTGATCGCGCTGCTGGTGGCGCTCATCCCGACCACCATCGGGGCGCTGCTGTCGGCGATCGGCATCGCCGGGATGGACCGGCTGGTGCGCCGCAACGTGCTGGCGATGTCCGGCCGCGCGGTCGAGGCCTCCGGTGACGTGGACGTGCTGCTGCTGGACAAGACCGGCACGATCACCCTCGGCAACCGGCAGGCGACCGAGCTGCTGCCCCTGCCCGGCGTCGACGTCGGCGAGCTCGCCGACGCGGCGCAGCTGTCGTCGCTGTCGGACGAGACCCCAGAGGGCCGCTCGATCGTGGTGCTGGCCAAGGAGCGCTACGGGCTGCGCGGCCGCGAGCTGTCCGACCACCAGGCCGAGTTCATCCCCTTCAGCGCCTACACCCGCATGTCCGGCGTGAACCTGACGGCGCCTTCGCCGGACCCGCACGATCCGCATCGCTCGCTCGCCTCCGTGCAGGTCCGGCGAGTCCGCAAGGGCGCCGCCGACGCCGTCGCCGGCTGGGTCACCGGGCAGGGCGGCAGCATCCCCGAGCAGCTCACGCCGATGGTCCAGGAGATCTCCCGCAGCGGCGGCACCCCGCTGGTGGTCGCCGACGGGCCCCGCGCGCTGGGGGTGGTGCACCTCAAGGACATCGTCAAGGGCGGCATCCGCGAGCGCTTCGACCACCTGCGGCGCATGGGCATCAGGACGATCATGATCACCGGCGACAACCCGCTGACCGCCGCCAGCATCGCCGCGGAGTCCGGCGTCGACGACTTCCTCGCCGAGGCGACCCCGGAGGCCAAGCTGGCGCTCATCGAGGAGCAGCAGGCCGACGGGCGCATGGTCGCGATGACCGGCGACGGCACCAACGACGCGCCCGCGCTCGCCCAGGCCGACGTCGGGGTCACCATGAACACCGGCACCCAGGCCGCCCGCGAGGCCGGCAACATGATCGACCTGGACTCCAACCCGACCAAGCTGATCGAGGTCGTCGAGGTCGGCAAGCAGCTGCTGATCACCCGCGGGGCGCTGACCACCTTCTCGATCGCCAACGACGTCGCCAAGTACTTCGCGATCCTGCCGGCGATGTTCGCCGCCACCTATGCCGCGGCGGGCGAGAGCGTCGGGCCGCTGGACCAGCTCAACGTCATGCGGCTGGGCACGCCGCTGTCGGCGATCATGTCCGCGATCATCTTCAACGCGCTGATCATCCCGCTGCTGGTCCCGCTGGCGCTGCGGGGGGTGCGCTACCGGCCGGCCGGCGCCACCGCGCTGCTGCGCCGCAACGTGTGGCTGTACGGCTTCGGCGGCATCCTCGCCCCGTTCATCGGCATCAAGCTCGTCGACCTCGTCGTCCACAACCTGCTCGGAGCCTGACCGGTCACGATGCGCGCCCTGGCCCAAGGCCGGGGACCCATGTGGCCCCGGCAGGAACCAGGTGGCCTTCAGCCGCTGGGGATGTGGGAGCCGCCGGGCTCGCCGCCGAGCACCCGCCGCAGCGACGGCTCCGCGGCCAGCGTGGTGACGGCCAGGACCTCGTCGCCGGGCGCGAGCGGGGTCGGGCCGCCGCCGGGCAGGACCTGCTCGTCGCGGACGACCGTGACCACGACCGAGCCTTCAGGCAGCGGCAGCTCGGCGATCCGCTGACCGACGGCTGCTGCGTCCTCGTCCAGGGTCACCTCGACCAGCGCGATCCCGCCACGCTCGGTGCGCAGCATGGTCACCACGTCCAGCACGCCGACCCCGGCGTCCAGCAGGTGGGTGAGCAGCGCCGGCGCCGAGACCGCCGTGTCGACCCCCCAGTCCCTGGTGAACAGCCAGGTGTTCTTGGGGTTGTTGACGCGCGCGACCGTGCGCGGCACCGACCACAGGCGCCGGCACAGCAGGCTGATCACGAGGTTGTCCTCGTCGTCGCCGGTGGCGGCGACCACGGTGTCGACCGTCTGCGGCTCGACCAGCTCGAGCACGCCCGGCTCGCAGGCGTCGCCGTGGATGATGGTGCGCCCGTGCGCCGCCGCCCGCGCGCGCCGCACGGTGGCCGCGTCCTGCTCGACGACGACCACCTGGTTGCCCTGCTCGACCAGGTGGTCGGCGATGTAGGCGCCCCACATCCCGGCGCCGGCCACGAGCACGCGGACCGACGCCTGGTCCGCGCGACCGCCTGCGGCGGGCGCCGGCGGGCCCGCCGCGTCCATGCTGGTGTGCGCCAGGGTCTGCCGCGAGGACCGGACCGGCGTCCTGGGACCGTCCGACGCGGCCGGCGGCGCGCCCGCGAGCAGGTCGTCGAGCCAGGTCCTCCCGGCGTCACCGACTGCGACGCGCAGCACATCCCCTTCCGCCAGTACGGTGTCGGGGGCGGGCACGAACGCGCCGCCGTGGCGGGTGACCGAGACCACCCTGAGCCCACGGGTCTCCAGGTCGGCGGTCCTGCGGTCGACCAGGTGCTGGGGCAGCTCGATGCGCAATAGGGAGACCTCGCCGCGCCCGAACGCCGCCTCCTCGGCGAGCAGCCGGTGCTCCAGGTGGTCCTTGACCTTGCGCAGCGTCCAGCCGACCGAGGACACGGTCGTGACGCCGAGCTGCTCGTAGATCTCGGCCCGCCGCGGGTCGTGGATGCGGGCGATCACCCGCGGGACCCGGTAGGCGTCGCGCGCGACCCGGGCGGTGACGATGTTGGAGTTGTCCCCGCCCGTCACCGCGACCAGCGCGTCAGCGCGCGCGATCCCGGCCGCCTCGAGCACGTCGCGGTCGAAGCCGACGCCTTCCACGCGCCTGCCGGTGAAGCGCTCGCCGAGCCGCTCCAGCATCCGCGGGTCCTTGTCGACCACCACCACGGTGTCGCCGCGCGCCTCGAGGCCGACGGCCAGCGCGGTGCCGACGCGGCCGCAGCCCACGACCACCAGGTGCATCAGCCGCCTCCCTCCGCCGCCGGCCGGGTCGCCAGACGGTATCCCATGCCCGGCTCGGTCAGGATCAGCCGGGGCGCGGCCGGGTCGTCGAGCTTGCGGCGCAGGTTGGCGACGTACACGCGCAGGTACTGCGACGCGTCGCCGTAGCCGGGTCCCCAGACGCGCTCCAGCAGGTGGCGGTGGGTGCAGATGCGCCCGGCGTTGACGGCCAGCGCCTCCAGCAGCCGGTACTCCAGGCGGGTGAGGTGGATCAGCTCGCCGGCGCGCGTGACCGTCTGCCCGGCGAGGTCGATGCGCACGTCGCCGGCCTCGACCACCCGTTCCCGCTCGGGGCCGCCGGCGCGGCGCAGCGCGGCGCGGACGCGCGCCAGCAGCTCCTGGATCCCGAACGGCTTGGTGACGTAGTCGTCGGCGCCCGCGTCGAGCGCGGTGACCTTCTCGCGCTCGTCGTCCAGGGCGGTGAGCACGACCACGGGCACCGACGACCACGACCGCAGCCGGCGCAGGACCTCCAGCCCGTCGATCCCCGGCAGGCCGAGGTCGAGCACGACCAGGTCCGGCTGGTGCGCGTCCAGCGACGCCAGCGCCGCCTCGCCGGTGGCGGCCGTGAGCACCTCGTAGCCGCGCATGCGCAGGTTGGCCGCGACCATCCTGACGATCGGCGGCTCGTCGTCGACGACGAGCACGCGCGTGCCCATCAGCCGCGCGCGGGCACGTCGCCGCGTCCCGGCCGGCCGTCGGCAGCGGCCGGTGCTCGGGGAGCGGCGCCCGCAGCCGGGAGCCGCAGGACGAACGTGGCCCCGCCGCCGGGGGTCGTCTCGACCGTGAGCCTGCCGCGCAGCGCCTCGACGATCCCGCGGCAGATCGCCATGCCCATGCCGGTGCCCTCGGGTCGCCGGCCGGCCCGCTTGAGCCGGTAGGACTGCTGGAAGATCCGCTCGCGCTCCTGCACGGGGATGCCGGGGCCGTGGTCGGCCACGCGCACCTCGACCTCGTCGCCTTCGCGGCGCGCGGTCAGCGTGACCGGGCTGCCGGGCGCGTAGCGGCGGGCGTTGTCGAGCAGGTTGGTGAGCACCTGGTCGAGCCGGACCGGGTCGGCCAGCACATGCGGCAGCTCGACGGGGAGGCGCACGTCGATGCGCTGGCTGGAGCGCACGCGGGTGGCGCGGACGACCGGCCCGACGATCTCGGCGAGGTCGACCTCCACCACGTCGGGCCGGTAGTCGCCGGCCTCCAGCCGCGACATGTCCAGCAGGTTGTGGACCAGATGGGTGAGCCGGTCGGACTCGGCGTCGATGGTGCGCAGGAACTCGGCGCGCTGCTCCTCGCTCCACCGCACCTCGGGGTCGAGCAGGCTGGTCACCGAGCCCTTGATCGAGGCCAGCGGGGTGCGCAGGTCGTGCGAGACCGAGTTCAGCAGCGCGGAGCGCAGCCGGTCGGTCTCCTCCAGGCTGCGGCTGTGCTCGCGCTCGGCCTCCGCCTGCCGCTGCTCGACCGCGAGCGCGGCCTGGTTGGCGAAGGTCGCCAGCACCCGCCGCTCCGGCTCCCCGAACCCGGCCGGGCCGGACTGCCCGCCAGCGACCACGACCAGCGCGCCGACCGGCCCCTGGCCGCCCTGCATCGGCACCGCCAGCACCTGCCCGGGGGCGAGCGTGCCCGGGCTGGGCCCGTGCACGGTGAGCAGCGTCCCGGCGAGCTGGCCGTCGCCCGAGTGGCCGAGCGCCCGGTCCAGCGCGTCGACGTCGCCGTCGCGGGCCGCCACCCGCAGGCCGTCGCCGTCGGCCAGCACCACGGCGCAGCCGGCCACCCCGAACAGCGAGCGGACCGTCCCCACGACGCTGCGCAGGGTGTCGTCCAGCCCGCCGTGCGCGACCAGGCTGGAGGACAGCTCGTACAGCACGCGGCTCTCGCGCTCGCGGCGCTCCGCCTCCGCCTGGCGCCGCCGGATGACGTCGACCAGGCCGCCGACCGTGACCGCGACCGCCAGGAACGCGGCCAGCGTCACCCAGTCCTGCGGGTCGTCGACGATGAGGGTCCCGTACGGCGGCAGGAACACCACGTCGAAGGCGAGGAAGGCGAGTGCCGAGGCGAGCAGCCCGGAGGGCAGCCCGCCGAGCGCGGTGGCCGCGAACACCACCGCCAGGAAGGCCAGCACGATGTTCGCGCTGGACACGCCGGCACGGACGGGGAGCAGCAGGGCGGCCGCCGCCCCGGTGCCCGCGACCGCGACGGCGTAGCCGAGCCAACCCTGCCGCGTACCCGCCACGAGGCCGAGCCCGACCCGTCGACTCATACGCCAAGCATAGGAGCGGTTCGGCCCCGGATCACCCCGTGCGGTCGCCGGTCGGCCGCGCCTTTGCAGCTTCTTTACGGCCACGGCGCCGTTCTTCAGGCCGCCTTTGCGGCCGCGGCCGAGGCTTGAGCGTGACAGGGAACGCCTGACCGGGAGCTGCCATGAGGCACCGTTTCGCCGGCGTGGCCGGCCAGGGCGTCATCTGGGGCGTCGGTGGGTTCGCCGCGAGCCTGGTCCTCGGGGTGGTGCTGGAGCCGTTCCGCGCGCGGATCGGGCTGGAGAACGTCGTCATCGGCTACCTCGCGATCGTGGTGGTCTGCGCCGCGGTCGGCGGCCGCGGGGCCGGCCTGGTCGCCGCCCTGTCGGCGGCGCTGTCGTACGACTTCTTCTTCACCACGCCGTACCGGACGCTGAAGATCGACACCGCCGAGCAGGTGGTCACGTTCGTCCTGCTGTTCGCCGCCGGGCTGCTCGCGGCGCTCGGCGGGCGGTCCAGCCGGCGCGGCGACGCCCGCCAGCAGCAGGAGGAGGACGCGCTCGCGCTGCTCAACGCGATCGCCAAGGCCGCCGCCGAAGGCGCGGACGCCGACCGCACGGCCGCCGACGGGCTGCTCGAGCTGCTCGACGCCGCCGTGGTCCAGGTGCGCCGCGGCGACCGGGTGACCGCCGAGGCCGGCAGCGCCACAGGCGGCAGCCTGGATCCTGAGGCCATGACCCACCTGGAGCCGGACGGGCGGCTGCCGCACGGCACCAAGCTGCGCTTCTCCAGTCCTGGAGGGTTCGCGCTACCGCGCGAGGGCGTCGTCCTGCCGCTCGGCCGCCAGGCCGGGGTGCTCGTGATCGTGCCGGGCAGGGACCGGGGCGTCCCGCGGGCGGTTCGCGCCGGTCTGGCCGGGGTCGCCTACACGCTCGGGCTCGCCGGCGCGCCCGCCGGCTTGCCGGGGACCGAGAACGGCGGTCAGGCTCGTGGCTGATGGAGCACGACAGCCCCCGGTACGGTGCCGAGCGGGGACGCCTGAAGATCTTCCTCGGCGCCGCCGCCGGCGTGGGCAAGACGTACGCGATGCTCGGCGAGGCGCGCGACCTCAAGGCCGCCGGCGTCGACGTCGTGATCGGCTACCTGGAGGCGCACGGACGCCGCGCCACCGAGGACCGGGCCGCCGGGCTGGAGGTCGCCCCCCGCCGGATCGTGCGCCTGCGCGACCGCCCCTGGACCGAGATGGACGTCGACTGGCTGGTCGACCGCGCCCCGCAGCTGTGCCTGGTCGACGAGCTGGCGCACACCGACCTGGCCGGCGGCCGCCATCCCAAGCGCTGGATGGACGTCGAGGACCTGCTGGCCGCGGGCATCGACGTCCACACCACGGTCAACATCCAGCATCTGGAGAGCCTGAACGACAAGGTCTTCGAGCTCACCGGGGTGCGGGTGCGCGAGACGTTCCCCGACCGCATCCTGCACGACGCCGACGAGGTCGTGCTCGCCGACCTGCCGCCGGAGGCGCTGCGCGAGCGGATCGCGCAGGGCCGCGTCTACGGCGCCGAGAAGGTCGCCAGGGCCCTGGCCAACTTCTTCAGGCTCGACAACGTCACCAGCCTGCGCGCGCTCGCGCTGCGCGAGGTCGCCGAGCACGAGGAGCGGCAGCTGTCGGGCCGGACGGGGCAGGACGACCCCGTGAAGGCGACCGGGGAGCGGGTCATGGTGTGCGTCGACGGCCGCCCCGGCTCCGCCGGCCTGGTCCGCCGCGCCGCGCGCATGGCCCGCCGCGCCGGCGGCAGGCTCTACCTGCTGCACGTCGAGCCGCAGGGGGAGCGGGAGCCACACGCGGTGCACGACGTGGTCGCCGAGGCCGAGCGGCTGGCGCGGTCGCTGGGCGCGACCGTGCTGCGCCGCGCGGGCGAGGTCGGCGCCGAGGTCGTCGAGGCCGCCCGCGAGTTCGGCGTGACCCAGATCGTGCTCGGCGAGTCGCACCGGCCCCGCTGGCGCGAGCTGCTCGGCCAGTCGATCATCACCCAGGTCCTGCGCCAGACCGACGGCGTGGACGTCCACGTCATCGCCGACGAGCGCGCACGCCGGGCCGGGGAGGAGCCGGGCCGCTGAGCGGCGCGCGCCGCCGGCCCGGGGCGGACCCGCCGGATCGGGTACCGTCGGGGCCTGCGCCGGGCCGCCGGCGCGCGGGAGGTCACGCGATGCCGAGGCTGAGCGCCGGGATCCTGCTGTACCGGACCGGCGAGGAGGGGATCCAGGTCCTGCTGGTCCACCCGGGCGGGCCGTTCTGGGCGCGCAGGGACCTGGGCGCGTGGTCGATCCCCAAGGGCGAGCACGAGCCCGGCGACGACCCGCTGGCGTGCGCGCTGCGGGAGTTCGAGGAGGAGACGGGCAGCCCGGCGCCGCGCGCCGGGCTGCTGCCGCTCGGCCAGGTCCGCCAGCGGGGCGGCAAGCTGCTGACCGCGTGGGCGGTGCCGGGCGACCTCGACGCGGCGGCGATCACCAGCAACGTCTTCACGCTGGAGTGGCCGCCCCGTTCCGGCCGGCGGCGCGAGTTCCCCGAGGTGGACCGCGCCGGGTGGTTCGACCTCGACACGGCCCGCGCCAAGCTGCTCGCGTCGCAGGCGGCGCTCCTGGACCGGCTGCTGGAGGCGCTCGCGGACCGCTGAGGCGGCCCCCGGGCCCGGCGCGCGCGGCGGTCGAGCGGTTTGAGTAAGCTCATGCGTCCGCGCGACCGCCGCGGCCGTCCCGTCGCCCGCGCCAAGGAGGGCGCCCATGCCCCGAGCCCTCGACGACCTGGCCCGCGAGTACCTCGAACAGATCTGGGCGGCCTCGCCGATCGCCGCCACCCAGCACGGCGAGCACCGGTTCGACGACCGGCTCGACGAGCTGACCGAGCCCGCCCTGGACGACCAGATCCGCGACCTGCGGGCGCTGCTGCGCGAGGTCCTGCCGGCCGACGCGGGCGCGGCCGGCTCCGGCAAGGGTGGCGGCGCGCGCGGCCAGGGCGGGGGCGGCGGCCGCGGCCGGCAGGGGGACGCCGCCGCGGCGGCCAGGGCGGACGGCGCCGACCGGGACGCGCTCGCGGCCACCATGGTCGGCCGGCTGTTCACCCTCGAGGTCGAGCGGCCCTGGCGGCGCAACCCGTTCGTCGCGGCCACGGCGGTGCCCGCCGCGATCCTGGACCTCGCCACCCGCCGCTCGGGGTCCAAGCGCGACCGGGCCGTGCGGCTGACGCACCGCCTGGAGGCGGTGCCGCGCTTCCTGGAGCAGGCGCAGGCGCTGCTGGTCGAGCCGTGCCCGGAGCTGTGGCGGCGCATGGCCGGGCAGGCGGCGCTCGGCGGCGCCGCGGTGCTCGAGGAGGGGCTGGCGGGGTGGGCGGCCGGCACCCCCCAGGCGGACGGGCTGGACGCCGCCGTGGCGGCGGCGGCCGGGTCGCTGCGCGGCTTCGCGGACTGGCTGCGCGAGGAGCACGCGGACCGCGGCCCGCAGGACGCACCGTTCGCGCTCGAGGAGCGGGCACTCGGCTTCCTGCTGCGCGAGGTGCACCACCTCCCGGCCGGCGCCGCGGAGCTGGTCACCGCCGGGCGCGCGGAGGTCGCGCGCGTGTCGCAGGAGCTGGCCGAGCACGCCGGCCGGCGGGGGGAGGACGACTGGGCGGCCTGGCTGGCGCGGACCCGCAGCCGCCGCCCCAGCCGCCGGCGCCTGATGGAGGCCTACCAGCAGCAGATGGAGCGCCTGCTGCAGGTGACCACCGAGCACCAGCTCGCGAGCGTGCCCGACGCCGCGCTCGCGCTCGCACGGACGCCGGTGCTCCTGCGCGCCAGCATCCCGGCCGCCGCCTACCAGCCACCGGGACCGTTCGAGCCGGACCAGCAGGGCCTGCTGTGGGTCACGCCGCCGCGGGGCGAGGACGACCTGCGCGGCCATGCCGTGGTGACGCTGCCGGTGGTGCTCGCGCACGAGGGCTGGCCCGGCCATCACCTGCAGGTCGCCACCGCCAACCGGCTGCCGTCGCTGGCCCGCCGGGCGATCCGGTCGCCGCTGCTCGCCGAGGGCTGGGGGCTGTACGCGGAGGCGCTGGTCGCGGACGCGGGAGGGTACGACGACGAGTCCCGGCTGGCGCAGCTCGCGATGCGCCTGCTGCGGGCGGCCCGCCTGGTCGCCGACCTGCAGCTGGCCTCGGGCGCGGCGGGCTTCGACGAGGCCGCCCGGGAGCTGGCGGCGGCGGCGCGGGTCGCGCCGGCGCTGGCCCGCAACGAGGTCGCCCGCTGCGCGATCGCGCCCGGCCGTTCCTTCGCCGCCCTCGCCGGCTGCCTCGAGCTGGAGCGGCTGGCCGGCGACGCGCGCGCCCGCGAGGGGCCCGCGTTCCGCCTGCGCGACCTCCACGACCGGGTGCTGGCCCACGGGCAGATGCCCCCGGCGCTGATCGCCCGCTCACTCGCCGCGGACCCCGCGGCGCCGGCCGGCGGCGGCCGGGGTCCCGCCGGCGCCTGAGCCGGCCGGCGGCGACGTCCCGCCTCCGGTCCCGGGGGCTGCGCCGGCCGGCGGGCGGCCGTACGCTGGCGGTGGCCGCCGCCGGGGACCGCCGCGGCGGCACGAGGAGGTGGGCGGTGCCAGGACGGTTCGTGGCCGAGCGGCGCGTGGTGCGGATCCGGCACGGCCGGGCGGCGCGGGCGCGCGACCAGCTCGTGGTCGAGGAGCCCTTGGAGCTGCGGGTCGCCGGCCGCCCGGTCGGGGTGACGATGCGCACGCCCGGCGACGACGTGGAGCTGGCGATCGGCTACTGCATCACCGAGGGGCTGATCCGCGGCCACGACGACGTCCAGGCGGTACGCGCGTGCGCGTCCGTCGGCGGCGCCGACGAGTACAACACCCTCTCGGTCGACCTGCGCCCCGGCGTGCCGGTCCCCGACCCGGGGCTGGACCGGCTGCACGTGACCAGCTCCTCCTGCGGCGTGTGCGGCAAGGCGTCGGTCGACGCGGTGCGGGTGCGCTGCCAGCCGGTCAGCGACGACCTGGTGGTGGGCGCCCCGGCACTGGCCGCCGTGCCCGGCCGGGTGCGCGCGGCGCAGCGGCTGTTCGACCGGACCGGCGGGCTGCACGCCGCCGCGCTGGTCGGCGCCGGCGGGGAGCTGTGCTGCGTGCGCGAGGACGTCGGCCGCCACAACGCGGTGGACAAGGCGGTCGGGTGGGCGGCGACCCAGGGGCGCCTGCCGCTGTCGGGAACGATCCTGTTCGTCTCGGGCCGCTGCTCGTTCGAGATCGTGCAGAAGGCCGCTGTCGCCCGCGTCCCGCTGGTCGCCGCGGTGAGCGCCGCGTCCAGTCTCGCGGTCACGCTGGCCGAGGAGCTGGGGATCACGCTCGTGGGGTTCCTGCGCGGCGAGGGGATGAACGTCTACTGCCACCCCGGGCGGGTCACGGCCGGCGCCGCCGCGGACGGATCCGGGTGAGCAGGGCGGCCAGGCGCGCCCGCGGGCGCGCGGGCCGGTCGCCCACCGCCTGGGCGAGGATCGCCGGCTCGGGGCGGGTGGCCAGGACGGCGGCGGCCCAGTCCCCGACCGCGGCGGAGAGCATCCCGGCGAGCTGGGGGGCGTCGGCGACCGACAGCCGGAACGAGCCGGTGCAGCGGTCGTCGTGCCACACGCTCAGGACCAGCAGCTCGTACTGCTCGTGCCAGGTCACGCGCATGGACACGCCGCGTTCGTCCACCAGGACGAGCTGCCGGCGGGGGAAGTGCCGTACGTCGCCCACGCTGGGATTCTGCGCCGCCGCAGCGCCGAGGGCAAGCGGCCGGCGGTCGTGAGCGGCGGCGGCGGGCCGGGAGGGTCGCGGACGCGACCGGGGGACGGCGGCGCGCGGCCGCTGCCGGTGCAGCGGCACCTGTTCGACATCCCCGCCGACGTCGCGTACTTCAACTGCGCCAGCCTGGCGCCGCACCTCACGGCCGCCCGCCGGGCGGGCGAGGCGGCCCTGCGGCGGCGCGCGCAGCCGTGGCTGATCCGCGGCGACGACTGGTTCGCCGAGGCGGAGGAGCGCCGCGGGCTGTTCGCGCGGCTCGCCGGCGTGGACGCCGAAGGGGTCGCCCTGGTGCCGGCGACCAGCTACGGCCTGGCGGTCGCCGCCGCCAACCTCAGCGCCTGGCCGGGTCAGCGGGTGCTGGTCCTCGCCGAGGACTACCCGTCCAACCTGTACACCTGGCGGTCGTTCGCGCGGCGCACCGGCGCCACGGTCGCCGCCGTCGCCCGCCGCGACGGCCGGAGCTGGGCCGACGCGGTCCTGGACGAGCTGGACGAGCGGACCGCGGTGGTGGCGCTGATGGCCGTCCACTGGACCGACGGCGCGGTGGTGGACCTGGCGGCCGTCGCCGCGCGGGCGCGCGCGGCCGGGGCGGCCGTGGTCGTGGACGCCAGCCAGGCGCTCGGGGCCATGCCGCTGGACCTGGCCGCGGTCGAGCCGGACTACCTGGTGACGGTCGGGTACAAGTGGCTGCTCGGCCCCTTCGCCCTGGGGTACCTGTACGTCGCCGAGCAGCACCGCGACGGCGACCCGCTGGAGGAGAACTGGATCTCCCGCCTGGGCTCGGAGGACCTCAGCGGGCTCACCGTGTACGAGGACCGCTACCGGCCCGGCGCCCGCCGCTTCGACGTCGGCCAGCGCACGCACTTCGAGACCACGCCGATGGCCGTCGCGGCGCTGCGCCAGGTGCTGGACTGGGGCGTCCCCCGGATCGCCGTCACGCTCGCCCGGCTCACCGGCCGGCTGGAGTCCGAGCTGCGGGCGCTGGGCCTGGAGGTGACCTCGCCCGACCACGGCCCGCACATGCTCGGCGTCCGCCTGCCCGCCGCGGCGCGGCAGCGGGTGCCCGGCGCGCTCGCCGAGGCCGGCGTGTTCGCCGCCCTCCGGGGCGGGTCGCTGCGGATCTCGCCGCACCTGTGGACCACCGGGCAGGACGTCGACCGGCTCGTCGGCGCGCTCGCGGGCGCGCTGGCCCGCTGACGGTCGCGCCCCCGCGGCTACAGGGCGGGCCGCTCCGGCTGCGGCAGCGCGGTGTGCTGGCTGACCCGCAGGATCCGGCCGGCGTGCAGGCGCGCCCACGTCCACCACACCAGGCCGGCGGTCGCGCCACCGACGGCGGCGGAGCCGAGGATCGACGGCCCGCCGAGGGTGACCTCCAGCAGCAGCGGCACCGTGACCAGGCCGACCAGCAGCGCGACCAGGTGCCAGATCGCCGGGCGGCTGCGGCGCGCCCAGGCGAGCGCCATCGCGGCGACCCTCGGGTCGGGATGGGGCCGGCCCTGCCTGGCGTGCCGCGCGACCTCCTTGATCGTGCCTCCTGGTAGCCGGAGGTAGCCTCTGGCGGTGCGATCAGCGGTCCAGCGCTCCATCGGCGAGCCGACCTCCCGGCAACCACGTGGACGCGGTCCTCGCGACGCCGAACCGGCCGGGGTGCACGCGGGAGCACACCGGGCGGGCGAGACCGAAGCACCCGGATCGTACGGCCCGCGCAGCCGCGGAGGGCGCAACGTGCTCGAATCGTGGCCAGGCCGCAACGCGGCGTGACCACGCCCGTTTCGGCCGCGGGGCGCCAGGGCAAGGATCGGCCATGCGCCGAGTCCGCCCCGGGATCCTCCTCGCCGTGCTGCTCGCGGTCACCGTCGGCGCCTGTGGAGGGCGCGGGCGGGCGCCGGCCCCCCCGTCCGCGATCGTCGCCCGCGTGCCGATCGACGACAACATCAACGCGCTGGCGCTCGGCGCCCACGACCTGTGGGTCATGGGCGACCACGCGCTGTACCGGATCGACCAGGCCACCAGCCGGCCGATCGGGAGCGTGGAGCTCGACCCGGGCGCGTCCCCGCCGCTGGCGGCGGCCGAGGCCGGCGGCACGCTGTGGGTCGCGGCGCTGCAGCCGGGGGCGCTGTGGCGGGTCGACGCCGGCGCCGACCGGACCGCGGGGCGCGTGACGCTGGCCCCGCAGCTGCTCGAGCCGCTGCCGGTCGCGGCCTGGCAGCAGACCGTGTGGGTCGGCTGCTGCGGGCTCTCCTACGGGTCCCGGTCGCAGGGGAGGCTGTTCCGCGTCGACGCGCGCTCGGGCAGGGTCACCGCCCGGGCGGCGGTCCCGGAGGGGCCGCTGGCGCTCGTCGCCGACAGCCGTGGCGTGTGGGTGGCCACCGCGGACGGCGAGGTCCTGCGGGTGGACGCGGCGACCGCGCAGGTCGCGCAGCGGATCGCGGCACCGGCGGCCGCCAGCCGGTTCCAGGCGATGGCGGAGGCGGGCGGGCGGCTGTGGCTGGCCGACAGCGGGGACGGCGCCGTCCGCCGGCTGGACCCGGCCAGCGGGCGGGTCGACCTGGCGGTCGACGCGCCCGCGCCGCGCACCCTGGCTGCGGGCGCCGCGGGCGTGTGGGTGGTCGTCACCAACGACCGGCTGCTGGTCCGCCTGGACGAGCGCGGCCGGCGGCTGGAGCCGCCGATCCCGTTCGAGCAGCTCCACGGCGTGCGGGGGCTGGCGGTCGGCGCGGACGCGGTGTGGGCGAGCGTCGACCGCGAGGTCGTGCGGGTCGACCCCAGGCGCCTGGCGCCGCTGCCGTAGCCGGCCGCTCCCGCCGTTCCGCTGCGCCGCGGGTCGCGCCCGCGCGGCGGGCGCCCGGCCGCGGCCGGCGGCGGCCTACGGCCGGTGGTCGCCGTCCCCGGCGGCCAGGCGCCGGCGCTGCGGCGCGACCACGTGGCGCGGGTCGCGCGCCGAGGCGCTCCCCGCGGCGACGACCGCGTAGCGGGTCGCGGCGGAGCCGACGAGCAGGAGCGCCGCCCCGGCGGCCGTCGGCAGGCGGCGACGCCCCGCGAGCCCGAGCGTGACCGCCCCCGCGACCGTGAGCCGGCGGGCCAGGCGGGTCAGCCGGCCCGCGAGGCCGGTCCGGTAGGGATCGCCGAGGTCCCCGAGCCGGCGCTCCATCGCCGCGTGCACGCCCAGCTCGGCGGCGGCACCGCCGAGCGCGAGCCGCCGCGCGGGATCCGCCGGCCCGGGAGGGACCAGCAGGCACGCCACGGCGCCCGCGCTGGTCGCGGCACCGGCGGCGAACAGCGCCGGCAGCTCTCGCCCGGCCTCGTGCCAGGTGGGGATCGCCGTGTCGGCCAGCAGCACGCCCGTGTAGGTGGCGAGCGCCGGGCCGAGCAGCGCGGCGGCCGCCTCGGTGCCGCGCGCCAGCCGCGGGAGGATCCCGAGCCGGTCGGCCACGGCCGCGCCGGCGAGCGCCGGCGCGGCGGCCGCCAGCAGCCAGCTGCCGACGTTGAGCGGCGAGGTCGGCTTGACCACCCGCAGCATGTGGTGGAACCGCTCGGGCCGCCCGAGGTCCGCGATCAGCAGCGGCGGGCTCACCAGAGCGGCCGCGGCGCCGCTGGTGAGCGCCGCGCGCGCGAGCCGGTCGTTGCCGGCCAGCCGCGCCGCGAACGCCAGCGGCCCGGCCGCCCCGGCGAGCCCGCCGGCGAACAGGTACGCCGGGACCTGCCAGGTCCACACCGGCGGCTTCAGGACCGGCCGCCCGTAGTAGGCCGCCGGCTGCCCGTCCGGGCCGGCGGGCGCCCGCGGGGCCGGCAGGGCGGCCGGTCGCGACCGCCCGCTCACCGCCGCCCTCCGCGGGGCAGGAACGCCGCGGCGATCCCGGCCAGCAGCGCGCCCGCCGCGACCACGCCCGCCCGCCACAGGCGCCCGAGGTCGCGGGTGGTGGCCACCGGGTCCGGCGGCAGCCCGTACACCTCGGGCTCGTCCAGCAGCAGGAAGAACGCGCCCGCGCCGCCGACGCCGTCGTCCTCGCCGGCCAGGTACAGCCGGGCCTCGGCGACTCCGGCCCCGTGCAGCTCGGCGACCCGCTCCCCGGCCCGCTCCCGCAGCTCCTCCAGCGGGCCGAACTGGATCGAGTCGGTCGGGCACGCGGTCGAGCAGGCCGGCTCCAGCCCGCCCTTCAGCCGGTCGTAGCAGAGCGTGCACTTCCACGCGCGCCCGTCGGCCTCGCGCCGGTCGATCACCCCGAACGGGCAGGCCGGCACGCAGTACCCGCAGCCGTTGCAGATGTCCGGCTGGACCACGACGGTGCCGAACTCGGTGCGGAACAGCGCGCCGGTCGGGCACACGTCCAGGCACGCGGCCGAGGTGCAGTGCTTGCACACGTCCGAGGCCATCAGCCAGCGCAGCCCCTCGCGCGCCTGCCCGACGCCGACCCGCGCGCCGCCGCCGCCGGCCGCCCGCCGGGCCGGCGGCGCCGGAGCGCGCAGGCCAGGGTGGAGCTGGTCGACCTCGATGAAGGCGACGTGGCGCCAGGTGTTCGCACCCAGGGCCCCGGTGTTGTCGTAGGAGTGGCCGGTCAGCTCCGCCGGCCCGGCCGGCGGCACCAGGTTCCACTCCTTGCAGGCCACCTCGCAGGCCTTGCAGCCGATGCAGACCGAGGTGTCGGTGAAGAAGCCGACGCGCCCGGCCGGTTCCCGGCCGCCGCCGGGCGCGTCCCGGTCCGGGCGGGCCGGCAGGGTCACGGCCGCTCCTCCGCTCCGGTCGCGGGTCCGGCGCCCGCCGGCTCGGGACCGGCCGTGGCGCGCCGGGGGCGCCGCCCGTCGCCGCCGGGGTCGCCGGGGCGGTCGGCGGGCAGGCCGGCGCGCTCCCGGTACTCGGCGACCAGGCGGTCCAGGGCCGGGCCGCGCGGGCGCCGCCCCGGCCGGATCGCGGCGAGCGTCGCCTTGGTCGTGTGGATCTGCACGTTCGGGTCCATCTCGATCCCGAGCAGGTCGTTGGCGGAGTCGCCGGTGACCAGCCCGTGGCCCCCCCAGTGGTAGGGCAGCCCGATCTGGTGGACCAGGCGGCCCCCCAGCTGCAGCGGCCGCAGCCGCCGGGTCACCAGCACCCGCGCCTCGACGGCGGCGCGCGCCGACACGATCGTCGCCCAGCCGCCGTTGCGGAGCCCCTCCGCGTCGGCCAGCTCCGGGCTGACCTCGCAGAAGAACTCCGGCTGCAGCTCCGCCAGGCGCGCGACGAAGCGGCTCATCCCCCCGGCGGTGTGGTGCTCGGTGAGCCGGTAGGTGGACAGCACGTGGGGGTAGGTGTCCGCGCCCGGCCTGCCGGGCAGCGGGGCGGTGCGGTTGCCGGGCCGGTCGAAGCGGATGCGCGCGGGGTTGCCCTGCTGCCGGTACAGCCGGTTGGCCACCGGCGACTCGTGCGGCTCGTAGTGGGTCGGCAGCGGCCCGTCGAGCAGCCCGGCCGGCGCGTACAGCCAGCCCTTGCCGTCGGCCTGCACGATGAAGGCGTCGCCGCCGCCGAGCGCGGCGTAGCCGGTGCCGTCCCGCTGCCGCTCGGCGTCCGGCGGCTTGTCCGGCGGGAAGTCGGGCACGTCGTGCCCGGCCCATCTGCCGGCCTGCTCGTCCCACCAGACCAGCCGCTTGCGCTGCGACCAGGGCCGGCCGCCGGGGTCGGCGGAGGCGCGGTTGTAGAGGATGCGCCGGTTCAGCGGCCACGCCCAGCCCCACTCGGCCGCCACCCAGTCCTGCTCGCCGCCGGGCCGGCGGCGGGCGACCTGGTTGACGCCGCCGGCGTAGCAGCCGCAGTAGATCCAGCAGCCGCAGGCGGTCGAGCCGTCGGCCTTGAGGTCGTTGGGGCCGGACAGCGGCCGGCCGTCGGCGTCCCGGCCGTTGATCTCGCGCAGCACGGCCTCGGCGTCGGGCTCGCCGAGGGGTCCCTCGACCGGGTAGTCCCAGGTCAGCTGCAGCACCGGGCGGTCCCTGGGGTCCTCGGAGCCGGCCAGCCTGGCCCGGACCCTGCGGCCCAGCTCGTGGAAGAACCACAGGTCGCTGCGCCGGTCGCCGGCCGGCTCGACGGCCTTCTCGCGCCACTGCAGCAGGCGCTGGGTGTTGGTGAACGACCCGGCCTTCTCCACGTGGCTCGCCGCCGGGAACAGGAACACCTCCGTGGCGACGTCGCGCGTGCGCAGCGCCCCGGTCTCGATGTCGGGTCCGTCCTTCCAGAAGGTCGCCGACTCGACCTCGAACAGGTCGCGCACGACCAGCCAGTCCAGCCTGGCGAACGCCTGCCGGTGCAGGCGCCCGTTGGTGGTGCCGACGACCGGGTTCTCCCCCACCAGGAAGTAGCCCTTGCAGCGGCCGTCGAGCATGTCCATCACCGTCTGCAGCGCCGAGTGGTCCCCGCTGATCCTCGGCAGGTGGTCGAAGCACCAGTCGTTGCCCGCGGTCGCGTGCTCCCCCCACCAGGCCTTGAGCAGGCTGATCAGGTAGGCGTCCATGTACCCCCAGGCGCCGGACCTGGCGGCGTTGCGGTCGACGTACTCGGCCAGGTTCGCGTAGGCCTCGCTGTGCGGCATGGGGATGTACCCGGGCAGCAGGTTGTACAGGGTGGGGATGTCCGTCGAGCCCTGGATGGAGGCGTGGCCGCGCAGCGCGAGGATGCCTCCGCCCGGCCGGCCGACGTTGCCCAGCAGCAGCTGGATGATCGAGGCGGTGCGGATCATCTGCACCCCGACGGTGTGCTGGGTCCAGCCGACCGCGTAGCAGAACGCGCTGGTGCGCTCCAGGCCGGAGTTGTCGCACAGCGCCCGCGCGGTCTCGACCAGCAGCTCCTCCGGGATCCCGCAGACCTCCGCGACCATCGGGGGCGTGTAGCGGGCGAAGTGGCGCTTGAGGACCTGGAACACGCAGCGCGGGTGGGTGAGCCCGGGGTCGACGTGCTCGGCCTGGCCCGCCTCCAGCGGGGCGCCCAGCGCGCCGTGGTGCTCGGCGGCCGCGGCCGCGCTCCCGCGCTCCCCGGATGCCGCCGCGACCTCCATGCCCTCGTACTGCCAGCTGGCCGGGTCGTACGCGCCGCCGTCCGGGTCCCAGCCGCTGAACAGCCCGTCGAGGTCCTCGGTGTCGCGGAAGTCCTCGCGCAGGATCACCGGCGCGTTGGTGTAGGCGACCAGGTACTCGCGGAACTCGCGTCCGTTGGTCAGGATCCAGTTGACGATCCCGCCGAGGAACGCGACGTCGCTGCCGGCCCGGATCGGCACGTGCAGGTCGGCCAGCGCGCTGGTGCGGGTGAAGCGCGGGTCCACGTGGATCACCCTGGCGCCGCGCGCCCTGGCCTCCATCACCCACTGGAACCCGACCGGGTGGCACTCGGCCATGTTCGAGCCCTCGATCAGGATGCAGTCCGAGTTGGCCAGGTCCTGCTGGAAGGTGGTCGCGCCGCCGCGCCCGAACGAGGTCCCGAGACCCGGGACCGTCGAGGAGTGTCATATCCTCGCCTGGTTCTCGATCGAGACGGCCCCGAGCGCGGTGAACAGCTTCTTGATGAGGTAGTTCTCCTCGTTGTCCAGGGTCGCGCCGCCGAGCGACCCGAACCCCAGCGTCCGCCGCAGCGGCCGGCCCCGCTCGTCGGCGTCCTCCCAGGTCTCCCGGCGCGTGGCCAGCACCCGGTCGGCGACCATGTCCATCGCCGTGTCCAGGTCCAGCTCCTCCCAGTCGGTGCCGTGGGGGCGCCGGTAGCGGACCTTCGTGAGCCGCTCGGGGCTGGTGACCAGCGACCGCGACGCGGCGCCCTTGGGGCACAGGCGCCCGCGGGAGATCGGGCTGTCGGGGTCGCCCTCGATCTGGATGACCTGCTCGTCCTTGACGTACACGTTCTGGCCGCAGCCGACCGCGCAGTACGGGCAGACCGACCTGACCACCCGGTCGGCGTCGGCGGTCCGCGGCGCCAGCGCCGCCGAGCGGGCCGACCGCGCCGCCGCGCCGAGCGCCGCACGATCGCCGCCGCGCAGCTGGCGCAGTACCGGCCAGGCGTCCAGGAGCCCGCGCAGATCCATCCCAGCCCTCCTCCAGGCGACGGTGCTCGGCTGGACGGCCTGCTTGTTCCCCACGGAGGACGACCGGACACCTGCAGGACGCGCAAAGTGCCACCGAGAAAGGGCGCCGGCTGGCGCTGGCTGGTGATCTGCCGCACGGCGGCCTGCCGTGCGCTGGCGGACCACTGCTGCTCCAGCCGGCCCCGTCGAATTTCACGCGACCGCACGGACCGTGGCGGCTAGGCTCGCCCCAGGCCTGCCGTCGGATCCAGGGAGGGTGGATGCCGGACCTGCACACGCTCGCAGTCTTCTCCGTCGCGGCGCTGGTGTTCTCGGTCTTCCCGGGACCCGCGGTCTTCTATGTGGTCACCCGCAGCGTCTCCCAGGGCCGCCCGGCGGGGGTCGTGTCGGCGCTGGGCATCGAGCTCGGCACCCTGGTCCACGTCACCGCGGCCACGCTCGGCCTGTCCGCGGTGCTGGCGTCCTCGGCGGCTGCGTTCAGCGTGGTCAAGTACCTCGGCGCCGCCTACCTGATCTACCTGGGCATCCGGACGCTGCGCGAGCGCGGCGAGGAGCGCCCCGGGGTCGTGTGGGACCGGCCGCTGCGCCGCGTGTTCGCCAACGGCATCGTCGTCGCGGTGCTGAACCCCAAGACCGCGCTGTTCTTCCTCGCCTTCCTGCCGCAGTTCGTCGATCCCGCCAAGGGCTCGACCGCGCTCCAGATCGCCGTGCTCGGCCTGCTGCTGGTGGCCGTCGCCACCGTCAGCGACAGCGCCTACGCGCTGCTGTCGGGGGCCGCGGGCGACTGGCTGCGCCGCACCGGGCGCCTTGGCCGCAGCCGGCGCCTGGTCACCGGCGGCGCCTACATCACGCTCGGGGTCGTGGCCGCGCTCGCCGACCCCAAGCCGGCGTCCCGGTAGCGGCGCCGGCCGCCAGCCGCTCAGCCCAGCACCTGGTCGACGGGGACGTTGCAGGTCCGCGCGAGGTCCTCGGCGGCCTGGCGGACCCGTTGCAGCTCCCGGTCGACGTCGGCCTGGTCGCTGCGATCAACCGCCTCGGCCAGCCGCTGCAGCTCCGCGACCACCCGCCGGCCGGCGCGCTTGACGTCCTCGGAGTCGGCGTTCTCGACCGCCCGCTCGGCGTCGCGCGCGCGCCGCTCGACCTCGTCGGCGGTGGCCTGCGGGTCGATCCGGACGTCGGCGACGGCCTTGACCAGCTCGGCGCAGTCCGACGCCTTGCCGACCCCCTGGCGGGCGTCGTCGGCGGCGTCGCAGGCGGCGAGGCCGGCGAGCGCCAGCGTCACCAGGAGGACTCGGAGCGGCATCCTGCGCATGGTGGACCTCTTCGGTTGGACCGGGGTCGGTTCGGACCTGTCCGGTGGATCTGATCCGGTTCGGGCTTTCCATCGATGCTCGGGTCGAACCGGTACTTGTCGCGCCGATTGTCCCTCGTTCGGCGACCGGGGGTGGGCCGCACCGGTCCTGCCCGGCCGTCCCGCCCTCCCGCCCGGCGCGCAGCGGGGGCGGGCCGTCCGCGACGCCGCGCCCGCCGCGGTCCACCTGGTGGTCAGCGGGGGCCGGGGCGGCTTCAATGAGCTTCTGATGTCGCCGGAGGATCCCGGGCCGTGGCTGCCGTCGTACTGGCGGCCCCGGCCGGCCGCGCGGCCCGAGCTGCCGCGGCCGGACCCCGGCCCGCCGCCGCCGGCCTCCTGGTGGCGGCGCGCCGCCGCGCTCCTGGTGGACCTGCTCGCCTACGCCCCCGGCCTGCTGCTGTGGCGGATCGGCGTCGAGGGCCTGCCCGGGCTGGGGTTGCCGGGCACGGCCGCCGAGGGCGGCGGCCTGCGGACCGCCAGCGGCGCGGTGCAGCTCACCGGCGTGCTGCTGCTGGTCGTCGGCTGGGTCGTGCGCCTGTGCGACCGGGGTTGGCGGCAGGGCGCGACCGGCCGGTCGGTGGGCAAGCGGGCCGCCGGCATCCGGCTGGTGCGGGCGGGGACGGGCGAGCCGCCGGGCGGGCGGGCCGGGCTCGGGCGCCACCTGATGCGGCTCGGCTGGTGCCTGACCTGCCTGCTGCTGCCGGTGCTCGGCCTGAGCCTGCTGTGGCCGCTGTGGGACCCGGGGCGCCGCACCTTCGAGGACATGGCCTTCGCCACCGCGGTGGTGCGCGACCGGCGCGCGGGCTGACCCGGCGGCTGCGCGGGGCGGCTACAGCGCGCGGGCCGAGCGCACCCGGAACGGCCGGCCCTGCTGGCAGGTGGTCATGATGTTCGCGACCGGCTCGCCGGTGACCTCGACGCGCCGGCCGGGGCGCAGCAGCGAGCGGTCGCCGCCCAGCAGCAGCCACGTCCGGCCGGCGGCGCCGAGCAGCATGCAGCCGGGCTCGACCCCCGCGCTCACGGTCCCGACCAGCCGCAGCGGCTGCCCGCCGGCGGACGGGGTCCCCTTGCCCGGCGCGCCGCCCGCCGGCGGCGGCGCCGGAGGCCGGGGCGTGAGCCCGGGCGCCGGCGCCGGACGCGGCCGCGGCAGCGGCGTCGACGCCGCCCGGTCCGGCGGCGGCGACGGGCTCGCCGCCGGCTCGCCGGGCGCGGCGGCGCCCTCGCCCTGCTGCTCGGCGCACGCGGCCAGCAGCAGGGCGAGGGCGAGGACTCCAGCCAGTGGGACCATCCTGGAACGGTTCATGTCGGGTTGGACGGGCAGGCGGCGCGGACGGTTCCGCACGAGCCTACCCGGCCGCGCGGCGGGCGACCCCCGCCGGGGGCGGGCGCCCCTAGCGCCAGGACTGCTCGGCGTAGACGCCCGCCGCCTGCTGGTCCGGCTGCCCGTCGCTCACCGGGACCTCGGTGAGCTGCGCCTCGGGGATGTCCACCACGAAGGTGGCGCCGCCGCCCGGGGTCTCGTCCACCCACACGCGCCCGCTCATGCCGCGCACCAGGCGGTCGACCAGGAACAACCCGAGCCCGACCCCGCCGACCCGGCGGGTGGTGGACGCGTCGAGCTGGGTGAACGGCGCGAAGATCCGGTCGCGGTCCCCCAGCGCGACCCCCGGCCCGTGGTCGGCCACGACGATGCGGGTCCAGCCGTACGGCTGGTCCAACCCGATCTCGATGGGCGTGTGCGGCGGCGCGTGCTTGCCGGCGTTGTCGATCAGGTTGGACAGGATCGAGCGCAGCGCCTCGGTGTCGCCGTACACGGTGCGCGGCGCCGGCGGGGTCTGGACCAGGATCGGGTGGTCGGGGTCGGCCGCGCGCTTGTCGCTTGCGACCTCGTGCAGCAGCTCGACCAGCGGGACCAGCTCGTTGCGCAGCGCGGGCGAGCGGTCGGCCGCGAACGCGCTCGCCTGCAGGATCTGCTCCACCATGTCGCGCAGGCGCGCGCCCTGGCGCAGCATGCGGCTCAGCATCTCCTGGCCGTCGCCGGTCTCGGCCAGGTCGGGGCGGTTGTGGAGGGTCTTGGTGGTCCCGAGGATCACGGTGATCGGCGAGCGCAGCTCGTGGGAGACCAGCGCCAGGAACTCGTCCTTGAGGCGGTCGACCTCCTCCAGGTGCGCCAGCTCCTGCGACAGGTCGGCGTTCTCGCGCTCCAGCTCGGCCGAGCGGCGCAGCGCCTGCTCGTACAGGGTGCGCAGGTCCTCCATGACCGGCCCGGCGACCTCGGAGGACAGGCGGGCGCCACCGCGCACCGCGGCGGTGAGCGCCTCCAGGATCGCGCTCGGGGCGTCGCCCTTGAGGATGTAGCCGCGCGCGCCGGCCGCGACCATCTCCTTGACGTACGCCTCGTCGGCGTAGGCGGTGTGCGCGACCACGGCGATCCCCGGCCAGCGCTGGAAGATCTCCCTGGTGGTGGCGACGCCTCCCTGGCCGGGCATCTTGCAGTCCATCAGCACCACGTCCGGCTGGAGGTGCTCGACCAGGGGCAGGGCCTCCTCGCCGCTGCCCGCCTCGCCGACGACGCGCCAGCCGCCGACCTCCTCCAGCAGGGAGCGCAGCACCTCGCGCATCGCGGGATGGTCGTCGACCAGCAGGACCTTCCCGGGGCCTTCCGTCTGTGGCGCCGATCCCGTCATCCAGCAGCTCCCCTGTCGCCCACGCGCGACCGGCCGACGCGACGGCTGCGGCACAGCGCCGCTGCTCGGTGCCCAAGTATGTCGGCAAGTCCTCCCGAAGGTGGACCCTCGAGCGTCCGCCCCCGAACGGCCTCGAGCCCGGCTCCGTGTGGACGTGCAGCTGCTAGAATCGCCGTTTCCGCAGCGAACGACAAGTACGGCGTTCTTCCCAGAACTTTCGCGCCGGTGCTTTCGCCCAAGGGGACCCTCGATGAAAGACGTTGGCCTCGTCGGGCTGCCCGCCGCCGGCAAGACGACGGTCTTCAACGCGCTCACGCGCGCTGGCCTGGCCGCCGGCGGCGCCGCCGGCCGGGCCAGCGTGGCGGCCGTGCCCGTCCCCGACCCCAGGGTGGACGTGCTGTCCGAACTGGAGCGGTCCCGCAAGCGCGTGCACACCCAGCTGCGCTTCGTGGACGTCGCCGGGCTCGCCGCCGGGGGGGTCCTGTCGGCGCAGGGGCTGGGCGCGCTGCGCGAGGCCGACGCGCTGGCGATGGTGCTCGGCGCCCACACCGGCGCCGACCCCGCCGAGCAGGCCGCCGACCTCACCCTGGAGCTGACCCTGGCGGACCTCGCCAGCGTCGCGGGCGGCGCCGACAAGGCCGCCAAGCGCGCCCGCGCCGGGGTCAAGGGCGCCGACGTCGAGGCGGCCACCCTGGCGCGTGCCCGCGCGCTGCTCGACGCGGGCACGCCGCTGCGCGCGGCCGGCTGGGAGCCGCAGGAGCAGGCGGTGCTGCGCAACTTCGCGCCGCTCACACTCAAGCCGGTGCTGGCCGTGGTCAACCTCGGCGAGGGGGAGCTGGGCGAGGCGGCCGGGCGGGCGGCCGCGGTGGAGCAGGCGCTGGGCGTGCCGGCCGTCGCCCTCGCGGGCGCGCTCGAGGCCGAGGCGGCCGAGCTGGCGCCGGAGGACGCCGCGGCGTTCCTGGCCGAGTACGGCGTCAAGCGCGGCGGGCTGGACCAGGTGGTCGGGGCCGCCTGGCGGCTGCTGGACCTGATCACGTTCCTCACCACCGGCCGCGACGAGACCCGCGCCTGGGAGGTCCGCCGCGGCGCCACCGCGCCGGAGGCCGCCGGACGGATCCACTCCGACCTGGAGCGCGGCTTCATCCGCGCGGAGGTGATCGGCTACGAGGAGCTGGTCGCCGCCAAGGGCTGGGACGCGGCCCGCGCGCGCGGGCTGCTGCGCGCCGAGGGCCGCTCCTACGTGGTCCGCGAGGGCGACTGCCTCAACATCCGCTTCAACGTTTGACCGAAGGTGCCCGCGATGCCCTGATCCGGGACGTTCCCTGACCCGACCGGGGTCACCGGCCGCGACGCAGCGCGCGGCCGGGTCGCGCGCCGGTGTGCCAGCCCGCCTCGGCGACGCAGACGCCGTTGACGAACACCGCGTCGATGCCGGCGGGCGGACGGCGCGGCTGCTGGTCGGTGGCCAGGTCGATCACCGTGCGCGGGTCGAACAGCACCAGGTCCGCGTACGCGCCCGGCGTGACCAGGCCGCGGTCGGCGAGGCGGAACTTGCGCGCCGGCATCGCCGTCATGCGGTGCACGGCCGTCTCCAGCGGCAGCACCCGCTGGTCGCGGACGTAGCGGCCGAGCACCCGCGGGAAGGTGCCGGAGAGGCGCGGGTGGGGCCGGCTGCCGGCCGGCAGGCCGTCGGAGCCGATCATCGTCGTCGGGTGCGCCAGCACGGTGCGCACGTCGTCCTCGCTCATCGACTCCAGCACCACCACGACCTCGCCGCCCTGGTCGAGCACCCTGCCCGCGGTCTCGGCCGGCTCCGCGTCGAAGCCGGCGCCCAGCTCGGCGAGGGTGCGCCCCTCCCACTCCGGCCGCTGCGGCGCGGCGGCCACGCGGACCGCGTCGGGCTCGAGCCGGCCGAGCGGCCCGCCCTGGTCGAGCGCGCCGTTGCGCAGCACGTCCCGCAGACTGGTGCTGCTGGCGGTGTAGGGGTACTGGTCGGTGGTGACGTCCACGCCGCGCGCGCGGGCCTCGTCGATCAGGCGCAGGGACTCGCGCACCCGCCCCCAGTTGCGCGCGCCGCTGGCCTTGTGGTGGGAGATCTGCACGCTGACGCCCGTGGCCTCCCCGATCCAGATCGCCTCGGCGACGGCCTCGGGCAGGTGGTCGCCCTCGTCGCGCAGGTGGGTGGCGTACACCGCGCTCGTCCCCGCCAGGCCGATCACCAGCTCGACCAGCTCCTCGGTGCCGGCGAAGCGGCCCGGCTGGTAGATGAGCCCGGTGGACAGCCCGACCGCACCCGCCCGCAGGCCCTCGTCGAGCAGGTCGCGGATGCGCTTGGCCTCCGCCGCGTCAGGCGCGCGGGCCTGGTCGCCGAGGACGGCGCCGCGGATCGCGCCGTGCCCGACCAGGGCGGCCACGTTGACGCTGGGCGGGTCGTCGTCGACGGCGTCGAGGTAGCCGCGGTGGCCCGACCAGCGCGGCAGCCGGTCCATCGACGGGTGCCAGGAGCCGAACGCGCGCGCGGCCTCGGTCCAGGGGGCCGGGCCGAACCCGCAGTTGCCGACGATCTGCGTGGTCACGCCCTGCAGGACCTTCCACTCGACCGTCGGGGTGACCAGCACCGCCACGTCGTCGTGGCTGTGCACGTCGATGAAGCCCGGGGCCAGCGCCCGCCCGCGCGCGTCCAGCTCGCGCGCGCCGTGGTCAGGCACCTCCCCCACCGCGACGATCCGGTCGTCGTGGACCGCCACGTCGGCGTCGAACGGCGGCCCGCCCCAGCCGTCGTACACGCGCGCGCCGCGGATCACCAGATCGACCACCGGTCAGCTCCGTCCAGTGACCCTGTCCACCAGCCCGCCCCTCCGGCGACTGCTGCCGACGCTTGTGCGTGACGCTACGCCAGTCTCCCGCGCCGGTCCACGAGCAAGCCGGGCACGGCGCGGCGCACCCGCGTCCGGGCGCGGGCGGCCGGCCCGCGGTCAGCCGCCGCCGGGTGCGGCCGGCGAGCCGGCCAGCCGCGCCCGCAGCCGCTGCGTCCAGTCCACGACCTCGGGCGCGTCGAAGTAGCCCAGGTGCGCGCGCAGCACGAGCGTGGCCACGGGCCGGGGCGGCAGGTGCGCCGGGTCGGCCGGGGGCGGGTCGGGCAGCTGCCGGTCGTCGGGGCTGCCGCCGCCGAACACCTGCTTGCCGATGTAGTCGGTGTCGCGCCAGAACGTCACCCAGGCCATCCGGTCGAGGCCCGGGTTGGCCCGCGCGATCCGCTCGCGCAGCGCGGGGAGCTGGCCGCCGGCGCCGACGTCCGCGGGGAAGAAGCGGGCGTACAGCTGCGCCAGCGGGCTGCCCATCGTCACCAGCGCGCAGCCCGCGGCCAGGTCCGGCCGCGACAGCAGCGCGGCGAACGCCAGCACCGACCCCTGGCTGTAGCCGGCCAGCACCACCCGCCGCCCGCGGTCCAGGTGGTGGCGGACGCGGCGCTGCAGCTCGGGCACGGCGCGCTCGCTGTAGGGGCGCACGGCCAACGGGTGGTAGCGGCGCGGCCAGAAGGTGAGCACGTCCCACAGGACCCCCGTCGCCCGCCGGATCCGGGGGCTGCCGCGGCCCAGGTAGACGACCACGAGGCTGGCGAGGGTCAGTACGACCATGGTCACGCCGGCCACGCTGCGCAGCCAGGCCTGTGCCTGCGCGGGCAGGAACGCCAGGCCGTCGGGGTCGAAGCGCATCGTCGGCAGCCACGGCCAGGGGTCGCCGGCGGGCCGCGCGGCCAGCCGCGGGATGCCCGCGGCCGCGCCGAGGACCAGGAAGCCCAGGCCCGGGACGGCCAGCACGCGGTCCAGGTCGCGCCCCAGCCCGGAGAACCGGCGGGCGCGGGCCACGCGCACGGCGAACTCGCGCTCGACCGCGATCTCCCCGAGCACCAGGTCGACCTCGGCGCGCGGGGCGCGCAGGTGCCACCACAGCGTCGCGCCCGCCGTGACCGCGGCGAGCACGACCAGCAGGCCGGCGACGTCGAGCAGCCCGAACTCGGGGCCGGTGCGGTAGGGGCCCGGACCGGCCAGATGCTCCAGCAGCCAGTCGGTGACCTGGACCCAGCCGGCCAGGCTGGCGTTGGACAGGGCCACCGCCAGCGCGGCCGCGACCACCGGGCCGAACCAGCGGAAGCGCGCTCCCAGCCGCGGCCAGCGGTCCCCGCGGGCGCCCGCGCCCCGCTGGGCCAGCCGCCCGGCGGCGTCGAGCAGCAGCAGGCACGCCAGCAGCGGCAGCTGCACGCAGCCGAGCAGGATGACCAGGCCGCCCAGCTCGAGCGACGGCCGCCCCGCGCGGCCCCACGCGAGCGCCTGCAGGACCACCACCAGCCAGGTGGCCAGCGCCGCCACCAGGTGCCCGCCGAGCAGCCGGGCGGCGCCGCGCGCCTGCTCCCAGACCCGCGGGTCGTCCAGGCCGGCGGGCGCGGCGCCGGGCGGACGGCCGGCCGCCCCGCCGTCCGGGCCGGTGACCTGCTCGAACCGCACCTGGGTGCGGCGGGCCAGCAGGAACGCGGCGGCGATGACCAGCAGCAGCAGCACGGCGCCGGCGGCCACGCGGCCGCCGACCGAGCCGGTCCAGCGCGCGCCGAGCTGCCAGGCGAGCTGGTCCAGCAGCAGGATCGCGAACCAGACCACCGAGGACATCGTCAGGGTCACGGCGAGCGCCCGCGCCGGCGGCCGGTGCAGCCGCAGCCACCACGGCTCGCGGCCGTCCCCGCCGGGCGGCTGGTGCAGCCAGCCGGCCACGTTGAGCAGGGTGAAGGGCAGCAGGAAGATCCACAGGGGCTGCAGGCGCGAGCGCGAGGTCAGCCTGCCCCACAGCTGCGCCTCCAGGGCGGGGGCCCCGGGGTCGTCGCCGGGCCGGACGTAGAAGCCGCTCAGCTCGTCGCCGGCGACCCGGACCGCCTCGCCGGCGCCGGGCGCCATGCCGAGCACCGACTCGGGCCGCGGGCCGCCGACACCGTGGACGCGCAGCTCGACGGCGGCGCGAGGATCCCCGGACGCCTGCATGGTCGGCCTCCCACCACCGGTCGGGTTCTGCCGGCCAGAGCATGCACCAACGAGACACCCGGTTCAATCCGGACAGCCAGGATGGTGGCGACGGGCGGGCTCAGGGACGCGGCGCGGCCGCCTCGGCGTCGCGCCGCAGCGCGCCGGGCAGGGCGAACTGGACGTCCTCGTCCACGACCTTCAGCTCGGCGACCTCGCGCGCGCCGCGCTCGCGCAGCGCCTCGAGCAGCTCGTCGACCAGCCACTCGGGCGCGGACGCGCCGGAGGTGACCCCGAGCGTCCCGACGCCATCGAACCAGTCGGGGTCGACCGCGGCGGCGTCGGCGACCAGGTGGCTGGCGCAGCCGAGCGCGCGCGCCACCTCCACCAGGCGCTTGGAGTTGGAGGAGTTCTCCGCGCCGATGACTAGGATGAGGTCGCAGTCGGCGGCCAGCCGCTTCACCGCGTCCTGCCGGTTCTGCGTCGCGTAGCAGATGTCGTCCGAGCGCGGGCCGGCGAGCACCGGGAAGCGCTCGCGCAGCGTGCCGACGACCTGCTCGGTCTCGTCCACCGACAGGGTGGTCTGGGTCACGTAGGCGACGCGCCCGGGGTCGGCGACCTGCAGCTCGCGCGCCTCGCGCTCGTCGCCGACGAGGTGCACCCGGGCCGGGCCGGCGTGGGCGGCGGCCTCGCCCATGGTCCCGACGACCTCCTCGTGGCCCTCGTGCCCGACGAGCACGATGTCGTACCCGGCCGCGGCGAACCTGCGCGCCTCCTGGTGCACCTTGGTGACCAGCGGGCAGGTCGCGTCGATCGCCCGCAGCGAGCGCCGTCCGGCCTGCGCGTGCACCTCCGGCGCGACGCCGTGCGCGGAGAACACGACGGTGGCGCCCTCGGGCACCTCGTCCAGCTCCTCGACGAACACGGCGCCCTTGGCCTCCAGGGCGCGCACGACGTGGAGGTTGTGCACGATCTGCTTGCGCACGTACACGGGCGGACCGTAGGTGGCCAGCGCCACCTCGACGATCTCGACCGCGCGCTCGACGCCGGCGCACCAGCCGCGCGGGGCCGCCACCAGCACCCGTTCGGGCGCGCGGAACTGGGGGATCTCACTCGTGGTCGACATGGCGGCCATTCTACGCGCGCACCCGGGGTGGTCCCGCCGCGACCGCGCGCGGGCCGCGCCGTCCGGGCCCCGGGCGGCTAGGCTGGTCGCGGGGCGGACCCCGTACGCCCCCGCGCGCCGCCGTGAGGCAGGGAGGGTGAGGTGAGCCGGCAGACCGAGGAGCCCGACGCCCCCGACCGGCTCGCCGCGGACCGGGGGGTCCCCGGCCGCGGCCCGCGGCCGCTCGACCCGCGCATGGCGGTGGTGTGGACGGTCCAGGCGGCCGCGGGCGCCACGCTCGTCACCTTCGCGGTGCTGTCGGTCGAGGTGGTGGTCCGGCTGGCCTTCGACGCGTCCGGCGAGCGGCTGTCGTGGCCGACCGGGCTCGGGGCGGTGGCCGTCGCCGCGCTCGGCGCGCTGGCCGCCTGGCGGCTGCCGCGCGCCTACCACCGGGCGTGGAGCTTCGAGCTGGCCCCCGACGCGCTGGAGCTGCGCCACGGGATCGTGCTGCGGGTCCACTCCGCCATCCCCTACCACCGGGTCCAGTACATCGACATCCGCCAGGGGCCGGTGGAGCGGGCGCTGCGGCTGTCCCGGCTGGTGGTGCACACCGCGGCGGCCACGTCCGACGCGAGCATCCCGGGCATCGCCAGCGACGAGGCGCAGTCCCTGCGGCGCACGCTGCTGGAGCGCGCGGGGGTGGGCGATGCGGTCTGAGCCGGGCGGCCCGGCGGTCCCGGCGCCAGGTCCCGCGGGCGCGCCGCCCGGTCCCGGCCCGGGGACGCCCCCGCCGCCGGGGGGCTTCGCGGTCGTCGAGCACCAGCGCCTGCACCTGCTGACGCCGATCTTCCTGCTGCTGCGGCTGGGCAGGCAGCTCATCCCGCTGCTCTTCGTCGTGCTGCTGAGCTGGCGGGTGGCGGCGCTGATCCCGATCCTCTCGGTGGCCCTGGTGGTCACGCTGCTGCAGTGGTGGCGCCGGGACTGGTCGCTCGACGGCCGCACGCTCACGCTGGACGAGGGCGTGCTGACCCGCAAGCACCGGGTCCTGCCGCTGGAGCGCGTGCAGCAGGTGACGCTGCAGCGCAAGCTCACCCACCGGCTGCTGGGCGTGGCGACCCTGCGGGTGGAGACCGCCGGCGGCGCCGACGCCTCCGAGATCAGCCTGCACGTGGTCTCCCTCGACCAGGCCCGCCGGCTCCGGGACGTGCTGCTGGAGGCCAAGCACGCCGCCGCGGCGGGCGGCGCCGCACCGGCCGCACCGGCCGCACCGGCCGTACCGGGCGTCCAGGGCGCGCCGGCCGCCCCGGGGGGTGCCGCGGCGCCCGGCGCGGACCGGGCACCGCAGCATCCCGAGTGGGTCCTGGTCCGTCTGTCCCTCGGCGAGGTCGTGGTCGCGGGCCTGACGGGCGCGCGCGGGGCCGCGGCGCTGGCCGTGCTCGGGCCGGTGCTCCAGTACGGCGACGACCTGCACCTGCTGGAACGCGTGCTGCGACGGTTCGACCCGGAGCAGCTCCTGCACCTCGGCCTGGTCGGGACCCTCGTCGGGCTGCTCGGGGCGGTGCTGCTGTGGTTCGCGCTCGCGGCCGGGTCCAGCGTCCTGACCGACTTCGGCTTCACGATGTCGCTGCGCGACGGCGACGTGCTGGTGCGACGGGGGCTGCTCGAGCGGCGCGAGGCGGTCGTCCCGCTGAACCGGATCCAGGTCGTCCGCCTGGAGGAGTCGCTGCTGCGCCGCACGCTCGGACTCGGCGCGGTGCGCGTCCAGAGCGCCGGCTCCGCGCGGCACGACGAGGGGACCGGCCGGGTCGCCGTCCCGGTCCTGCGGCGGTCGGGCTTCGACGCGCTGCTGGCGGAGCTGCTGCCCGGCGCGGCGCCGGTCCCCGCCCTCAGCGGGCACCCGCCCGTGGCGCGCCGTCGGGCGCTGGTCCGCGCGGTCGTCCCGGCCGCGCTGGTCACCGCGGCGCTGGCGCTGCTGCTGCGCCCGCTGGGGGCGCTGGCGCTGCTGGCCCTGGTCCCGGCCGCGCTGCTCGGGCTCGCGAACTACCGCGGCCTCGCGCACGCCCGCCGGGAGGGGTTCCTGTACGCGCGGCGGGGCGCGCTGATCCGCTCCACGGCGGTGGTCCCCGCGCGCAAGGCGCAGAGCGTCCGGGTCGTCTCCACGCCCTTCCAGCGGCGCGCGGGCCTGGCGACGCTGTACGTCGACGTGGCCGGTGGCGGCCCCACCCCGCGGGTCCGCGACGAGTCCCGGCCCACGGCCGAGGCGCTCCAGCGCGCCGTGCTGCAGCGCGCGCCGGCCGGGGCCGCCGGCTGACGGCCGCGGCAGGCCGAGGGTCAGCGCCGCTCCGGCGCCGGCCGGTACTGGGCGCGCAGCAGCAGGTCGAAGGCGCGGTCGGGCAGCACCCGCCGCAGGCCGACCAGGGTGCGGCCGATCGGGCCGACCACGTAGCGGGGGCGGGGGCTGCGCGCGGCCAGCGCACGCTCCACGACCGCGGCCACCTGCCCGGGCCGCGAGGACAGGCGCGCCAGCGGGCCGGAGTCGGTGTACGCGGCGCCGAACGCCTGCGTGACCGAGGCGGTGAACGCGGCGTACGCGCGCGCCGCCTCGCCGGCGGAGCCCGGGACGCCGGCCTCGCCGCCGGGGGCGGCCCCGGCGCGCTCCCCGGGGCCCGCGGCCACGGGCATGGTCGCCAGCGCGGCGTCGCTGAAGCCGGACAGGACCGGGCCGGGCTCGATCAGGACCACCTGGATCCCGAACGGCCGCAGCTCGAAGCGCAGCGCGTCGCTGACGGCCTCGAGCGCGTACTTGGAGGCGTGGTAGAAGGCCCCGCCGGGCAGGGTGAGCCGGCCGCCCATCGACGAGAGGTTCACGATCCGCCCGGCGCGGCGGCGGCGCATCCCCGGCAGGACGAGCTGGATCAGCCGGACCGGCCCGATGAGGTTGGTCTCCAGCTGGCGCCGGACCTCGGCGACCGGGGTGGTCTCCACCGGCCCGTGGAGGCCGTAGCCGGCGTTGTTGACCAGGGCGCCGACGGCGCCGTGCTCGGCCTCCACCTGCTCCACGGCGGCGCGCATGGAGTCCTCGTCGGTGACGTCCAGCGCCAGCGTCCGTGCGCCGAGCGACGCCAGCTCGGCGAGCGTCCCGGGCTGGCGCGCGGTCGCCCACACGGGCCGGCCGGACCTGGCCAGGCGCGCGGCGACCGCCCGCCCGATGCCGGACGAGCAGCCGGTGACGAGCACGGCGGACGAGGGGGTGGCGGGGGGCATCGCGGCGGCCTCCTGTCGGGGGGGTCAGGCGAACCGGAGCGTCTCGGTCTCGTCGTCGGCGACGACGCGCGCGCAGGTGGGGCACCACCACCTGGCCTGCATGGAGGTGCCGCACGCGGTGTGGCGCGGCGCGTCCTGGTCGCTGCGGCGCGCGCCCCAGTCGGCCAGCAGCCGCAGCGCCCCGGCCAGCTCGCGGCCGGTGGCGGTCAGTTCGTACACGAACCGGGGCGGGCGCCGCGAGTACGGCCGCGACACCAGCAGCGCCTCGCGCTCCAGGTGCTTCAGGCGCGCGGACAGGATGTTCGGAGCGATGCCGGGCAGGTCCTCGAGCAGGTCGTTGAAGCGCCGCGGCCCCCCGAGCAGCGCGTCGACCAGCAGCAGCGTCCAGCGGTCCCCGACGCGCTCGACCGCCTCGCCGAGCGCGGACCGCTCCTGCCCCACGTCCATGGGGGTGATCGTACGCGCTTCTTGCGAGCTGACGTTGTGGGTTGTACTTTGCAAGTCACTAGCAGTCATCCCATCCGGGCGGCGGCCCGGGTCGGGTCGGGTCCACGTTCAGGTGCAGGTTCGGATCGAGTTCGGGACTCCCGGGGGCGGCCCGCCCCCCGTACGAGAGGACGGCGTCATGCTGGAGGGACTGCAACAGGCGGTTGACCAGGTCAACGCCAAGCTGGGGGGGTCGGTGGTCGGGGTCGGCCGGGGCTGGGGCCTCGGCAGCGGCTTCGTCGTCGGCGAGAACCTGGTCGTCACCAACGCCCACAACCTGCGCGGGTCGGAGACCACGGTGGTCTTCGGCGACGGGCGCACGGCCACCGGGACCGCGCGCGGGGTCGACCCCGACGGCGACCTGGCGCTGCTCCAGGTGGACACCGGGGGCGCGGCGCCGGTCGAGTGGGCGGACGGCACGCCCGCGACGCCGGGCACGCCCGTGTTCGCGCTGGCCAACCCCGGCGGCCACGGCCTGCGGACGACCTTCGGCCTGGTGTCCGCGGTCGACCGGTCGTTCCGCGGCCCCCGCGGCCGGCGCATCACCGGCTCGCTGGAGCACACCGCGCCGCTGGCCCGGGGCTCCTCCGGCGGCCCGGTCGTGGACGAGCAGGGGCGCCTGCTCGGGATCAACACCAACCGCCTCGACGACGGCTTCTACCTCGCCCTCCCGGCCGACGAGGAGCTGCGCAGCCGGATCGACGCCCTGGGCCGCGGCCAGGCGCCGGTGCGCGTGCGGCTCGGCGTCGGCATCGCCTCCGCCCGCGAGGCACGGCACCTGCGGCGCGCCGTGGGCCTGCCCGAGCGCGACGGCCTGCTGGTCCGCATGGTCGAGGAGGACGGCCCCGCCGGCCGCGCGGGCATCCGCGTGGGCGACCTGCTGGTCAGCGCCGGCGAGCAGCCGCTGCGCAGCGCCGACGACCTGTACGAGGCGCTCGACGGGCTCGAGCCGGGCAGCTCCCTGTCGCTCGCGGTCGTGCGCGGCGCCGAGGAGCTGAGCGTGGCCGTCACCTTCGGCGACACCCGGGAGGAGGGCTCGGTGTGAGCGCCCGCGCAGCCTCCTCCCCCGCCGCGGGCCTGGACGGCGGAGTCCGGGGGCCGGCTTCGGCCCCCGATCCCGCCGCCGACCGGGAGGCCGCCGCGATGGACGCCTACTCGCGGGTGGTCACCGCGGTCGCCGAGCGGCTGATCCCCTCGGTCGCCAGCCTGCGCGTGGTCACCCGCGTCCCCGGCGGCCGCATGCCCACGGGGTCCGGATCGGGCGTGGTGATCACCCCCGACGGGTTCCTGCTCACCAGCGCCCACGTGGTCGAGCGCGCCGCCGGCGGGAGCGCGACCTTCGCCGACGGGCGCGAGCTGGCCTTCGACGTCGTCGGCGCCGACCGGCTCAGCGACCTGGCGGTCATCCGCGCCGACGGGCGCGACCTCAGCGCGGCCACGCTCGGCAACGCCGACACGCTCAAGGTCGGCCAGCTCGTGTGCGCGATCGGCAACCCGCTGGGCTTCGCCGGCTCGGTGAGCGCCGGGGTGGTCAGCGCGCTCGGCCGCTCGTTCGCCGCGCCCGCCGGCCGGGCGGCGCGCCTGATCGAGAACGTGATCCAGACCGACGCGGCGCTGCACCCGGGCAACTCCGGCGGCGCGCTGGCCAACGCCGCCGCCGAGGTGGTCGGGATCAACACCGCCGTGGTCGGGCCGGGCACGGGCCAGGGGCTCGGGCTGGCGGTGCCGGTCAACGCCACCACCCGCGCGATCGTGGCCGCGCTCATGCGCGAGGGCCGCGTGCGGCGCGCCTATCTCGGCATCGCCGGCGGCAGCCGCCCCCTGCCGCCACGGGCCGCCGCCGCGACCGGCCGCACCAAGGCGATCGAGGTGCTCTCGGTCGTGGCGGGCAGCCCGGCCGCGCGCGCGGGGCTGCGGCCCGAGGACATCATCCTCGCGGTCGACGGCGCCGCCACCGAGGACGTCGGCGAGCTGCAGCGGCTCATGTCCGGCGAGCGGATCGACCGGTCGGTCACGGTCGAGGTGTTCCGCGACGGGCGGACGCGCCGCCTCACCGTCCGCCCGAGCGAGCTGCGCGAGGCCGATCTGGGCTGAGCGGCCGGTCCGCTCCCCGGCCGCGGTTCGCGGCCGCGGCCGGGGAGCGAGGAACGCGCAGGCCGCGGTCGCGGCAGCCAGGTACCCTGTCCGCGCACCAAGGCGCCGGCTCCCGCCGCTCCCTTCGCCGACCGACCCACCGTCCGACGCGCAGGAGGTCCCGACCGAGCATGTCCGAGATCGTCAAAGCCGAGGGGCTCCACCGGTCCTTCGGGCAGGTCACGGCGCTGGACGGCGTCGACCTCGCGGTCCGGGAGGGGACCGTGCTCGGCCTGCTCGGCCCCAACGGCGCCGGCAAGACCACCTTCGTCCGGATCCTGACGACGCTGCTGCTGCCCGACCGCGGCCGCGCCGAGGTCGCCGGGTACGACGTCGTCCGCGACGCGACCATGCTGCGCACCGTGATCGGGCTCGCGGGCCAGTACGCCGCGGTCGACGAGACGCTCACCGGCCACGAGAACCTGGAGCTGGTCGGCCGCCTCTACCACCTCGACCGGGCCGAGGCGCGGCGGCGGGCCGGCGAGCTGCTGGAGCGCTTCGACCTCTCCGGCGCGGGCCACCGCGTGGTCCGGACCTACTCGGGCGGGATGCGGCGCCGGCTGGACCTGGCGGCCAGCCTGGTCAACCGGCCGCGGGTGCTGTTCCTGGACGAGCCGACCACCGGGCTGGACCCGCGCAGCCGCCGCGCGCTGTGGGACATGATCAAGGAGCTGGTCGCCGACGGGACCACCCTGCTGCTGACCACCCAGTACCTGGAGGAGGCCGACCGGCTCGCCGACGAGATCGCCGTGATCGACCTCGGCCAGGTGATCGCGCGCGGCACCGCCGACGAGCTGAAGGACAAGGTGGGCGGCGAGGTGCTCGAGGTCCGCGTCGCCGACCGCGCCCGGGTGCAGGCCGCGGCCGGCGAGGTCGCCGCCTGCTGCGGCTCGGGCGAGCCGCAGGTCGACGCCGAGGCGGGCGAGCTCACCCTGCCCACCGCCGAGGGCGCGGCGGTCCTGGTCGACGTCGTCCGCCGGCTGGACGCGGCCGGGATCCGCATCTCCGACCTGGCGCTGCGCCGCCCGACCCTGGACGACGTCTTCCTCGCGCTCACCGGCCGGGGCGCCGAGCGGCCCGAGGAGCCCGACCAGCCGCGCAACGGCCGCCGCGCCCGCCGGCGGCGCCGGGACCGGAGCGCCGCGTGAGCGCCGCGGCCGCGCCCGCGCGGCTCCCGCTGTCCTGGACCGTCAGGGACATCGGCGCCATGACCCGGCGCAACATCCTGCGCTACGTGCGGATACCGCAGCTGCTGGTGTTCTCCACCATCCAGCCGGTGATGTTCGTGCTGCTGTTCAACTACGTCTTCGGCGGCGCCCTGCGCGTCCCGGGCGTCCTGCACTACATCGACTACCTCATGGCCGGGATCTTCGTGCAGACCGCCATCTTCGGGTCCACCCAGACCGGCGTCGGCCTCGCCGAGGACCTGTCCAAGGGCATGATCGACCGCTTCCGCTCGCTGCCGATGGCGCGCTCGGCGGTGCTCGCCGGGCGGACCCTGGGCGACCTGTTCCGCAACGTGTTCGTGGTGCTGCTCATGACCGGCGTGGCCTACCTCGTCGGCTTCCGCTTCCACGGCCTGCTCGGCGCGATCGGCGCCCTGGGCCTGGTGCTCCTGGTCGGCTTCGCGTTCTCGTGGATCTCGGCGACGATCGGGCTGCTCGTGCGCAACGTCGAGGCCGCCCAGACGGCCGGGTTCATCTGGGTGTTCCCACTGGTGTTCGCCAGCTCGGCCTTCGCCCCCGTGGCGACGATGCCCGGCTGGCTGCAGGGGTTCGCCAAGGCGACCCCCATCACGACCACCGTCGACGCCGTCCGCGCGCTCTCCCTGGGGCGGCCGCCCGGCAGCGAGCTCTGGTGGTCGCTCGCCTGGATCGCGGGGATCCTGCTGGTCTTCGTCCCGTTCGCGGTCTCCCGCTACCGGAGGGTCACATGAGCACCGACGCCGCCGTGCCAACCGTCCGCGGCGAGAGCCCCGGCGTCCGCTTCGCGACGGCGCAGGGCCGCTGGGTGCTGCTCGCCTGCGTGCTCGGGTCCGGGGTGGCGTTCCTGGACGCCACCATCGTCAACGTCGCCCTGCCCGCGATCGGCGCCGACTTCCACACCGGGCTCGCCAGCCTGCAGTGGATCGTGAACGCCTACACGCTCACGCTGAGCGGGCTGCTGCTGCTCGGCGGCTCGCTCGGCGACCGCCTGGGACGCCGCCGGATCTTCGTCGTCGGCGTGGTCTGGTTCGCGCTCGCGTCGGTGCTCTGCGGCGCCGCGCTGAACGCGCCGATGCTGATCGCCGCCCGCGCGCTCCAGGGCGTGGGCGCGGCCCTGCTGACCCCCGGCAGCCTCGCGATCATCGAGGCCGTCTACGTCGAGGAGGACCGCGCGCGGGCCGTCGGCGCCTGGTCCGGGCTCGGCGGCGCGGCCACCGCGATCGGGCCGTTCCTGGGCGGCTGGCTGATCGACGCGGTGAGCTGGCGCCTGGCCTTCCTCATCAACCTGCCGCTCGCCGCGGTCGTGGTCTGGGTCGCGCTGCGCCACATCCCCGAGACCCGCGACCCCCACGCCGCGGACAGGCTGGACTGGACCGGGGCCACGCTCGCCGCGCTCGGCCTGGCCGGCGTGATCTACGCGCTCACCGAGGGCCCGGGCCTCGGCTGGACCTCCCCGGTCATCCTCGTCACCGGGCTCGGCGGGCTGCTCATGCTGGCCGCCTTCGTGGTCGTCGAGCGCACCAGCTCCCACCCGATGCTGCCGCTGGAGATGTTCGCCTCACGCCAGTTCACCGGCGCCAACCTGGTGACCTTCGTGGTCTACGGCGCGCTCGGCGGCGCCACCTTCCTGCTGCCGATCCAGCTCCAGCGCGTGCTCGGCTACTCCGCGCTCGAGTCCGGCGTCGCCTTCCTGCCGATCACTGTGATCCTGCTGCTGCTGTCCGCGCGCGCCGGCGCGCTCGCCCAGCGGGTCGGGCCGCGGCTGCCGATGACCCTCGGGCCGATCGTCGTCGCGATCGGGTTCCTGCTGCTCGGGCGCATCGGCCCCGGCAGCACCTACCTGACCGACGTGCTGCCCGCCCTGATCGTGTTCGGGCTCGGCCTGGCGCTCACCGTGGCGCCGCTGACCGCGACCGTCCTGGCCGCCGCCAGCGCCGAGCGCGCGGGCATCGCCTCGGCGATCAACAACGACGTCGCCCGCGTGGCCGGGCTGATCGCGGTGGCCGCGCTGCCGGTCGCGGCCGGGCTCTCGGGCGCGGAGGCGCTGGAGCCGGCCGTCTTCTCCGACGGCTTCCGCACCGCCACGACGATCGCCGCGACGCTGTGCGCGCTCGGCGGGCTGCTCGCCTTCGCCACGATCCGCCGGCCGGCGCCGGTCGCCAAGCCCGCCGGCGCCGCGGAGGAGGCCCCCTGCTTCCACTGCAGGCTGGACGCCCCGCCGCAGCGGGTGCAGGGGGCGGCACGGGCCGCCAGCCCGAACTGAAGGTGTCCGCGAACGCCCTGCTTCGGGGGCGTCCACCTGCGGTCGGAAGGCATCGCGGACACCGGCAGTGAGCGCCGGCAGTGAGCGCCGGCACCGAGCGCCGGCCGGACGCCGACCGTCGCGGGCGTTCCGGCACGTTTCGGATTTCGACCGGAGTGTGTTTGACTAGGTTTGACACGATTCGTCCGTGACCGGCTCGGGGCCCCCACATCCAGGATGTTGAGCACCGGTCTCAAGCGACAGGCTGACCGAACTGGCACCGCCACACCCGACCAGTGGCTGTGGCTCGCGTGCCTGGTGATCGGCGCCCTGGTCATCGCCGTCTACCTGCTGGACCCCCACCCGCGGAACCTGCTGTGGGCGTCGCTCAACTGCGGCTTCGCCCTCCTGCCCGTGGTGGGCGTGCTGCGCTACCGCCCCGCCGACCCGCTCCCCTGGAACCTGCTCGCCGCCGGGGGGGCGCTGCTGGCCGCCGGCGACATCCTGCAGTGGTCGGCGCGCATGCCGGTGCTCTGGTGGTTCGACGCCTTCTACGTGGCCGGCTACGCCCTCCTCGCCGCCGCGCTGCAGCGCTTCGTGCACGCCCGGACGGCAGGGCGTGACCTGCCCGCCCTGCTCGACGCCCTCACCATCACCATCGGGCTCGGGCTGCTGCTGTGGGCCCTGGTGCTGGTCCCCTCCGCGCGCGTCCCCGAGCTGGAGACGGCGACCAGGATCCGGACGCTGGCGCTGCCGCTGGCGGGCCTGGTCCTGCTGGCGATGCTGATCCGGTTGTGGAACGGCGGCGGGGAGCGGCGCATGCCCTTCTACCTGCTCGCGCTCGGCACCCTCAGCACCGCCGCCGGCGACGTGCTGTTCAGCATCGCCAGCCTGCAGGGCGCCTACCGGCCCGGCGGCATGATCGACGCGTTCCACCTGCTCCCGTACGCGGCGTTCGGGGCGGCGGCCCTGCATCCGGCGATGGCCTCGATGACGACCCCGACCGCCCCTACCGACGCCAGGCCCTCGCCGCTGCGCCTGGCGGGGCTCACGGCGGCGGCGCTGGTCCCCCCGGCCATGCTGGTGGTGGAGTGGGCGCGCGGGCAGCTGATCGACGTGCCCGTCATCGCCGCCGCCTGCGTGGCGCTGTTCCTGCTGACGCTGTGGCGCATGTCCTGGCTCGCCGCGGAGGTGACCAGGCAGAACGAGCGCAAGCGGATGTTCGGACAGGTCCTCCAGGCGACCGAGGACGAGCGCACGCGCATCGCCACCGACCTGCACGACGGGCCGGTGCAGAGCCTCGCCGTGCTCTCCTACACCACCCATCGGGCCCGCAAGCAGCTCGCCAGGCACGAGCTGGCGGCCGCGGACGACCTGCTCGAGTCGATGGAGAAGGGGCTGGAGGAGGAGGTCCGCGTCCTGCGGCGGCTGATGGCGGACCTGCGCCCGCCGGTGCTCGACGACCGGGGCCTGGAGGTGGCGCTGCGCGAGCACGCGGAGACGTTCGAACGCGAGACGGGGGTCCTGGCGACGATGGACATCCGCCTCCCCGCCCGCCTCGGCCCGCAGCAGGAGACGATCCTGTACCGCGTCGTCCAGGAGGCGTTGGTGAACGTCGCCAAGCACGCCGCGGCCGAGGCGGTGTGGGTCGCGCTGTCGCTGTCGGGCACCTCCGTCTCGCTACGCGTCACCGACGACGGCCGCGGCTTCCAGCTCGAGTCCCTCTCCAGGCTGATGCGCGACCGGCACTACGGCCTGGCCGGGATGCGCGAGCGCGTCACCCTCGCGGGCGGCAAGCTGCGCGTGCGCTCCACGCCCGGCCGCGGCACCACCATCGGCGTGGTGCTGCCGGCCCAGCCGACCTGACCGGGCGCACCGGGCGCGCGCTAGTCGGCCAGGCCGAACGGGCGCGGCTCGAAGGACAGCCCGTAGTGGCGGTGCAGCGCCTCCTCTTCCTCCTCAGACAGCCCGCCGGCGGGCGGCATGCCGGGCGCGCGGATCACGGTCCGGCTGTCGTACGGCACGTGGATCCAGTCGTCGTGCTCCACCGCCTCCGCGATCGGCACGAGGTTCCCCCACGCGGCCATGGAGCCCACCAGCGCCCAGCGGGGCTGATCGTCCCGGTCGTCGAGATAGATCTCGGCGATCCTGCCGATGGTGACGCCGTCGGTGCCGATCACGGTCAGGTTCCGCCAGTGCCGGACCACGTCGATGCTCGGCGCGACCACTGCGCACCCCCCCCTGTCGACCGGGAGGCCGCACGATCCGCCGCCCCCCGAACCCCCCGGACCCGCTCGGAGCGCCGGAGCCGGCCCGAGGCCCGGACGCCCGCAGCGAGTGCCCGCCGTCGCGTGGACGCATCCGTGGCGGACGCGCGGACGGCCGGATGGTACCGCGCGTCGGCGCCGGGCACATCCGCGCTTGGCTGGGCCGGCCGGTCGTTCTACGATGCGGCCCAGCTCGCACCGTTTGCGGCAAGGCCGCCCTGACCGGGCGAGCACCGGCGACCCCCCGGTCACGTCGCCGCCAACGGCCCCGGATGGGTGCGCGACCAGGAGACTCGACGTGGCCATCGCGACCAACCTCGGCTTTCCGCGGATCGGGGTGCGGCGCGAGCTGAAGTGGGCGCTCGAGCGCTACTGGAACGGCGAGATCGGCCACGACGAGCTCGAGGAGACCGCGCAGCGGCTCCGCCGCAGCGCCTGGGAGCTGCAGCGCGCCATCGGCATCGAGCACGTCCCGAGCGGCGACTTCTCCCTGTACGACCACGTCCTGGACACCGCGGTCACGGTCGGCGCGATCCCGCGGCGGTTCGGCAGCGGCGCCCCGTCGGGCCTGGACACCTACTTCGCGATGGCCCGCGGCGGGCTGCTCGGCGGCCGCGACGTCCAGCCGTGCCGGCTGAACCGGTGGTTCGACACCAGCTACCACCACCTGGTGCCGGAGCTGGACGACGGGCAGCGTTTCGCGCGCACCTCCAACCGGCTCGTGGAGCAGTACCGGGAGGCGGCGGCGCTGGGCGTGCCGACCCGGCCGGTCCTCCTCGGCCCGGTCTCGTTCCTGCTGCTCTCCAAGGGCGAGGTCCGCGGCAGCCGGCGGCTGGAGCTGCTGCGCGGGCTGGTCGAGGTGTACGCGGGGCTGCTGGTGGACCTGGCCGCCGAGGGCGCCGACTGGGTCCAGCTCGACGAGCCCTGCCTGGCCGCCGACATCCCCGCCGACGCGCACGTCGCGTACATGATCGCCTACCACCGGCTCGCCCGGGCGGCCAAGCTGAACCTGCTGGTCGCGACGTACTTCTCGGGCCTGCGGGGCAACCTCGCGACCGCGCTGCGCCTGCCCGTCGCCGGGCTCCACGTCGACCTCACCCGCGAGCCCGACCAGCTCGCCGCCCTGCTCCAGGCCGTCCCCGAGCGGCTGTCGCTGTCGCTCGGCGTGATCGACGGGCGCAACGTCTGGCGTGCCGACCTGGACACCGCGCTGGACCTGCTGGAGCGGGCGGCCGACCGGATCGGCACCGACCGCGTCCTGGTCGCGCCCTCCTGCTCGCTGCTGCACGTCCCCATCGACCTCGACCTCGAGGCGGGCCTCGACCCCGAGCTGCGAAGCTGGCTGTCGTTCGCGGTCCAGAAGCTGGAGGAGGTCGAGGTGCTCGCCAGGGCGCTGAACGAGGGCCGCGGCGCCGTGGACGGCGAGCTGGCGGAGGCTCGCGACATCCTCCAGGCGCGCCGCCGGTCCCCGCGCGTGCACGACCCCGCGGTGGCCAGGCGGCTGTCGTCGCTGCGCTCGGAGGACTACCGGCGCCGCCTGCCCTACCGGGAGCGCCGCCTGCTCCAGGCCAGCTCGCTGCCGCTGCCGCCGCTGCCGACCACGACCATCGGGTCCTTCCCCCAGACACCCGAGGTCCGCGCCGTCCGCTTCCGCTACCGCCGCGGCGAGATCGACCGCCACGCGTACGAGCAGCGGGTCTGGGCCGAGGTCGAGCGCACCCTGCGCCTGCAGGAGGAGCTGGGCCTGGACGTCCTGGTCCACGGGGAGTTCGAACGCAGCGACATGATCGAGCACTTCGGGGAGGGGCTGGAGGGGTTCGCGCTCACCCGGCACGGCTGGGTGCAGCGCCACGGCTCGGACTGCGCGCGGCCGCCGATCGTCTTCGGGGACGTGTCCCGGCGCGGCCCCATGACGGTCGAGTGGACCCGCCAGGCCCAGGCGCGCACGCAGCGGCCGGTCAAGGCGATCCTCACCGGGCCCGTCACGATGCTGCGCCGCTCGTTCGCGCGCGACGACCAGCCGCCCGAGGTGACCTGCACCCAGATCGCGCTGGCGATCCGCGACGAGGTGGTGGACCTCCAGGCCGCCGGGATCCGGATCATCCAGCTCGACGAGCCCGCGCTGCCGGTGGGCCTGCCGCCGCACCACACCGACGCCGGCGCCTACCTCGACTGGGCGGTCGGCACGTTCCGGCTCGCGTCCTGCGGCGCGCGCGACGAAACGCAGATCCACGTCCACGTCTGCGACGGGGACGTCGACGAGCTGATGGAGGTCCTGGAGGCGCTCGACGCCGACGTGCTCTCCTTCGAGGCGGCCCGGTCGGACATGGCGGTCCTGCGGGCCCTGGAGCAGGTGGGCTACCGCAACGAGCTGGGCCCCGGGGTGGTCGACGCCCGCTCAGGGCACGTTCCCACCACCGCGGACATCCTGGCGCGGCTGCGTGCCGTGCTCGACGTCCTGCACCCCGAGCAGGTGTGGGTCAACCCCGACCGCGGCCTCGGAGCGCGCGCCTGGGACGAGGTCGTCGCCGCGCTGACGAACATGGTCGAGGCCGCCCGCACCGCGCGAGCCGACCCCCGGGTCGTCACCGGCCAGCGGCCACAGCCGCACCTGTCGGCGTAGCGCGATCAGGAGGGCGGTCGCTGGAGGGGGGCGTAGCGCAGCAGGAGGCGCTTGCGGCCGAGCTGGGGGAAGTCGACCTCCGCGATCGCCTTGTCGCCCACGCCGGAGACGGCGGCGACCCGGCCGGCGCCCCACTGGCGGTGCTCGACGGCGTCGCCCGGCTGCAGGCCGAGGTCCAGCGCGCCCCGCTGGGTCTGGTCGGCCAGCAGGGCCGAGGGCGTCGGGGCCCGGTCGAAGCGGGTCGCGCTCGCGGCCGGCCCGCCGAGCGTCGACCGTCCCCCGCCGAACGCGGGGCTCGCGTCGCCGAACGCCCCGGAGCGCGCGCGCGGGCCGCGCTCCTGCGCGACCACCGACAGCAGCGCCTCGGGGACCTCCTTGAGGAAGCGCGACGGCAGGTTGTAGCTGGTCCCGCCGAACAGGCTCCGGCTCCAGGCGTTGGTCAGGTACAGGCGCCGGCGGGCGCGGGTGATCCCGACGTAGGCGAGCCGGCGCTCCTCCTCCAGCTCGCTCGGGTCGGTGATCGAGCGGGCGTGCGGGAAGACGTTCTCCTCCATGCCGGCCATGAACACCACGGGGAACTCCAGCCCCTTGGCGGTGTGCAGCGTCATGAGCGTGACGTGCTCGCCCTCCTCGATCTGGTCGGCGTCGCTGACCAGGGCGATCGACTCGAGGAAGCCGGCGAGCGTGCCGTCGGGCTCGCGCGCCTGGTACTCCTCGGCGACCGACTTGAGCTCACGCACGTTCTCGACGCGGCCCTGGCCCTCGATGGTCGTGTCGGCCTCCAGCTCGCGCATGAGCCCGCTGAGCGTCCAGGCCTCCTCGACGATCTGGCCGGGGGGCCGGCCCTGCTCGGCCAGCAGCCGCAGCTCGTCGAGGATGGCCACGAAGTCGGCGGTGGCGCGCGCCTGGCGGGTGCCGAGGCCGGGCACCTCCCCGGCGCGGCGCAGGGCGTCCAGGAAGGGCAGCTCCTCGGCGGCGGCGAAGCGGTCGAGCGCCCGCTCGGAGGTGTCGCCGATCCCCCGCCGGGGGACGTTCAGCACCCGCTTGAGGCTCACGGTGTCCAGCGGGTTCGCGGTCGCCTTGAGGTAGGCGAGCAGGTCCTTGACCTCGCGCCGGTCGTAGAAGCGGGGGCCGCCGACGATCCGGTAGGGCATGCCGGCCTTGACGAACACGTCCTCCACGGCGCGGCTCTGCGCGTTGGTCCGGTAGAAGACCACCACGTCGCCGTACGTCGCCGACCCCGCGGCGCGCAGCCGGTCGATCTCCTGGGCGATGTAGGCGGCCTCGTCCAGCTCGTTCTCGGCCTGGTAGCGGACGATCCGCTCGCCGTCGCCGAGCGCGGTCCACAGGTGCTTCGGCTTGCGCTCGAAGTTGTTGGCGATGACCGCGTTCGCGGCCGACAGGATCGTCTGCGTCGAGCGGTAGTTCTGCTCGAGCAGGATCACCTCGGCGTCGGGGTAGTCGGCCTCGAAGTCCAGGATGTTGCGGACGGTCGCGCCGCGGAACGCGTAGATGCTCTGGTCGCCGTCGCCGACCACCGACAGGTTGCGCGACTCGCGGGTGAGCTGCTTGAGCAGCTCGTACTGGGCGACGTTGGTGTCCTGGAACTCGTCGACCAGCACGTAGCGGAAGCGCGCGGCGTACTGGGCCAGCACGTCGGGGTGCTCGGCGAACAGCCGCGCCGTCTGCATGATCAGATCGTCGAAGTCCAGCGCGTTGGCCTGGGCGAGGCGGCGCTGGTACAGCCTGTAGGCCTCGGCGACCTTCTTCTCGAACCAGTTGAGCGGGCGGTCGGCGTAGGCGTCCGGGTCCAGCAGCGCGTTCTTGGCGTTCGACACCGCGGCCCGCAGCTGCCTCGGCGGGAACCGCTTGGGGTCGAAGTCCAGCTCCCTGGCGACCGCGGTCATCAGGCGCTCGGCGTCGCTCTCGTCGTAGATGGTGAAGTTCGAGCCGTAGCCGAGCGCGCCGCCGCTGCGCCGCAGGATGCGCACGCACGCCGAGTGGAAGGTGGACACCCACATCGCCCTGACCACCGGCCCGACCAGCCGCTCCAGCCGCTCGCGCATCTCCTTGGCGGCCTTGTTGGTGAAGGTGATCGCGAGGATCGCGCCTGGGGGCACGCCGCGCTCGGCGAGCAGCCAGGCGATCCGGTGGGTGAGGACGCGGGTCTTGCCCGAGCCGGCGCCGGCGACGATCAGCGTGGGGCCGTCGGTGTGCAGCACCGCCCGCCGCTGGGCGTCGTTGAGGCCCTCGAGGAGCGCGCCGGCGCGTTCGTCCTCGGACGGGGCCTGGGTGGGTGGGGTGGTCATCGTCGGGAGTATACGGACGGTCCGGACCACCCCGCCCGGCCGCCGCCGCCGGGTCCGCCTACTCCCACTCGATCGTGCCGGGCGGCTTGGAGGTGACGTCGTAGGCGACCCGGTTGACCCCGGGCACCTCGTTGACGATCCGCGAGGCGATCCGCTCCAGCAGCTCGTACGGCAGGCGCGCCCAGTCGGCGGTCATGGCGTCGCTGCTGGTCACGGCGCGCAGGACGATCGGGTACGCGTAGGTGCGGCCGTCGCCCATCACCCCGACGGTGCGCACCACCGGCAGCACCGCGAACCACTGCCACAGCTCCTGGTCGAGCCCGGCGCGGCGGATCTCCTCCAGCAGCAGCGCGTCCGCGCCGCGCAGGATCTCCAGCCGCTCGGCGGTCACCTCGCCGATGACCCGCACCGCCAGGCCCGGACCGGGGAACGGCTGGCGCCGCACCACGTCCTCGGGCAGGCCCAGCTCGGCGCCGATGCGGCGGGTCTCGTCCTTGAACAGCAGGCGCAGCGGCTCGACCAGCTCGAAGCGCATGTCCTCGGGCAGGCCGCCGACGTTGTGGTGGGTCTTGATGGTGGCGGTGCGCCGCCCGCCGGACTCCACGACGTCCGGGTAGAGCGTGCCCTGGACCAGGAACCGCGCCTGGTTGTGGTCGCGGGCGACCTCCTCGAAGACGCGGATGAACTCGGTGCCGATCAGCTTGCGCTTGGCCTCGGGGTCGGTGACCCCCGCGAGCCTGCCGAGGAAGCGGTCGGCCGCCTTGACGTGGACCAGGTTGACCGCGAAATCGCGCCGGAAGGTCTCCTCGACCTGCTCCGCCTCGCCGGCGCGCAGCAGCCCGGTGTCCACGAACACGCACGTGAGCCGGTCCCCCACCGCGCGGTGGACCAGCAGCGCCGCGACCGAGGAGTCCACCCCGCCGCTGAGCGCGGCGAGCACCTGGTCCCCGCCGACCTGCGCGCGGATCGCCGCGTCCATCTCCTCGATGATGTTGACGCTGGTCCAGTCCGGGCGGCAGCCCGCGGCCCGGTACAGGAAGTTCTTGAGCAGGTCCAGACCGCGGGGGGTGTGCGCGACCTCGGGATGGAACTGGACGCCGTACACGCCCCGCTCGGCGTCCTCCAGCCCGGCCACCGGGCTGGCCTGCGTCGAGGCGGTCACCCGGGCGCCCGGTGGCGCGGCCGTCACCGTGTCGCCGTGGCTCATCCACACGGTCTGGTCCCCCGGCAGGCCCTCGAAGAGCAGGCCCTCGCCGGTGACGTTCAGCCGGGTGCGCCCGTACTCGCGCACGCCGGTCGGCTCGACGCGCCCGCCGAGCAGCCGGGCGACGAGCTGGTGGCCGTAGCACAGCCCGAGGACCGGGACGCCGAGCGCCAGGATCGCCGGGTCGACGTCCGGCGCCCCCGGCTCGTACACCGACGACGGCCCGCCCGACAGGATCAGCGCGGACGGCGCGCGGGCGCGAACCTGGTCGGGGGTGATGTCGGAGGGGACGACCTCCGACCACACGTGGCACTCGCGGACGCGCCGGGCGATGAGCTGCGCGTACTGGGCGCCGAAGTCCAGCACGAGCACGGTGTCGTGCGAGCGTGCGGGGTCCAGCGGGGCGTCGGGTGGCAGCCCGGGCGTGGCAGGGCGTGCGGCAGGCGACATGGCCGGAGGATAGCAGCGCCGCACGACCCCGGCGCGCCTGCCGCGCACGAGGACCTTCGCGTGCCGGCCCGGTCCGGCGCGCCGGGCGGGGCGGGCCGGGCGGCTCAGCGCACCCGGGGAAGCGCCACCGGCGGCGGCTGGTCGGCGACCAGCTCGGCGACGGTCACGTCCAGCTCGCCCAGCTCGAGCCCGAGCAGCGTGCGCAGCCGCTCCGCGGCGCGGCGGCGCACCGCCTGGGCGACCGCGGCGATGCTCGTGCCGTACAGGACCGCCAGCTCGACGCCGGCGGCGACCCTCCCCCCCTCCACCGCGACCTCCAGCCCGCCCGAGGGCGGCGCCGCGGCCGCCGGGTGCCGGCCGAGGAGGGTGCCGACCGCGCCGGCCGGCGGGCGGCCGACCCAGTGGACGCCGGGGACCTCGCGGGCCGCCTGCGCGATCACGATGGTCAGGACGCGCCGGCTCACGCGCGTCGTCCCCCGCGCGCCCACGACCCGCCGGGCACGCCCGGCCGTCGGCGGCTCGGCCACCGCCCCCCCGAGCGGGACGGTCGGCTCGTCCACGCCGGCACCCGGCGGCCGCGGGACGCCCACCTCGACCACACCGACCTCCCCCGTTCACCCTCTCGATGGCGCACGATACCCGCTCGGCGGCCCACCGCGCGCGAGCGTCGCCGCTGCGGCTGTGACATCGCACAAGACCAGCGCACTCGCTCCTTGCTTGGCTGCTCGTCGAGGCGTTACCGTTGCGTCCAGACGGCGCCGAGACCCCGCACCCGCGGTTGGCCTGCGAGGTGCGGGTTGTCGTTTTTGGGGGGGCGCCTCACCCCGGAAGGGACGCGAGCGCATGACCGAGCGTGGAGCGGAGGTGGACGGCGCCGAGCCGTCCGCGGCAACGACGGCCGAGCCCGAGGTGGACGCCGACGGGACGACCACCAAGGTGCGCAGGCGGGCGCCGGGCGCCGACCCGGAGGTCCGGTCGTTCGGCACCGAGCGGACGTGCTCCGCCGAGGGCTGCGACACGAAGCTGTCGCGCTACAACCCTGACAGCTTCTGCTCCATGCACCGTGGCTGGGACCGTCAGGTGGTCACCCGGCGGCGGCGGACGCCGGACTGACCCGCCGTCCGCTCAGCCCATCCCCACGCCCTGGGACCGCTGCAGGGCCTTGCCCTCGGTCTGGAGCGCCGGCGCGACCATCACCTCGGCCTTCTGGAACTCCTTGAGGTTCTGGTAGCCGGTGGTCGCCATCGACGTCCGCAGCGCGCCGAGGAGGTTCATCGTGCCGTCGTTGACCGGAGCGGGTCCGAGCAGGATCTCCTTGAGCGTGCCGAGCACCGAGGTCCGCACCCGCGTCCCCCTCGGCAAGTCCGGGTGGAAGGTGGCCATCCCCCAGTGGAAGCCCTGTCCGGGCGCCTCCACGGCGCGCGCGAGCGGCGAGCCGAGCATCACCGCGTCGGCGCCGCACGCGAACGCCTTGGCGACGTCGCCGCCGGTGCGCATGCCGCCGTCGGCGATGACCTGCACGTAGCGGCCGGTCTCCTCGAGGTGGCGCAGGCGGGCGCCGGCGGCGTCGGCCAGCGCCGTCGCCTGCGGGACGCCGATCCCGAGCACGCCCCGGGTGGTGCAGGCGGCGCCCGGGCCGACACCGACGAGGACGCCGGCCGCGCCCGTGCGCATCAGGTGGAGCGCGGTCGAGTACGAGGCGCAGCCCCCGACGATCACCGGCAGGTCGTAGCGGGCGATGAAGGTCTTGAGGTTGAGGGGCTCGGAGGTCTGCGAGACGTGCTCGGCGGACACCACGGTCCCCTGGATCACGAGGATGTCCAGGCCGGCCTCCAGCGCCTCGGCGTGGTGCCTGGCCACGCGCTGGGGGGTGAGCGAGGCGGCCGCGAGCACGCCGCCCTCCTTGATCTCCTGGACGCGCCGGCCGATCAGCTCGGGCTTGATCGGCTCGCCGTAGATCTCCTGCATGTACTTGGTGGCCTGGTCGGTGGGGAGCCGGGCGATCTCGTCGTAGAGCGGCTCGGGGTCGGCGTACCTGGTCCACAGCCCCTCGAGGTTGAGCACCCCGAGCCCGCCGAGGCGGCCCAGCTCGATCGCGATCCGCGGGGACACGACGCCGTCCATCGCGGAGGCGAGCAGCGGCAGCTCGAAGCGGTACCCGTCCAGCTCCCAGGAGATGTCCACGTCGTCGGGATCGCGCGTCCGCCGTGAGGGGACGATGGCGATGTCGTCGAACCCGTATGCGCGTCGCCCGCTCTTGCCGATGCCGATCTCGACCTCAGCCACCCTGCGTCCTCCAGATCCTCAAGCTCGGTGGATACCGAAGCGTAGACCGACGCGGCGGGGCTCACCACATCCCCACCCGGCGCGCGGCCGGGAGGCGGTACCATGCAACCGTTGTCCTCGTCCAGTCCGCCTGCTGCCGACCGGCACGATCCGATCGGCGCACGACCCGGCCACAGCCTCGAGGTTCCCGTTGCCCGATCCGCTCGACCCGTTCGCGTTCGACGACTCCGGACCAGCCGAGCCGCTCGACGACGAGGAGCGCTCCTCGCTCCTCGCCGACCTCGCCGACCTCGCCGACTTCCGTGAAGCGCTGGAGGCACGCGGCTTCCGCGGGGTGGTGATCCCCTGCCCCGACTGCGAGGAGGACCACTTCTTCACCTGGGACCTGCTGCGCGAGAGCCTCGAGCACATCCTCGAGCACGGCGAGCCGCGGGTCCACGAGCCGGCCTTCGAGCCGGCGATCGAGGACTACGTCACCTGGGACTACGCCAAGGGCTTCGTCGACGGCCTGACCGAGGGCGAGCAGCACGCCGGGCCGCAGCGCGACGGCTGGAGCTCGCCCGTGGAGGCGTCCCGCCGGGTGCGGCGGGCGCTCGAGAACCGCGGGCTCTCCGACGCCGAGGTGACGGCGGTGCTCAGCGAGGGCGGCCTGCCGCTCGACTGAGGGCCTGTCCGCAACGGATCACCGGCCCCGACGCACGATCCACCACCATGAACTCGTGCCGGGCTCGACGGCGTCCTAGCATCTGCCTCGGGTGATCGCACCGGGCGCTGCGGGTATCATCCGCGTGCTCGTGGGCCGGGCTGGCGGCGGCGCAGGGCGCGGCGGGTGACCTCGCCGGCGGCGACGGCGCCGACCAGGGAAGGGCCCCACAGCAGCAGCCGGCGCTGCGAGCGGAAGTCCCGGACCGGCCAGGCCCGCTCGACGGCGAGGCGGCGGAGCATCCGGTCGGGGTTGACGGCGACCGGGTGGCCGACGCCCTCCAGCAGGGGACGGTCGTTCACCGAGTCGGAGTAGGCGCTGCACAACGCCAGGTCGATGCGCTCGCGGGCGGCCAGCTCCCGCACCGCGCGGAGCTTGGCGGGGCCGTGCAGGACGGGGCCGAGCAGCCTGCCGGTGTAGACGCCGTCGACGCACTCGGCGCGGGTGCCCAGCGCGCCGTCCATGCGCAGGTACGCGGCGAGCCGGCTGGCGACCCCCTCGGGCGCGGCGGTGACCAGGAAGGTGCGGTCGCCGTGGGCGTGGTGGGCGTCGATGACCTCGCGGATCCCGGGATAGACGCGCGGGCCGATCACGGCCTCCACCAGGCCGTTGGCGAGCGGTTCCAGCTCGTCCCGGCGCCTGCCCGCGATGAAGGCGAGCGCGGCCTCCCGGGCGCTCTCCATCCGCTTGCCCGACTCCGTGCCCGAGACCCGGAAGGCGACCTGGCTCACCATGAAGCCGAGCAGCTCGCGGGCGGTGTACCAGCCGGCCCGGTACATGGCCCGGGCGAGCGGGTACAGGCAGGAACCGGGCAGGAGCGTCTTGTCGACGTCGAAGAAGGCCGCCCGAGCGCGCCGGCTCATCGGCCGCACCCCACGATCCACTCAGCTGACGGCAGGGTGCAGGGTCGGGCGGCCGACGCCGATGAGGGTGAACCCGGCGTCGGCGAACGCCTGCGTGTCGAGGCAGTTCCTGGCGTCGACGATGATCGGGTAGGCCATCCGCGACTTCAGCTCGGCCGGGCCCAGCCGGGTGAACTCCTCCCACTCGGTCAGCACGACCAGGGCGTGGGCACCCTCCGCCACGTCCAGCGGGTCCGTCGCGAGCTTCATCTCCGGCAGCGCGCGCAGCGCCTGCTCACCCGCCACGGGGTCGTAGGCGATCACCTCCGCGCCCTCCTGCAGCAGACCGCGGACGACGTCGACGGCCGGCGCGTCGCGCAGGTCGTCGGTCTCGGGCTTGAACGCCAGCCCGAGCACGCCCACGCGCTTGCCGGTCAGGTGCCACAGCGCGTCCCTGGTCTTGTCGAGGATCCGCTGGCGCGCGCGCTGGTTGACCTTCGCGACCTCGCGCAGGATCCCGAAGTCGACCCCCAGCTCGGTGGAGCGGTGGGCGAACGCGGCCACGTCCTTGGGGAAGCAGCTGCCGCCGTAGCCCGCGCCCGCGCGCAGGAACTGCCCGCCGATGCGCGGGTCGAGGCCCATGCCGCGCGCGACCAGCTCGACGTCCGCGCCGGTCCGCTCGCAGATCTCGCCGACCGAGTTGATGAAGCTGATCTTGGTGGCCAGGAACGCGTTGGAGGCGTGCTTGATCAGCTCGGCGGTCGCCCGGTCGGTGGCGAGCAGCGGGCAGCCGGCCGCCTCGGTGATCGGCCGGTACAGCTCGTGCAGCACCTCCGCCCCACGCGGGGTGTCGGTCCCGATCACGATCCGGTCGGGCCGCAGGGTGTCGGCGACCGCGGCGCCCTCGCGGAGGAACTCCGGGTTGGAGGCCACCTCGTAATCGGCGCCGCGGGGCGCCTCGCGGGCGAGCACCTGCGACACGCGGTCGCCGGTCTGGACCGGCACCGTGGACTTCTCGCACACCAACCGGAACTGGCCGATGGGCAGGTTGCGGGCCACCTCGCGCGTGACCGCCTCGACGTACTCGAGGTTGGGGCTGCCGTCCGACCGGCTGGGGGTGCCGACCGAGATGAAGATGACCTGCCCGTGGCGGACCGCCTCGGCCTTGTCGGAGGTGAAGCGCAGCCGGCCCGCCGCCATGGTCCCGGTGAGCAGCTCGGTCAGGCCGGGCTCGTGGAACCAGGGCGTGCCCTGGCGCAGGAGGTCGAGCTTGCTCGTGTCATCATCATCGGCCAGGACGTCGTGACCGATGTGGGCAAGGCAGGCCGCGGTCACGAGGCCGACGTGGCCCGCACCGATGACCGTCACGCGCATCTGGCGACACTCCTTGGATATGGAAAGCAATCTGACATGCGGAACATCCCCGGCGTGAGGAGCATCCTCGCGGACGACGCCTGGAGAGGCGGCCGGGCTCCGGCCCGGCCTGCGCCGTCGAGACTCGGCGCGGTCCGCTCATGACATCGGCCGCGACGAACTCGCATTGTAGCCAGACCGGGCCGAGGCGACGCATCCGGGCCCCCGGCCCGCCCTGCGGGGGCGGCCGGGTGGCGCCGGGGCGGTGCCTGCCGGGCCGCCGCGCGCTCGCGCATGCGCTGCTCCCGGCGGTCCTGCTGGCCTCCTCCGCCGCCGTGCCGGCCGCGGCACGGGCCGGGCCGCCCGGCACGCCGGCGGCATCCGCAGCGGGTGCCGGCGCGACCGCGGCGGTCGCACCGCCGGCCGCGGCCCCCCCGCGGCGGCCCGCGGTCGCCTCGCGCTACGCGGTGCTGGTGGACCCCGGCACGGGCCAGGTGCTGTGGCGGCGCAACCCCGGGGTCCCGCGGGCTCCCGCGAGCCTCACCAAGATGCTCACCGCGATCACGGTGAAGGAGAGCGTGCCGCTGCAGGCGCGCCTGGTCGTGTCCGCCGCGGCCGACCGCACCCCGGCCAGGCACCTGCACCTGGGGGCCGGGCACGCCATCACCGCCGCGCAGGCGCTCGCCGCGCTCGTGATCATCTCCGCCAACGACATGGCGGTGGTGCTGGCGGTCCGGTCGGCCGGGTCGCTGCCCCGGTTCGCCAGCGCGATGGACGCGCAGAGCCGGCGGCTGGGGCTCACCAGGTCGCGCTGGCGCAACCCGCACGGGCTCGACGAGCCTCGCAACAGCGCCAGTGCACTCGACCTGGCCATCCTCGCCCGCGCGGTGCTCCGCGACCCGCTGCTGTCGAAGCTGGCCCGCCGGCGCGACCGGGTCGTCTTCGTCACCCCGGACGGCCACCGCCACACCCTCTGGAACCGCGGCCGGTTCCTGCGCACCTACCGCGGCGCGGTCGGCGTGAAGACCGGCTTCACCGACCACGCCGGCCACTGCCTCGCGGCGGCGGCGACCCGCGGCGGCCGCACCCTGCTCGCGGTCGTGCTCGCCAGCCCGGACGCGGCGGCGGACGCCGCGCGGCTGCTCGACTGGGGGTTCGGTCCCGGACGGGCCGCGAGGTCGGGACTGCGGCTGCCCGCCTACGTGCCGCCGGCGAGCGTCGACGAGCTGCTCGGCGGCACGCAGCCCCGCACGCCGGGCGGGGGCGCGGCCGCGGCCGCCCCCGGCCTGCCGGTCGCGCCCGCGCCGCCCTCGACCCTGACCGTGTCGGCGGCGAGGGCGTCGGGCGGCCGGCCCTCCGGCGTGCCGGTCGCGCCCGCCCTGCTGGTGCCGCTCGCGCTCGCGCTCGTGGCGGTCGCGGTGCCGCTCGCCCGCCGCCGTGGCGCCCGCGCGCGCCGGTCCGCACGCGGCTGAACGGGGCAGGAGGGCAAGAGGAAAGCCCCGGCATGCTGCCGGGGCTTCCTGCTCAGCCTGGAGGCAGGCTACATGCCCATGCCGGCGCCGTGGCTGTGGCCGGCGGGCTCCTCCTTCTCCTCGGGCTTGTCGACCACCAGCGTCTCGGTCGTCAGCAGCAGGGCGGCGATCGAGGCCGCGTTCTGCACCGCCGAGCGCGTCACCTTGGCAGGGTCGATGATGCCGGCCTTGAGCAGGTCGACGTACTCGCCCGCCGCGGCGTCGAAGCCCTGGGCGTCCGGCAGCTCCCGGACCCGGCTGATCGCGACCGCGCCCTCGTGACCGGCGTTGTCCGCGATCCAGTACAGCGGCCGCTCGAGCGCCTTGCGCACGATGCTCGCGCCGGTCGCCTCGTCGCCGGTCAGGTCCAGCTTCTCCAGCGACTGCTGCGCACGGAGGAGCGCGGTGCCGCCGCCGGGGACGATGCCCTCCTCGATCGCGGCACGGGTGGCGCTGAGCGCGTCCTCGATGCGGTGCTTCTTCTCCTTCAGCTCGACCTCGGTGGCCGCGCCGACCTTGATGACGCCGACGCCGCCGGCGAGCTTGGCCAGCCGCTCCTGCAGCTTCTCGCGGTCCCAGTCGGAGTCGGTGTTGTCGATCTCG
>Ga0126377_10000016_pt1 | contig 69581 bp, 47 predicted proteins | sample PanSoiMetPlot_22_FD_92647 | JGI IMG/M metagenome (GOLD analysis project Ga0126377, IMG submission 92647) | Tropical forest soil microbial communities from Panama - MetaG Plot_22 | ecosystem: Environmental > Terrestrial > Soil > Tropical forest > Bulk soil | place: Panama | collected 2016-02-17 | reverse complement strand
TCGCCGACAAGCTCACGGAGGAGATCACCTCGGGCCTCGCCGGCGCGGATGACACGGACTTGGTTCATCACCAAGACCGCCGTCCGGGACGCTGGTCACCGAGGGCCTGGAGGGTTTTCCTTCAGGCAAGGGCGATCAGCTCAGGCGGGCCTCGTCGAGCTGCACGGCCAGGCGGCGCTGCTCGGCTGCGCGGCGAGCGTGACTTGGCGGCAGCTTCTCGGAGGCGACGATCCCGCGGGTCTGGCCGCAGGTTGAGCAGTGCGTGGTCAACCCGGACCAGTACGTGTTGGACGAATGCTGGGTCTTGTCGATGACATGGTCGCAGGTCAATGTGAGCCGCCAAGTGTCCAGCTCCGCGGGATCCGGCCGGCCCACGCCGACGAGGAGCTTCGCGATGGCTTCAAGTTGCTGCTCACTGAGCGGCGGTGGCGAACAGCAGAATCCGCAATGAGCCGTCCGGGAACCCGACACCGACCAGCGGATAGCGTGACAGTCAGCGTGACGGCGCCTGAATTCCGCCTCAGCGGCCTCATAGGCTTCGCGTTCCGGAGCGGCCAAGGCCGCCTTGCGACGCCGGTTGGCCGCGCGTCGTGCCTTCTCCTCCGACAGCTTCGCCATCCGACGCCTCGATCAACTCGGCACACTCGATAACAACTTCCTTGCCCTGAGCGGACACAACGCCACAGCGAGACGGGCCGCTGGTCCACACGAACGTCTGCGCCACCCGCGCACGCGCGCCGACATGGCCGAGGTCCGCAGCCACGCGTCCAGGTCCGGCTCGCCGCAGTCGAAGCGCTCGACATCGTGGCGTGCGGGATCGAACCGTTCCGAGATGAACCGCGGGCGGTCGCTCACCGGCGCGTGAACGGCCGGGAACCGCGCCCCAGCTCGACCAGGGCCTCGTTCGGCACGGCGGCAACCGCGTCGAAGAACTCGTCGAAGAACGCCGCCGGCAGCACGGTGACCTGATGCTCGGCCAGCACCCGCGCGGCCCGCTCGTCAGCCGCTGACAGCACGAACGCTGTCAGACTCTCGTGCAGCAGGTCCGCCGCGAGCTGGAAGCGCCGCTTGCGCTCCGGAGATGTTTCACTTGACGAGATTCGAACTGGCGTTCGAGACTGTGCGCCAGCAGCCACCCACAGGAGGCGCTGATGGAGAACGTCGGCGCGGCGGCCTATAGGGTGTACGAAACGCTATGCCGCCTGATCGCGACCGGGCAACACCCCTCTGAACGAGAGTTGGCAAGAGCGGCACGTCTCGCCGTCTCCACCGTGAACTCCCACCTGACCGCCTTGCGGGAAGCTGGCTGGGTCCACCGGAGCGAAGGCAAGGCCCGCTCGTTCAAGATCATCGGGGGACCACTCCAGGGCGCCGGGCACGATGGGAACCTCGCCGAGTTCGCGGTCGCCGCCGGTCCCCCAACCACGACATCGCAGATCGACGACGCGCTGTATGCGTCCGGCCACGGGCTCACAGAAGGCCAAGTCTTCCGGATCCGCGCGGACGGTAACTCCATGATCGACGCCGCCATCCTCAACGGTGACGCCGTTACCGTGCGCGCCCAACCCCACGCCAACCACGGCGACACGGTCCTCGCCTCCGTGCCGGACGAGACCGGGCTCGGTCGCCGCGCCACGGTCAAGCGGCTCGACCTCAGCCAAGGACGCCCGCGACTCCTCCCGGCGAACCCCGCCTACGCACCGATCGAGTCAGACGACATCGCCATCGTTGGCAAGGTCATGCGCGTGGAGCGCCACCTGTCGGCCCGCTGACCACCAAGCTGTCGACACGACAGGAGGGAGTGGATCGGCCAACAAGGATGACGCCCTCTGCGGCGAGGTCGGCTTCAACCTCCGCTCGAAGTCGCTCCCGGCCTGGCCGACGCGCAGCGGACGCTCGCCAGCAGCGGCTTCGGCATCAACCTCTGGACCTGAGCGCCGCGGCGGCCGCGGCTCACCCGCCGGGGGGGACGCTCGACCCGGTCGAGGCGCTGGTAGAAGGCGCTGATGGCGTAACCTGCCCGGCGCGCCTGCTCCAGTCCACGGGGCGACAGCGGCACGGCGTGGTCGGGCGTGTGCCGGTAGGTGCCGATGTCGGCGTTGCCCATCGACTGGCCGTGCCGCACAAGCAGGACGCGAAGGTCGCTTCCCATCGGCTCGCTGGGGTCGTGGCAGGTCACGCCATTACCGCACGCGCCCTGACCGCCCGCAAGCCGACCAGGTCAGGAACCGGCGGCCAGGCGGCGTCCCTGCTCGCGTGGACCGTCGAGCGTGGCGATGCGGCAGCCTGCCGCCGACCATTCCCACGAGCGCGCTCGTGCCCGACACCAGGACCATCAAGCCCCCAGACCCAGACCGTTCACCGCCGAGGACGACGCGGTCGCCACTGCCGCGAGGCAGATGACGAGTCGGCGTTCACTGCTGGTGGAGCGGTACGGCGGGAGTTGCACACCTCGATCCTGCTCGCTGCACTCGACACGCAGTTCATCGCTCCGATTGTCTGTTTCGGGGTACACAGGATTCACGAAAGGTCTCTGGCACCCCTCCACCTCGGGCAGGAGCCTTCGATCTCCCTGGTCAAGGCCGCATTTCCCGGCGCCGCCGTGCCCGTCCCGCAACCCGGACGTGACCGTCTCGATCCCTCCCGGGGCTACGCTGTGTGCAGCCCTTGGCGTCACCGGTCCTCGGTGCAGCCCACGATCGCCCTTGTCCCGATCCACGCCAGCCGTCCGCCGGATGCCCGCCACCCGGCCAGCCGGGACCACGCGGGCGGTCGGCGTCGCGCTCCGGGTACTGACCGCAGCCCTGCTGCTCGGCGCGCTCACGCTACTGGCCGGCGTCGCCGGTCAGGGCGTCGTGGCCGCCCGCGGGCTCGCCGCACCCGCACCCGTGCGTGCCGCCGCGGACCTGACCGGACCTGGGACGGCCACCCCGACGGCCGGCGACGCGCACGCCGAGTGGCGCAGCGGCGCGCCGCTGCGCCAGGCGGCAGCCGTGCTCGACCAGGTCGCGACCGAGCCGGGCCCGGCGCCCGGACAGTCCGGACCCGGCGGCATCCCCCCCGGCGACGCCACGATGCCCCGGCTGGCACAGGCGCTGCTCCCCGAGCAGCGCGACCCCCGGCAGCGGACCCAGACGCCGGCCGGGCCCGGCGCGGCCGCTCCCGCGGCCAGGCGACCGAGCCTGCACGAGCTCACGATGCGGCGAGGCCACTTGGCGTACAAGATCGAGAGCCTCGCGCTCCTGCCCGGGACCCGAACCGCCGAGCAGGAGGCGTTCCTCGATGAGCTCCATCGGCAGTACGACACCGTGCACGACCAGATCACCGCGCGCGAGCGGGAGTCCGAGACCTCCCCGATCCGCTGGCTGCTCTCGGTCTTGGAGTCGTTGCTGTCCTCGGGCAGGACGGCAGTCCCGGAGCCGCCGCGGCTGGGCCCGTCCGAGCCGGTGGACCTGCGGACCGCGGTCGGCGACGCGCGGGCCGTGTTCGTGGGCGACGACCACTTCTCCACGCAGGACAAGGCGGCGTTCAAGTCCACGCTGCAAGCGCTGGAGGACCTTGGCTTCAGGGCCTTGGGGATGGAGATGCTGCCGCGCGGCTTCGACACCGACGACGCCGCCGCGGTGCGGAAGTTCCTCGAGACCTACTGGAACCGCAACCAGAATATGGCCGCGGAGTACTTCGACATCTACTCCCAGGTGAAGTCGCGAGGGTGGTCGGTGCTGGGACTGGACACACCTGTCGCCGAGCAGATCGAGGCGGAACGGGCGCAGATCCCCGATCACTACGCACGCAACCGGTACTGGGCCGACGAGGTCGTCGACCGGCTGGACGCCGACAAGACCCTGCGGATGGTCATCCTGGACGGCGAGGCGCACAACGGCTACGCGCCCGGGGACGACACCGTCAACAAGGAAGTGGCGGCGCGCGGCATCGACACGAGGGTCCTGCACTTCTACGGAGAGGACCGGGTTGACGTGAGCTTCGAGCAGGACGAGCTGCGCGAGCGTGTCGCGACCAGCCCGCAGGACTCGTTCATGGCCACGGTCACGCACCCGTTCCGGATCGCCGACTCCATGATCTACCTCGCCCCCAATACGCAGCCGGCCGCACCGGCACAGGAGCGCGAGCACGCACCCGATCGCGCGCCGCAGCCGCTCCACGAAGACCCCGGGACCCAGGAGCGGACACCGCTCGACGCGACGGTGGGCGCGCCCGCCGAGCCGCCGCCGGCCACCACCCCGCTCGCGCCCCTGGCTCCACCCGAGGATCAGGTGTCGTCCAAACCAGAGACCGCCGCGAACCCGAGCGATCCCGGCGGCCTGGACGAGTTGGGCGGCTTCGACGAGTTCGGCGCCGTCATCGGCGGCACCTGAGCAGACGCCGACCTCGGCCCGATCCGCGGCCGCTCAGGGAACCGCTGGAGACGCCGCGAGTCCTGGGCCCTGCCCCACGATTCGTACCTGCGCACTCCCGGCATCAGGGCACCGGGATCCGGCGGTAGCCGTCGCGCCGAACCTTCGTGTGGCGCCCTGCCAGTCGGATCGCCGGCACTGATCGCAGCTCATGTGCCGATGGCGATTGCCGGCCTCATCGACACCAGAGACGTGAACCAACGAATTCCGGAAATGGCTACTATTCGCCATGTCTGAACGACCATCACTGTCGGGTCAGGAGCTTCTGGCGTTCTCCGCCTCATTTTCCTGGAAGAGCCGGTTCCGCGCGTCAGCAGATCGACCGCGCAATTCCAGGTCACCTCCTGCGGCCGGCTGGGAAGCACCGTCGCACGTTGATCGCTTTCCGCAGATTCGGCCTGCCGGCGAAGGAATGGCCGAGTCGGCTGAGTGTCCTGTGGACAGGGGCTCCAGAAGGTGCTGTGATTCGAGGTCCCGACTGTCCGGGGACGTTCGCGGTCCGCCAGCGCGAGGGACCGGCGCCAGCGGAGAGGAGTCTCCGTCATGCCTGACGACCGGTTACTGGCAGTGAAAAATCGTGCTGCCGCGCAGTTCCTGTCAATTCCCGGCGTCACCGCGGTCGGCCTCGGCGGCCGGGAGCGCGGCGGCCGGCCCACCGGTGAGCTGGTGCTCAAGGTCTTCGTCGCGCGCAAGCGGCCGGCCGCGGAGCTGACGCCGGGCGAGACGCTCCCGCCGCAGTTCGAGGGCGTTGGCGTGGACGTGTGCGAGCTGCCCGAGGCGATCGAGCAGACCACGGCGGGCCCAGCGGTCGCGCCGCCGCCGCAGGCGCCGCCGCCGCCGCCCGGCTCGCCCCTGGTCGCCGACAACGACACCGACGACACGAAGTTCCGGCCGCTGACCGGCGGGGCCCGCGTCGAGGTCGCCCTGAGCGGCTCGGGGATGGGCACGCTCGGCTGTTTCCTGAAGAACACCGCCGACGCCAACAAGATCTACGCGCTGACCAACTTCCACGTCGTGGTCGCCGCGACCGGCGGGGCCACACCGGTGGCGAACACCACCAAGCTCGGCCAGCCCACCAACGCCGACGGGCCCACCAAGTGCTGCTCGCACATCATCGGCACGTTCGTCGCGGGCGGGAAGGACACGATCCGCGACGCCGCGCTGATCCAGCTCAAGCCGGGCAGCGAGTGGCTGGCGGAGATCACCGAGATCGGCGTGGTGACCGGGCCGCACACGGTGACGCCGGCCGAGGCGGCGCCGCTCACCTACCAGGTGCGCAAGCGCGGCGCGCGGACCCGGCTGACCGGCGGCATCGTGGAGGCCGTCAACACGACCCAGACCACGGCCGGGATCACCCGGCACAACGTGATGGTCGTCAAGCCCAACCCGAACGCGGGCGTCCCGGCCAACAAGCCCCTGTACTTCTCCGACCACGGCGACTCCGGGTCCGCGGTGGTCAACACCGCCAACGAGGTCGTCGCGCTGCATTTCGCGGGCAGCGTGGCCGGGCAGCTCAACAAGGGCCTCGAGCTGCCGATCGCGGACATCATCGCCCAGTTCCAGGCGGTCGACCACCTGCCGGTCGCGCTGGCGACCGCGACCCAGAACGGCGTGGTCAACAAGGTGCCGGGCGCCCCGGCTGTGGCCGCGCCGACCGCGCTCGCGCCGGCGCTGGCGGGCGCACCGGGGCCGGCGACGCCGGCGCTGGACCGCGTGGGCGCCGACCTGGCCGCCTCCGCAGCCGGACGCGACCTGCGTGCGCTCTGGGTCGACCACCACCAGGAGCTGCTCGAGCTGGTCAACCACCGCCGCCGGGTGACCGTCGCGTGGCACCGCGGCGGCGGGCCGGCCCTGCTGCAGACGCTGGTCCGCATGGCCGCCGACCCGGCGCTGGCGATGCCCGCCACGGTCGCCGGCGAGCCGCCGCTGCGGCGCGTCGAGCGCATCCACGCGGTCCTGCACGCCAACGCCTCACCGGCGCTGCGCCGCGCGCTGGACCGGGCGCTCGCCGCGCTGCCCGACCCCGCCGCCCTCACCTACGACCAGGTCCTGGCCGCGCTCGCCGCGCGCTGAGGAGGCGTCATGCCCGAGACTCCGCACGATCCGGAGCTGGTCGCCCGCGTCAAGCGGGACGCGACCGAGCGCCTGCTGGCGATCCCGAACGTGGTCGCGGTCGCCGTCGGCCCGAAGCTGGTCGGAGGCCGGCCGACCGGCGAGCCCGCCATCAGGGTGTTCGTCCGACGCAAGCTCCCGGCCGAGCAGGTGCCGCCCGACGAGCTGATCCCGCCGGACATCGACGGGGTGACCACCGACGTGGCCGTCGGGGGCGACCCGGTCCCGCTGGCCGACCCGCCGCCGGTGGACCGGCCCGGCGTGATCCACCCGCTGACGGTCGGCCGGGACGGGACCACCTACCGCCCGGTGGTCGGCGGCGGGCAGCTCACCACCGTGGGCAGCAACGGCCACGGCACGCTCGGCTGCCTGCTGTGGGAGCCGGGCAACCACGAGGTCGGCTACGCCCTGACGAACATGCACGTCGTCCACGCGCCGGACATCACCTCGGTGACCAAGAACGTGACCAAGGTCGGCCAGCCTGACGGCAACGACTCCAGCAGCAAGTGCTGCAACGACGTCATCGGCGTGTTCGCCGGCGGCGGCAAGAGCGACGACCGCGACGAGGCGCTGGTCAGGCTGTCGCCCGGCATGAAGTGGAAGGCGGAGATCGTCGAGCTGGGCCTGGTCACCGGCCCGCACACCCTCGAGCAGGCCGAGGTCACCGGCCCCAACCCGTACAAGGTGACCAAGCGCGGCCAGCGCTCCGGGGTGACCGGCGGCACGGTCATCGGGCTGGACGCCACCACCCACGAGAACGACAACCTGATCATCGTCAGCCCCAACCCGAACCCTGACGCGGGCACGTTCGACGTCACCTTCTTCGCGATCGAAGGCGACTCCGGGTCCGCGCTGGTGAACGGCGCCAACGAGGTCGTCGGGCTGATCTTTCAGCGCGACGACGAGGGCAACGCCTTCGCCTACCACATCGACCACGTGCTGAAGCGGCTGCACGACGCCGACGGGCTGACCGTCGCGGTCGCGGTCGCCACCGGTCCCAACCAGGTCCACACGGTCCCCGGCGCGACGTTCGTCGCGGTGCCGCAGGAGGTGGCCGAGCTGGTCGGCGCCGATCCCGCGGAACGGTCGGCCTTCAACGGCGCGGACGGGCGCGTCCCGCTGGGGCAGCCGTGGTTCTCCGACGTGCCGCCGGCGCCGGCGACCGTCAGCCGCGTACTCGGCGACCTCGCCGCCGGCGACACCGGCCGGCTGCTGCTGGACGCCTGGCAGGCCCATCGCGAGGAGGTGATCCGGCTGATCGACCGCGACCGGCGCGTCACCATCGCCTGGCACCGCGGCGGCGGGGCCGCCCTCATGCAGCTGCTGCTGCGCCTGCCCGCCGACCCGGGCCGCACGCTGCCCGCGACGCTCGACGGCGAGCCGCTGATGCGGGCGGTGGACCGGGTGCGCGCCGCGCTCGCGCGCAGCGGCTCGGCGGCGCTGCGCACCGACCTGGAGCGCGTGCGGGCCGTCCTGCCCGACCTCGGCGGGCGCAGCTACGCGCAGATCGTCGCCGCCCTCGGGACGCGGGAGCTGGTCGATGGCTGACCAGGCGGGCAGCCTCGAGCATCTGGCGATCGAGCTGGCCGGGGTCCTCGGCAGGGCCACCAACCGGTTCGGCGACGACGGCGCGCTGGACACCTTCGACCTGCTCGGCGTGCACTTCCCCGACCAGTTCCTCACCCAGCCGCAGATCACCGCCGCCAGGCAGACGATCTTCACCGTCGGCAACCAGCTGCAGAGCCTGACCGCGAACCTGGTGACCGCGATCGAGGGCGGCGACGACACCGCGATCGTCGCCGCCTCGCTGGCCCTGCTGACCCAGTGCGGGCGGGTCACCGCCGCGTTCCCCGAGCTGGCCGGCGCCATCCAGACGGCCGGGCCGACGCTGCCCGGCATCACCCAGGCGCAGGTCGACGAGCTGGTGAGCAACCTGCCGGGCAAGCTCACCGACCTGCTGCTCGCCGACCTGCTGGAGCTGTCCAAGCCGGTGGCCGCCGTGCTGGAGGTCTTCGGCGTGCTGGAGCGCACCTTCCATCCGGGCGACCCGGACGACCTCACGCGCCCGCCGTTCGAGTCGATCGGCGTGCACCTGGACCGGGTGGTGCCCGCGGTCACCAACCCGGTCGCGCACCTGCAGACCCTCTACGGGTGGGGCACGCCGGCCTTCGACGCGGCGCGGCTGCTGACCGTGCTCGAGTCGGCGATGGGCGCGGTCGGGCTGCCGGTGATGCTCACGCCCGCGACCGCGACCACCCCGCCGTCGCTGCAGTTCTTCGCGTTCGACTTGGAGCCCACCGCCGACGGCCAGGGCCTCAAGCTCGGCGTGGTCCTGCCCGGCCAGGGCACCGGCGACTTCGACTTCCCGCTGTCGCCGCCCACCTGGTCGCTGCACGGGACGCTGAGCGGCACGCTGCCCGCCGAGACCGGCGGGGAGATCCGCCCGCCGTTCGACGTCACCCTGCAGCCGCCGTCGGGCACCCTCAGCGCCGCGGCCACCGTCGGCGTGAAGGCCCAGCCGCCCGCGCCGTTCCTGCTGCTCGGCACGGCCGGCGGCAGCCGTCTGGAGTTCGCCTCGGCGCAGCTCGACGCGGGCGTCACGGCGACCGTGGACACCGCCGGCGGCAGCGCCACCGCCGCGCCCACCGCGGACGGCGAGATCACCGGCGGGAAGCTGGTCATCGACTCCTCCGGCGGCGACGGCTTCATCGCCACGCTGCTCAGCGGCATCCACCTGGAGACCGAGTTCGGCGTCGGGTTCACGTTCACGCCCGACGGCGGGCTGCGCTTCCACGGCTCCGGCGGCCTGCAGATCCAGATTCCCGTGCACGTCGACATCGGCCCGGTCGAGCTGCAGGCGATCTACCTGCGCGCCTCGATCAGCGACGGCACCGTGCCGGTCGAGCTGTCGGCGGGGTTCGCCGCCAACCTCGGGCCGATCAGGGCCAGTGTGGACCGCCTCGGCCTGCTCGCCACGCTGTCGTTCCCCGCCGGCGGGGGGAACCTCGGCCCGGCGGACCTCGTCTTCGGGTTCAGGCCGCCCACCGGGGTCGGGCTCGCCGTGGACGCCGGGGTGGTCACCGGCGGCGGCTTCTTGAGCTTCGACCCCGACGCCGGCGAGTACGCCGGCGCGCTGGAGCTGGAGTTCGCCGACTTCCTGGCGCTCAAGGCGATCGGCCTGATCACCACGCGGATGCCCGACGGCTCCACCGGCTTCTCGCTGCTGCTGGTCATCACCGCCGAGTTCCCCGGCGGGCTGCAGCTCGGCTACGGGTTCACGCTGCTGGCCGTCGGCGGGATCATCGGACTCAACCGCGGCATGCGGCTGGACGCGATCGTGGAGGGCGTGCGCACCGGCGCGATCGAGTCGGTGATGTTCCCCCGCGACGTCATCGCCAACGCGCCGCGCATCCTGTCCGACCTCAAGGCGTTCTTCCCGCCGCAGGACGGCATCTTCCTGATCGGCCCGATGGCCAAGCTCGGCTGGGGCACGCCCACGCTGGTCAGCGTCTCGCTCGGGCTGATCATCGAGATCCCCGGCAACATCGCGATCCTCGGCGTGCTCAAGGTCGCGCTGCCCACCGAGGACGAGGCGATCCTGCTGCTGCAGGTCAACTTCGCGGGCGCGATCGAGTTCGACAAGCAGCGGCTGTGGTTCTTCGCGGCGCTGTACCACTCGCGCGTCCTGACGATCACCATCGAGGGCGAGCTGGGCCTGCTGGTCGCCTACGGCGAGCAGCCGGACTTCGTCCTGAGCGTCGGCGGCTTCCACCCGGCGTTCAAGGCGCCGCCACTGCCGTTCCCCGCACCCCGGCGCATCTCGATCAACCTGCTGAACACCGACGTCGCGCACATCGGCGTGGACGGCTACTTCGCCGTGACCAGCAACACCGCCCAGTTCGGCGCGCACGCGGAGCTGTTCTTCGGGTTCAGCGCGATCAGCGTCGAGGGCCACATCGGCTTCGACGCGCTGTTCCAGTTCTCCCCGTTCAAGTTCGTCGTCGGCATCTCCGCGGGCGTGTCGGTCAAGGTGTTCGGCATCGGCCTGTTCAGCGTCTCGCTCGACCTCACGCTGTCGGGGCCGACGCCGTGGGAGGCCAAGGGCACCGCGTCGATCTCGCTGCTGTTCTTCTCCATCGGCGTGGACTTCGACGTCGTCTGGGGCGAGGAGCGCGACACCACGCTGCCGCCGGTGGACGTGCTGCCGCTGCTGGCCGCCGAGCTCTCGAAGCCGGAGAGCTGGCGGACGCGCAACCCGGCCGGCGGCGCGCCCCTGGTCAACCTGCGCGCGCTCGCCGAGGGCGAGGCGGACGTCGTGCTGCACCCGCTGGGCACGCTGTTCGTGCAGCAGCGGGTCGTGCCGCTGGACATCCGGGTGGACAAGGTGGGCAGCGAGCGTGCCGCCGACGTGTCCCGCTGCCAGGTCGAGGTGGACGGCGGCGGGCTGGTGAAGGTGTCCGACGCGGTCGACATGTTCGCGCTGGCGCAGTTCCAGAACCTCAGCGACGCGCAGAAGCTGTCGCTGCCCGCCTTCGAGCGCGAGCACGCGGGCGTGGAGCTGTCGCCCGACGGCGCGGCGATGGCCTCGTTCCGCGCGGTGCGCCGCAGCGCCCGCTACGAGGAGATCGTCATCGACAACGTCGGCCGCCAGGCCAGCAGCCTGGTGACCTACAACGCGACCCTGTTCGACCACTTCCTGGGCGGCGCGAGCGTCACCCGGTCGCCGCTGGCGCAGGCCGAGCGCGTCCTGCGCCAGCCGTTCAGCGACCGCATCACGGTGCCCGGCGACGCCTACGTGGTCGCGTCGACCAGGGACAACACCGCCGACGGGCCGGTGTTCGGCAGCCAGGCGCAGGCCCGCGCCCACCTGGACACCCTGCTCGCCGCCGACCCCAACCGGGTCGAGGAGCTGCACGTCATCCCCGCCGTGGAGGTGGCACCGTGACCGCCAGCGCGTACTCGTTCCTGTCCTGGCTGCGGCGCGGCATCGCCAGCCGGATCACGCAGCCGCCGGGGGCGGCGGCGCGGGCGAGCGTCACGGTGTCGCTGCGAGCGGAGGGCACGGCGGTCGCCGGTGGTGGCACGCTGACCCAGCCCATCCAGCACGACGTGGCGCTGTACGGGCCGGGCGACGTCGTCGGGGTCGACCCGCGCGCGATCGTGCGCACCGACCCGCGCGACCAGATCACCAACTTCGACCCGAACTTCCTGCCGTTCATCGAGTTCTACGAGGAGGACTTCCCCTGGCGCTACAGCCCGGACGTCGTCGACCCGGCGACCGGGCGGCTGCGGCCCTGGCTGGCGCTGGTCGTGCTCACCGACGACGAGTTCACCGACAAGGGCACGCTGCCCGGCCGGCCGCTGCCGTTCGTCGAGGTCGGCAACCTCGCCACGCTGCCGCCCCCGGACCAGACCGGCGCCTGGGCGCACGTGCACGCCAACCGCACGGTGACCGCGTCGGCCACCGAGACGGTGTCCAACGACATGGCGGCGGTGCTGCCGCGGCTGGCCGCGGTGCTCGCCGAGAACCCGGACCTGGCCTGCTCCCGGGTCATGTGCCCGCGGCGGCTGGACCCGGAGTCCGGCTACCACGCGTTCCTGGTGCCTGCGTTCGAGACCGGGCGGCTGGCCGGACTCGGCCTGGACCCGGCGGGCTCGCCCGGGGCGCTGCAGTCGAGCTGGGTCGACTACCCGGACCGGCCGGAGTCGGCCAGCCTGTGCTACTACCGCCGCTGGCAGTTCCGCACCGCGCCGGTCGGCGACTTCGAGTACCTGGTGCGGCTGCTGAAGCCGCGCACGGTGGACGCGCGCGTGGGCAACCGCGACATGGACGTGCGCCAGCCCGGCGCGGGGCTGCCGGGCATCACCACCGACCCGCAGCTCGGCGGCGTGCTGCGGCTGGGCGGCGCGCTCAAGGTGCCGGACACGGCCCTGGACCCGGACGAGCTGGCCGAGCGGCAGCGCTTCGAGAACTGGGACCAGCCCTACCCGCACCCGTTCCAGCAGGCGCTCGCCGCGCTCGTCGACCTCGGCGACGACTACATGGGCCAGACGGCGCAGGCGGCCCACCAGCGGCTGGCGGCCGTGGCCGCGAGCTTCGCCGCGTCGCAGGCGGTCACGCCGGCCGACCCGGACCCGCTGGTCACGCCGCCGCTGTACGGGCGCTGGCACGCGCTGACCTCCCGGCTGCTGACCGAGCGTGACGGCACGCCGGTGACGCCGAACGACAACTGGGTGCATGAGCTGAACCTCGACCCGCGCTTCCGGGTGCCGGCCGGGACCGGCGGGCGGGTCGTGCGCGGGCACGAAGAGGAGTTCATGCAGGCCGCCTGGGACCAGCTCGGCGACGTGCTGGAGGCGAACAAGCGCATCCGGGCCGCCCAGTTCGCCCGCGAGGTCGCGTTCGTGCACCACGCCAACCACCTGGAGCCGCTGCGCGTGGCCGCGTCCGGGCTGATGCTGGCGGTGAGCGCGCCGCTGCAGGCGCGGGTCGTGCCCGCGCAGGCGGGCCTCGCCGCCGCCGCCGCGGCGCCGGCCACGCTCGCCGCCAGCTTCGCCGACAGCGTCGTGGCCGCGACCCCGCTGTCGCCGGTGATGCGGCGCGTCACCCGGCCGGGCTCCAAGCTGATGCGCAACCTGCCGTTCGGCCCCGGCCCCGGCAGCGACCTCACCGCGGGCGCGGCCGGCGCCGCGGACGCGGCGGGCGGCGGGCCGCCGCCCGGGCGGCAGGAGCTGCTGGAGCGGATGAACGCCGGGGAGGTCACCGCCGCGCCGCCGAAGGTGGCGCCGCCCGCCGTGGTCACCGTGGACGCGCTGGAGCAGGTGCTGGCCGGCCCGATCATCGAGATCCCCAAGGTGACCGGCGGCGAGCGGCTGCTGCTCCCCGACCCGGTGCCCAACCCCGTCCCCGACCTGCCGACCAGCTCGGACTTCGTCGTCTCCCTGCCCGGTGACGGCGTGCACCCGCACGGCGGCGGCGCCGACAGCGCCGAGGCCGTCAAGTTCAAGCAGGCCCTGAACGAGGCGTACGGCGCGTTCAACTCGGCGTTCCACGCGGGCGAGGTCCCGCCGCGCACGAGCGTCGACCTGCCCGCGGCCGCCGACGCCACCCTTGAGGGCCTGCATCCCGACCTGACGGTGCCACGCCGTGCGCTCGGCGGCATCGCGCTGCCCGAGCGGTTGCTGCCCGCCGACGGTGACGGCGGCGGCGACGGGCCGATCGAGCCGCCGCACGTCGGGCTGCGCGCCCTCGCCCTGCAGCAGCCGGACACGCTCGGCGAGGTCATGGCCTACCCGGTGATCGACCTGCCGACGTTCCGCCCGCTGGTCGACCTGTCGCCGGAGCTGTTCTGCCCCAACGTCAACCTGGTCCCGCCCAACAGCATCACGCTGCTGGAGACCAACCCGCGCTTCATCGAGTCCTACCTGGTCGGGCTGAACCACGAGATGGCCCGCGAGCTGCTGTGGCGGGAGTACCCGACCGACCAGCGCGGCAGCGTGTTCCGGCAGTTCTGGGACGTGCGCTCGGTGCTGCCGCTGCCGGGCGAGACCGCGCAGGCGCGCAGCGAGCGCCTGCGCGACATCCCGCCGATCCACACCTGGGACAAGGCCTCCAAGCTCGGGCAGCACAACAACCGCGGCCCGTCGGTGGAGGACCTTGTCCTGGTGATCCGCGGCGAGCTGCTGAAGAAGTACCCGACCGCGGTGATCTACGCGCACCGCGCCGACTGGCGCCGGCATCCCGACGGCAGCATCGACCCGACCCAGGAGCGCAGGCTGGTCGCGCTCACCCCGGCCGAGGAGGCCGACCCGCCGCACGCCAAGGTGCGGATGCCGCTGTTCGACGCGAAGGTCGAGCCCGACATCTACTTCTTCGGCTTCGACCTCACCGAGGAGCAGGCGCGCGGCGGCACCGGTGCCAACCCGAACGACGACCCGGGCTGGTTCTTCGTCATCAAGGAGCGCCCCGGCGACCCCCGGTTCGGCCTGGACATCGAGCGCGACGGGCTGCTCGAGGTGTGGAACGACCTCGCCTGGCCGGACGTGCTGCCCGCAACCAACGGCGCGCAGCCGGGCTACATCCGCTTCGACGCCAACACGCCGACGCTGGTGCTCACCCCGCCCACCGACCCGGCGGACGTGGAGAAGGCCGACCAGTACGCCGAGGACAAGGCGCTGACCTGGAACGCCCAGCTCAACGCCGCCGACGTCGCCTACATCCTCTACCAGGCGCCCGTGCTGGTCGCCGTGCACGCGAGGGAGATGCTCGGGGATGGCTGACACCACGACCGGGGCGGCCGGGGCGGCGACCGGCCCGCCCCCGCCCGCCGCTCCCCCGCTCAGCGACGCGTTCCCCGTGCTGCTCGGGCCGGTGCGCGTGGAGTACCGGTTCACCCGCACCGAGCTGCTGGTGCGCGTGTTCCCCGACGACTGGGCGGTGGACTCCTTCGAGGCCAGGCAGACCGCCCGCGAGCAGGACCTCGCCCTGCGCTACTGGCGGCGCTACTGGCAGGCCGGCGGCGAGCACGCCGGCCGGCTCGACGCCTGGCGCGACCTGGCCTCGCACGTCGGCAACGGCCGCGCCGCGCACGTCGCCGACGCCCGCCGCCCGCGCAACCCCGGCGACGAGCCGCGGCGCACCGGCCCCCGCCAGGTCATCCTCGTGGTGGCCGGCGACGACCCGCTGCCCGCGGCGGACCGGGCCCCGGCGGCGACCTACTGGCGGGCGGTCTACCGGGCCGGCCGGTCCGCGGACGCGCTGCGGGCCGCGGACCGGTCGCTGGAGAGCGCGGTCGGCGCCAGCCGCGCCGCGCGCATCCGCGCGCAGCGGCCCGCCGGCCTGGAGCGCGACCCGCGCGGCGGCGGCCGCCCCGGCGCCGACGTCACGGTCGCCTTCCTCGACCTGCCCAAGCCGGCGCCGGCCGACACCAAGGCGTCCACGTGGACGCAGCCCTCGCGGGCCCGGCTGCTGCCCGACCGGTTCACCCTGCTCGGGTTCGTCCGCGGGCAGAAGGTCCTGGACGTGACCGGCAGCGCCGTCCCCGCCGACCTGCCCGTCGGCCCGGACCCGACCACGCCGGACGCCGACCAGTTCAAGTCCGGCAACGGCGGGCTGCACGTGCCGGGACCGCTGCAGTGGCTGGTCGACTTCCCGACCGCGGTGTCGGTCGGCATGGGGTTCCGGGTGCCGCTCACCGACGCCCTGCGCGGCGGGCTGGACCGCCTGATCGTGCTCGGCCTACGGGCACGCGACCCGGCGACCTCCAAGGCCGACCTGCAGACGCTCATCACCCACCAGGCCAACAGCCGCGCCGGGTTCCGGCTGCTGCCGCAGGGCACGGCCACCAACAACACCGGCAAGGCGCCGTCGGCGTTCGGGACCGCCGACGAGGAGGCGGAGCGACTGGCCCTGCTGACCGCCCCGAAGGCCGCGGCCGCCCCGGGTGCGTGGAACGGCAAGTCCGACGGCCAGTGGCTCGCGGAGCTGCTGGGCGTCGACCCGGCGGTGCTGGCGTCGGTGCCCGGCGCCGACGGCACCGACCAGCGCGAGGCGCGCGCGCTGAACGCCGCGCTGTGGCCGGCGACGTGGGGCTATCACCTGGGCACGATGCTCAACCCGATCTTCGGCACCGCCGCCCTGGACGCCACCCGCGGGTTCTTCACCCGCTACGTCAGCGGGCGCGGGCCGGTCCCGGCGGTGCGCGTCGGGCGCCAGCCGTACGGCGTGCTGGTGACCACCGCGTTCTCCCGGATGGCGTGGGCGGACGCCGACCCCGGCGCCGCCCACCGGCGCAGGCTGCACGCGCTGCTGACGGTCGCCGCGCAGGACTGGGCGGGGCTGGCCGCCAGCGTGCCGTTCCTCGGCGCCAGCGGCGACCCGCACGCGCTGCTGCTGGGCATCCTCGGCCTGCACGCGACCTCCGCGGAGTTCCACCAGCGCTACGCGCAGAGCATGGAGGACTACTTCAACCGGCTGAACCTGACCGGCAACGGCCAGTCGGTGCTGGACGCGCTGGTCCAGCTCGGCATCCGGCAGCAGGTCCGCGAGCTGCTCACCCGGCTCGGGTACCCGGCGTCCGCGCCCGAGCCGGGCGCCTCGACCCGGCTGTTCGTCGGGCGGCAGCACCCCCTGCGCGGGCCGCTGGTCGACGACCGGCCGCTGTCGGAGACCGACCCGGTGCGCGTGTGGACCAGCGACGGGCGCAACTACCTGGACTGGCTGGCGTTCAACGCGAAGAGCGCGTTCGACGTGGTGCGGGTGGAGAGCGGCTTCACCGGCGACCAGCCGCCCGGCGCGATCCTGTACCTGCTGGCGCGCCACGCGCTGCTGAACGCCTACGCCGAGGCCGCGCTGCGCCTGGCCGCCGCCGCGCACGCCATGCCCGAGGCCGACGTGGTGCGGGCGCGCCGCGAGGCGCCGTTCGTCCACATCAGCCAGCGCACGCAGGTCACCGAGAGCCGCTACGGCCGGCTGTACGCGCCCGACCAGGCGGTGACCGGCGATCCGCAGAAGCTCGTGGCCGACTACATCACGCAGGTCATCGGGCAGAGCCCGGCGACGCAGGACCTGGCCGAGCAGGTGGACGCGCTCGCCACGCTGGCGACCGTGCCGACCGCCCGGCTGGAGCGCGCCCTGGTCGAGCACCTGGACTGCTGCGCCTACCGGCTGGACGCGTGGCGGCTGGGCCTGGCCAACGAGAAGCTGTTCGCGCTGCGCTACCCGCCCGGTGCCCCGCCAGGGTCGCCGGCCGTGACCGGGCTGCACATCGGCGCCTTCGGCTGGCTGGAGGAGGTCCGCCCGCGCGCCACCCAGCCGACGCCGGTGACGCTGACCGGCGAGCTGGCGCAGGTGTTCACGCCGCCGGGCGCGCCGCCGCTGGTGCACGACCCCGCCAACCAGGGGTACGTGCACGCGCCGTCGCTCACCCAGGCGACCACCGCCGCGCTGCTGCGCGTGGGGTACCTGGCCGACGCGTCGCCGGGCAACCCGGGGACGCTGGCGGTCAACCTCAGCTCCGAGCGGGTGCGCATCGCGCTCACCTTCCTGGACGGCATCCGCGCCGGGCAGTCGCTGGGTGCGCTGCTCGGCTACCGGTTCGAGCGCGGTCTGCACGACCGCCACGCGGTCGCCGAGACCGACTCGTTCATCAGCGCGCTGCGCCAGGCGTTCCCGCTGGTCGCCGAGAAGCTCCCGGAGACCGCGCCGCCGGCGGGCACGGCCATCGAGTCGCTGGAGGCGCGCAACGTCGTCGACGGGCTGGCGCTGGTGCGCCACGTGACCCGCACCGGGCCCGCCACCTACCCCTTCGGCCTGTCCGGGCTGCCGACCGCGACCGCCGCCCAGGCCGGCGCCATCGACACCGAGGTGCAGGCGCTGGTGGCGGTCCACGACGCGCTGGCCGACCTGGCCGTTGCCGAGGGGGTGCACCAGGCCGTGCTCGGCAACCCGGACCGGGCGGCCGCGAGCATGGACGCCTACACCAGGACCGGCTTCCCGCCCGACCCGGACGTGGTGCGCACGCCGCACATCGGGCAGCGGCTGACGCAGCGGGTCGGGCTGCAGCTGCGCGACGGCCTGTCGCCCACGCAGTCGCCGGTGGGCGGGCTGGGCATGACGCCGCGCGGCAGCGCCGACCCTTCGGTCGACCGCTGGCTCGCCGACCTGCTGCCCAAGCCCAAGGACGTCGCCTGCGAGGTGACCTGGACCGACCCGCTGACCGGTGCGGCGAAGAGCCGGGTGGTCAGCCAGGACGACGCCGGGCTGCAGCCGATCGACCTGCTGTGGGCGCTGCGCCCGACCGACCAGGCGGCCATGACCGACCTGGACGACCGCATCGTCGGCCGGGTGCAGCACGCCGAGAACCTGCGCGGCGACACCGAGCTGGTCATCCGCTACACCGACCAGGTCAGCGGCAAGATCACCTTCTTCGAGCTGTCGCCGCTGGTCGACGGCCTGCGGGCGCTGCTGCTGGCGGCCCGGCCGGCCAAGCCGAGCGACTTCACCGTCCCCGCCGGCGGCGCCGCCCTGGACCCGCACGCCGACGACGCCGTGGACCTGCCGCGCAACCGGCCGCAGGCGGTGCGCGACGCGCTCGACGACTTCGCAGGCGACCTCGGCTCGTTCGCCGGCGACCTGGGCGCGCCGCTGGCCGACCCGGTGGCGCACCGCACGCAGCTGCTCAACGGCGCGGACGGCTTCCTCACGAAGTACGCCGACCTGCTGGTCACCGCCAGCGGGCTGGGGCTGGTGCGCAGCGGCTGGGGCGAGCTGGTCATGTGGCGGCGCGGCCGCTTCGCCGAGGTGCTGGCCGCGGTGAAGGTCGCCGCCGACCGGATGGCCGCGTCGCTCGCGGCGGCCAACGCGCTGATCGCCCAGTACGACGCGCTGCCCAACAACGCCCCTGCCGAGCAGCGGTTCGCCCTGCTCCAGCAGGCCGAGCGGCTGCTGACCACCACGCCCACCAGCCCGCGGCCGAACACGCCGCAGCAGCTGCGCGGGATCGTCGGCAACCGGCGGACCGCGTTCACCAACCGGCTCAACGGGCTCACCGCGATCGCCAAGACCACCCGCGGCACGCTGAGCGGCCTGCTGTCGGACGTGTCCGCGCTGCTGCCGCTGACCCAGTTCGACGCGACCGGCCTGGACCTGACGCCGGTCGGCGACGCGGTGGTGGCGCTCCTGGCCGGCCTGCTGGCGCGCGCGCAGGACCTGCGGGCCGAGGTCACCCAGCGGCTCGCCGAGACCGACGCGGCCCTGGCCGACTACGACGCCGCCACCGGCGGCCCCGGCCGGGTCACCGCCGCGACCGCCGCCATCCGTGCCGCGCTCGGCCCCGACGCGCTGGCCACCAGCGAGTTCGCCATCTCCGACGACCTCGGCGACGCCTGGAAGAAGGTGCTGAAGGCCAGCCAGGACGGCAAGCTCACCCAGCACCTGGACCGGGACTTCCCGGTCGACGACTGGCTGCACGGCCTGGCCCGGGTGCGGCCCCGCATGGCCCTGTGGGAGCGGATCACGCTGCTGGCGACCGCGGTCGGGCAGGAGCAGCCGGACCTGGTGCCGATCCAGCTCCCGTTCGCCACCGGCGATCCCTGGCTGGGCCTGGAGATCCCGGCCTCGTTCGAGCAGGACGGCGACCGGCTGCTGTACAGCGCGCACTACGCGGCCTCGTTCGACCCCGGTGACGAGCAGTGCGCGCTGCTGCTGGACGAGTGGACCGAGACCGTCCCCGCGACCACGGCGACCACCGGCATCGCGGCCCATTACGACCAGCCGGGCTCGCAGCCGCCGCAGACCATTCTCCTGGTCGAGCCGCCCGCGCGCACCGGGACGTGGAAGTTCGTCGACCTCGTGGCCGCGGTCGGCGAGACGCTGGACCTGGCCCGGACCCGCGCGGTCGAGCCCGGGCAGGTCGACGGCACCGGGTACGCGCAGCTGCTCCCAGCGACCGTGCTGTCGGCGGCGTCGCGGCCCATCACGGTCACCACCGACCTGTCGGTCAACAACGACACGCCGCTCGCCGGCGGCCCGCTGCGACCCGCGAGGGGCTGACCATGGCCAGACCACCCGTCATCACCGACATCCGTGCCGCGCTCGGCCAGCGCCTGTTCCCCACGGTCGCGCTGTGGAACCGGCTGGAGGGGCGCCCGCGCACCGTCGAGTTCGACCGCGCGCTCAAGGCCGAGGTCCGCGACGCGCTGTGGATGCTCGCCCGGCAGTGGCAGCTCGGCGAGTTCCGCGGCGAGGACGCCGGCTCCCCGGTCACCGCCACCTTCCACCTGCGGACCACCCGGCCCACCCGCTACCGGCCGCGCGAGAGCCCGCCGCGCGACCTGCCCGACCGCCCGCTGGAGGCGGTCGTCGAGGGCCGGGCCGTCCCGTTCAGGATCGGCCCGGACCTGGTGAGCCTGGACCTGCGGCTGGCGATGGGCCGCCGCTGGATGAAGCTGATGTCCCCGCACCCGCCGCCGCTGCGCGACAAGATCATGGCCCGCTGGGCGATCACGGTGCCGGACCCCGCCGCCGACGCCGACGTGCCGCTGGTGGCGCACCCGGACGTGTGGGCGACCCTGCAGGCCGTGGCCGGCCGGGTCATGGACGGCTACGAGCTGTACGCGCACCTGAAGGCCGGCGGGCACCCCTACGACGGCGTCAGCGGTGTGAACCAGCATTTCAAGGACCTGCTGGACGCGCTCGTGCCACGGTTCGTCGGCTGGTTCGACGACCTCATCGCCCAGCCGTCCGGGCCGGAGGCGTTCGACCCGGCGCGGCTGGAGCACCGCTTCGCGCTGGCCGCGCCGGAGCCCACCGGCACCGCCGGCAGCGGCGAGACCGTGCTGGCCGCCGCGGAGTACCCGGGCGGCACGCTCGACTGGCACGCCTTCTCCTACGACACCTCCGGGACGTCGCTCGGCACCGCCGGCGGTCCGGCCACCGCGGCGACCGTGACGCGGACGGTGGTCCCCGGGGAGGTCCGCTTCTCCGGCATGCCCCACCCGCGCTGGTGGTCCTTCGAGGACGGCCGCACCGACTTCGGCGCGATCAGCGCCGACACCACCGACCTGGTCAAGCTGCTGTTCCTGGAGTTCGCCCTGGTCTACAGCGACGACTGGTTCCTGCTGCCGTGCGACCTGGACGAGGGCACGCTCGCGCGCGTGGACGGCGTCATGTTCACCGACGTCTTCGGCCAGCGGCAGTGGATCGAGCCGGCCGGCAGCGGCCCCGACGACGACTGGCAGCGCTGGTCGATGTTCAACCTCGACGTCGCCGGCACCGCGTCGGTCGCCGCGCAGCTCGGCCTGTTCCTGCCGCCGGGCGCGCCCGGCACCGTCGAGGGGCCGCCGGTGGAGGACGTGCTGCTGGTCCGCGACGAGGCGGCCAACATGGTGTGGGGCATCGAGCGCACGATCTGGCTGGCCAGCGGCGCGACGCTGCCCGGCGAGGAGGCCGCTCGCGAGACGGTCGCGTACCGACGGCGGCTGCACCCGCCGCCCGCCCCGCTGGCGCCGGTCGCCGCGATCGCCTACCAGGCGATGAACACCGTGCCGGAGAACTGGATCCCGTTCATCCCGGTGCACGTGCCCGGCGACAACCGGGAGATCCAGCTCCAGCGCGGCGCGCTGCCGCGGGTGCTGGACGGCCAGGCGACCCCGACGGTGAAGGTCCGCCCGCGCACCACGCTGCTGCGCCCGGGGCTGGACGCCGCGCCGCCGCAGCCGTACTTCGTGCACGAGGAGGAGGTGCCGCGGGTCGGGACCCGGCTGAGCGTGGCGTTCAACCGCGCGCGCCGGCACGACGGCCGCGTCGTCGTGTGGCTGGCCGCCCGCCGCGCGACCGGCCGCGGTGAGGCCAGCAGCGGCCTGGACTGGGACCGGATCGTCACCACCCCGTAGCACCGCCGTCCGGACGGCCGATCCGGGGCCGGCAGCGCCGCGCGGCCGCGTCCAGGGTCTCCAGCACCGCGGCATGCTCAGGCGCACGGGCCACGACGGCCGCGACCCGCTGGGTGTCGTAGTCCTCGGGGGGCAGGCGCAGCGTGGCGCCGACCGTCACCTCCATGAAGACGTGTTCGACCGCGCCCATCCGCACCACCTCGGCCAGCCCGTCCAGGCCCAGGAACCGGCCCTCCCGGTCGGCGAGGAGGAAGCGCACCCCCGCGTACAGGGAGTTCGCGGTCGCCACGCGGGGCGGCAGGCCGCACGCGGCCCGGACGCAGGTGGCGTGGAAGTCGATCGCGGTCGCCAGCGGCCTCGGCCTGGGCGCGGTCGCGGACCCCGGGATGCCCATGCTGCCGGCGGCAGCGGCCGGCCAGGGTCTCTGACCAGCAGAGGTGTAAGAAAGTCAGACGAACGAGACGTGGTGGGTTCTATCCTCTGGAACTCTTTACCAACCCGCTCGGACGGCCTCTCGCGGCGGATGACCCGGCTGTCCAGCCAGGATGTTGGCGTTCATGCAGAAGAAGTTCGTGGGATCGTATTTGGCCTTGAGGGCGGTCAGCCGGGTCCATTGGGCTTCGGTGTACGCCTGCCGGACGCGCTCGGCGGCGTCGTCGCTGGTGAAGTTCACGTAGACGCCACGGCTGTAGGGCTCCAGCGCAGTGAAGAGTCCGCGCACCCAGCCGATGTGGCGGTCGGCGTCGCCGGCCTCCTCGGGGAGCCACGACGCCACGATGTTGAGGTCGTGGGAGGCGTCACGATAGGGGAAGGCCGTCGACTCCTCGGGGACCCTCGCCACGGCGCCTCCGAGGCAGAAGACCGGGATGGCCGAGAGTCGCGAGGTCACCTGCCCGGCGTGCTCGACGACCACGTCGATGATCTCGTCGGTGAGCGGGCCGAGCTTGTGGGCCTTCCAGTAGTAGTGCCGGCCGTGGGGGTACGCAGCGTCGAACAGCTTCTGATGGGCGACGTACGGCCTCGGCATCACGGCGTCGAACGCCGGTGTGGGGAGCTGCCGCAGCGTCGCCAGCACGTCGCGCCCCTGGTCGACTGGTCCGGCGTAGGTGGCGATGAGCGCCACGATCGGCTTGCCGCGCAGCTCTTCGGGCACGATCGGTAGCGACGGGGCCAACCGCAGGTTGGCCATCATGCCGAGCTCGTCGGGCGCGTCCGCCATGAGCTCCCGGAGAAACCGCAGGACCTCCGGGGCGTGGTCCATGTTCCAGGCCACCATGCCGGCCAGCACGGTCGGGCCCAGGGGCTGGAGTTCGAAGGTGAAGCTGGTGACGATGCCGAAGTTGCCTCCCCCACCCCGCAACGCCCAGAACAGATCGGGGTGCTCCTGTTCGCTGGCCACGACGAAGTCGCCTTCGGCGGTGACGACATCACAGGAACGAAGCCCGTCGATGGCGAGACCGAACTTGCGCATCAGATGACCGAGACCTCCGCCCAGGGTCAGACCGCCGATCCCGGTGTGACTGACGATGCCGCCGGTGGCGGCCAGCCCGAACGCCTGGCTCTCCCGATCAAGATGGGCGTTGAGACAGCCGCCTTGCAGCTGGACGGTCCGAGCCGACCGATCGACCCGCGATCCGGTCATCGCGGACAGGTCGATGACGACCCCGCCGGCACGGATCGCATGGCCGGCCACAGCGTGGCCGCCACCGCGCACCGACGTCGGCAGGCCATGCTCCCGGCAGAAGCGCACGGCAGCCATGACATCGGCGGCACCTCGGCACCGGGCGATCAATGCCGGCCGCCGTTGCACGTGTCCGTTCCAGATCTGCCGGGCGGTGTCGTAGCCCGGCTCCTGCGGCTGGATCAGCTCGCCGCCGAAGTTCGCGGCCAGCGTCTCGATGATCGCACTGTCGCGCGCCACCATTTGGTACCCCCTCGTGTCCCGGTATGGATCGTGAGACGAGCGGAGAGCGCGGAGGAGTGCAACGTCTGAACCTGGCCGCGCATGGCGGCGTTCCGCCGGGACGTGGCTCAGGTCGCGGCGGCGAGCGTCGGGGCGGGCTGGTCCCGGGTCGATCCGTCGTAGCCGGCGCGCGCGTCGTCGGCCGCCCAGCCGTGCCGGTTCCAGGTCGGAAGCGCCCGGGCCAGCGCCGGGGACCCTTGCACCTCGATGGCCCCGGAGCGCAGGGCGTCACGCCACTGGATCTGTCCCATGTGCCAGCGGGCGAACGCCAGCGGATCGTTGACCACGACGATGAGCGCCTCTTCGCCGCCCGGGTGCTTCAGGCAGTACTCGGCGTCACCCTGCTGGATCAGCAGCCAACTCCGGCGAGCGGACCCCGGCAGCGTGGGGTACTCGAAGCGGACCACGACCCGGCGCGCAGGGAGGCGGTCGCGGTCGAGGAAGAAGTTCGCCCACACCCACAGCACGACGCCTGGATGGGCGTGTTCGGGCTTCAGCTCCGCCCACCTCCGACCCCAGCGCTCGAGGACCAGCATGAGCTCTGACAGCTCCCGGCCGGCCTGGGTGGGTTCGTAGGTCGAGCCGGGGCCATCGGGCTTGGGGCGGATCTCGATGATCCCAGCACCCTGGAGCTCCCGCAGCCGCTTGGAGAGCAGCCCGCGAGACAGGCCGGGGGCACCGTCGGCGATCTCGTTGAAGGTCTGACAACCGACGAGGACGTTGCGGAGGATGATGAGCGTCCAGCGTTCAGCCAGGAGCTCCGACGCCCGCGCGATGGGGCAATACTGCCCGTAGGTCCTCATGCCGGCAGCTTGCCACCGAGATACCACCAGGGCCAGTTCATCCTCTGAACCCGCACAGCCGCGGCCACGGCCTGGGCACGCGGGAGGCGAATACGCTGAGAACCCGGTACTGCCGGAAGCCCGTACGGTGGCGCAACGGCTTGACGGCGTTAGTACGACCGCCGTAGTTCGTGAGCTTCGGGCCTGGCGGTCCGGGTGTGGCGCCGAGCCTCGTGCCCGCATGGTCGGCAACGCCGTGTGGCGGGGACGGACCTGCGGCCACCAGCATCGCACCGTGGGTCGGTGTGCGGGCTGGGAGCCGGGCCGATCGGCTCGCGCCACAGGACCCGTCCCACAAGGCCGGAGCCATCCCCCAGAGGACTCCGACCATCCTTGGAAAGAGCGCTCCCCGCCTGCGATGCGTTGCTCCACGAGTCGCCGGACCGCGGCCCACCACCCCCTTCGAACATGCGTTCGGGAATGAGCGGGTGTCTGGGACTTCCTGGCGCGCGAGAGAGGCGTTCCTCGCAGCGCTCCACCCCGGCTTGGCGCTCGGCCTGCCGGGAGGGTGGCGGTGCGCCGGGAGCGCGTTCGTCCGCGGACGCTTGGCCGCTGCGGGCTTCTGGCTGAGCGGCCTTCCAGCAGTTCTGTCCGTAACTGTGGCGCGGTCAAGCCTTGCCGGCGGGGCGTAGGTCGCAAGGATCGCGCCTGTGGTCGTCACCTGGCTGTCGAGAAGCCGCAGCGGCCTGCTCAAAGCAACCCAGGGAGGAATGTGCACCAGTTGCAGAGGTCGCTCCGCGAGCGTCCCGCGTGCAAGCCCTAATGGAGATGGCGCCGCTGGCGTTCGGACGGGATCCACGAGCGGGAATCGGAGCACCCTCAGACGTACCAGCGGTAGACCTGGCCGTCGCGCAACTCGACGGACGCCGGGGGCCCGGATACGCCAATCGCTTGCAGCATGCCGATGACCTTGGTCCGCCCTCGCACAACCTGACCGTCCGCTTGCACCCAGTGCAGGTACGGATGCAGCAGCGGCTGGAGCGCGCCCCAATCACGCTTGACGATCGCGGCATGCGCGACTGATGCGACGTCCTCCATCTTGGCATTGTGTCGCACACCGATCGCTAGCCGGGCGTCCCGTCGCGCTCGCTTCTTCGGGCGAGACGCTGGAGTTGCCGTGCGTGCACGCCGGCCACCCAGTCCCAGCCATCCCTGGCCGATGGGCCGACCCGAGGGTCGCTGGGAACATGGGCGTCACGCAAGGCGTGCACGTACGCGCGATCCTGGTCGATCCGTGCGTGGACCTGATCAGCTCCGCCGATGGACCCGTGGCCGGGGACGAAGACGTCGACGTCGCCCGCCACGCCCTCGAGCAGCCGCAGCGCGGCGAGGTAGTCCTCGATCGGGTCAGCGGTGTCGTTCAAGTCGAGCATCGGAATCAAGACATCAGAAAGCATGTCGCCGGCGACGAGAACGCCGCGTTCCTCGATCAACAGCGCCGCATGGCCCGGGGCATGCGCTTGATGCTCGACGATCCGGACTTGAGGGCCATCCCAAGGAATCTGCGCCATCTCGGCGGGCAGGCCGGTAATGAGGCCGAGCAGGTCCAGCGGTACCTGCTCGGCGATGTCCGGAGGTATCAGCTCGGCGATGCGGGCCTTCGCACGCGCGTCCGACAGCCGATCTCGGACAGTGGCCGCGCAGCGGGCCGTGCCGTAACGGGGCGCCGCGCCGAGCCAAGCGTGCCAGAGCAGGTGATCCCAGTGCGGATGCGTAGAAAACCCTGCCACAACGGGCTGGCCCAACTCGCGAAGGTCGTCCGCGAGGGCGGCCATTTCGTAGCCGAGGATCCCGGGGTCGATGAGCAACACGCCAGCCCGGCCGTGCACGACAACGGCGTTGCTCTGGAGGAACTCGCTCTCGTGGGTCAGCACACCCTCCGCGACCTGCCTCAGCACGGGTGCAACATCCCCTCGCGGTCGAGGGCCTGGAACCCCTGAAGGCAGGTCTCGATCGTCTGCTTGTTGAGTGACAAAGCAGGCTCCTTCCGCTTGTGGTTTGCAACCGCTTGTCGAGACGGTAGTACCTGGCGGTGGTAGATTGCAAGCAGTATGGGCGAAGCGTATGAGCCGCGGTCGGGGTGCCCGATCAACGCCACCGTCGAGGTGTTCGGCGATCGCTGGAGCCTGCTCGTCCTCCGCGACATCGTCTTCGGAGACCGCCGCTATTTCCGAGAGCTGCAGGCCGGCTCGGAAGAGGGGATCGCCTCAAATATTCTCGCCGACCGCCTCAAGCGACTCGTCGAGTTGGGATTGCTCACCCGTGAGGACACGCGAGCCGGCCAGCGGGCGCGCTACAGCCTGACCGAACCCGCGATCCAACTCGTACCCGTGTTCGCGCAGCTCGGCAGCTGGGGACTTCGCCACCGGCCCACGAGCCGCACGCTGCGCGTTCGCGCCGAGCTGCTCGAACAAGGCGGCCCCGCGCTCTGGCAAGAGTTCATGGACGAGCTTCGCCGCTCGCACCTTGGCTCCGAATCCCCAGCGCGATCACCGAGCGTTCGCGAGCGCCTGAACGCGGCCTACCTCGCTGCTGTCAACTCCTCGTAGCTGCCAGGCAGTCGACCGTGTCCAAGGGCGCCGACGGGCGCCGCCCGAGCTGTCTCACATGTGAACCCCCACCGGCACAGGAGCGGCGCTGAGAGCCGTCGCCGGCCAGCTCGATGACGGGATGTCTCGGAACACCCGCCCGGTGCCGCGTCGCGGTGACCGGGCCTTCAGCGGGACGCTGCGTCACGTGTCGAGGGAGGCCTGGCGCGGTGTTCGATCGTCGAGAGCTTGGTGTGGCCGGATGCGGTTGTAGATGTCGCGGAAGCGGGCGGTCTCGCGATCAGCCCGAAGCCCCCGCGGCAGCAGCCCACGGCGGCGCAGGGCCCGCTCGACCGTCGAGGTGGACGCCTGATGGCCGTCGGCGCGCATCATCGCGGCGATCTTGCGGCGGCCCCACGCAGGCCAGTCGGCCGCGTACTTCGCCGCCAGGGCCTCGGCCGCATCAACGGCCGCCCGGGCCGGCGCCGCAGCAGGCGCCCGAGCACGCCGCGTGGCGGGTCAGCCGCGGTCGAGGGCGAAGCGCAGGTAGCGGTCGGCCGAACGGCGCAGCGCCGCGGCGCCGCCGCCGGGGACGGTCCGGCCCCACCAGGCGCCGTAGACGCGCTCGAACGCGAACGGCCGCAGCAGCTCCACGGCACGCCCGACCACGCTCGGCCGCTCCGGGATCAGGTTGGGATAGCTGTACATGAAGCTGACCCAGCGGCGGTCCATCACCACCTGGAAGATGTCGCCGCTGAACAGCGCGCCGCGGCCTTCGTCGGCGTCGCGCCAGTGCAGCACGGTGCCGCCGCTGAAGTGCACGCCCGCGTTGAGCAGGGTCAGGCCGGGGCCGAGCTGATGGCTGTCGCCCTCCCACAGCCTGATCGCGGGGTCGGGACGGGCGATCCAGCCGCGGTCGGCGGCGTGGACGTACACCGGCGCGTCGAACGCGCGGCTCCACTCGATCATCGCGCCGTAGTAGTGCGGGTGACTGATCGCGATCGCCGTGACCCCGCCGAGCGCCCGCAGCCGCGCGATCAGGTCGGCGTCGAGGTAGGTGACGCAGTCCCAGAGCACGTTGCCGGAGGGCGCCTGGACCAGCAACGCGCGCTGGCCGATCGCGAACGGCGGCTCGGTGCCGACGCCGGTGACACCGGGGCCCTCCTCCTCGACGCGGCCCCGGTGACCCGCGGCACGCAGCGCCGTCAGCGTGGTCCAGCGCTGCCCACCCCAGCCCACGTACTGGCGCTCGTCCAGGCACACCGGGCAGCCGTCGCGCGGCGCCCCGTACTGCACGCCGCACGTGCGGCAGATCGGGTACCCGTCGGCGGCCGAGCCGGTGGCGCTGGCGGTGTCGGACGGCTGCGTCACGTGTCCTCCCTCCCTCGTCAGCCGTTCATTGTCGCGCCACCACCGAACAGCTCGGCGTGGTCGCGACCAGCCCGAGCAGGCCGAACCCGCCGGTGGCCAGGACCAGTGCCGCGCCGCAGGCCGCCCGCACGGGTGCTTGCCCCGCTATGGTGTTAGCGTTTCGAACCGTGAGAACCCGGGCACGGCGGACCGTCGACGGCATCCTGCTCCTTGCGGGCGGACTGCTCCTCGCCGGCGCGGCGGCGAGCGGCGCGGCAGTGGCCGACCGCGAGCGGGTCAGGTCGATATGGGCCGGTGCGCAGGTGGACGGTGCCGGCAACGCGCGCGTCGTCGAGGCGATCGACTACGACTTCGGCACGCGGCGCCGCCACGGCATCGTCCGCGACGTCCCCGGGCTGTCGCCCACCGCCAAGGTGAGCGTCTCGTCCGCGACCGCGCCGGCCGACGTCCAGCTGCAGGGCATGGGCACCATCACCCGCATCCAGGTCGGCGACCCGGACCGCACGATCACCGGGCGCCACCGCTACCGGATCGCCTACCCGCTCCGCCGCGTCGCGCCCGGCCGGCGGCTGGCGTGGAACCCCGTCGGCACCGACACGGCGGTGCCCACCGGCAAGGTCGAGGTGCACACCGTGGCGCCGTTCGCGTTCACCGGCGCCCGCTGCGTGCAGGGCAAGGCCGGCGCCACCCGACCGTGCAGCGCGACCCAGCCCGAGCCCGGCCACCTGGTCGTCACGGTCGACAGCCTGGCCGCGCACGAGGGCGTCACCCTGTACGCGACCGCCGGCCGCGCCCTCGGGGACACGCCGGCGCTGCCCGCCCCGCCTGCCGGCACCCCCGCCGACGCCGGCAGCGGCCTGCTGCTCCCCGCGCTGCTCGCCGGCGCGGCCGCGCTGGTCGCGGCGGTTCTCACGGCAGCCCTGATCCGCCGCGCCGGGCGGGAGAGCGTCGCGCCCGGCGACACCGGCGCCGCGCCGTGGGGCGATCCCGGCTCCGGCGCGGCGCGCGTCGACGCCGCCGAGCTGGCGTCCCTGGCCGCTCCGGTCCCGGCCCCCCCGAGCGAGCTGACCCCGGCGCAGGGCGGCGTCGTGCTCACCGAGCAGGTCCGCAAGGAGCACAAGGTGGCGTGGCTGCTCACCGCCGCCGCCCGCGGCGACGTGGACGTCCAGGAGAACGCCTGGGGCGTCGTGCTCGCCCGCCGGGGACCTGGCGACGCGGCGTCCACCGCGCTGCTCGACCTGGCCTTCAACGACCGCCGGTCGATCACGCTCGGGACCTACGATCAGCAGTTCGCCGCCCTGTGGTCGGCGCTCGGCGACGAGCTGGCGGCGTGGCAGCAGGCGAGCGGGCTGTGGGACCCGGCCGGCCGGCGGCGGCAGCTGCTCGCCTTCTGGCTCGGCGTGCTCGGGGTGCTGCTCGGCCTCGCCGCCGCCGTGCTGGGCGGCGTGCTCGCCAGCGGCGGGAGCCCGCGCTGGCAGGTGCTCGCCGTGGCCGGCGGGCTGCTCGGCGGCGCCGGCGTCGCCGCGCTGGTACGCGGCTGGGAGCTGCGCGTCCGTACGCCGGCCGGCACCCGGCTGTGGCTGCAGGTGGAGGGGTTCCGGCGGTTCCTGGCCGGGGCGCAGGCCAGCTCGGTCGGCCAGGCCGCCCATCAGGGGCCGCTCGGCCTGTACGCCGCGTGGGCCGTGGCGCTCGGCGAGATGGACTCCTGGTCCAAGGCGCTCGCCACGTCCAGGACGCGGGTCGATCCCGGGATCTACTACTACTCGAGGGTGTCGCCGCTGCTGCTGACCTCGGCGCTGGCGGCCAGCAGGGAGCCCTCGTCCAGCGGCAGCGGCAGCGGCGGCGGCTTCGGTGGGGGCGTCGGCGGCGGAGCCGGCGGCGGCGGCGTCGGGTCATGGTGAGCGGGGCGCCGTGTCCGTCCCCGATACGTCCCCAAGTTTCGGCCGCTCGACGAGCGGCGGCCGGGTCGGTGGCTCAGGGGGTCGTGGCGGCGGTCAGCAGGGGGCTCAAGGCGTGGCTGAGCGGGTCGATCTGCTCAGCGACCGGGCTGCCCGAGCTGCGCAGCGCCGTGGGTTGGCTGGTCCAGGTCGCCTCAGGGCCGAACAGCAGGTAGGTGTCCCAGTCGCTGCCCTGGTAGCCGGGAACGTGGTCGACCAGCCAGTCGCCCGACACGTCCTTGCCGTCCCACAGGTGCACCACCCGCTGGTCGGTCAGCCCGGCGGCGTCCCAGCGGCGGCGGGCGTCGCCGAACAGCTTGTTGGTCCAGATCGCGTAGACCCGCAGGCGGGCCTGGGGATGCGGCGCCGTCGGTGCGGATCGCTGCGGCGAAACCACAAGCCGGCCGCCAGGTCGGCCACTCATGAGCCGACGCCGTGGCCGAGGCCATCCCAAGGTCCCTGCCGCAAACGTGTGACGGCTGGGGCGGAGGCTATGAGCCTCGAGGCCTGCGCGTCGTCGGCCACGACGACGAACCGACTCGTCCCTTGTGGACGAATCATCAGGCGGAGATCCCGATTTCCACCATGGTGGGTCGGGAAAGGTTCGTCAGGAATCGGCGAGCAGGAGCAAGCGACTGCCGCTGCTGCGCTGCTGCGACCCAGACGCCGCGTGAGGCAGATCGCGATGACCGAAACTGTGGATCAGCGACGATGTCCGCATGGCCACGAAGCACGGGAGTTCGAATGCAAAGCGGCCTGGGTGACAGACCTCGGAAGCCCCAGCGGCGGCGCATGCGGGGTGACGCCGTGCCTGAGGGGGGGCCGCAGGCGACGAGCCGGGCGCTTGCGCGGGCGGAGGGCGCGCGTGCGATCGTGCTCGTCGAAGGACTCAGCGACCAGATCGCGCTCGAGACGTTGGCCACGCGCCGCGGTCGCAATCTCGACCGTGAGGGCGTCCTGGTCGTGCCAATCGGAGGCGCGCAAGCGATCGGGCAGTTCCTCGCTCGCTTCGGCCCCCGAGGTTCAGACACGAGGCTGGCCGGTCTCTGTGACGTGGGCGAGGAGGCAGTGTTCAAGCGCAACCTCGAACGCGCTGGCTTCGGCACCCGTCTCACTCGCACGGATATGGAGCGGCTAGGTTTCCACGTTTGCGTCGTGGACCTCGAGGACGAGCTGATCCGCGCGCTGGAGCCCGTCTCGGTTGAAGCCGTCCTCGACGCCCACGGCGACCTTGGCGCCTTCCGCACCTTCCAGATGCAGCCTGCATGGCGCGGCCAGAGCATCGAACGGCAGCTGCGGCGCTTCTTGGGCAGCGCCGACCGTCGGAAGCTCCGCTACGCGCGGTTCCTTGTCGAAGCGCTCGACCCTGCCCAGGTACCGCGGCCGCTCGACGCCGTACTCGCGCACATCTGATACGTCACAGACCGTGTAGACCTCGTTGTCGCAGGGGACGATCTTCGACGTCTCGGTGGTCTACTGATGCCATGACCAGCGAGACCCGCGGCCGCTTCAGGCGGTGGTTCTGGCGGCCGCCACGAGCCCACGGCGAGACCGTCGCCGACCGGCAGGGTCAGCGTCCTCGAGCTGTTCTACGACCTGGTGTATGTGGCCGTCATCGGCCAGGCGGCCCACCACCTGGCCGGGCACGTATCGGTCCCCGGGCTGGCCGAGTTCGCCGCCGTCTTCGCCCTGATCCAGTACTCTCAGCCATCGGCGCAAACGGATGGTCCGGCCAGGCCGAGCGCCTGGTCGGCAGCAGCGGCGAATCGCTGGCCGGCGTCGGCCAGGAACGTCCTGGCCGGCACGCCCAGGCCGCGCAGGGCGCCACCGTGATCCACGGCGACGACCAAGCAGACCACCCCGAACGCCAGCCGCCAGGCACCTGCGAGCGCGACCCGGACCCCGACCGGCAGCCCCGCCACGTCGCGGCGCAGCCGGTCGCAGTGGAACGGCACGTGCGCCTGCTCGTCGTGCAGAATCTGCCGGCCCACTGCGCGCACCACCGGATCCTCGGTACCCTCGTGGAGCGCCTGGTAGTAGCGCAACGCGACCACCTCGGCCATCAGCAGCACGCCGAGCTCCAGCCGCAGGCCGAGCATGCGCCGCAGCGCCACGAAGGCCGCGTCGGTCACGTGCCAGCGCAGCGGCTCGACACCCAACGCAGCCAGCAGCCCCGCCAGCAGACGGCTGTGCTCCCGCTCCTCGGCGACGAACAGACGCAGGGCCGCAAGGTACTCTGGGTCGCCGATCCGGCCAGCCTTGCGCAGCAGGTGCGCACCGTCACCGGACTCCCCCACCTGGAACCGCTGGATCGAGCGGGCCAGCGACCGCCGCAGCGCCGACGGAAGCTGCACGCCGCGTTCCCAGGGGATCGCCATACGGTCGGCAGCGTTGCGCTCGTAATAGCCCACCCACTCGCCTGCCTCCCGGGACGGCGCGGCCACGGACCAGGAAGCTGACTTCATCTTGGAGTCCCTCCATGCCAGTGCTCTGGGTTGAGGCTCGCCTGCACGCGCCTCCGTCGCCGATGCGACGCCGTGAACCTACCGGCCCGATGCCAAACCCAAGTCGCGATCTCATGGAGATCCTGCGGCCACAGCTGAGGGGTGGCCCACGCGGCCCCTCCACACCTGGCTCAGGCGTGCGGGCCGACCCTCACGCTGCCCACCGTCAGGGTCGGCGTGGCCTGCATGACCGCGCCCACCAGGTCGACCTCGTCGTCGAGCTGCCGGCGCTGCGCCGCGGTCAGCTCGCGCAGCGGTTCGACGGTGACGGCCAGCTGCTGGACCTCGCCGTACCGCGCCGCCAGCCGCGCGTTCTCGTTCTGGATCTCCTGGAACGGTGCGTTCTGGTGGCGGGGCAGTCCCGGGACTTCGTTGCGGATCGTCTCGTATGCCCGCTGGAGCCTGTTCTCCTCGGCATCGACCCTGGCCAGGAGCTGCTGATCCACAGCCCCAGCGGGCCGCGAGGCGAGCTGGTCGCGGTAGGACCTGTACTCCTCCAGCCTCGGCCAGATGACCTCGCCGAGGCCCCGCCATCCGGCCACCGCCCGGACGGAGTGGCCCGCCGGCCAGTCGACAGCCCGGTCGGCCAGGCCGCGACTGGCCACTCGGACTGTCTACGGGCGGATGCGAGCGCGGCCTGGCGCGCACGACACTTGGCGGGCCGCCTGGCCCGTGTCGACACAGCGAAGCGCGACCCGAGTTCCGGACACGCAGCGGGCTGTCGTCGGCTTGTCCCTGCACCGATGAGAGGAGATCCGGGCGGCGTTCAGGTCGCTGCAGTGACCGGACAGCCGGGAGACGGAGGGCACGATGTCCGAGTTCGGCGCACTGAGGCGGGTCGATGCCGGCCTGCTGAACGTCGGCTACGCCGACATCGGCCCGGCCGACGGTCGTGCGGCCGTTCTTCTGCACGGCTGGCCGTACGACATCCACAGCTATGTCGACGTCGTCCCCCTGTTGGCATCGGCCGGCTACAGGGTGGTCGTCCCGTACCTGCGCGGCTTCGGGACGACGCGCTTCCTGTCGGATGCGACGTTCCGCAACGGCGAGCAGGCCGCGCTCGCGCTTGACGTCATCGCGTTGCTGGACGCCCTCGAGATCCAGAGCGCGATCCTTGCCGGCTTCGATTGGGGAGCGCGGACGGCCGACATCGTCGCGGCGCTCTGGCCGGAACGCTGCAGGGCGCTGGTCTCGGTGAGCGGGTACCTGATCGGGAGCCAGGCGGCCGGCAAGCTGCCGTTGCCGCCGGAGGCTGAGCTCCAATGGTGGTACCAGTACTACTTCGCAACTGAACGCGGCCGGGCCGGTTACGACCGCCACCGGCGCGACTTCGCGAAGCTCATTTGGCGGACCGCCTCGCCGAGATGGAACTTCGACGACGCCACCTTCGACCGCAGCGCGGCGTCGTTCGACAACCCGGATCACGTCGAGATCGTGATCCACAACTACCGCTGGCGGCTGGGACTGGCCGACGGCGAGGCGGACTCCGACGATCTGGAGGAGCGGCTCGCCGAAGGGCCGGTGATCGCCGTGCCGACCATCACCCTCGAAGGCGACGCCAACGGCGCCCCGCATCCGGACCCGGGCTCCTATGCCGGGAAATTCTCAGGCACCTATTCGCACCGGACCATCGAGGGCGGTGTCGGGCACAACCTTCCTCAGGAAGCTCCGGAAGCGTTCGCCAAAGCTGTCATCGAGGTCGACGCCCACTGACGACGTCTACCGAAGGAGGCTCTCATGCCAGAGCCAACCCCCGACACCGCCCCGCTCACCGTGGTCCTCGTCCACGGCGCCTTCGCCGACGCCTCCAGCTGGAACGGTGTGATCGAGCGGCTGCAGACCGCCGGGATGCAGGTGACGGCGCCCGCGAACCCGCTGCGCGGCATCGCTCATGACTCGGCCTACATCGCGGCCTTCCTCGAGCAGATTCCCGGGCCCGTCCTCGTGGTCGGCCACTCCTACGGAGGTGCGGTGATCTCGAACGCTGCGACCGATGCCTCGAACGTCGTCGGGCTCGTGTTCGTCGCCGCCTTCGCTCCGGAGGAAGGCGAGCGGCTGGGCGAGGTGGAGAGCGGCTCCAGGGACAGCGTCCTGATGAGCGCGCTGGTCCAGCTCCGGTATCCGATCGGAGACGGCACCGAGACCGCCGTCGAGTTCGCGATCGATCCCGCGAAGTTCCGGGAGGCGTTCGCCGCCGACCTGCCGCCCGAGCAGACCGCCGTGATGGCCGCGACCCAGCGCCCGGTCGCGGAGTCGGCGTTCTCGGAGCCGTCGGGCCGGCCCGCCTGGAAGTCCTCGCCGGCCTGGGCCGTGGTCGCGACCGGCGACAAGGCGGCCGGCGCCGACGTGATCCGCTCCATGGCCGAGCGCGCCGGAGCCACGATCACTGAGGCCGAGGGCTCGCACGTGGTCATGGTCTCCCAGCCCGGGGCTGTCGCCGACGTCATCATGACCGCAGCAGCCGCGGCTGACCGGCCGGCCGCCGCCGCAGGCGGCTAGCCATGGAATCGGCCCGACCCGTGGTCGACCTGCCCGTCGAGGGTCAACTGCCGTCGCTCTCCGGCGCCACCGGCTGGCTCAACTCCGAGCCGTTGACGGCGGCCGGGCTGGCAGGGAAGGTCGTCCTGGTCGACTTCTGGACCTACACTTGCATCAACTGGCTCCGCACCCTTCCCTACCTGCGCGCCTGGGCCGAGACCTACCAGGATCACGGACTGGTGATCCTCGGCGTCCACACCCCGGAGTTCGACTTCGAGCACGACCTCGACAACCTCCGCCGAGCCACCACGGCCCTGCGGGTCGACTACCCGATCGCGATCGACAACGACGACGCCGTCTGGGATGCCTTCAACAACCACTACTGGCCGGCCCTGTACGTCGCCGACGCCCAAGGACAGATCCGCCACCACCGCTTCGGCGAAGGCGACTACGAGCAATCGGAAGCGATCATTCAGCGGCTGCTGACCGCGGCCGGCACCGGCAGCACCGACCGACATCCGGTTCCGGTCGATGCCACCGGTGTCGAGACCGCCGCCGACTGGGACAGCCTGCGGTCACCGGAGAACTACCTCGGCTATGCCCGCAGCGAGAACTTCGCCTCGCCCAACGGGGCCGTCCTGGACACCCCGCACGGCTATGCCGCCCCGGCGCGGTTGCAACTCAACCAGTGGGCCCTTGCTGGCATCTGGACGGTGCGGCGACAGGCCACCGCGCTGCACCAGGCCCGGGGGCGGATCGCCTACCGCTTCCACGCCCGCGATCTCCACCTGGTCATGGGGCTGGCAGCACCGGGGACCGCCGTGCGGTTCCGTGTGCTGCTCGACGGGCAGCCGCCCGGAGCCGCCCACGGAACCGACGTCGACGACCAGGGCGACGGCACGGTCACCGAACCGCGGCTGTACCAGCTCATCCGCCAGCCCGGCCCCGTCACCGACCGCACCTTCGAGATCACCTTCCTGGACCCCGACGTCCAAGCCTACGCCTTCACCTTCGGCTGATCCACGACCTCACCAGGACCAAGGAGCAACGACGTCAGGCGCGTTCAAGTCCGAGCTGCAGGAGCCGGCGACGGCCGCGGACCTGAGCGATCCCGGCGGCCTCGACGAGCTGGGTGGCTTCGACGAGTTCGGCGTGGTGTAGGACGGACCTGCGGCCACCAGCGACGCGGGCCGGCCCACTGTGCGACGCTGGGAGCCGGGCCGATCGGCTCGCGCCGCAGGACCCGTCCCACAAGGCCAGAGCCACCACCCCCATGGGGCTCCGGCCCGTCCCTGGGAAGAGCGCTGCCCGCCTGCGATGCGTTGCGCGATGGGATCGTCGAGCCAGTGCACACCGCCGCCCGCCGACTGTCAGTCCTCCTGCTCCTCCAGCTGTGCCGCCAGTCGGTCGAGGAACTCGTCGGCCTCGGCCTGCGCCGCCACCCGGCTGCCGCCGCGGGGGCGGCGCCTGCCCGCGTCCGGCACCAGCAACACGGCGGCGGTGGCCACCATCAGCATCAGCGTCACGACCAGGGAGGGGCCCGGGTAGTTCAGGGCCGGCCGCCCGGCGAGCACGTCCAGCACCGGCACGGCCGCCTGCGCGGCGAGCAACGCCAGCAGCGGGCCGCGCCGGGCCGCACGCTCGAGCGTGACCGCCGCGGCCGGGATGACCACGCAGAACGCGTACAGCGCGAACCGCGACCAGTCGCCGCCGAGCAGGCACTGGCCGAACACCGCCACCAGCCACCAGCCCAGCGGCCGTACCCGCGGGTCCCGCCAGCTCGCCGCGGCCAGCACCCACCAGCACCCGAGCGACATCGCGAACGCGTTCGCCACCCAGCGCCAGCCGTCCGCGGCCACCCGCGTGCGCCACACCTCGGCGACCACCGGCGCAGACAGACGATCGAGCCCGGACAGCCCGGTGCTCGGCACGGTGGCGACGATCCACATCCAGACGAGGCAGCCCGGCAGCATCACCAGCGCGACCGCGCCGGCGGCGGTGAGGCCGCCCAGCCGCTGCCGCAGCCACGCCCAGACGGGCAGGGCGAGGCCGACGAAGATCTCGCGCGTGCCGGCCAGCGGCACCAGGATCGCCGCCAGCGCCCGCAGCCGGCCGGCGCCGAGCGCCACGAAGGCGGCCGCCACCAGCAGCAGCGCCGCCGGGTCGGACAGCCACGGGTCGGCGAGGTAGAAGGCCCAGCCGCGGCTGCACAGCAGGCCCGCGGTCGCGACCAGCGCGCTCGCCGGCGACGCGCCGAGCTGGCGCGCGAGCACGTGGACCAGCGGGCCGGTGGCGGCCAGGCACACCAGCGACAGGAGGTGGAAACGGGTGGCCGGGTCGCCGCCGAGGAGGTGGACGAGGCGGGGCGCCAGGACGCGGTGGCTGTACGGCGCCGGGACGGTCCGGGCCGGGTCCCCGGCCATCGCGAGGTACTGCAGGGCGTCACAGCAGGCGGTGCGGGCGAGCGGCACGATCAGCCGCCACAGCGCCACGAGACCGAGCGACAGCGCGGTGGCCAGGGCCAGCTCGTCCAAGCCGACAGCGCGCGGGCCCTCCGGCCGTGCGGGGACCGGTCGGCTGCGGCCGCGGGGACCCCTCTGGGGGATCGCCATACTGACCACACGCTCGAGCGGGCTGGAACGTTGCACCCCGTTCCGGGAGCGCCGAATCGGGCCAGCTGGGCGCGGCATTGTCTTCACGATGCCGGGATCACCGGTTGACCGACGTTGACGAGTTGCGCGCCGACGTCCAGGTCGACGTCGGGACCGGAGCCGACGCTGCGAAGCTCGAAACCAGCCTCGAACCCGCTCGTCGTTGGCTCGAGGCCGGACGGGCTGGTCGGCGCAGGCGATCCGCCGTGCGTCCCGGTGGGCTGGCCGGCCCTGGCGCCGCCTTCCAGGGTGGGTGCGGAGGACTCAGGGCTCTCGTCCGGCGGCTCGGCGGGCTCGCCGTTCAGGGGCGGCGCCGGGGCGAGGGGCACCGCAGGGGCAGGCGCGAGCGGTGGCTGGGGCGATTCGGGGAGTGTCACGTCCAGCGGTCCCCGCTGCTCCACCGGCACGTCCAGGTCGAGCCGGTCCGCAGGTGCCCTGGAGCCGCTCTGGTCGGGCTCGGGTGCAGGTCGGGATGAGGCGCGGCCGGGTGCCGCGGCAGGCTCGGCCGACGAGCCGGTGTCGCGGGCAGGTGGGGAGACGGACGGCTCCGGCGAGGCCTCGACGGGGGCGGGCGGCACGCGGGTGGCGCCGCCGACCTGCGGCCACGCGCCGCCGGCCAGCACCTGCCTGCCGCCGGCCAGGACCACCCTGCCGCCAGGATGCACCGTCGTCCCGTTGGCGAGGGCGCGCGGCGCATCGAGGAGCTCGACGGCGCCGTCCGGGGACTCGACCCAGCCGCCGGCATACACGCGGGTGAGGTCGGTCAGCACCACCGTGCCGTCGTCCAGCAGCCACGTGCCGCCCGCGAGCAGCCGCGCCCCGCCGGGCAGGTCACGACTCCCGTCCGGGTACGCGCGCTCGCCGCTGGGCAGCAGCATGCTGTCGTCGGCCAGCACCTGCGTCCCGTCCTGGAGCTCCTGCCTGCCGTCGGCGAGCACCCGCAGGGCGCCGGGGAACCCGACCGTGCGGTCAGGCCAGCGGATCAGGCCGCCGGGAGACACGATGATGCCGTTGGCGAGCGTGCGCGTGCCGTCGGCTGCCTCGATCGTGCCGTTCGCGTACACCACGGTGCCGCCAGGGTCCACGAGCCGTCCCTCGGCGTCGAGCACCGGCGGGCCCTCGGCGGGATCACCGCTCGGTGCCGGCACGTGGAACGCCTCGGTCGGCGGCCCCGCCGGCAGGGTCTCCTTGGGGATCAGCCTGCCGCCGTCGACGAGGACGACGATCCCGTTGGGCCACACGACCCTGCCGTCCGGGACGACCTGCGTGCCGTCGGGGAGCATCACGAGGCCGTCGGTGTACAGCTTCGTACCGTCCACCAGCTCGCGGTAGAGGACCGACACGCGACTGCCGTCCTGCAGCACCGTCCTGCTGCGGTAGTCCAGGACCGTGCCGCCGGTGAAGGCCCCGCCTGCATCGTGGGGATAGGGGGACCTGATCGTCCCATGGAAGTCCTCGACCTTGCCGTTGCGGTATTCGATCCTCCCGTCGGGGTACCACCTGGTGCCGTCGTCGGCCAGGACCGGCGGACCCTGGAGGCCGTAGCGGCCGCGGGCCACGGGGATCGACACCGGCAGCAGCCTGCTGTCGAGGGTCAGGCGCGGGCCGAACCAGATCGGGTCCTCGGGGTACTCGAAGCGGATCCGCGTCCCGCCGGCGCGCACGCGGATGCCGTCCGGGCGGATCACGTCGCCGTTGGGCGCCACGACGTCGCGGTTGGGCAGCACGCGCACGTCGCCGGGAACCTCGATCGTGCCGTCGCGCCTGACCCGGATGCCGTCGGGGAGCACCACCGTGCCGTCCTCCGTCACCGTCGGGACCGGCTCGTCGCCAAGGTCGTAGACGAGGCCGCTGCGGCTGTCGAACACCATGCGACCGCCGGCCGGTGTCATCCTCACGCTCCGGGGCGCAGGCAGGCCGGCGAGCGAGACGAGCATCACCGGCTCGCCGGTCTGCGCCGGAACCGCCGCCTGGCCGGACTGCGCACCCGCCGGAGCTCCGGGCGCGGGGTCGTCAGGCCGGCCGCTCGCGTCCGCGACCCGAACGTGGTCCTCGCGCCGCGCCTGCCCCCACTTGGGAACGATGTCGCCCCTCCCGTGCTCGGGAGCGCCGGGCGCGGGCGCTCCGGGCGCGGCCACGTCCGGCACGCGCTCCCCCGCCGGGTCCGCGGGCAGTCGACCACCAGGCCACGAAAGCATGTCCAGCCGGGCGGTCGCGGCACCGCCACGGCGCTCGTCGAAGGTTGACCGGTCAGCGGCGGTTGACGGGCCGGCGGCACCGGGGCTCCTCGCTCCCGCCGCCATGGCGAGCGACGGGACCCGCTCGCGGGCGCGGGCGAGCCCGTGGTCCGCCAGCACCACGATCAGCGGCACGCTGCCCAACACCAGCACCGCGGCCAGCCGCCGGACCAGCCACCCCGATGCAGCCCCACCGTGGCGCACCATCGACCAGGCCTCGTGACCGGCGGTCGCATCAACCACCTGCACGGCCGCTCCAGACGCTGTAGCTCCCTCTGCGACCTGGACTCTCCGAGCGAGGGGACCACGGGCTCACCCGGCGGCCGGTGCCCTGAAGCCCCTCGACGAGGGCACCGGTCACCCGGATCGCACCCTGGGAGCTTCAGCGGCCGAGTCCTGTTTGCCTGATGCTAGATGATTCGTCCGGGATCTGTCGTCTCGAGAGGCGCTTGGCACCCAGCCGACCGCGGCGGGAGAAGGGCCGCGCCGCGTCCGCAGCCCCCGGTCCCACCCCTGCTGCGGGCTGACCGGGGCCTGCGAGGGGCGGTGCCTGTTTCGGCTCATCGGCGACCCTGGTCGCGGCTGCGTGGTCTGCACGGAGCAGCGCGACCATCCTCTTTGCGGGGATTCCAGGACAGGCTAGGGTTGTCATGTGCCCACGCCTCCCGGTCGGGGCAGGCACCGCCAGCGTCCGACCCGACCTCAGAGGTGTCCGATCGCCGCTGCAGCCCGTCCGCCCCGCTCCGGGACCCGCAGGTCGCAGCCCGCGCGGCAGGCGCACCCGTGGCCGCCCCGGCGCCTGCGGCGGTGGAGCCGGCTGCTGCTCGTGGGGATGACGCTCGCCCTGGTCGCCAGCCTCGGGACCCGTGCGCTCGCGGACACCGACGACGGCGCGCCGTTCCCCGGACCCTCGGGTGAGGACCCCGGGACCTGGACCGACGCCGACCAGGCCGATCCCGGGACACAGCAGGAGGCCGTAGCCGTCGACACCGCCGGCGGCGGCGACCAGGGTCTGGGCACGACCGGCACCCCGCAGGTGGTGCACCCCGGCGGCGAGGAACACCCGCAGGCGCCCGGGCTGGTCGCCGAGGCCCGCCCTGAGGACACGGATGCGCAGACGGCGCAGGCGCCGCGGACGGCGACGGCCGGGCAGCCTGAACCCTCGGACCAGGACGAGCAGCACGACGGCCCTGGCAGGTGCGCGAGCGGCGGCTGCTCCACGGAGCCCCCGGACCTCGGGCCTCCAACCGTCGCGGAGACGGGCGGAGGCCCGGGGCGCCGTGGCCTCATCCTCATCCGCCTCCTCCTGGAGGCGGTCGGGCTGCGCCGGCCGCCGCCCGCGCCGGCGGCGGCGGAGCCACCCCAGCCGCCACCGGAGCCGCCGCAAGCGTCCCCGCGGCCGGTGCGGCGCACAGAGATGGAGATCGCCCTGGACATCCGCGGCGTGGAGGAGGGGCTGCACGAGAGCGAGCGCCGCGTCCGCAGCCCGGACGAGATCGGCGATGCCCTCGACCGCAGCCGGCGGGCGATCGACGAGCTCCAGAACCAGCTGTTCAGGCCGGACAGGCGGATCCCGTTCGCCGATGTGATCGCGCTCCAGCAGCGGGCCGCCTCGGCGATAGATAAGCTGATGGAGGAGTACGCCGCCAACGAGAACCCCAGCATCGTGAACCTGGTCGCGTGGAACGTCCACGCCGCCGGGGAGTACCTGCGGCGGGCGGCGTCCGACGACGAGCGACCCGCACGCGAGCACTGGAACCGCCTGGCGCTGCTGCGCCTGGACGGGGCGGACAGGGCGATCAGGGAGCTTACGTTCCAGGTGACCGACACCGAGGACGCTGTGAAGCTGCTGGAGCTGGCGACCAGGGCCGCGGCGCTGCGGCGCACGATTTCCGGTCCCGGCGGGAGCGCCATGAGCACCGCCCGGCTCGACACGGGGATCCCGGGGCAACCGGCCGACACGGACAGGCGGGCGGTGCGCGCCACCCCGGGGTTCTCCACGGTGCTGAAGGTCTTCCTGCCGACCGGCTTCGCCGGGAACGACACGAGGGGTGCCGCGACCGTCACGCCCGGGTTCGACGTGACCGGGCGGCTGAACCTCGGGATCCCGCCGAGGGAGGCGACCGAGGCGGGGCCGGTCTGGCAGGGGTTGCTCCTCACCGGCGCAGTGGGTGCCGTGGTCGTGTACGCGGTCATGAGCGGGCTGTGCGGGACGATGTGCTTCACCACGACCGGTCCCGTCGCCCCCCGGGGGCTCCTGCCCCACCGTCCGACCTCGGGCTGACCGACCCCCGGGCTGACCGACCCCCGGAGCTGCTCCGGCCAACCCCGCACGTCACCGCCGACACCACCGACGAAGCGTCCGCGGCGGCCGCGACGACCTGGTGGGAGGAGCTCACCGCCACCGGCGGCGAGGGCATGGTCGCCAAGCCCGCGGACGGCGGCTCGTGCGCGGCCCGCGCGGCCTCGCCCAGCCGGGCGTGAAGTGCCGCGGCCGTGAGGACCTGCGCATCATCTACGGCCCCGGCTACACCGAGCCCGACCAGCTCGACCGGCTCAGGCAGCGCGGGCTCGGCCGCAAGCGCGGCCTGGCCCTGCGGGAGCACGCACCGGGTGTCGAGGCGCTCGACCGCCTCGCCCGCGGCGAGCCGCTCTGGCGCGTGCACGAGTGCGTCTTCGCCGTCCTCGCCCTGGAGAGCGAGCCGGTCGACCCGAGGCTGTGAGCCTCGATCACGGCTCCCGTCCCGGTGCCCCGCGCCGGCAGCCGTCTCGCCGCGCTTGACAGCGGCATTCATACAACCATAAGGTTGTATGAATGCAGACGACCCTCGACTTCGATCGCGTGTTCCGGGCGCTGGCCGATGCCACCCGGCGCGACGTCGTCCGTCGGGCCATCGCGGGTGAGGAGGGCGTCGCCGAACTGGCCGAGCACTACCCCATGAGCTTCGCGGCGGTGCAGAAGCACGTCGCGATCCTCGAACGGGCCGGCCTGGTCACCAAGGTGCGCACCGGGCGCCGCAAGGTCGTCCGCACCAACGTCGAGGGGCTCCGCCGTGCGCGACGCCTGCTCGACCGGTACGAGGAGCTGTGGCGCGGGCGGCTCGACCGGATGACCGCACTCGTCACCGACGCGAAGGAGACCGACTCGTGACCGTCACCGCCGTCCGCAAGGATCCCCGGGTGTTGACCATGACCATCGACGCCGAGTTCGACGCCTCGCCGGAGCGGGTGTGGCAGCTCTGGGCCGATCCGCGTCAGCTCGAGCGCTGGTGGGGCCCGCCGACCTACCCCGCCACCTTCACCAGGCACGACCTGGCGCCGGGCAGCCGCGTCGAGTACCACATGACCGGTCCCGAGGGCGACCAGCCGCACGGCTACTGGGACGTCGTCGAGGTCGACCCGCCGCGGTCGCTCGTGTTCCGGGACGGCTTCGCCGACGACGACGGCTCGCCCAACACCGATCTCCCGCGCACGACCGCCCGGGTCACGATCCAGGAGCTCGGCGGCGGACGGACGCGGATGTCGATCGAGAGCCGCTTCCCCAGCATCGAGGCGATGGAACAGATCCTCGCTCTGGGCGCCGAGGAGGGCCTGAAGCAGGCCGTCGGTCAGATCGACGCCATCCTGGCCGAGGGCGAGGTGTCGTCGACCACGCGCCGATGAGGTCGCCCGCCGGCAGCGGGCCGGACAACCAACCCGAGCGAGCGCGAGGAGCGCACCCCAGCCGGACGCCTTCGCGGCGAAGCTCCGCGAGGTCCTGGCCGCCAGGGGGTGAGGCGCGCCGGGACGACCCCCCTGGGGGCCCTGCCCGACGCGGGCCTCAGCGGGGAGGAGGACGGTCGGGCGAGGATCGGCGGACGAACTCGCGCACCTGGCGGTAGATCGGCTTGCGGAACGCGACGGCACCGCTGATCGCATCGTTCCAGTCCGCCCAGCGGGCCTGCGTGAACTCGCGTCCGGGCGTGACCGTCGCATCGGGGTGGGTCAGCCGGAAGACGTGCCACAGCTGCACCTGCCCCCGCCCGGTCTTCGCCGACCGCATCGGCTCGGGCAGCTCATAGCCCAGCCAGTACGGCATCGTGTCGCTCAAGCGCACGTCCGCGTCGCGCAGCCCGGTCTCCTCCAGCAGCTCGCGTCGCGCGGCCGCGGCCGGGGTCTCGCCCGGTTCCACACCACCCTGCGGCAGCTGCCAGGCGTCGGGATGGTCGGCCCGGCGCAGCAGCAGGACCCTCCCCAGCGGGTCGAGCACGACCAGGCCGACGTTGCCGCGGAACCGGTTGGACCTGGCGGGCTGCTCGGCGGCTGCCTCCCGCGATCCGCGTTCCGAGGCAGCGTCGTCGGGCTCCTCGAAGGCCTCCGCCGTGTCCGGGACGAAGCGCAGGATCACCCGCTCGCTGAACCCGGCCACGAAGGCGAGGCTGAACAACCCCAGGCTCTGGTCGCCGAGGACGCCCTCGGCGACCAGCGACCAGACCGCCAGTCCCGCCACCGCCCCGATCAGCGGCCGGGTCAGGCTCGCCCAGGTGGCGGCGCGCAGTCCCGGCACGCGCGGCCGCGGTCTGCGCGTCGCCCGCTGGAGCGTGGAGACGCAGGCGCCGGCCACGCCGAACAAGGCGGACAGCAACGCCAGCCGGCCGGTCGAGAGCCCCCGGAGGACGGCCGACGGCGTTGCAGCCGAGGGTCGGGACGCGGGTAGCCAGGCGAGCAGCAGCACCGCGAGGACCAGCGTCGTGGCCAGCAGGATGCCCGTGACGATCGCCAGCTCGCGGCGCAGGACCCGCTGACGCCGTGCCTGGCTGGACGCCGCGGCGTCGACGTGCTCCAACGCCTCGGCCAGCGCGGCGGCGCCGGGCACGCGCCCGTCCTCGGGCATCAGCCGCTCCACCGCCCGCCGCCGCCAGGCGGGAAGCTTCCCGGCCTGCTCGCGCACGGAGATCGCCGATGCCATGCGCTCTGGTTCGTCCAGCACCTGGACCAGCTCCCGATGCGCGGCCAGCGCCAGCGCCCAGGCCGCTTCACGGCGGCCCTGCTCGAGCTCGGCGGCCGCGATTCCCAGCAGCTCCAGCGCACGGGGACAGCGGGCGTGGCCGTCCTCGCCCGCCGCCGCCTGCTGCCAGGTCTCGGCCATCTGGGCCGTGAGGCGTTGGCTGCCTCTGCCCCGGCGCTCGCCGAGCAGCGACGCCAGCCGCCCAGGCTCCCTGAACGGCGGCCTGGGCTGGCCGACGGGCTCGTCCGAGAGGTACGTGGTGGTCACGGCGTCGTCGTCATCTGTCGTCGTCATCTGACGAAGTTCATCCTCGCGTCTCGACTGCGCTTGACGACCGGCGCGCGGGCACTCTCTGTGGCGTTGACTCTGCGTCGCACCCCGGCGGCTGTCAACGGGCAGGCAGCGCTCTCGAGGCCGCCGGAGCGCGGGACCCTCCCCTGGTCGGGAGGGCCCTCTGCTCGTAGGGTGCCTGGTGGAGCGGTCGAGACCGGCGCCGGCGCCGGGGAGTGCACGTCCGAGGAGGCGGAGCGCATACTCTTCGCCATGGCCGGGATCGTGGCCAGCTCCCGCTTCGTCGGCCGCACAGCTGAGCTGGGCCGTCTCGAGGCGGCGTTCGCGTATGCACGCGGCGGCGATCCGCTGACCCTGTGCGTCGGCGGCGAGGCCGGGGTCGGCAAGACCCGCCTGATCACCCGGTTCGCCGGCCAGGTCCGCGGCGGTGGCGGGCAGGTGCTGCTGGGCGGCTGCATCGAGCTCGGCGAGACGGCGCTGCCGTACGCGCCCGTGGTCGAGGCCCTCCGCGGTCTGGGCCGGGGACTGGAGCCCGCGGCGCTCGACGATCTGGTCGGGCCCGGAAGACCGCTGCTGGCGCGCCTGCTGCCCGAGCTCGGGCACGGCGAGGAACCGGCGCCGGCCGGCCTCGCCGTCGGCCCGTCCGGACAGGCCCGGCTGTTCGAGGCCTTCCTCGCCCTGCTGGAGCGCCTCGCCGACCGGTCCCCGACCGTGCTGGTGGTCGAGGATCTGCACTGGGCGGACCGCTCGACCCTGGACCTGCTCGCCTTCCTGGTCCGCAACCTGCGGTCAGGACTGCTCCTCGTGCTCACCTACCGCACCGACGAGCTGCACCGCGGCCATCCCCTCCGCCCGTTCCTGGCCGAGCTGGACCGCAGCGGACGGGCCGACCGGCTCGAAGTGGGCCGCTTCGACCGCGTCGGCGTCGCCGACCTGCTGGCCGGCATCCTCAAGGCCAGACCGGACGAGGACCTGGTCGAGCGGATCTACCGCCGCTCGGAGGGCAACGCGTTCTTCGCCGAGGAGCTGCTCGCCGCCTCCCAGGAGGGTGACGGCAACGGGCGCAGCCTGCCCCCGAGCCTCCAGAACGTCCTGCTGAGCCGCGTCCAGGTCCTTCCCGAGGAGGCGCAGGCGACCCTGCGGATCGTGGCCGCGGCCAGCGGCCGGGTCGAGCACGAGCTGCTCGCCGCGGTGGGCGGGCTGCCCGAGGCGGACCTGCTGGCCGCGCTCCGGACGGCCGTCGCCCACCAGGTGCTGGTTCCCGACCCCGCCACCGAGACCTACGCCTTCCGCCACGCGCTCACCCAGGAGGCGCTGTACGCGGAGCTGCTGCCCGGCGAGCGCGCCCGGCTCCATGCCGCCTTCGCCCGCATCCTCACCGAGCGCCCCGACCTCGCCCGGCCCGACCGCGTCGCCGCCCCGGCTCGGCTCGCCTACCACTGGGTCAGGGCCCACGAGCCGGCTCAGGCGCTGCCCGCCGCGGTGGAGGCGGGATCGCTGTCCCAGGCGGCCTACGGGTTCGCCGACGCCCAGCGTCACTTCGAGACCGCGCTCGAGCTGTGGGACCAGGTCGCAGACGCCGACCAGCGGCTCGGCCTGGATCATGCCGCGGTGCTGCAGCACGCGGCCGAGTCGGCCTACCTGGCCGGCGACCCGAAGCGCGCCATCGGCCTGACCCGGGCGGCACTGGCCGAGGTGGACGCGGCCGGCGACCCGGTGCGGGCCGGGCTGCTGCACGGGCGGCTCGGCGGCTACCTGCGGGCGACCGGCGGCGAGGGAACGTTCGCGCAGTACCAGGCGGCCGTGCGCCTGGTCTCCGCCGACCCGCCGCTGGCCGAGCGGGCCCAGGTCCTGGCCGCGTACGGCGAGGCGCTGATCGACCAGGGCCGCTACCGCGAGTCGCGCGAGCTGTGCGAGGAGGCGATCGCGATCGCCGGCCGGATCGGCACCCTGGCCGAGGAGGGGGATGCCCGCCGGGCGCTGGGCGTGGACCTCGCCTTCCTCGGCGACCTGGAGGCGGGCGTCGAACAGCTCCGCGAGGCGCGCCGGATCGCCGAGACGGTCGGCAAGGTCGACGAGGTCGCCCGCGCCCTCGCCACCCTGTCAGGCCTGCTGGAGGCGTTCGGGAAGCTGGAGGCGGCGGCAGAGGTCGCCCTGGAAGGCGCCGGCCTGGCAGCCAGCCAGGGGCTCGGGCGCTGGCACAGCCCCTTCCTGACCGCGACCGCCGCCAGGGCGCTGTTCGCGCTCGGCCGCTGGGACGACGCCGGGAGGCTGCTGGACCGCGCCGCCGATCGCGTGGCGCCCGAACTCGCCGCCGCCCGGGTCTACATCCACACCGCACGCAGCCAGCTCGACCTGGCCCGGGGTCTCGCGGCCGCGGGCGCCGAGCACCTGGCGGTGGCCCGCGAGGCCTACGCGCAGACCGTCACCCAACCCTGGTTCGCCACGCCCCTGTTCACCGCGACGGCGGAGCTGGCCATGCTGGAGCGGCGCACGGGAGACGCCGACGCCGCCGTGGCCGAGGGGCTGCGGGCCGCCGGCGCGGACGTCAACTTCGCCGCTCCGCTGTACGCCCTGGGGTTGCGCGCGGCCGCCGATCGTGCCGAGCTGGCCCACGCCCGCCGCGACGACGAGGAGGTCCTCGAGGCCCGCCGGGTCGGGGAAGCCCTGGCCGGCGAGCTCCGAGCCCGGCTGTCGCCCCGGGGAGCCGACGGCGCGTCGCCCACGCCCCGCACCGAGGCGCGGGTGGTGCTCTGCGACGCCGAGTCCGCCCGCCTCGCCGGGCGCAGCGACCCCGAGCTGTGGGCGGCGTCCGCCAAGGCCTGGGAGCGCCTCGACGAGCCCTACCCGACCGCCTACGCCCGCTGGCGCCAGGGCGAGGCGCTGCTCCTCGGCGGGCTCCCCCGCGAGCAGGTCGAGCCGCTGCTGCGCGCCGCACACGCCACGGCGAGCCGGCTCGGCGCGGGCCCGCTGCGCGCCGAGCTGGAGGCCCTGGGCCGCCGCGGCCGCCTCGACCTCGGGACCTCTGCCGCGACCACGCCCGCGCCGAAGCCGCCGTCGCCGCTCGACCCGCTCGGCCTGACAGCCCGCGAGCAGGAGGTGCTGGCGCTGGTGGCGATCGGGCGGACCAACGCGCAGATCGCCGAGACGCTGTTCATCAGCCCCAAGACGGCCACGGTGCACGTCTCCAACATCCTCGGCAAGCTCGGCGTCCGCAACCGGGTCGAGGCGGCCACCATCGCCCACCGGCTCGGGATCGTGCAGCCGGAGCCCTGACCGCCGGCGCGCCCGCGACGCGGTCACGCCGGGCCGGCCCCGGGTCACGACCGCGACCTGACCGGCAGAGATAGGGTCCCCGGCGCCCGGAACGTAGGAGCATCGTCCGATGCCATGCCAGCGACCTGTCGCTATACCTGAAGCGGGTCCCCGAAGCGGGGTCCACGGGGTCCCGACCGGCTGGCTCGGCCATCCGTCCTGACACCGTCACCAGATCGTCCTGACACCGTCGCCAGACCAGGGAGCACCCATGACCGACTTCCCGCCCCTCACCCACGTCGCGCTCACCGTCCGCGATCTGTCCGTCAGCGTCCCCTGGTACGAGGCCCTCTTCGACGCCAAGCCGGTGCTGGCCGAGGACACCGACCCCGACTTCCACCACACCGTGTACCTGCTCGGCAACGACACGCTGTTCGGCCTGCACCAGCACGCCACGCCCGCCCCCGAGGGGAACTTCAGCGAGTTCCGGGTCGGCCTCGACCACGTCGCCTTCGGCTGCGCCGACCGGGCGGAGCTCGAGAAGTGGGCACGCCGGCTGGACGAGCTGGGCGTCGCGCACGGCGAGATCAAGGACGCCGGCTACGGCTCGGGTCTGAGTTTCCGCGACCCGGACGGCATCGCCCTCGAGCTCTTCGCGCCGCCTGCCTGATCGGCCGGTTCGCTGCGCTGGTGGCGGTCAGCCTCCGCCACCCTGGCCGTCGGGCGCTGGCGCGGGCCGAGCCACCCGGACCGGCGGGATGGCATGCTGGCACCCATGGCCGGACGACGCCGAGAGCCCGGGAGAAGCGTATGGCGCCATCCTCGTCGCCGACGCGGTCGACCTCACGATCACGCTCCCGGTCGATGAACGACCGTCCGGTGTGCAGGAACCCGACGCAGCCGCTCCGCGGTGACGCCGGAGCCGCGGGCCGTGGCCCCGGGTGACCTCCCGGTGCCGGGCGTCACGGCCCTGACGGAGATCGGGCGTGGCGGCTTCGCCACCGTCTACCGCGGCTACCAGGCGCGCTTCGACCGCTGGGTGGCCGTGAAGATCCTCGACGTCGGGCGCCTGGACGGGGCGTCGCTGCGCCGGTTCGAGCGCGAGTGCGCGATCATGGGCCGGCTCTCCGGCCACCCCAACGTCGTCACCGTCTACGACTCGGGCGTCCTGGGCGACCAGCGGCCCTTCCTGCTGACCGAGTTCTGCGAGGGTGGCGCGCTGTCCGGGCTGCTGGCCCGCGCCGGGCCGCTGCCGGCCGGCCAGGTGGTCGCCGTCGGCGCCAGGCTCGCCTCGGCGCTGGCCGAGGCCCACGGGCACGGGATCGTCCACCGCGACGTCAAGCCCGGCAACGTCCTGCTGCGCGCGTCCGGGGAGCCGGCGCTCACCGACTTCGGCCTGTCGCTGTACCCCGACCGCGACCCCACCCGGGGGCTGGACGCCTTCAGCCTGGAGTACGCCGCGCCCGAGACGCTCGAGGACGGCGAGTCCACGCCCGCCGGCGACGTCTACTCCCTGGGCGCGACCCTGTACGCGATCGCCGCCGGCGGCCCGCCCCTGCCGCGCCAGCCGGGCGAGGCGCCGATCCCGTACGCGCGCAGGCTGGTCGCCGAGCCGGTCCCGCCGCTGCCGCGCACCGACCTCCCCGCCGGCTTCCACGAGCTGGTGCACCAGGCGATGGCCAAGCGCCCCGCGGACCGGCCGCCGGCCTCGGCCCTGGTCGAGCGGCTCGGCGCCGCCGAGCCCGGCACGGCGGCCGAGGCGCCGACCTCCCCGCGCCCGCCGGCCGCGCCGCCGGGCGACGTCGACCCGGGCGGCCTGCGCACCGGGACGGCGCCCCGCGAGGACGACGAGGCCACCACGCGGTTGCGGCAGGCCGTGGGGGTCCCCGCGCCGCGCTCGTCGCGGGCGCGGTGGTACCGGGCGCTGACGATCGCCGCGTTCGCGGGCGCCGTCGTCGCGGCGGTGGCCGTCGCCGCGGTCCTCCTGCGGCGCGAGGACCGGCCGCCACCCCCGGCGGCCGCACCGCCGGCGACGACCGTGGCGCCCGCCACCCAGCCGCCGACCAGCGCGCCCACGACCACCGCACCCGCGACGACCGCCCCGGGCGGCGGCGAGGCGCCCGCCGGCTTCCAGAGGGTCTCCGGGTCGGGCGGGCTGACCGTCGCGATCCCGGAGGGCTGGCGGGTGACGCCGGCCGCGAACCCGGCGATCGCGCAGGCCACCGACCCCGCGGACGAGGACCGCTTCGTCCGCTACGGCGGCGAGCCGCCGACCGGCGGGACCCTGCGGGACCAGGTGACCGAGTTCGAGCGGCAGCTCCAGGGCGTCGGCGGGATCAGCGGGTACGAGCAGCTGAAGCTGCGCCAGGTCGAGTACGGCGATGCGGACGAGGCGGTCGACTGGGAGTTCACGTTCACGCGCGGGGGCCGGCGGCGGCACGCCTCCGCGCGCTACTGGCGCATCGGCGGGACCGGGTACGTGGTGTATGCCGAGTCCACCGACGACGAGTTCAACCGGATGGTGCCGGTGCTCGGCGTCCTGGTCGAGACGGCCCGCCCGAAGTAGCCGTCCCGGTCCGTGCACCGCCCGCGCCCCGTACGTCCGCTTCGAGCCGGTAGGGTGGACGGATGATCCTGAGGCTCAGCGTGCACGACCCCGCAGCGCAGGCCATTCACGACATCGAGGTGACCGCGGAGCCCGACAGCAGCGTCGCCTCGCTGCTCGACGCCCTGCCCGTCCGGGTCGCCGGCCGGACCTGCTTCGTCGGCGCCGAGCCGCTCGATCCCGGCGCCACCCTGGCCACGAGCGCGCTGGTCCCCGGCGCGCTGGTCAGCGTCGGCGGCCCCGGCCCGGTGGCGCGGGAGCTGCCGGCCGGCGCCGCCGGGGCGCTGCGGGTCGTCTCCGGCCCCGACGCCGGCAGGGTCGCCTGGCTCGCGCCAGGCACCAGCCTCGTCGGCCGCTCGCAGCAGGCGGCTGTGCACCTGCGCGACCCGGAGGTCTCCCGGCGGCACGCCGAGCTGCACGTCGCCGAGGCTGGCGAGGTGACCGTCGCCGACGTCGGCTCCGCCAACGGCACGACCGTCGGCGGCGCCGACGCGCGCCGGCCGCTGCCGCTGCGGCCCGGGGACGCCCTCGAGGTCGGCGGGGACGTGCTGGAGTGGGTGCCACGGCCGCCGGCGGGGCTGCGGGCGACGCGCAGCCCGGACGGGCGCCTGGACTTCGACCGCGCGTTCGCGCCCGCCCCGGCGGTCACGCGCACCGAGGTCGCGCTGCCCACGGCCGAGACGCCGCAGCGCAACCTCGCCGCGCTGCTGCTGACCGCGCTGGCGCCGCTGGCGCTGGGCGGGGTGATGGCCCTGGTCCTGCGCCAACCCGCGATGCTGCTGTTCGCGCTGCTGGGGCCGGTCGGCGCGCTCGGGACGCAGCTCGCCGACCGCCGCCAGCGCCGCGCCCGGGAGCACGGGTACGCGCGGGGCAGGCAGGCCGCCGAGCGCCAGATCGCCGCGCACGTGGCCGCCGAGGAGCGGCTGCGCCGCCTGCTGGCCCCGGACGAGACCGACCTGACGCTCGCGGCCACCGGGGCCGGGCAGGGGCTGTGGCCGCGCAACGTGGACTCGCCCGACGGGCTGGTGCTGCGCGTGGGCACCGCCGACGAGCCGGCCTCGGTCGACCTGCGCGGCGAGCCGTGGCCGGGGTTCGACCAGCCGCTGCTGCGCAGCGTCCCGGTCACCGTCGACCTGCGCGCCACCGGCGTGCTGGGCGTGGCCGGCCCGGCCGAGCCGGTCGACGAGCTGGTGCGCTGGCTGCTGGTCCAGCTCGGCACGCTGCGCAGCCCCGACGACCTGCGGGTCGTGGTGATCACCTCGACCGACTCCGACGAGCTGGCGTGGGCGGCCTGGCTGCCGCACGTCGACGCGGGGGAGGGAGCGAGCGTCCCCTGCTGGATCGGCAACACCGACGCCACCAGGACCCAGCGCGTCGCCGAGCTGCGGGAGCTGGTCGCCGCCCGGACGGCCGAGCGGCACACCGCCGCACAGGTGCGCTTCGGCGAGGAGGTCGTCGCGGTGCTCGACGGCGCGCTCGCGCTGCGGCACCTGCCGGGGATGCGCGAGGTGCTGCGCGACGGGCCCTCGGTCGGGGTCTCCGTGCTCTGCGTCGACCGGCACGGCATGAACGAGTGCCGCGGGCTGTGCGAGCTGGACGGCAGCTCGCTGCGGCTGACCCGCAGCCGCGACGACCACGCCCGGGTCATCCGGCCGGAGGGCATCGCCCGCGCCACCGCTGAGCAGCTCGCCCGCGCGCTGGCGCCGCTGCGCGACCGGCTGACGCTCGCCGGCGCCGAGGCGGCCGTGCCCTACCCGGTGCGCTTCCTCGACCTCGTGGGGCTGGGCACGCCGACCGCCCGGGACGTGCTGGCGCTGTGGGCCGCGCAGCAGGGACCGACGACCGAGGTGCTGCTCGGCGCCGACGGGTCCGGGCCGGTCGGCGTCGACCTCGCCCGGCAGGCCCCCACACGATGCTCGGCGGCGCGACCGGCGCCGGCAAGAGCATCCTGCTGCAGACCCTGGTCACCTCGCTGCTGCTGGCCAACCGCCCCGACGAGCTGGATCTCGTGCTGGTGGACTTCAAGGGCGGCAGCGCGTTCCTGCCGTTCGAGCGCTGCCCGCACGTCGTCGGGCTGATCCGCTCCACCGGCGAGACGCCCGCCGACGTGTTCGACGAGGCCGCCGCGGCCAGGGTGCTCGCCTCGGTGCGTTCCGAGGTGCGCCGACGCGAGTCGCTCCTGGCCCGCTACGGAGGCGAGATCGACGAGTACTGGCACGCCCGGCGCGGCACGCCCTCGCTGCCGGCCCTGCCGCGGCTGGTGATGATCTTCGACGAGTTCGCCCGGGTCCTGGAGGTCTCGCCGGACTTCCTGAAGGAGCTGGTCAACGTCGCCGCCAAGGGGCGCTCGCTCGGCATGCACCTGGTGCTGGCCACCCAGTCGCTGCAGGGCAAGCTGTCGGCGGAGCTGAAGAACAACATCGAGCTGCGGATCACGCTGCGCCAGAACGAGCCGGCCGACTCGGTCGAGGTGCTCGGCGTGCCCGACGCCGCGACCATCCCCGGCCGGCTGCGCGGGCGCGGCATGATCCTGTGCACCAAGGACGAGACCCGCACGCCGCGGCTGTTCCAGTCCGGCTGGCTCGGCGATCCGCCGCCGGCCGACGGCGCCGCGCCCGCGCGGGTGCGGATCGTGGCCTGGCCCGCCCTCGGCATGCCCCGACCCGAGGAGCGCGCCGTCCGCGGCGGCGCGGCCACCGACCAGCGCCTGGCGGTCGACGCGGTCGAGGCGGCGGCGGCCGGGCTCGGCCTGCCGCCGCCGTTCCCGCCGCTGCTGCCGCCGCTGCCCGCGGACCTGCCCCAGGACGAGCTGGAGCGGCGGGCGACCGCCGAGCCGGCCGCGACCCAGGTGCCCTTCGGCCTGGCCGACGACCCCGTCGCGCAGGCGCAGCCGGCCGCCGCGCTCGACCTGGCCGGCACCGACCGGCTGCTGATCGCGGGCGGGCCGCAGTCCGGACGCACCACCTTCGCCCGCGCGCTGATCACCGCGGTCGTCGCCAGGTTCCCCCCCGACCAGGCGCACCTGTACGTCGTCGAGCACCAGCCCGCCGGGCTCGCGGCCTACGAGGACCTGCCGCACTGCGGCGCGGTGCTCGGCCCCGCCGAGCCCGACCGGATCCGGCGCTTCGTCACCTGGCTGGACGGCGAGGTGCAGCGCCGCAAGGTCGCCCGCTTCGCCGCGACCAGCGAGCCCGCGCCGTGGATCGTGGTGGTCGTGGACGGCTGGGAGCAGTTCGAGAACCGCGGCGATCCCATGTTCGTCGAGACCTCCCTGCTGGCCAGGCTGCGCGAGGCGATCACCGCGGGCGCGCCGCTCGGCGTCCACGTCGTCGCGGTCGGCGGGCAGGACATGCTCGCGGGCAAGGTGCCCTCGCTGTACGCGCGGCGGCTGCTGCCGTTCCCCAAGGAGGAGACCCGCCGGCAGCACCTGCCGTCCGGGGTGGTCGGCCCGCCGGTCCTGCCCGGCAGGGCGATCGACGCCGGCAGCGGCCAGCACGTCCAGGTGTGCCGGCCGGCGCTCACCGCCGAGCAGCTCGCCGCGCGGGTCGCCAAGGACGCCGAAGAGCTCGACCCCGCGCGGCTGCCGCGGCGGTTCACGTCGCTGCCGGTCCGGGTCGACGTCGACGAGCTGCGCCTGCCCGAGCCCGCGCCGTCGGCCACCTGGGTGCCGCTGGGCGTCGGCGGGCCGGACGTGACCGTCGTCGGCCTCGACCCGTTCGAGATCGGCCCGCACCTGGTCCTGGTGTCCGGCCCGCCCGGGTCGGGCCGCAGCACCGCCGCCGCCACCCTGGCGCAGGGGCTGCGCCGCGCGGGGATCGGCGTGCTGGCGGTCGCCACGCCGCGCTCACCGCTGCCCAGGCTGCTCGGCGACGACGCGGGCGTGCGCGTGCTCACCGGCACCACGCTCCAGGACGGCGAGCTGCGCGCCGCCGCCGCCGCGTTCGGCGATGACCGCTACGCCGTCGTCGTCGACGACTGCGAGCAGCTCGTGCTCACCCCGAGCCAGGACGGCTTCACCGACGCACCCACGCTGCTCCAGGAGATCGCCAGCCCCGGCGCGCTCGGCCGCCGGGCGCTGGTGCTCGCCGGGGACGCCACCCCGATCCTGGTCGGCCAGCGCCGCTCCCTCAAGCGCGTCGTCGACGAGGTGATGACCGCCGGCACCCGCGTCCTGCTCGCGCCCACCAGCCGCCCGGTCGCCCGCGAGCACGGCTTCGACCTGGAGCCCGACCAGTACTTCGCCGGCCCGCCGGGCCGCGGCTACCTGACCAGCGGGCGGGGGGCGGAGCTGGTGCACCTGGCGGTCGGCTGAGCACCTACTCGTGCCAGGCCAGCGTGCTCCAGCCTGCCCGCTCGACGTCGCCGTGCTCGGCCCACCTGGTCGTTCCCGGACGATCCTGACGCCGTACGCTGTCGACCAGTCCGGCGCCCAGGGTTCGGGGTGTGGCGAAGGTCGTGAAGCTCTTCAACCGGCCTCGAGCGCGGCGCCGCCTGCTCCTCCTGCTGCCGCTGAAGCCGCCTGCGAAGGTCAGCGCTCATCCAGGGCGCCCCTCAGCGTGGCGTGTAGTAGAAGTGATGCTTCGCACCCACCTGGACATAGCGCTTCCCCTGCATGTCGATGTGCTGGTCGGGATTACCCTTCGGCTGCCCGGCGTGGAAGTGCGGCTTGGATTTGGGATCGTGGGTGTGCTCCACCACCAGCCTGGTGCCATTGTCCGTCTCGTACTGGTAGTAGCGGCCGTGGGTTCCCTTGTCTTGGCTGACGATGTGGTCTGAGCGGAAGTGGCGGCCATGTGGGTCGTTTCGGATCCACACCCTTTCGTTCCCGCCGACTGTCCACGTCTTCGTCGGCCGCTGCTCTGCCGTGAGGCCGGCGCGAGCACGCGCTGCGGCGAGAGCGTCATTCCGGGTGGCAAACGTCTGGTTGCACGCCGTGAGCCCGAGCGGGTCGACCCAGCCCAGCGGGTTCGGGACGTACCGGTGGGGGTCGGGCCCGCCGTCCAGTCCCAGCGGGTCGGCGGAGCGGTATCTCGCGGTGTCGGGGTCGTAGTAGCGGAAGTGGTTGTAGTGCAGCCCGGTCTCGTCGTCGTGGTACTGGCCCGGGAAGCGCAGCGGGCAGGCGGTCTCGCCTCGCGGCGACGGTGTGGACGGCCTGCCCCACAGGGTCGTCGTGGCCCGCCAGACGACCCGCCCGGCCTGGTCGACCAGCTCCGTCGGCGTACCGACCTGGTCCGCGACGATCGCGTAGAACCGCTCGTCCACCTCGTCCGGCGGTGCGTCGCCGCTGACCGTCCGCTCGGTCTGGCTGACCGGTTCGAAGGTGCCCGGCTTCCAGTCCCAGACGATGGTGGGGCTGCCTGCCACGCCCGGACCGGCAGGCTCGTGGGTCTCCTCCGCGAGGGTGACGCCCTCCCAGGTGAACGTGGTGCGTTCGGCCACCGTTGCGCCGTCGGGGGCGAGCGCCTCCTTGGCGACCCGCCGGCCGAACCCGTCATAGCGGTAGCGCCAACGCCGGCCGTCGTCGGCGATGACGCAGGTGAGCCGGTCCTCTGCGTCCCACGTGTACCGCCAGCTCGCCCCACCCGCGCGCTGCCGCCGCTGCCGCACGACACGGCCTTGGTCGTCGTGCTCGTAGGTGATGCCGCCCGCCCGGCGGAGGAGCGTTCCAGAGTACTCGCGTCCACCCCGCGCATCGCCGTCCCCGGGCTCGGCGGCGGCGGGCCACGCACCGTCGACGACGTTGCCTGCCACGTCGTACGCGTACCGCTCGGTCCAGCCGTCGCCACGCACGCCGGTGACCTGCCCCACAGCGTCGAGCTCGAGTCGGCGACCGCCGGTGAGCTGGTCGTCGACGCTGGTGACGTACCCGTCCGCCCGGTGATCGTACGCGCGGCGACGGACCGATCCCGGACCGGGAGGGCCGGTGGCGAGGTCCTGCGACCGCATCCGGGAGTTGTCGTCCCAGGTCTGGGCGAGCACAGCGGCGCTGCCGAGTTGCCGCTCGGCCTCCCGGCCGGCTGGGTCGTAGCGGAACCGGACCGTGTGGCCGGCGGTGTGCAGGGCGACCGGCTGGCTTGCGGGGTCGTACTCCCAGGCGCTTTCGGCACCGGATGGTGTGCGGCGGCGGATACGCCGGCCGAGGAGGTCGTAGGCGAAGGTGGTGGTGCGGTGGTTGCAGGTTTCGGCGAGTACGCGGCCGAGCGGGTCGCGTTCGAAGGTCACGTCGGTGTCGGGATTGGTGGCGCGGACGACGCGGCCGGCGGGGTCGTGCTCGAACGTGGTGACCGTGTCGCCGGAGTGTTGTTCGACGAGGTTGCCGAGCGGGTCGTAGGTGTGGCGGGTGGTCTGGCCGGCGCCGTTGGTGCGCTGGACGAGCTGCCCGGCGGCGTCGTAGGTGTAGGTGAGTGCGCGGTGGTTGTAGTCGGTCTCGCGGACGAGGTTGCCGGCTGGGTCGTATTCGTAGCTCCATATGAGCCCGTTGGGGTTGGTGACGGCGACCAGTTGCAGTTCGGTGTCGTAGGCGAAGGCCAGTCGGGCGCCGTCGGGGCCGGTGCGGGCGGCGGGTAGGTCGAAGTGGGTGTTCTCGGTGCGGGTGACCTGTCCCATCGGGTCGGTGTGCTCGACGAGGTTGCCTTCGGCGTCGTAGGTCCACTGGTCGGTCGCGCCGTCGGGCAGGGTTCGCGAGGCGAGCTTGCCCTCGACGGTCCAGCCGTACCGGGTTGTCGCGCCCAGCGGGTCGGTGACGGTGGTCACGCGGCCGAATGGGTCGCGGCGGTAGCGGGTGGTGGCACCGAGTGGGTCGGTGAGGGCGATCGGGAGCCCGGCGGTGTCGGTGTGGATCTGGTGGGTGTTGCCGAGCGCGTCGGTGACCGCGCTGAGGTGGCCGCGTTCGTCGTAGGCGTACGTGGTGGTGGCGCCGGTCGGGTCGGTGACGGTGGTGGGGTTGCCGCGCTGGTCGTACGCGTGGCGCCAGACCGCGCCGTCGGGTCCGGTGGCGGTGAGGGGCTGGCGCAGTTCGTTGTAGGTGGTGGTCGCGCGGCTGCCGTCTGGGCGGGTGATCTGGGTGAGGTTGCCGTCCTGGTCGTGGGTGTAGCTGGTGGTGCGCCCGAGCGGGTCGGTGACGGCCAGCGGCCGGTCGTAGCGGTCCCACTCGGTGGTCGTGGTGTGGCCGAGGGGGTCGACCTCGCGCACGACCCGGAACCCCTCGTCGAGGTGGAACGTGGTCGCGTGGCCGAGGGAGTCGGTCGCGACCGTCACGCCGCCCTCGGGGTCGTAGGTGAAGTCGCCGTCGAGGCAGCCGTCGGACCCGGAGGTGTGCACGCAGCGGCCGTGCGGGTCGTAGGTGTAGCGGTACCAGGTGCCGTTACGGTCCTGCCAGCGGGTCATGCGTCCGTGGGGGTCGTAGGCGAACCGCAGGGGCTGGCCGGAGGAGTTGACGATCTCGGTGAGCCTGCCGGCGGTGTCGTACCCGTACCGGACCAGCTCCTGGTCGCCGCCGTGGGGGCCGGCGTGGTGCAGGCGCAGGGCGGTGATCAGGCCGCCGGTGGTTTCGACGGTGATGTGGGGCCCGCCACTGTGGCGCAGGCCGGTGATGGTGCCGTCGGGGTCGTAGTCGAGGTCGATGCGGGCGCCGGTGCGGTTGGTGACCGCTGCCAGTGGGAGGACTGTCCCGCTTTCCAGGCCGGTCGGGCGGAAGTGGAGCGTGTGGCCGGTGTCGGGGTCGTCGAGCCGGTAGCCGCCGTCCTCGGTGCGGGTCAGGGGCAGCTGGGGGCCTTCCTGGGGCAGCACGGGGGTGTCGACGGTCGGAGCTGGGTAGGCCAGGAGCATCCCGTCGGGGCTGGCGTAGAAGGCGCCGCCGCCGTCGACCTCCAGCCGCTGGTCGAGGGTTGACGTCCAGGACGGTCCGAACCAGCGGCCCACCCGGTAGGAGGAGACGTGTGTGCGGGCGAGGACCAGCGGCAGCACGCCCGGCAGCTCGGTGCCGAGCAGGTCCACGTCGAGCTGCTGGAGGACCATCTCGCCGGTCGCGACGTCGACCGGGTCGCTCCGGACCGTGCGCTTGCCCAGCGCGACGGCGCTTTGGCGCAGGTTGGTGATGCCGTTGCGGATCGATGGGATCGCGCCGCGCAGGTTGCGGAGCGCGGTGACCGCGTTGCGGCCGACGGACGGCAGGTTGCGGGCCATCGCGAGCAGCTTCGGCCCGAGCCGTTGCAACGCCCCGGCTGTGCCCGGGATCAGGCCCAGCGCGGCGAGCGCCACATCCTCGAAGCTTGCCTCGCCGTTGGCGAACTTGTACAGGCTGTCGGCGAACACCACGGCACCGGCGACGAGCGCCGCGGCCACGAGTGCCCAGCCGATCGGACCGGAGATGAACAGGGCGACGATCCCGGCGACCAGCGCCACGCCCTTGCAGAGCTCGACGAAGGCGTCCCAGGACCGGAACGGCGCGGAGATCGTGTCCCACAGCTTCTCGAAGAACGACTTGTCGCGGATCCCGTCCAGCGCGCGGTCGATCGCGCCCGCGGCGCGCTCCTCGGCGTCCCCGCGCAGGCGTGCCGCGTCGTCGGCCAGCCTGCGCGCCAGGTCGCGGTCCTGGTCGGCGGAGCGGGCACGGCGGGCGACGATCTCGACCTGCGCCTTCGTGCCCTCGTCCAGCCCGATCATGGCGGCCTGGAGGCCGATCCCCTCCAGCCCGAGACCCGACGAGGCGACTGCTTCGTGGCCGGCGGGCAGCAGCGCCCGCAGCTCGGTCAGCGCGCCCTGGTAGCGGTCGTAGGCGTCGCGGCCATCACGCAACGCCCGACCCGACCGGGTCTTGGCCTCCTCCAGGCTCCCCGCGAAGCCGTTGAGTGCATCGCCGACGCCGCGGTAGGCGCGGGCGAGCTTGGCGAGCTCACCAGGCAGCTCGCCAAGCTCCTCGCGGAACTTCGGCGCGTAGTCGCCCTCCATCCGCAGCGACCCGTCACCGGCGGCGATCGAGGCGAGCCGGTCGGTGTTGCGCTCGGCAAGCTGCGCCTGCGCGAGCACCCGCCCGGCCAGCTCCCGGGTCCCGCCCGGGTCACCGGGCGTGGGGTCGCCGTCCAGATCGATGACGTGCCACTCGCTCACCGGGATCGGCCTCCTCCAGGATGGCGCGGGGTTGACGGTCAGTCGCCGGTGGACTGGCTGAGCTGGGAGTCGAGCTGCTCGTGCTGCTGCACGGCCTGCTTCAGGAAGGTCGACATCCCCTCGAGCCCGGCCATGACGTTCCTGGCGCCGGTGTTCCACTGCTCGTAGGACTGCTGGAACCTGCCCGACGCCAGGTCGGTCACGAACCCGCTGGCCACCAGGTTGTCGATCATCGACTTCAGCCGGGTGAGCTGGCCTTCGACGTCCTGCTGGGCGCTCTGGAGCTGGGTCGCGCTGGTCTGGAGCTGCTGGTAATCGACGTGAACGTTGGCCATAACGGCAACTGCTCCTTCCGCTGTGTCGTGATTTCCGGTGAGTACGAATTCAGGTCGTGGGAGGGTTCAGCTCGGCTTGAAAATGTCCGGAAATTCCCGGGGATTACGGTCGGCGCGGCGACCAGGCGAGCGTCCCGCTGATCGCGTCGAACAGGTCCAGCATCGGCTCCGCGAGCTGCACCTGCGGGCTGGTGCACACGACGTTCAGCACACCCTTGCCGCCGGGCACCGGGAGCAGCGTCTGCATCACCGCACACGCCACCGGCTCCCGATCGCCGAGGCTGACCGTCTCGACCCCGCGGACCCGGACCGCCCGGCCCGCGGGCAGCTCGACCGGCTCCACGTTCCGCCAGACCGGCGAGCCGTCGGAGGGTGCGATCGCGCTCACCTGGCCCGCGATCACCTCGACCGTGTTCCCGGCCGGGTCGCTCGCGCCGGCGGTCCGCAAGACCATGAGCGACGCGACCAGCATGGCCGCGTCGTCCGCGGGCTCGAGCATGACCGCGCAGAACAGCGCGCCCTTGCGCTCGGCGTCGGCGGCCACCTCCCGCAGCAGCCGCAGGAGCACGCCCCGGTGCGGCGCCACCTCCGGCGTGCGGGCGATGTGCCCGTCGAGCACGCGCCCGAGATCGCCCGTCCGGGTCGCCCGCCACACGTCGAACTCGACCCACGACGGCGGCAGCCGCAGCGTGAACCCGTGCGGCAGCGCCGTCACAGCCCACCGCCCCCCGCGACCGGCCGCGCCCGCATGGCCGCGGCCGGGCGCTGCCCCTCCTCGGGCTCCAGCGAGCCGGCAAGTCCCGTGTCGACCGCGATGGTGCCTTCGGCGAGGCCTTGCAGCAGACCCGACGCCCGCTCCAGCAGCCTGTCCATCTGCTCGCGGCTGTCCGAGGAGTCGGCGTGGAACGCGCCCAGTGCGGCTGCCACACGCCGCGACCCTGTCGTGCCGCGGTAGCCGTCGAGGAGCCCGCCGACCGCTCCCATGTCCGTGCGGATCCCGGCCAGCTCCCTCGACACCTCGACCGCGACCTGGGGATCGGCGCCGAACGCCCCTGCCATCGGTCCCTCCTTCCCGCATCGGTTCGTCGTTCGTGTCGTGAGCGGATACGGCTCCTCCAGCCGTCGAGGTTCACCACGATCGGCGCGAACGGACCCCGGAGACCGTCCCGCCGTCGAGGGCGCCACGCCGGGTGCGTCCAGCCGCCGCGCCATCCCGCATCGACCGCGGCCGCGATGCTCCGCGCCGCCGGACGCCCGACCGCCGTGCTGAACCACCACGGTGGCCCGGGCCGTATCCACCGGCAGCCGGTCAGCTGATCAGCCGAGCCGCCGACCGGTCGGCGGGCGGAGGTGGCAAGGAGCTGCCCGCCGCCCCGGCCGCCGAGCGGGTCCGCGGACCGGGCGGCGAGCTCGCGACGGCCGCGACCGCGGCCGGCGGTACGGCGCTGGTCGCCGCGCTGCTCGGGCTCGGGCTGTGGGCGCGCAGGCAGGCCCGGCGGGGGTAGGGCGGCCGGCGGCGGCACGGCCCCGCGGGACCGGCGAGCCGCGGACGGGCACCCGACCGCTTCCCGACAGCAGGGGCTGCCCCCGTCCGGCGGCGCTCGGTAGACTCCGCCCGGTCGGTTGCCGACGAATCGAACCTGCTTGGATGGCGTCCTGCGTAGGTAGATGGAGGAGAACAGCCGAGACGCGGTGCTCCTGGAGCAGGTGGCCGAGGGTGACCTCGGGCCGCCGCTCGAGGCGTTGTACGACCGCTTCGCGGGCCGCGTCTACGGTCTCGGCCTGCGGCTGCTGGGCGACGATGGACTGGCCCAGGAGCTGGTACAGGAGACGTTCATGCGGGTGTGGCGGTCGGTCGGGCGGTACGACCCGGACCGGGGCTCGGTGGCGACGTGGGTGTTCACGATCGCCCGCCGGATCGCGATCGACCTGTCGCGCCGCCCGTCCTCGCGGCCCTTCGCCGAGGAGCTCGGGCCGGAGACGGAGAAGCTCGCCGACCGGGCCACGGGCGAGATCGTCGACCGGCTGCTGATCGGACTCGACGTGCGCGACGCGCTCGACTCGCTCTCGCCCAGCCATCGCGAGGTCCTCGAGCTGCTGTACCTGCAGGACCTGACGCAGGCGGAGGCCGCCAGCCGGCTCGACGTCCCGCTCGGTACCGTGAAGACGCGCTCGTACCACGGGATCCGGGCGCTCAGACACGCCTTCGAGGAGCGTGGCGTGCATGCCTGACGACGCCCCGCACGTCGAGGTCGCCGGCTACGTGCTCGGCAAGCTCGCACCGGACGAGACCGTCGCGTTCGAGGCGCACCTGGCCGGGTGCACGGCGTGCCAGGGGGAGCTGGCCGACCTGGAGGCCGTGCCGGAGCTGCTCGACCGCGCCGTGCCCGCTGTGGCGCTGCCGGCGACCCTGCGCACCCGGACCTTGGCCGCCATCCGCGAAACCGCCGCGGCCGAGCAGGCCGCCTCCAAGGCCGAGCCGGCAGGGCTCGGTGTGGGCGCCCGGGAGCCCGGCGCGGCGGCGGGGGTGCCGAGCGCGGGCGGTGGGGCAGCCGCCGGCACGGACCACGGGGCCGTCGTCGCTCCGCGGCCGCGGGCGCGGCGGCGCTGGTGGGCCCTGGCGGCCGCCGCCGCGCTGGTGCTGGCGGTCGCCCTGCCGGCCGCGCTGCTCCTCCGGCCGCCGCGGCCGACGACGGTGGCGATGGTCGCGGCGCCGGGCGGGCAGGGCCACGGCGAGATCACCGTCACCCCGACCGACGGGGGCCGGCTGCTGGAGGTTGCCGTCGAGGGCCTGCCGGAGCCGCGCCCGGGGACGCTGTACTCGCTGTGGGCGATCGGCCCGTCCGACACCCCCCTGGACCCCGACCGGGTGCCGATCATCCAGTTCGCCACGGACGCGGACGGCAAGGTCCGCTTCCAGACGTTCACCTCGGTCCCCTCCGACCGGTTCAACCGGTTCGACGTGACGCTGGAGCCGATGGACAACGACCCGGCCCGGAACGGGCCGACCGTCCTCCTGAGCGACACCATCTGAGCCGGCCCGCTCGGGTTGGTGCAGGACCTGATCGAGGCCAACTACCGCGCGACCCGGGCCCGGCGCTCGGCGCGAGACCGGCGCCGCGGCTTCTGCCCCGTTTCGGTGGGAATCGTTACCCTAGACGTCTTCGCCCGGCTCGTTAAGTATGTAATGATTTCGCCTTGGGCCTTGCGGCATGCCATCCACCGGAAGAGGTTGCGCAGTGCCCAAGCGACGCTCCGCCAGCCTGCTCGCCGCCGCGGCCCTCGCCGCGGCCCTCGCCGTCGCCGCGCCTTCGGATGCTCGGCGCGTGGCGGTCTCGGCGGCGACGCCTCCCGACTTCGAGTGGCTCGCCCGTGGCACAGCGTCCGCCGGACCCGTCCAGCGCCGGCTCGACTACGGCAACCCCGGCGATCGGCCGGTCGTGGGCGACTGGAACGGCGACGGCCAGCAGACACCCGGCCTGCAGCGCGGCGGTACCTGGTTCCAGCGCGACAGCTTCGGCACCCGGCCGTCACGGACGTTCGCGTTCGGCCGGCCGGGCGACGTCCCGGTGGCCGGCGACTGGGACGGCGACGGCCACCAGACGCCAGGGGTCTACCGGGCCGGCACCTGGTACCTGCGCAACGCCAACTCGTCGGGGTCCTCGACCCGCGCCACCCTCGGGCGGCGGCCGGGCGACGTCCCGGTGGCCGGCGACTGGGACGGCGACGGCCGCGACACCGTCGGCCTGTACCGCAACGGCACCTGGTACCTGCGCGACACGCTCGGCAGCGGGCCGCTGACCAGCTTCCGTTTCGGCCGGCCGGGCGACGTCCCCGTGGTCGGCGACTGGGACGGCGACGGCCGCGACACCGTCGGCCTGTACCGCAACGGCAGGTGGCTCACCCGCAACGCCGACGTCGGCGGTCCCACCACCTCGTTCGCGTTCGGCGCCCCGGGCGATGCGCCGGTCGTCGGCGACTGGGACGGCGACGGGCACGACGGGATCGCGGTCGTCCGGGCCAGACCCGCCGGCGTGAGCTACCGCGTCATCACCACAGGCCCGCGACCTGCGGTTGCGCACATCGTGACCGTGCGACTGGCCGACGCCTCGACGGTGGACACCGCGCTGGCCGGAGACCGCCTCGGCGTGCTCGAGCCGACCTCGTCGATGGCGCGCCGCCACCAGGCCGTGGTCGCCGTGAACGCCGACTACGCGCTGCCGACCGGCCGACCGGTCCACACCTACGCCGAAGACGGTCGTCTCGTGCAGACGACCTCGACCCGAGGACCGAACCTCGCCACCTCGCGCGACGAATCCGTCGTCAACATCGGCTTCCCGACCGTCAGGGTCACCCTCGGGCAGGAGCCGGTCCAGCGGATGAACCAGGGGTCGCCACAAGCCGGAGAGCTGGCCGGGTTCACCGCCGCCGGCGCGTCGCTGCCGGGACCGGCGGCCGGCACGTGCACCGCGCGGATGGGCGAGGCCGCGCAGCCGGTCCTCGGCGACGACGGTCGGGCACGGACCCTGCAGCGCGTCAGCGCCGTGGCCTGCCCCGGCAGGTTCCGCCCCGCCGGGGGTCAGATGGTCGTCGCCGCGCGCAGCACCGACCCGCGTGCGGCTGCCGTCCGCGCGCTCGCACCCGGACGGCAGCTCGACCTCGCCTGGAGTCTCGGTTTCCCCAACGTGTTCGACGCCGTCGGCGGCAACCCAGTCCTCGTCCAGGACGGCCGCATCGTGCGCGGCAACGTCCAGGGGAGCGGGCCGTTCTTCGCGCCCAACCCGCGGACCGGGGTCGGTCGCACCTCCGACGGGCACCTGCTGCTGGTCGTCGTGGACGGCCGCCAGCCCGGTTACAGCGGCGGGATGACCCTGGCCGAATTCGCGCAGCTCTTCGTCGACCTGGGCGCGGACAGGGCGCTGAACCTCGACGGCGGCGGGTCCTCGACCGTCTGGGTCAACGGCTGGGTGCGCAACCGCCCGTCAGACGGTCACGAACGTCCGGTCGCCGATGCGCTGCTCGTCCTGCCCGGCGCCGATCCGGGCGAGCACGGCGTCCCGCGGCCGCCCACAGCGGCAGCCACCGTACGCTCGGCCGACGCCCTCCAGGCTGCGGGCAGGGATCCGGCATCCACCGGTGGCCTCGCCGACTGGTCCAGGCGCCGAGGCGGACGCTGAGGCCGGACGGCGGTCCGTGCCGCCGGTGCCCTGCCCGGATCAGACGACGTGCTCCTCCACATGGCATCGAAAGCCTCGTGGTGAGCGACCGATCCGCTCCGGGCGGCAGGCAGGTCAACCCGGCTTCGAAGCAGGCGTGAGCAGGCCGTTGGGAGGATCGGCCCGGACGTGGCCAGGCATGCCGCCCCACACAGGTACCTCATCACCAGGGTGGCTGCACCGAAACCCACGGCGCCGGTCCCGATCAGCAGCTGCCAACCCAACCCGATCCCGGTGGTCGCCACTCTTGGCGGGATGCGGGCGTCGTGCTCGGTCTCGTTCAGCCCGGGCGGGCCGGAGACCGTCGCCCCGTCTCCGGCGAACCCGGCTGGGTCGGCGGCCTGAGGGTCCGCATCCAGGGGAGCGCCGGGGAGCTTCGGTGGCTCGACCTCGGGCGGTGGCTGCTGCGGGGGCGTCAGTGGCGGGAGGATCGTGACGCTGCGCGCGTTCCCCGTCCCGGCCGGACCGCGCCCACGCGGCTTCGGCGGGACGGGTACTCCCAGGAGGCCGGATCCCTGAGCCGCCCCTGGGCCGTCTGCTTCAGCTCCGCCAGCTGCCGGTGCTCGAGAGATCCCCGCTCCACCTCAGGAGCCACCCCCTCGATCCTCCTGAGGACGTTTCGCAGCTCCGTTCCCCGTGTCGGGCTGCTGACCGACCTGCAGGTGGTCGCCCTCGACGACAACCGGCGTCCACGCCTGCTGCGAGGTGTTCCCGCCGCTGGCCGGTGCCTCGGGTGGCGACGGCGTACCGGAGGCTCCCCCGGCCTCGGCACCCGTTTCGACCTGGGCGGGCGTGTCCGGCGCCTGCGCCGACGCCAGGTCGCCTTCGGTGTCCGCCAGCGCGCCCGGCACCACGGCGGCGACCAGGACCAGGGTCATGCCCGCGACCAGCAGCCGGCCCGGCCGGGACGAAGGCCTGTGCCCCGGCGGGGATGCGACGTGAGCGTCGCCCGACTGTCGGCGTTGCCGGACGATCGTGGTGCTGGCACCTGGTCACCTCGAACTGGGGCGGACATGCGGGGAGACCGGCCGGCCGGACGCAAGCGAAGCCATCGATCCAAGCATCACCGTCAAACAGTACAGACGTGACTATGGGCAGCTCTGCACCGGTCGCCACGGACCCGGCGCGCGCAGCGGCAACGCCGCGCGGAGCGTGACACCGGCTGCGGCGGCCGGACCGCCCCCGGCGAAGGGCACGACCAGACCGCAACCGGTCGCGGATGGCGGTGGTTGCGGAGTCGGCGATCCTTGGCGCCATGGCGCGCATCCGATTCCTTGCGCACCCGCGACGCAGCGTGATCACTTCATCGCGCGGACGCCTTCACCCGGGCGGGTCGGCGGGGGCGTCCGAGCGCCAGGGGGCCCGCCACTCGGGAGCCTCCCAGCCGTCCATGACGTAGATCCGCTCGCGCGCCACCTTGTCGTCGCGGAACTCGAGCAGCTGCACCCCGAACCGCCAGGGACCGCCACCGTAGCTGACCGACACCTCGGCGACGGCGAGGTCCTCGCGCGCGGTGATCCGCCGCACCCGGTAGCGCACCTCGGCGGGGTACCGGCGGCGCCACTCGGTGAAGGTGCCGACGCCTTCGAACCGCTCACCCGACTGCGGGAACTCCACCACCGCGTCGTCGTGGTAGATCTCGTGCGCACGGTCCACGTCCGCGCCCGGGTACTCCCAGTACCGCCGCACCTTCTCGAGCCGAACCGACTGATCGGGCATCGCACCTCCCGGTCTGTGCCGTCACCCTGTGCCCGGGGTTCCTCGGCCGCCCGCCACGTCGATGATCGGGCCGATCATCGACATCTCCGCATCCTCCCTGGGGATCGCGCGCGGCGGCCGTCCTCGGCAGGATGCCCACCCGCGCTTGCGCGGGGCGTGCGTGGCGCATGCGCGGTCGCTCCGGGTGCGGCGCGTCCGGCGCGCGGCTAGCATCCGGGGTGACCGGGGTCCCCCTGCGCCGCAACCGCGACTTCCTGCTGCTCCAGGCCGGGCAGCTGCTCTCGGACGCCGGCACGCAGTCCACGTCGATCGCCTACCCGCTGCTGGTGCTCGCGCTCACGGGGTCGGCGGCGGACGCCGGCGTCGTCTCGTTCGCGCGTACCCTGCCCTGGGCGCTGCTGGCGCTGCCCGCCGGCATGGCGGCCGACCGCTTCGACCGCAAGCGCCTGATGATCGCGGCCAACGGCGTGCGCGTGGTCGCGATCGGCTGCCTGGCCGCGGCGATCCTGGCGCACCGGATCGCCTTCTGGGCGATCCCGCCGGTCGCCTTCGCCGAGGGCGGCGGCGCGGCGCTGTTCGCGGCCGCGCAGGCCGGCGCGCTGCGTGCCGCGGTGCCGGCGCGCCAGCTCCCGGCGGCCGCGGGCGCCCAGACAGGCCGGCAGGCGGCCGTGCGGCTGGCCGGCCCACCGCTCGGGGGCGCGCTGTTCGGGCTGGCCCGGGCGCTGCCGTTCCTGGTCGACGCGGTCTCCTATGCGTTCTCGAGCGTCTCGCTGCTGGCGATGCGGACACCCTTCCAGGAGGCAGGCGGCACCGGCCGCGGGTCGCTGCGCTCGCGCCTGGCCGAAGGCTTCCGTTTCCTCTGGAGCCACCGGTTCCTGCGCACCTGCGCGTTGCTGTTCGGGCTGGCCAACTGCCTCGGCCCCGGCATCCTGCTCGCGGTCGTGGTGACCGGCGAGCGGCAGGGGCTGTCGGGCGGCGCGATCGGCGCGCTCGCCGGGGCCTTCGGTGCCTGCCTGCTGCTCGGCTCGCTCCTGTCGCCCCTGGTCCGCCGACACCTGCCGGTCCGGGCCGTGCTGCTGCTCGAGCTGTGGACCTGGCCCGGCTGCGCCCTGTTCCTGATCTGGCCCGACGTCCGCGTCCTGGCGGCCGGCACGCTGCCCACGGCCCTGGCGATCCCCTCGACCGACTCCGTCGTGCACGGCTACCGGATCGCGCTGACGCCCGACCGGCTCCTCGGCCGCGCCGAGTCGGCGCGGAGCAGCGTCTCGCTGCTGCTCGCGCCGCTCGGAGCCCTCGCGGCCGGCGCGCTGCTGGACGCCACCTCGGCGCGCGCCACGATCGCCGTCTTCGCGGCGGCCGGTCTCGCGCTGGCCGTGTGGGGCACGCTGAGCCCGTCGATCCGCACGGCGCCGAGCCTCGACGAGCTGGCGCCGTAGGTCACGCCGGTCACGCCGTCGCGACCCGCGGGGTGCGAGCCGGCGGACACGGCACGCGCGTCGGGGCCGCTCGGAGCGGCCTCAGCCGCGTGGACGAGCCGACCGGAGAAGCTCCGGGGAGCCGTGGGACAGGGGCCGGCCGGCCGGCGCGGTCCCCGACGCGGCGGCCGGCCCGTCGTCGGCTTCCAGCAGCCGCAC